>MDTG01033952.1_pt1 | contig 29513 bp, 25 predicted proteins | sample 811421 | NCBI WGS metagenome assembly MDTG01 (sample SAMN05326645, study PRJNA326480) | marine metagenome | isolation source: seawater | place: Pacific Ocean: South East | collected 2011 | reverse complement strand
CCACATCGCGCAGATGTAGAGCACGATGCCGATGGTGGAGATCCAGAAGTGCCAGTTCACCAGCTTGAGCGAATAGACCTGCTTCTTGTTCCACAGCCACGGGATCAGGCAGTAGAGGGCGCCGAAGGAGATGTAGCCGACCCAGCCGAGCGCGCCGGAATGCACGTGACCGATGGTCCAGTCCGTGTAGTGCGACAGCGAGTTGACCGAGCGCAGGCTCATCAAGGGGCCTTCGAAGGTCGACATGCCGTAGAAGGCGATCGACACGACCATCATGCGCAGAACCGGATCCGTGCGCAGCTTGTCCCACGCGCCCGACAGGGTCATCAGGCCGTTGATCATGCCGCCCCAGGAGGGCATCCACAGGATGATCGAGAAGGTCGCACCCAGGGTCGAGGCCCACTGCGGCAGCGCCGTGTAGTGGAGGTGGTGCGGACCCGCCCAGATGTACAGGAAGATCAGCGCCCAGAAGTGCACGATCGACAGGCGGTAGGAATAGACCGGCCGCTCGGCGCGCTTGGGCACGAAGTAGTACATGATCGCCAGGAAGCCAGCGGTCAGGAAGAAGCCCACCGCGTTATGGCCGTACCACCACTGCACCATGGCATCCTGCACGCCAGACCAGACGATGTAGGACTTGGTGCCGAACACGCTCACCGGAACCGTCAGGTTGTTGACGATGTGCAGCATCGCGATCGTCACGATGAAGGCGAGGTAGAACCAGTTCGCCACGTAGATGTGGGCTTCCTTGCGCTTCCACAGCGTGCCGAGGAAGACCAGCAGGTAGGCCACCCAGACGATGGTCAGCCACAGGTCGGCGTACCACTCCGGCTCGGCGTATTCCTTCGACTGGGTCGCGCCGAGCAGGTAGCCCGTGCCGGCGATGACGATGAAGGCGTTGTAGCCGAGAATCACGAACCAGGGCGCGATCTTGCCGGGCATCCGGGCGCGACACGTGCGCTGCACCACGTAGAAGGACGTGGAAAGCAGCACGTTGCCGCCGAAGGCGAAGATCACGGCGGAGGTGTGCAACGGGCGCAGCCTGCCCCAGTTTGTCCAGGGAAGGTCGAAGTTCAGCACCGGGTAGGCGAGCTGAAGGGCGATGATGAGACCGACCGTGAAGCCGGCGATGCCCCAGAAGACGGCCGCCCAGGCACCGAACTTGATCGGCCCCAGATTGTAGTTCGGCTTGCCGTCGATCTCCTGCGGCACGACCACGCCACCATCGTCAAAATAGTTCTTGAAGATGATGAACGCACCGATGGCCGCAAACAGAGAGCCAATAGCGGTGTGAAACGCCATCACCTGATCGTAGGTCTTTCCCGCGATGATCAGGCAGACGAAGGCTAGAAGAACGAGGAATGCGGCAAAGAGCCCCTCCTCGATCGACAGGTATTTGGCTTTTGCGTGAGCCATGTCAGCGCCCCAAATTCTCTCAGACCGATCCGCGCGGCATCAGGATGCCCACCGCACGAAACCGATCGCTTGCATTTGCCGACGCTTGCGCCCACATCCCGAGGAAGGCGGACGGGTCGGCGATCCAAACCCCAATGGGTTCCTGGTCGGGTATGACGCATGCAGCGAAACCCACCTTGATCCAGGTCAAGCGACGTTACGATATGCCCATGACAACGTCGCTGCGACGCAGGTTCCCTGCGACGAAAGGTCCATGAATAACGCAGGGAAGTCAAAGCCCCCCGTATTATTCCCTAGCAGGCAGCGATGTCCGGGCAGAGGTGTCCGCGCTCAGGAGCGCGAAGCGGGGTTCCGCGACGGCGGGCCGAGAACGCGACGGGTGACCAGCGGCAGAATCAGGACCATGCCCATGTAGCGGGCGAGCTGATGCGCGGCGACGAAGGCCGGATCCAGGTCGAGCAGATAGGCAAGCAGCGTCATCGCCTCCAGACCGCCGGGGGCATAGGCCAGCAGAAGCTGTCCGAAGGGCAGTCCGAGCGTTGCCCAGATCACCACGCAGACCACCACCGAGATGCTCATGCCCACGGCGAAGGCCCCCAGGCACACGCCGAGCATCCGCACCAGTTCCATGGGCGTGACGCCGGAGAAGCGGCAACCGATGACGCTGCCGAGCCCGATCAGCGCGGGAATGCTCAGCCAGTCCGGCAGGCTGACGGCCACGAGGCCGCTGGCGTTGAGCACGGCGCTCAGGACGAACGGGCCGGTCAGCCAGCCGGCCGGAACGCCCAGGCGCTGGGTCGCAGCCCCCGCCGCCAGCCCCGCCGCCAGGAGCAGGGCGAGAGCGAGCGGCGCCATGGGCACGCTTGTCCGCACGACCTCGTGCAGCCCGCCCTCGCTGCCGGTGACCACCATGGGCAGCACCGCCACGAGCAGGAACACGCGCAGGCTCTGCGATGCCGCGACGCGCAGCACGTTGGCGCGCGGATAGTCGAGCGTCAGCGCCATGACATAGGAAAGCGCGCCGGGAATCGCGGCGAAATAGGCGGTTTCCCGGTCCCAGCCGGCGATACGCCGCTGGTAGACGTAGGTCGCCAGCAGGATCGCCACCACGGCCACGATGATGAAGGCCATGGTCACCGGCCACTCCCCGACCCGCTCCACCGTTTCGGGCGTCACGCCACTGCCCATGGTCAGGCCCAGGACGACGAAGAGCAGGTCGCGCAGGCGGGCGGGAACATTCGCGGACATCCCGGAGAGAACGGCCGCGGCGACGACGATCATCGGCCCCGCGAGCCAGGCGGCGGGAAAGCCCAGCGCGTGAAAGGCATAGCCTCCGGCAGCGCCGATCGCGAGAGTTCTCAGGGTCACGAGAAGAACGGCGGAAACCTGGGGAAACAGGGTCATGAGGAGGATCGTCGGGGGCGAGTCGGTTGCATGGCGAGCACGGCGATCCTACGCGCCTTGACGCCCGGGCGCATCTTTCTCATCGTCCCGAACGGCAGAAATATGCGCCGCCGGCGCGCCGCGAAGGGGCGAGCTCAAAAGCCCGCGAAGCTTGAGCCAGATCAACGTCGTGGGCCTGCAAATGGGGTTAAGTCGCCCCATGAGCACGATCGATGACCGCTACGCCACCCGCGCCGTACCGCGCTACACGAGCTATCCCACCGCGCCGCATTTCCATGCGGGCGTGAACGCGGAGACGCTCGGCGGCTGGCTTTCCGACCTGCCCCGGGACATGGAGCTTTCGCTCTACCTGCACGTCCCCTACTGCCGGTCCATCTGCAACTACTGCGGCTGCCACACCAAGGGCGCGCGACGCGACGATCCGGTGATCGCCTACGCCCTGAAACTGGCGCGCGAGGTGGCCCTGGTCGCCGACAGGCTCGGCGACAGGCGCTCCGTCAGCCACATCCACTGGGGCGGCGGCACACCGAGCCTGCTGCCGCGCGAGAGTTTCCTCGACATCGTGCGGGTCCTGCGCGAGCGCTTCGATTTCACCGAAGGTCACGAGCACGCCATCGAGCTGGACCCGCGCACGGTCACGCCGGAGCTGGCCGGGACCCTGCGCGAGGCGGGCATCACCCGCGCGAGCCTGGGCGTTCAGGACTTCGATCATACCGTGCAGAAGGCCATCGGCCGGATCCAGCCCTTCGAGCAGGTGGCTTCCGCCGTCGGCGCGTTGCGGGCGGTCGGGATCGACGCCATCAATTTCGACCTGATGTACGGGCTGCCGCACCAGACACTCGACACGATCGCCGAGACGATCCGCCTGACCCGCGAGTTGCGCCCGGGCCGCATCGCCCTGTTCGGCTATGCCCATGTGCCCTGGTTCAAGAAGCACCAGCGCCTCATCGACGAGAAAAGCCTGCCGGACGCCGACGCCCGCATCGCGGCCGCCGACTTCGCACGCGCGCGCCTCGCGGAGGCCGGATACACGGCCATCGGGCTCGACCATTTCGCGCTTCCCGATGACAGCATGGCCATTGCCTATGCCGACGGCACCTTGCGGCGCAATTTCCAGGGCTACACCACCGACACGGCGGATGCGCTGATCGGCATGGGCTGTTCCTCCATCGGCCGCCTCCCGCAGGGCTTCGTCCAGAACATGCCGGACATCGGCGGCTGGGGCCGTGCGGTGGATGCGGGCGAACTGCCGGTCGCGCGCGGCATCGCGCTCGACGCCGACGACCGCTGCCGTGCCGAGATCATCGAGCGGCTCATGACGGACCATCGCGCCGACGTCGCCGAGATCGCGGCCCGCCACGGCTTCCCGCTCTCCCAGTTCGCAACGGCCTTCGCGCAGCTCGAGGAGATGGTTGCCGACGGGCTGGTGCGCCGCAGGGGCGGCCTCGTGGAGGTGAGCGAGGCGGGCCAGCGCTACGCGCGTGTCGCCGCAGCCGCCTTCGATGCCTATCTGGAACGCGGCACCGCCCGCCACTCGGTGGCGGTGTGACCTGACGGTCCGACAACGAAAAACCCCCGGACGTCGAACCGTCCGGGGGGGCGGGAAACAGGCCTTTTGGGCGAGCGGGATGACCGGTCAGTGCATCCCGGAAAGCTGGCAGATGCCGCAGACGCGGGTAATGTGAATGCTGTCCTGGCGCTCGACCCGCACGAGCCCGCGCCGCTTGAGTTCGGAGATCACGCGGCTCACGGTCTCGATGGTGAGACCGAGGTAATCGGCGATCTCCTGGCGGGTCATGGCCAGCACGATGTCATGGGTGTCGATATCCGCGTCGGCCGGGCCGATGCATCCCTCGCCGCCCCGGTTGGGCACCATGCGGATGAAGAAGGTGGAGACACGCTCCAGCGCCGACTTCCGCCCCAGCAGAACCGCATGGTCGTGCATGCGTTCCATCTGCGCCATCAGGCAACGGGACACATGGCGCTGCAGGGAAGCGGTCTCCTCGACCTCCCGCCGCTCGTGCGACAGGACCGCCGAGGGCGTCAGGGTTTCGGCCGAGCAGTCGTAGGTCTCGCCGGCGGACACGCCGAACACCATGCCGGGGGTAAGAACCTCCACCACCTGCCGACGGCCATCGGGCAGAAGCTTGTAGAGCATCACGGTGCCGGCGCTGAGTTCGTAGACCCGATCCGCCGTGTCGCCCTCGTAGAAGATGATGCTGTGCTGGCCGAGCCGCTGGGTACGGCTCTGGCGTGCCGTGTCCGCGGCCAGAGCGGCAAGGCCGCGATCGGCGCCGCTTGCGGCGCTCTCGGAATGCGCGACCGAATGCTCGAGATAGGCCATGATGTCCCCTCCTAGGCTGCAAGTGGTCGGCTGGAGGATTTTTCCGGCGCGTACGGACCGTCCATCCGTCGCGCCTCAGCCCGCACCCCGTCCGGTGCGAAACTGTCCATCGACCTATCCCGACCCTATGCCTCCCGGGGAGGAAGAGAAATTCGGTCGTTTTCGTACGACCATCTACCTACCGCGGTGCAAAAACCGGTCGGCGAAGGGCCCGCTCGCCCGGCTCACAGGTGAGAGACGAGGGATTCCTCGGTAAGGGGCTTGCGCAGCAGGATCGCGGGCAGGTGACCGTCCACGACCTCGGCGATGGCGCGGCTCGGCTGCCCCGTGATGGCGATGACCTTCGGCGGGGTCTTGAGGCCCGACAGCCAGCGCACGACCTGCATTCCGGACAGACCGGGCAGGCCGAGGTCGACGATCACCGTGTCCTCGGGGTCGGGCGGATGGCACTCGAAAAAGGATTCGGCGTCGGGATAGACACGCGACTCATGGCCGATCTGCGCCAGCAGCAAAGCCAGCGAGTCGCCTACGCCCGGATCATCCTCGACGATGTGAACGAACACCTGTTTTCCCCATACGGAAGGCCCTTGCGGTATCCGGCATGCGGGAAACACGTCGCCGGACCGCAAGTCATTGCGGCAGGCCGTCCATTGGACAGCACGCGGCGAATATAGGCCTTTTGGGGAAAACGCGAACTTGGGAGGAACACGCAGTCGCGGCCACGCCGGAACGCATCTCCGCTCCCGGGAAACAGGCGCGCGATGCTCCGGCGCCGCGCTCGTGGCTGCGTCTTATTGAGCCGTGCCCTCGCGCGAAAGCACGATACGCACCAGGTCGGCGGCATTGCGCGCGCCAAGCTTTTCCATGATGCGGGCGCGATGGACCTCGATCGTGCGCGGGCTGATGCCGAGCGTGCGCCCCGCCTCCTTGTTGGAGGCCCCGCCCGTTATCTCGGCCAGAACCTCGCGTTCGCGCGGCGTCAGGCTGTCCGATCCGGGGAAGTCGGCGGCGAGCCCCTTGCCGTTGCCGGACTTCTCGGCCGCAGCGATGGCATCGCGCACGCGCCCCACGACCGTGTCCGCATCGAAGGGCTTCTCGATGAAGTCATGCGCGCCGTGCTTGATCGCCTCCACGGCCATGGGGATGTCGCCCTGGCCGGAGATGACGAAGACTGGAACGTCGAAGCCCGTGGCATGAAGGCGGCGCAGGATCTCGATGCCGGACTGGCCGGGCATGTGCACGTCCATGATGACGCAGTGGGGCCGCTCTCCGTCGACCACGCCGAGGAAGGATTCGCCGTCGTCGAACTCCCGGACGGCAAAGCCCTCGAGTTCGAACACCACCGTCAGCGCGTCACGGATCGCCGGATCATCGTCGACAATATGGATGACATGCGGCTTGGCGTTCATGACGAGGTTCCCTCTTCGTCCTGGCTCGACTGTTCCGTCGTGTCGATGGGCAGGCGCAGCACGAAGGCCGCCCCCAGCTCCGATCCCTTCGGTTCGACCGACAGATCCCCACCGTGATTTTGCGCGATTGAGCGGGAGATCGCCAGCCCCAGGCCGAGCCCACCCTTCCTCTGGCCCGAAAAGGCCTTGAAAAGTGTCGGAACGACCTCCGCCGGCACGCCCCCGCCGGAATCCGTGATGCGAATGACGATGTCGTGGTCCTGCGCGGCGGCCGAAACCCCGATCCGGCGAATCGATGCCTCGCGCACCGCCTGCACGGCATTGCGCAGCAGATTGATGAGCACCTGCTGGATCTGGACCGGATCGATGCTGATCTCGGGAAGCTCTTCCGGAACGTCGATCTCGACACTCAGGCCGTCGACGGCGGTGCCGAGCTGTACCAGTTCCAGCGATTCCTCGATGAGGCGCGGTACGAAGACCTGGCGCCGCTCCGGCTCGCGCTTTTCCACGAAACGGCGCATGCGCTGGATGATCTGGCTCGCGCGTTCCGCCTCGCGAACCCCCTTGTCGACGATCTCGACGAGCTTTCCGTCGTTGCTCTCGGCCGCGACCTTGCGCTTTGCGGCCTGCAGATAGAGCATGATGGCCGTCAGCGGCTGGTTGAGTTCATGGGCAATCGCCGCGCCCATCTCGTCGAGCGCGGAAATGCGTGTCGCGCTGACAAGCTGGGACTGGAGCTCGGCCACCCGCCGTTCCACCTGCTTGCGGGAACGGATATCGCGCATGATGCCGATGAACTGCCGTCCGTCCGGCGTCTTTGCCTCGCCGACCGACAGCTCGATGGGAAATTCGGTCCCGTCACGGTGGCGCGCACGCACCTCGCGCCCGATGCCGATGATCTTCTTCTCGCCAGTGGACAGATAGTTGGAGACATAGCCGTCGTGGGCACGGGCGTAGTCCGCCGGCATCAGCACCTTCACGTTCTTGCCGCGCACCTCGTCGGCGGTGTAGCCGAAGAGCGTTTCGCACGCCTTGTTGTAAAGGATGATACGTCCGCGATCGTCCATCACGACGATGCCGTCCACCGCCGTGTCGAGCACACTCAGAAGCTGGGCTTCCGACACGGTCGGCGGCGCGCCCCCTGCGCGCTCGGCGTTTTCGCTCATGCCTGACCCAGCCTTTCGCGCCGCATGATCCTGCGGTCTACGGGTTCCTACTGAGAAAGGGGTAGCCCAGGAGCCGCGAGTCGGTCAACGCGTTATCCAGTTGAAAAGCCGCTCTCCCGCCTCTTCAAGGTGCCGTGGCGAGCGGGCGAAGCACAGCCGGAGAAAGCCTTCGCCGGCATCGCCGAAGGCAATCCCGGGGGCCAGGCCGACGCCGGTCTCGGCGACGATGCGCTTGGCCAGCGCCCGACTGTCCGGATACCCCTCGATGCCGAAGAAGAGGTAGAAGGCGCCCTTGGGCTCGGCCATGCGCACGCGGCCGCTCGCGGCCAGCGCCTCGGTGACGATCCGCCGGCCGGCGTCGGCGCGCGCGCGCTGTTCGGCCAGGAAGGGCTCGCCCTCCTCGATCGCCGCAAGCGCCGCCGCCTGCATGAACTGCGCGACGCCCGAGGTCGCGTACTGGATGAGATTCTCGACCGTCTGCCCGATCACCGGAGGACCGGACAGCCAGCCGATGCGCCAGCCCGTCATGGCCCAGTTCTTGGAGAAGGTGTTCACATAGAGCACCAGGTCTTCCGGGTCGGCCACATCCATGAACGAGGGGGCGCGGGACATGCCTTCCGGCACGAAGCGGGCGTAGACCTCGTCGGCGATGATCCACAGGCCGCGACGGCGTGCCAGTTCCAGCAGGCTGGCCAGCGTCTGCCTGTCGGCCACCCAGCCGGTCGGGTTGGAGGGCGAATTCAGGTAGATGGCGCGGGTACGCGGCGTGATCGCCCGTTCGAGCCGCTCCAGGTCGAGGCTCCAGCCCTCGGGCGCGAAGTCGAGTGCGACGGGAACCGCCCGCGCACCGCCAAGCTCCAGCGCGGCGGCGAAATTCGGCCAGGCGGGGGATGGATAGACCACCTCGTCGCCCGCGCCCGCGATGGCGCAGACGGCGATCTGGATCGCCTGCATCCCCGAGCCGGTGACGAAGTGGCGCTCCGCGCCCCAGTCCCGTCCGAAATGCTCCAGGTGATAGCGCGACAGCGCTTCGCGCAGCGGCGGAATGCCGCGCTGGTAGGTGTAGAAGGTTTCCCCGCGCGCCAGGGAGGCCATCGCGGCCCGGTTGATGAACTCGGGGGTCGGCAGGTCGCCCTCGCCCACCCACAGCGGGATCAGGTCGGAGCGGTCGCGGGCGAAGTTCACCACCTCGACGATGCCGCTTTCGGGAGCGCAGCGCGCCTCCCGGCGAAGCGACTCCAGCGCGGCCGGTGTCACGTCGCGAAGGCCATCCGCCGCCGCACCCGGCATTGTGTCGTTCACATTTCTCAACAGACAACCCTCCCGGCGCGTCGGCCTTTGTGCCGCGTCAGGCGGCGGGCCGATCCTTCAGAAGATCGCGGATCTCGGTCAGCAGCACTTCTTCCTTGCTGGGCGCGGGCGGGGTCGCCGGTGCCGCTTCCTTTTCCTGGCGCAGCCGGTTGATGCCGCGCACCACCATGAACAGCGCGAAGGCGACGATGGCGAACTTGATGATCGCATTGACGAAAAGACCGACGTTCCAGGTCACGGCTCCCGCCTCGGTGGCGGCGGCCACGGTGGCATAGGGACCCGCCGGCGTGCCGGATTTCAGCACCACGAAGAGATCGGAGAAGTCGACGCCGCCAAGCAGAAGCCCGATCGGCGGCATGAGGATGTCATCGACGAGCGACGACACGATGGCGCTGAAGGCCGCGCCGATGATGATGCCGACCGCCATGTCCAGCATGTTGCCCTTCAGGGCGAATTTCTTGAATTCCGCAAGCATCGCGCACCCCCTTTTCAACCCGGCCGCAGGCAACCGTCCGCTGCAACCGTCGTTTTTGCTTTAGCACGCCCCGCGACGGACCGGTATCGCAGAAGTTCGCGCGTCCCCTCCCCCTTGCGCGGGCGGCCGGCTTCACCCTTGTGGCAATGGACAAGGGCCGGCAAACATGCTCGCATCCCGGCTCCAAAACAGGCGGCAAGGCCGGCATGCCGGGCCGAAGGGAGGATGCAGCGGAGATGATCGAGGGCTGGGTCGTGCTCGTGGCGGCGGTCGGCTACGTGCTGCTGCTCTTCGCGATCGCAAGTTTCGGCGATCGCACGACGCGCCTGATCCGTTCCGGCGAGGGCCGGCCTCTTATCTACGCGCTGTCGATCTCCGTCTACTGCACGTCGTGGACCTTCTTCGGTTCCGTCGGCACCGCCTCCCATGCGGGGCTGGAGTTCCTGACCATCTACATCGGTCCGGTGCTGCTGTTCTCGCTCGGCTACCCGCTGCTGCGCCGGGTGATCCGGCTTGCCAAGAGCGAGCGCATCACCTCGATTGCCGATTTCATCGCCGCCCGTTACGGCAAGAGCCAGCCGGTGGCGGCCGTTGTGGCCATCATCGCCGTGATCGGCGTGATCCCCTACATCGCCCTGCAGCTCAAGGCCGTGTCGCTTTCGGTGACCACCATGGTCGCGCGGTTCGACCTTCCGGCCAGCGCGGCCCATCTGCCGTGGCTCAACGACATCACGCTGGTGATCGCCATCGGCATGGCGATCTTCGCGGCCCTGTTCGGCACCCGGCACATCGACGCGACCGAGCATCAGGAGGGACTGATGCTTGCCATCGCCGCCGAGGCGGTGGTCAAGCTCGTCGCCTTCCTCACCATCGGCATCTGGGTGACCTACTGGGTCTACGACGGTCCCGGCGAGATGGTCTCGAAGATGGCCGCGGATCCGCAGGTCATGGAGGTGATGACGGGCGAGCTTGCCGGCGGCAACTGGGTCGTGATGACCCTGCTGTCGTTCTTCGCGGTGATCCTGCTGCCACGCCAGTTCCACGTCACGGTGACGGAGAACAATTCCGGGGCGGAACTCAGGCGCGCCACCTGGCTCTTCCCGCTGTATCTGGTGGCCATCAACCTGTTCGTGGTCCCCATCGCGGCGGCGGGAATGCTGCTGCTCTCGCCCTCGGTCAACCCGGACACCTATGTGCTGGCGCTGCCGATCGCCTTCGAGTCTCCGTGGCTTGCGCTCTTCGCCTTCATCGGCGGCCTGTCCGCCGCCACGGCGATGGTGATCGTGGCCACCGTCGCCCTGGCGATCATGATCTCCAACGACCTGGTCATGCCGCTGGTGTTGCGCCGCTCCAGCGAGGACACCGTGATCGCCTCCAAGGGCGAGGACATGAGCCGCCTGCTGCTGCTCATCCGCCGCGTCTCGATCTTCCTCACGCTGCTGCTGGCCTACGCCTATTTCCGCGCCGCCGGCGACACCGCCGCGCTGACCTCCATCGGCCTGCTCTCGTTCGCGGCCGTGGCGCAGTTCGCGCCCGCCTTCTTCGGCGGCCTTTTGTGGCGGCGCGGCACGGCGCGCGGCGCGATCGCCGGAATGCTCGCCGGCTTCGCGCTGTGGGTCTACACGCTGCTTCTGCCGACCTTCGCCCAGTCCGGCCTGATCCCGCTCCATTTTCTGGAAAACGGCCCCTTCGGCCTGTGGCTGCTCAGGCCCCAGGCGTTGTTTTCGCTTGCCTTCGATCCGCTCACCCACGGCGTGTTCTGGAGCCTTGCGGTCAATCTGGCCACCTATGTGCTCGTGTCGCTGTCACGAGCACCCGAGCCCATCGAGCGGTTGCAGGCCAACATCTTCGTGCCGTCCGAGCTTTCGCCGGCGCCGGGTCTCAGGCTGTGGCGCACCTCGGTCACCGTCGGCGACCTCAAGGCGACCATCGCCCGCTACCTTGGCGAGGAGCGCACCGAGCGGTCCTTCCAGCGCTTCGCGCGCGAACGCGGGCGGGACTACGACCTCACCGCCACGGCGGACGCGCAGATCCTGCGCTTTTCCGAGCAGCTTCTGGCCAGCGCCATCGGGGCGGCCTCGTCACGGCTGGTGCTGTCGCTTCTGGTCAAGCGGCGCGACCCGAGCGGCAAGGGTGCGATGAAGCTGCTGGACGACGCGACGGTCGCGATCCAGTACAATCGCGACCTGCTGCAGACCGCCCTCGACCAGGTGCGCCAGGGCATCTCGGTCTATGACCGGGACCTCCGCCTGATCTGCTGGAACCGCCAGTTCCGCGAATTGCTCGGCCTGCCGGCTGAATACGGGCAGGTCGGCACGCCGCTCGACGCGATCATACGCTTCAACGCCAAGCGCGGCGCCTTCGGCTCCGATTCCGTCGAGGCGCTGGTGGGCGAGCGCATCGCCAAGCTCGCCGTGCGCCAGGAGACCTTTCAGGAGCACCTTGCGACCTCCGGCCTGGTGCTGGAGGTCCGCACCAGCCCCATGCCAGACGGCGGCATCGTCACCACCTACACCGACATCACCGAACGCGTGCTCGGCGAGGAGGCGCTGGCGCGGGCCAACGAGACCCTGGAGCGCCGGGTGCGCGAACGCACGCTGGAACTGACCCGCGTCAACGAGGAACTGAGCCAGGCCAAGCGGCTCGCCGAGGAGGCCAATCTGGGCAAGACCCGCTTCCTCGCCGCCGCCGGCCACGACATCCTCCAGCCGCTCAACGCCGCACGTCTCTACTCCTCCACCTTGAACGAGCGCTTCGCCGAAGGGGAGCTGAAGCACCTGGTGCGGAACGTCGACGCCTCGCTGGAATCGGTGGAGGAGATCATCGGCGCCGTGCTCGACATCTCGCGTCTCGACACCGGAGCGCTCAAGCCCGAGCTGAGCGTCTTCCGCATCGAGGAGGTGCTCGGCCCGCTGCGGCTCGAATTCGAACCCGTGGCACGCGAAAAGGCCCTCGACCTGCGCATCCTCGAATCGGGCCTCAGCGTGCGTTCGGACCGAAGGTTGCTGCGCCGGCTGCTGCAGAACCTTGTTTCCAACGCGATCAAATACACCCGCGAAGGCCGGGTGCTCGTCGGCGTGCGCCGGCGCGGCGGCAAGGCGGTGATCGAGGTGCTGGACACCGGCATCGGCATCGCGGAGACCAAGCAGAAGATCATTTTCCTCGAGTTCCATCGTCTTGACGACGGCGCGCGGGAAGCGCGCGGGCTGGGGCTCGGCCTGTCCATCGTGGAGCGGATCTCGCGGGTGCTCGGCCATCCGGTGACGCTCTCGTCGAAGCCTGGCCACGGCTCGCGTTTCGCGATCGAGGTGCCCGCCGCCGCCAGCCTGCCCGATGCCCCCAGGGCAGCACCCGCCCCGGCATCACCGGGCGCGTTGACCGGGCTCAAGGTCATGGCGATCGACAACGAGCCCCAGATCCTCGACGGGATGCAGGTGCTGCTCAGCGGCTGGGGCTGCCGGGTGGAGACCGCGCTCGACCCGCGCGAGGCGGCGCGCAAGGCGACAGAGGGCGGGTTCCGTCCGGACGTGCTTCTCGTCGACTACCATCTCGACGAGGGCACCGGCATCGAGGCCGTGGTGCAATTGCGCTGGCTGTTCGGCTCCGAGACCCCGGCGATCCTGATCACCGCCGACCGCTCGCAGGCGGTACGCTCCGAGGCCGCCGACAAGGGAATAGACCTGCTCAACAAGCCGGTGAAACCCGCCGCGCTGCGCGCCCACCTCGCCCGTGTCCAGGCGCTCGTGGCGGCGGAGTAGGTCGCGCCTCGTCTCGCGTGAGAGCGCAAGCCACTGTGATCAACTGGATTTGTAGTCAACCGCCTTGAAAGCGCCTCGGGGGGCGGGGAAAGTCGCCGGAGAGCCCAGACCCGCCGGCCATGCGGGTCACCCTCGAGGGAGAGACGGATGAAGACGGTTTCCAGCGCGATCGCTCCGGTGGCGTTCGCCATCACCCTTGCCTGCGTTTCGGCGGCGGACGTTTCCCCCGCCCGTGCCGAGGCTGCCTGCGACGTGGACAAGCCAGGCTCTGAGCTGAGCCTGATGGACGCGGCGAAGCTCTGGCACTGCCTCAACGAGGATCTCGTCGCCGGCTACCGGACAGGCGACAAGCGCTGGATCCCCGAGGAGTTCATCAACGACTACCGCTCCTGGAAGGCCGCGAGCGACTTTCCCGCCGCATCCAGCGTGCACGGAGGCCGCTTTCTGGTGACCTTCGTCAATCCGGTCGGCGAGAAGGCGTACATGCAGTTCGCGGAAGAGGGCGTGAAAATGCCCGAAGGCAGCGTTCTGGCGAAGGAGTCCTACACGGTCGACGAAAAGGGCCACGTCGCCAAGGGGCCGCTGTTCATCATGCAGAAGGTGGCCGAGGGTACGTCGCCGGTGACCGGCGACTGGTACTACATGGCCGTCGCGCCGACGGGCGAGCCGATGGCGATGGACGTCATCACCGCCTGCAGCGCCTGTCACCAGGCCAGCTTCGGCAAGCGCGACGGCATGGGCTATCCGAAGCCGGAAGCGCGCGCGAAACCCTGACCCGTCTCGTTTAGGGGGCTACACCCTGGGGGCCTCAACCGGAGGCCGCCGCCACCTGCCAGTTGCCCTGTTCGATCCGCGCGGCCGCGATCACCGCCTGGGTGCGGCTTTCAACGCCAAGCTTTTGCAGGATCGCGGAGACATGGGCCTTCACGGTCGCCTCCGAGACGCTGAGCTCATAGGCGATCTGCTTGTTGAGCAGCCCTTCCGACAGCATCATCAGCACCCGCACCTGCTGCGGCGTGAGCGTGGACATGCGCTGCACCATGGCCGCGACGTCGTCCTCCTCGTCGCCCAGATCGACGTCGGGCGGAGACCACACGCCACCGTTCATCACCGCCGTCACCGCCTCGCGAATGACCTCGATGCCCCGCGACTTGGGGATGAAGCCGGACGCGCCGAGTTCCATGCAGCGGCGGATGGTCGGCGGATCCTCGGTCGCCGAGACGATCACCACCGGAACACCCTGGTACTGGGCACGCAGATAGATCAGCCCCGCAAAGCCGCGCATTCCCGGCATGGAAAGATCGAGAAGCACCAGATCGATGTCGCGCTCGCCCTCGATGGCCGAGACCGCGTCCTCAAGCGATCCCACCTCGGTGATGCCGGCACCGGGAAACAGATTGTCGATGGTCTGGCGCAAGGCGCCGCGAAAAAGTGGATGATCGTCCGCAATCAGAAAATGGTAGCTTTCGCTTTCCGCCACGCCCCAGTCCTCCCTCGACCGCCGGTGTCGCCCGGCTTATCGGTCATCTAGTCGCATTATCGGCTTCGCGCCCCATCGCATCAAGCCCCGCCGCAACCTCGCCGTGCATCCTTGCACAGTCCCCCGAAGGTGCGAGGCAGGGTGACGCTGCGTCGATCCTTCCCATGTCTTTCACAATTTGCCACCTCCTGAAAGTTGCAGAACTACCGACCCCGCGCCTTTCAGGCGGGCACGGCACACGCCTGTCGGGATTTTCACCGGCGGCACGGTCGGTTAGGGTGTCGCTCCACCCCGTTTCACGTCGCTTCCCGAAGGCACCCGCATGACCGACGCGCTTTTCCCCCCGACCACGCCTCACGCCTCCGGAATGCTGGAGACCGGCGGCCTGCATCGCCTCTACTACGAGGTCTGCGGCAATCCCGAAGGCCAGCCCGTGGTCATGCTGCACGGCGGCCCCGGCGGAGGCGCGGGCGAGATCATGCGCCGCTTCCACGATCCGGCCCGGTATCGCATCGTCCTGTTCGACCAGCGCGGATGCGGCCGCTCCACGCCCCATGCGGACCTGCGCGAGAACACCACATGGGACCTGGTCGCCGACATCGAACGCCTTCGCGAACACCTGGGCATCGACGCCTGGCAGGTCTTTGGCGGATCCTGGGGCTCGACGCTGGCACTCGCCTACGCCCAGAGCCATCCCGAGCGGGTCACCGGCCTGATCCTGCGCGGCATCTTCCTGCTGCGGCGGGCGGAACTGCTGTGGTTCTACCAGGAAGGCGCGAGCTGGCTCTATCCGGACCTCTTCGCCCACTACCGCGATTTCATCCCGCCCGAGGAACAGCATGACATGATCGGCGCCTATCATCGCCGGCTCACCGGCGAGGACGAGGCCGTGCGCCTGGAGGCGGCGCGCCGCTGGGCCGTGTGGGAGGCCTCGACCCTGAGCGTGCTGCGCAATCCCGAGCGCGAGGCGGCCTTCTCCGACGCCCGCTACGCACTCGCCTTTGCCCGGCTCGAGGCGCATTATTTCGCAAACGGCGGCTTCTTCCGGGAGGACGGCCAGCTCCTGCGGGACATCGACCGCATCCGCCATATTCCCGGCGTTCTGGTCCATGGCCGCCACGACACCGTGACGCCGATGAAAAACGCCTACGATCTGGCCGCCGCATGGCCGGAGGCGGATCTGCGCATCGTCGAGGATGCGGGGCACGCCGCCGGCGAGCCCGGCATTGCGGCGGAGCTCGTCGCGGCCACCCAACGCTTCGCGTCCGGGACCTGAGCCCGCCGGCGCCCCCACAAATCCGCTCAGCAAAAAAGAAGGCGGCCGGGGATCCCCGGCCGCCTTTTCGTTTCCGTTCCGCTGTAGCGAAGGGCTTCAGCCGAAGACCCTGAAGCGTTCGGCGTCGTCCATGAAGACCTTCTCGCCGATGTCCGCCTCATGCGAGCCGAAGGGCATCTGGGCCCGCAGCTTCCAGGTGGCGGGAATGTTCCAGGCCGACGCGACACCGGCGTCGATCACCGGGTTGTAGTGCTGCAGGCTGGCGCCGATGCCGATCTCCGACAGGGCGGTCCAGACGGCGAGCTGGGCCATGCCGCTGGCCTGCTCGGACCAGACGGGGAAGTTGTCCGCGTAGAGCGCGAACTGCTCCTGCAGACCCTTCACCACGTCCTGGTCCTCGAAGAAGAGCACGGTGCCCGCGCCGGCGGCGAAGCCGTCGAGCTTGGCTTCGGTCTGCGCGAAGTTCTCGGCCGGCACGATCTTGCGCAGCTCTTCCTTGGCGATGTTCCACAGCTTGTCGCTCTCGGCGCCGAACAGCGTCACGACACGCGAGCTCTGGGAGTTGAAGGACGACGGCGCATGCTTCACCGCCGACTGGATGAGAGCGGCAACCTCGTCCTTCGAACGCGGCAGCGTCTTGCCGAGTGCATACTGGGTCCGGCGCTTTGCAAGCGCGTCGATAAACTGGATCGTCATGGCAAAATGCCCCTGATTTGCCGACGCGAGACGGCTTCCGCCAGCCGGATGGCCAGGCGAAGGTCGAGAATTGCGTCGATTGTTGAAGGCGCCGCGGGAAGAGACGGCGCCGAGACTCTGCCCCTAGATATCGGGAGCTCCGCCCCTGCCGCCAGAACAAAATGCGGAAACAGTGTGTCCACGAACGGAAACAATCGGCACGCGGCCGGGGGTGTTCAGGTACCCAGATACCGAAGCGTCAGGCTGCGCTGGTGCGGCGTGTCGCGGTGTTCCAGCAGGTAGACCTCCTGCCAGGTGCCGAGGTCCAGCCGGCCCGCGACGACCGGCACGATGAGGCTCACGCCCGTGAGCACGGATTTCACATGCGAGGGCATGTCGTCCGGGCCCTCGACGGTGTGGCGCCAGGGCGCGTCCTCCGGCGCGAGCCGGGACAGCGCGTCGACCAGGTCGGCCTGAACATCCGGATCGGCGTTTTCCTGGATGGTCAGCGATGCGGTGGTGTGGCGCAGGAACACGGAAAGCTCGCCATCGCGCATTCCCTGCTCCTCGAGCCAGGCATCCAGCACCCGTCCGAGCCCATAGGCACCGCGCCCCCGGGTCGCCACCATCAGCCGCCCCATGCGCTGGCGCAGGTCGAGCCCGTCATCCTCGAATGTCCAGACCTCGAACGATTCGCCGCTCTTCGTGCGGGTCATCCTGCCCTCCAATCCGCTGACCGGGCAGCGAGTATGCGAAGGCCACGGCGCGCGCGCAAGCGCGGGGGCGCCCTCTCCTTCGCATGACAATTCCTCATGCTGTCCAAAACGGCCGGAAACCACGCCCGAACGGTTCGCGCAGGGCTTGGCAGAAACACCGGTAACCTTTAGCCTGTGCGCAATAATTCGGACTGCGGAAGATACGGGACGGGGCGGCGGCGGAATGGCTTCAGGCGATCGCAGGGCCGCTTTGGGCGGCGAGGAATACGAGGAAACGCGGGACTTCAACCGCGACCTTGCACGGCGGCTGTCACTGTTTCCCGACCAATGGTCGTTTCCCCCGTCCGTGATCCGCGAAAGGCGGGCCGAGGGACTTGGCCCCTTCCCCGCCCCGCCGAAGCTCGACCATGCGGAAACCCTGATCATCCCTGGCCCGCACGGCGACATTCCCTTGCGCATCCTGAGACCGCAGACGCGCCCCTGCCAGGGCGTCTTCCTGCATCTGCACGGTGGCGGGTGGACCCTGGGCGGGGCGAGCGAGCAGGACCCGCGCCTTGCGGAGATCGCCGAACGCACCGGCCTCGCCGCCGTTTCGGTCGAATACCGGCTCGCGCCCGAGCATCCCTATCCGCAGGCGCCCGACGACTGCGAGGCGGCCGCGCTCTGGCTGCACCTGAACGGCGCGGATGTGTTTGGTCCCGGCATCCATGCCATCGGTGGGGAATCCGCCGGCGCCAATCTCGCCGCCACGACCCTGCTGCGCCTGCGCGACCGGCACGGCCTGAGCGACCTGTTTGCCGGAGCGGTCTTCTCCTGCGGCTGCTTCGACCTTCGCCTGACGCCAAGCGCGCGCAACTGGGGCGAGGAAAAGCTGGTGCTGAACACCCGCGACATTTCCATGTTCGCCCGCCACTACCTCGCCGACGGCCATTCGCCCTACGATCCCGACATCTCGCCGCTCCTTGCCCGTCTCGAGGGGATGGTGCCCGCCCATTTCTCGGTCGGAACGCGCGATCCCCTGCTCGACGACACGTTGTTCATGGCCGAACGCTGGCGCGCGGCGGGCAACGTGACGGAGCTTGCCGTCTATCCCGGCGGCTGCCACGTCTTCCAGCGCTTTGACCTGCGGATCGCCCGCGAAAGCAACCAGGCGATCGACCGTTTCCTCGCCCACCTGATCCCTTCCGGATAATCCTTCCACCGGCGTCTCCAGCCTCGGAGCCTTCTTGAATGCCTGCGTTCGAAACCCTGTTTTCCTTTGTAAATTGTTGGGAATGCGACGAAAATGATCACCTCAACGTCCAGTTCTACCTCAGCCGCTTCGACGAGGCCGACCGGCAGTTCCGCCTTCTCGGCGGGCTGAGCGACGCCGTCGCCGGTCCGCGCCGCGCGCGGCACGTTCGGTTTCACAACGAACTCTTTGCCGGCGACACGCTGCACATGACCAGCCATGTGGCCTTCGACGGTCCCTACATGCTGACCGTGGTGCACGAGTTGCGGCGCACCGCCGACGGCTCGCTGGCCGCGACGGCGATCGATGGTTACGCCCCCGCCGACAGCATGGCGCGCGAGTTGCGCCGGCGCTTCGCCGAGGCGTCCGACGCCATGCCCGATGCCGCGCAGCCGCGCGGCACCTCCGCCACCGGCGAGATGAACGGCGTGACGCCGGCCCAGCTCGAGGCCGCCGGCGCGCGGGTGACCAACAGGGCCACCGTGCTGCCGCGTCACACGGGCCCCGACGGACGCGCCGACGACTGTTTCGCGGCCGGATGTTTCGTGGAAGCGGCCCCGCACACCTGGAACATGACGCCCATGGACGAGGCCTGGCTAGCCGAGCGCAATCTCGGCCGGGTGGTCGCGGAGCTGAAGCTGTGCTGGGCGGGGCCGCTCAAGGTGGGTGAACCGGTGGTGACGCTGAGCGGGGTCACCGGTGCGGGTACGACCACCTTCACGATCCGTCACCACATGTTCGAGGCGCGCACCCAGCGCTTCGTCGCGGCGGCCGACGTGGTGTGCCTCGCGCTCGACCTTGAAACGCGCAAGGCCCCACCCCTTGCCGACGACGTGCGTCAGGAGATCCTGAAAGCGGCACTCAGGCGCTGACGGTCACGAGGCGTCGAGATCATGAGGCGCCGACGATCAGGCTCCCAGGACCCTGGCGTCAGTTCCCCAGATCGTCGTATTCCTCGCGCAACGACTTCATCATGCCGAAGAAGCGGCGCATCGCCTTTTCCGTGAAATCGAGCGCGCGACCAAGTTCCTTCTCCTCCTCGGGGGTGAAGGTCGGCTCGTCGTCGCCGTCGACCCGCGGCAGGGCGTCGGTCTTGGGCACGCTCTCGCCGGGGCGCGCCAGGCCCGCCTTGCGGCGCAATTCGGCGTTTTCCGCGCGCAGCGCCGTAACCTGTTTGCCGAGACGCTCGATCTCCGCCTCCAGCGCGAGCTGGGCGTCGGGCACGGCAACGCAGCGCCATGTGGCGTTGACCTTGCTGCATTCCGCGACCCGCCCCGTCTCGCGATCGAGCCGCAGGAAGATGTCGCCCGCCGGAGCCAGCACATAGCGGTCCCGGTCGACCTGCGGGCGGTCGTCCAGACCGGCAGCGTGGCCCGCGCCGGCAAGCATGACGGCCCCGCCGACGGCGAGCCCGAAGACCCTGGCACTCATGCGCATGTCTTGCTCCTTCCACGTGCCGGGCGCCGGGCGCCCCTGCCGTATGGCCCGCGCGTGACCCTTGCGGCCTACGGTTGCTCGTAGGGCGCGCGGCCACTTTCGAGCGCCTCGTCCAGCAGGGCCAGCCGGTCCTGCCCCCAGAAGACCTCGCCATTGAGCACATAGCTCGGCGAACCGAAGACGCCGCCCCCGATGGCGTCGGCCTGGTTTTCCATATAGCGCGCCACGACGGATTTTTCAGCCGCCCGGGCAATCACGTCCGTGCCGGCAAGGCCGAGCCCATCGAGAATCGCGGCCTGCACGGCCTCGGAGGCGATGTCGCGCTCCTCGACCCATGTCGCCTCGAAGACGGCCTGGCTGTAGTCCACGACCGGGCCGCCATCCATGGCCAGAAGCACCGCGATGCGGTCGGCCAGGTCCGGATTGACGGGGAAATAGGCCGGCTGCAGCGTCAGCGGCAGGTTGCGGTGCGCCCTCCAGCGCTGAAGCTCGATCAGGCGGTAGGCCTGACGCACCGGGTGGCGCTTGGCCAGCGGCAGGCCGCCGGTCTCCGCGAAAACCGTCGTCAGCGAGACCGGACGGAACCGCACCGCGTACTCGCGGCGGTCGGCCAGTTCCACGAAGGCGCGGTGGCCGAGATAGGCCCAGGGCGAGGCATGGGTGTAGAAATAGTCGATGACGCGCTGCATGAAGGCTCACGATCTTCCGGGACAGGTGGCGTACCCTGCGACGGGACGCGGTCACGATCAAGCCTTCTCGACCGCCTCCAGCAGCGCCGTCAGCGTGTCGATGGTATCCGCCTCAGCGGCCGGCTTGTCCCATCGCAGGCGAGAAATCCGGGGAAAGCGCATGGCGAGCCCCGACTTGTGGCGCGGAGAGCGGGCAAGCCCCTCGAACGCCACCTCGAGAACGAGCGCGGCATCGGCGTCGTGACGCACCTCCCGCACGGGACCGAAGCGGTTCACGGTGTTGGCGCGCACGAAGCGGTCGATCTCCCGCAGTTCCTCGTCGGTGAAGCCGAAGTAGGCCTTTCCCACCGGCACGAGTTCGCGCCCCTCGTCGCCTTCGCGCCAGACGCCGAACGTGTAGTCGGAGTAGAATGAGGAGCGCTTCCCGTGTCCGCGCTGGGCGTACATCAGCACGGCATCGACCCGGTGGGGATCGCGCTTCCACTTGAACCATTCGCCACGCGGGCGGCCGGGCACATAGCGTGCCTCCCACCGTTTCAGCATCACGCCCTCGATGGCCGCGACATCCGCGCCCGAATAGAGCTGTCGCGGATCGTTGCGCGCCCGTTCGGCCGCGTCCCAGCTCTCCAGGTCGAGGAGCGGCGACAGGTCGAGACGCGGGCTCGCCTGCCGTTCGACGAAGGCTTCGAGACGCGCGCGACGCACGCGGAAGGGCTCGCCGCGCAGGTCCTCGCCCTCGATCGCCAGCAGGTCGTAGGCACGAATCGCGACCGGATGGGCGCGCATCAGCTTCGCCGTGACGCTCTTGCGGTTGAGGCGCTGCTGCAGCGCGTTGAAGGAGCGCACCTGGCCGTCCTCGATGACGAGAAGCTCCCCGTCGATGGCCGCGTCGAAGTCGAGGGCTTCCATCAGGTCCGGAAAGGCGGGGGAGATGTCCTCTCCCGTGCGCGAGAACAGCCGCGCGACCCGTCGTCCCGCGCGGTCCTGCCCCGAGACGGCCTGCACCCGGATGCCGTCCCATTTCCATTCGGCGGCGAAATCGGGAAGCGCCAGGGCCTCGCGGTCGCGCTCTTCCAGTGGATGAGCGAGCATGGCCGGGCGAAAGGGAGCGGGATCGTCTGTTTCGGGCCTCGGCCCGGTTCCCTCCGCCCAGGCGAACAGGGCCTCGTACGGTGGCTTGAGCGCGTGCCACACCTCCTCGATCTCGTCGGGGTCCCTGGGGCCGAGTGCCGCGACGGCGGTCTTTGCAAGACGCGCCGAGACCCCGACGCGCAAGCCCCCGGTCACGAGCTTGAGCAGTGCCCAGCGCCCGGTCTCGTCGAGACGGTCGAGCCAGCCCGCGACCAGCCCGGGCGCCTCGTTCCGCCCCGCCGTCTCCAGACGCTCCACCACCATCGACAGGGAGAGATCGCCCGCCTCGCCCGGCGGTGCATCCTCCGGGATCGGCCAGATCAGCGCGATGGTCTCGGAAAGGTCGCCGACGAAGTCATAGGAAAGCTCGAACAGATACGGATCCACGCGCTCGGCGACCAGCGCGCGCAGCATGGCGGGTTTGGCGTTGCGAAACCTGAGGCCACCCGTCAGCGCCGCGAGCGCCAGCCCCCTGTCGGGGTCCGGCACCCGGGCGAAGTGATCGGCCAGAAGCGTCAGCTTCGCGCCCCGTCGCGGCTCGTGCGACAGCCGGTCGAGGAGACTTGCGAAACGCTGCATGGACCTTGCGGCCGCTCAGGGCTCGTTGACGATCATCGCGATGGACCAATCGGTTCCCGCGTAGATCAGGTGATAGTGGCAGGTGAACTCGAACACAGGCTCGCCATCCGCCGTGCTCTGGGTCCAGGCCAGCGTCACCAGCCCCGCATCCCCTTCCACATGGCCGGAGACCACCTCGTAGTCGGAGTTGACCACGCCTTCCTGGTCGAGCGCCGAGAGCAGCTTGTCGATGTTCTCCAGGAGTTCTTCCTCGTCGACGAAGACGTTACCCTTGCCGAACTGCCAAATCACCGCCGGATAGGAGAAGCAGTCGGCAATGGCCTCCGCGTCGAAATCGTCGAAGGCGGTGCGATAGTCGTCGAAAAGCTGGAGCACCGCGTCCTCGAGGGCTTCCACCGACGCCGTCTCGCCGGCCTGCGATTGTGCCCCGTTCTCCCGGAAGGAGCCGTTGCGGTCGTCGGAGCCGAAGTCAGCCATTGCACTTCTCCCTGCAACATCGTCCAGCCATGTGCCGGACCGTTACGGCAGCGCCGTCACACCTCCCAGAGGATCACCGCGCCCTGTCCCTGTCCAGAGGTCATCCGGCTTTGTCACCGGTGAGTTGCCCGCCTCCGCCCGGTCCCTGTTCCGCCGGCGGTCCGGCTTCGCCGGCCTCGCCCTCCCCCTCGCCATATCCGATGAGGTTCAGCGGTCGCGCGGAAAGCCCCTGCGTCCGGCACCAGTGCACCAGCGCCTCTTCCGCGCCGTGGGTCACCCAGATTTCACCGGCGCCCGTTTCCGTCACGCTTCCGCAGAGATCGTCCCAGTCGCAGTGGTCGGAAATGACGAGCGGCAACTCCGCGCCGCGCTGGCGGGCGCGGGCGCGCACCCTCACCCAGCCGCTGGCGATCGCCGTCACCGGATCGCCGAACCTGCGGGCCCAGCGGTCGGCAAGCTGGCCAGGCGGACACAGAACGATCTCCCCGGCAAGCTCCTTCCCCCGCCGTCCGACGGCTTCCAGCGGGCCGAGGTCGATCCCTTCCTCCTGATAGAACGCACAAAGGCGCTCCAGTGCGCCATGCAGGTAGACAGGCCGGTCGTAGCCCGCCCGGCGCAGTTCCGCGATGACCCGTTGCGCCTTGCCCAGCGCGTAGGTTCCCACGAGGTGGGTGCGGTCGGGAAACAGGGCCCGCGAGGCGAGAAGCTTCGCGCATTCCTCCCCGGCGGGCGGATGACGGAACACCGGCAGGCCGAAGGTCGCCTCGGTTATGAAGACATCGCAGGGCACGGGCTCGAAAGGCGCGCAGGTGGGGTCCGCCTGACGCTTGTAGTCGCCGGAGATGACCACCCGGATTCCGCCCTGCCGGATGGCGATCTGCATGGAGCCGAGCACATGGCCGGCGGGATGGAAGGATACGTCCACCTCGCCGATCCGCAAGGTCTCGCCGGGACGCGCCTCCTGCGTCGCGGCGGCGAACTCCGCGCCGTAGCGGATCGCCATGATGGCAAGCGTCTCGCGCGAGGCCAGAACCGCGCCGTGGCCGGCGCGTGCGTGGTCGGCATGACCATGGGTGACGAGCGCGCGCGGCACCGGCCGCAGCGGGTCGATATGAAACCCGCCGGCGGGGCAGTACAGACCGGCCTCCGTCAGCGTGAGGATATCGCTTCCGGAGAGGATGGAGCGCGGCTTCGCGGCGCCCCCTTCTGCCGCGTCAGATGTGCTGGCCGCCATTGATGTGGATCTCGCTACCGGTCACATAGGATGCGTGTCGGCTTGCCAGGAAATGCACCACCTCCGCCACTTCCTCCGGTCGCCCGAGCCGCTTCATCGGAACCTGCGTCTCCACGACATGCTCGGTGCCGGCCGAAAGGATCGCCGTTTCGATCTCGCCGGGCGCGACCGCGTTCACACGCACGTCGAACTCGGCCAGTTCGTGGGCAAGCTCGCGGGTGAGCGCCGATAGGGCCGCCTTCGACACCGCATAGGCCGCACCGGCAAAGGGATGCACGCGAAAGCCGGCGATCGAGGTGACATTGACCACCGAGCCCTTCGCCGCCTTCAGCTCGTCGAGAAGCTGCTGGCACAGGAGAAGCGGCGCGATCAGATTGACCTGCTGCACGGTCTGCAGCGTCTGAAGGGACGTTTCCATGGCGCCGAGCCGCGCGCCGTCCTCGCCCTTGGGGGAGATGCCGGCATTGTTGACCAGCGCGGTCAGCGGGCGGCCGGCGAGCATCGCCTTGAGCTCGTCGGCGGCCTCCTGCACGGAGGCCGGATCGGCGAGGTCCGTGGTGATGTGATGGACGATGCCCTCGGCCCAGGGGCACACGCTTGAAAACGGTGTCCGGGCGAGCGTGATGACGTCCCAGCCCTCCCGGTAGAACAGGCGCACAATCGCATGGCCGATGCCGCGGCTGGCGCCGGTCACGGCGACCACGGGCTTTTGCGCCCCGCCGCTCTGCGGTTCCTGCATGAACGCTTTTCCTGCCCTGTCATGGAGCGGCCAAGCCCGCTCCCTCAAAGCCTTACATGGTTCTCCTCGCCATTGCATCAAAGGGCGCCCCGTGGGGATGTGAAGATACAAGGTGTCGCAGGCCCCGTTCCCGTCATGGCGGCGCCTCGACGTCGCCGCGAGATCGGCCTATGTCTCGATCCCGATGGACGCCGCACAAGACCCACTTCTGCCGGAGACCTTCTCGAGCTGGTTCGCCGCACGAGGCTGGGCCCCGCGCCAGCATCAGCTCGACCTCGTGCGGCTGGCGCAGGCGCGTGCTTCTGCGCTCCTCATCGCTCCCACGGGTGCCGGCAAGACGCTGGCGGGCTTCCTGCCCAGCCTGATCGCGCTCGCCGCGCGCGGCAGGCGCAAGCCGGGAACGCCGGCGCGACGCCATGTGCACACGCTCTACATCTCGCCGCTGAAGGCGCTGGCGGTCGACATCGCCCGCAACCTGGAACGCCCGGTCGCCGAAATGGGGCTTCCCGTCACAATCGAGACCCGCACCGGCGACACGCCGACCCACAAGCGCCAGCGCCAGAAACAGGCGCCGCCCGACATTCTCCTGACGACGCCGGAGCAGATCGCCCTGCTTCTCTCCGATCCCCAGGGCCGCGAGATGCTGTCGGGTGTCGACACGGTGATCCTCGACGAGTTGCACGCTCTGGTCACCTCCAAGCGCGGCGACCTTCTGGCGCTCGGGCTCGCCGCACTGCGCCGGCTCTCGCCCGACCTTCGTGCCATCGGACTGTCGGCGACGGTGGCCAATCCCGACGACCTGCGCGCCTGGCTCGTGTCACAGGGGGACGGGGACAGGCAGCTTGCGGAACTCGTCCGGGTCGCGGGCGGGGCAACGCCCGACATTTCCATTCTCGACACGGCCGAACGCCTGCCGTGGTCGGGACATTCCGCGCGCCATGCGGTCGGCGACGTCTACGAGCTCATCAAGGCGAACCGCATGAGCCTTGTCTTCGTGAACACCCGCTCCCAGGCCGAGATGCTGTTCCAGAACCTGTGGCACGCGAACGAGGACAACCTGCCCATCGCCCTGCATCACGGCTCGCTCGACGTCGGCCAGCGGCGCAAGGTCGAGGCGGCCATGGCCGAGGGCCGGCTCAAGGCGATCGTCTGCACCTCCTCGCTCGATCTCGGCATCGACTGGGGCGACGTGGATCTCGTCATCCAGGTCGGGGCGCCGAAGGGCGCAAGCCGCCTCGCCCAGCGCATCGGCCGGTCCAACCACCGCATGGACGATCCCTCGCGCGCCGTTCTGGTGCCGGCGAACCGGTTCGAGGTCCTGGAGTGCCAGGCGGCGCTCGCGGCCTCGCGCGTCGGCGCGCAGGACACGCCCCCCTTGCGCGAGGGCGCGCTGGACGTTCTCGCCCAGCACGTGCTGGGCGTTGCCTGCGCGGGGCCGTTTTCGCCGGACGCGCTCTTTGGCGAGGTCCGGTCCTCGGAAGCCTATCGGAGCCTCACCCGGCACCAGTTCGACCGGGTGGTCGATTTCGTCGCGACCGGGGGATATGCCCTGTCCACCTACGAACGCTATGCCCGCCTGAAGCCGGCCGGCGACGGTCTCCTGCGCCTGTCGCATCCCAGGATCGCCCAGCAGTACCGGCTGAACGTGGGCACCATCGTCGAGGCGCCCATGCTCAGGGTGCGGCTGCAGCGGGCCCGCGCCGACGGGCGGCGGGCTGCGGTTGGACGTGGCGGACGGGTGCTCGGCCAGATCGAGGAATGGTTCGTCGAGCAACTCGCCCCCGGCGACACCTTCCTGTTCTCGGGCGAGATCCTGCGCTTCGAGGGCCTGGCGGAGAACGAGGCCATCGTCTCGCGCGCCCGCGCCGAGGCACCCAAGATCCCCTCCTACCAGGGCGGCAAGTTTCCGCTTTCCACCTATCTGGCGGAAGGGGTGCGGGCGATGCTCGCCGATCCCGCCGGCTGGTCCGCCCTGCCCGGCCAGGTCCGCGACTGGCTCGAGCTGCAACGCCTCAACTCGCGCCTGCCCGACCGCGACGGACTGCTGGTGGAGACTTTCCCCCGCTCGGGAAAACACTATCTGGTCTGCTATCCCTTCGACGGTCGGCTTGCCCATCAGACGCTGGGAATGCTGCTGACCCGCCGGCTCGAGCGCGCCGGGCTGCATCCGCTCGGGTTCGTCGCCAACGACTATGCGCTCGCCGTGTGGGGGCTGAGCGACCTGGGAGCCGAGGCGGAAAGCGGGCGGCTCTCGCTCGACGCGCTGTTCGACGAGGACATGCTGGGGGACGACCTCGACGCATGGCTTGCCGAATCGAGCCTCATGAAGCGCACGTTCAGGAGTTGTGCCGTGATCGCCGGACTGATCGAGCGCCGCCATCCGGGCAAGGAGAAGACCGGGCGGCAGGTGACCGTCTCCTCGGATCTCATCTACGACGTGCTGCGGCGGCACGAGCCCGGTCACATCCTTCTGGAGGCAACCTGGGCGGACGCCGCGTCAGGACTTCTGGATATCTCGCGCCTGGGGCAACTTCTTGCCCGAATACGCGGTCGAATCGCGCATACTCGTTTGGCGCGAATCTCTCCGCTCGCCGTCCCGGTGATGCTGGAGATCGGCAAGGAACCCGTCTTCGGCGCGGCGCAGGAAGCGCTGCTGGCCGATGCAGCGGAGGATCTGGTCAGGGAGGCAATGGGGTGAGACCTTTCACGGCCGAAATCGAGACGCGGCGCTTCGCGCCGGTCTGTCACGACATCGCCATCGCCGGGGAGCTTGTCGGCCTGCACGACAGCGGGGCGCTCTGGTGGCCGGACGAGAACACGCTCATCGTTTCGGACCTGCATTTCGAGAAAGCCTCGAGCTACGCCCGGCGCGGCGTCATGCTGCCGCCCTACGACACCGCCGCGACGCTGGAAAAGCTCGCCGAGGTGATCGACGCCTTCCAGCCCTCGCGTGTCGTGGCGCTCGGCGACAGCTTCCATGACGCCGACGGCTCCGACCGCCTTCCAGCCGCCTATCGCGCCATGCTCACCACGCTGCAACTCGGGCGCGAGTGGGTCTGGATCACCGGCAACCACGATCCGGTCGCGCCGGTTCTCCTGTGTGGCGAGACCCATGCCGAGATCGCCATCGGCAACCTCGTCTTCCGGCACGAGCCCGACGCGAACGCGGCGCCCGGCGAGATCTCCGGCCACCTTCACCCTTGCGCGCGCATCCGGCGCTATGGCCGCTCGGTCCGCCGCCCGTGCTTCGCAACCGACGGAAACCGGCTCGTGCTGCCCGCCTTCGGCGTCCTTACCGGCGGCCTCAACGTGCTCGACGCCGCGTGGCAGCCCTATTTCCAGGCGCGCGAATTCTCCGTCTTCATGCTCGGCGAGGGCCGCCTCTACCCCTTCACCGGCTCCCGGCTCGTCGGCGACCAGTAGTCACGGCCGGCACGCCGCGCGCAGCGAACGCAGGGCGGCGGACGATCCCTTCAGCGGATACTGCAGCATGTGCTCCAGCGAGCCGCCATGGTGCACCGTCACATGGCGCCCCCGCGCCAGTGCATCCACGAGCCCCGCGTCCGGCGGCAGCAGCGCGTCCGCCACGAGAACCTTCTCCCCTTCGGAAATGCCCACCGGAATGTCCGTCTCGTCACGCCCGACCGCGAAGGTCGGCAGGATGCCCCGCCCTTCGGTCTCCCACGCGCGGGCATGGTCGCTGATCTCATTGCCGTCGTAGAGCCACCAGGCCGAGTAGCGCAGCCGCAGGCCGTCGTCCTCGCAGGTCAGCGACAGATGCGCATCCGCCGGCCCGATCGCCGCCACGGGAGCCGGATCCTTCCGGTAGACCCAACGGTCCGCGGGCGCGGAGAAGACCGTGCCTCCGTCCGCCGACGCCGCCGTGTCACCACCCGTCCCGTCTGCCTCCACGAGGCTCGAGCGTTCCCGGCCCTGCCGGGTCGCCACCGTGAAGGACGGATCGCCCGGACGGTCGAAGACGATCTCGTAGGCATAGCTCTCGAACGCCTTTTCGAAGGTGCCGTCCGGCCTTTGCAGCCAGATCCGGTGCACGCAGCCGAGCGTTCCGCACCACATCATCTGGGTGCCATCGCACATCAGGTGACCGGTGTTGACCAGATAGTCGGCAAGGCCGTCGCCGTTGGCCTCCACGGGCACGATATAGCCGTCGAGAAAATCCATCTGCTCCCGGCAGGTGTCGGCGTTTTCCGCCCGTTCCAGCGCCAGCACCGCCTCCGGAATGTCCTCCGCCCGCGCCGGTGCGCACAGAAGCACCATTGCCGCGAGCGCCAGGGCTCCCGACCGGAAAATCCCCCGCCCCTGCATTCGAACACCCTCCCGCTGTCCCTCAACGACAACGCGATGGTGCCATGCGCCCGGCACTGCAACCAGATGAAATTGGCAAGTCGCGCGCAGATGCCGTCTAGGGTGTGGACCCATAAACGAGACATGTCCGGCGTGAAAACGGCAAGGAGGTGCAAGGAGAAGCACGCCGGGCGGGCCTTCCGCCCGGCCAAGGGCTTCGACGCCGCAGATCGAAGCCGTTTTCACGTCCCTTCGGGATTT
>MDTG01009697.1_pt1 | contig 29516 bp, 22 predicted proteins | sample 811421 | NCBI WGS metagenome assembly MDTG01 (sample SAMN05326645, study PRJNA326480) | marine metagenome | isolation source: seawater | place: Pacific Ocean: South East | collected 2011 | reverse complement strand
TAAAATCTTTTTTTTTTATCTTATAACCATGGTTACTTAAACTGGTGGAAGTTGAAGTCATTAATGTATAATATATATCTGATTTATATTTTAAGTGCTAAGGTTTATCAAATTTAAAATAAATATATGAATTAGTATAATGAAAAGCCATAGAGTACTCCGTAATAGAGAGAAACATAATAAAAGAACTAAACGGCGTAAAAAATCTAAAAAAAACAAAATGAAGGGTGGTGCCGTTATAACCGATACAACAGATCAACAATGGTTAGTTTGTGATAACCCCTATTGTTTCCTAAATCATTATAATGCCGACGCACAACGTGATGATGTCTTTCATTATGAAGAAAAGGAACCATCTGGTAGTGATAAACATATTATACACGTAAAAGACAAAGCATATTACAGATTTCCAGGGAGGGAGAGGCAGGATTTCTATATTGTAAAAAAGAAAATCAATTTTGAGGATGAGGATGAATATTTTTATATTGGTGATTCATTTCAAAAAATAAGGGAATTTAAAGATGATAATACCAACCCACGTTTCGAAATAGTTGGCGAGCAGAACTTTACCGAGTCTGCGATCAGTTCGAGAGCTGCGGTTAGTCATGATATCATTAAAAATAAAAATTCATCAGAACAATATGGGTTGAGTGGCCCACAGTCATGGGAAAATATGTTACTTTATAGTGTTATTAAACTCCTAAAAACAATTGAATATGACGAAAAATGTCTACCTGAAAAAAAAGACATACAAAGAGTTTTAGATATCATCAATTCGAAGGGTAGACGTATACATAAGGGTACTCCTGATAAATGGTTTGGATCTGCACCAGTTGCGGACACTGGTCTACAACTTTTAAGTCAGACTCAACCTAAAAAGTTTTTTGAAGCTTTTTTTGGTGTCCCGGATGCTACACTTGGGGATTTTACAGCTTATACTCAATTAGTTAAACTTGACTTGAGTTTTGGTAAAGATAATATATCTACTTTGTCAACTGAAATAACAGAATTAGGAAGTATTCTTCAACCCTATGGGTCAAATATTATAGCTGCATTAAATGAAAATTTAAAACAATATTATAATAATCGTGGTCGGGTATTAAAATGGACGGCTGCGGATGGAGGAATTAAAGCGGACCAGTCTGATTTAGATGGTACTCATGTTGTGGTTGCTAGTGGAATAGAACAAGGTGATATCCCAATTCAATTTTATAGAGGTCCCGATGGATTTAAGACATTAACATATGGTATAAATATTCCCAATCCATATATTGCTTGGAAATTCAAAAAATATTATTCAAGAGTTTTATTAAAACTTGTAAAGGTCGGTTGTTTTCATATAAATGAAAATGGGTCTCTTAATAAATTAAATTATACAAAAGACGACACAGATTCAAATCCATACCATAAAGATTTTTCATTAGAAAATGCCAGCGTCGCTATTACTGACGCGGAAGAATTGCTTAAGAAAGATGATATAGCTGCTGAAGGTACAACCACCGAAGGACTTAGTGACGATATAACACAGACAATTTATAGTAAAATATATGGAGCTGATTTAGCTTTTATTGGCGATATAGATGATGTGGGATCCCATCATTCTCTGTCTAAATTTAAAACAAAATTAAATGACTTTCGTAGTGAAGATGGTAAAAATATATCACTAAAAGATTTACCATACTTTCTACCCTTTTTTGACACTGCTGATTCATTTAATAGTGAGCTTGAACAGGTTCAAAGTTTGTATGAAGGTATTGATACCGAAGGTCAACTTTCAAAAATGTTACTTAGTAATGGTAGTTTTTACGGGGATACTGAAGATAATGTAAGATTTGAATATTTAGAACATATCTATCAAAAATCATCCTTACAAAGGGGTTTATGTTATTGTGATGTTTGCAAAGAGAAAAAAAAATTAAACCCTTCTGCTAAGGAAGAATTAATGAAAATTAAAAAGGGTGATATATTTGAAGGAGATGGGGCCGAATGCTCTAAAACTATTAATGATAAAAATTTTGAATTGGAATCAAAAAAACTTTTAAAAATTTATATTAAGAAAGCCTTGGAGCAACACGAAATTAGAGATATATTAAAAAAAAGTAAATTTGAAGATGGAGTGTTTTATGAAGATGGCGGTGGTCTCAGGGCCGACGCTGATGATAAAATAGATGAATGGATAGAGAATACTTTCGAGAGTGAAGGTCGGGACGATAAGGCACCTTTAAATAATGGAGAATACCTAATGAAATTCTTAAAGGAACACAAATATAATCCCCACAGGTGGGGAGATCCTTTACAAAAATTCATAGAGAAAAGATCTGAAAATTTAGATCAAGATATAAGATCATCAACTGATCTTGAATTAATAAATACCGCAAGGATGAGTGCACTTGAGAAACTAAGCGAATTAAAACGAGAGCAAGAAAAAGTAAGAAATAAAAAAAATGAAGAAGATTGTGAAGAAAAGACAAAAACATTTAAAAGCTCTCTTGATGCGATCGCTTCTATCATAAGAGACGCAGATATTACAATGGATAATTTAGAATTTGAAAAACTAAAAGACCAATTAGATACTTATAAACAAGAAATAAAAGATAATGAATTATCTCACGCACATATTCGCGATACAAATTCATTAGATGGGTCACGGGTCCAGAAAGCTGTGATTGATGGACTATTAAGTAAAGAGGAAGCTATTAGAGAGAAGGAAGAAGAAGATAAACGAAAGGCTCTCAAGAAAAGACGGATAGAGCGTCGCCGTGTGAGGGTTCAGAGTGGGCCTGGACCTAGGACCATTCGTAAATAATATAAAAATAATTTATTTCTCATGAATTATATTAATACCACATATCTTAGAATATAAATATATATCCTTTAAAAGACGATTACTTTTACCAGATACTTTAATTCCATCTTTCTCTAATTCTTTTTTAATATCGGTTGGCTTTTTTGTCCTAATTTGATTGATATGTTTTTCTAATATTTCTATCTGTTTATTATTTATCTTCTTCTTAGACTTAATACTAATTTTCCTAGATTTACTTTTACTCTTTTTTTTCTTAGAGTAAGATCTGGATACCTTTTTAGGAGATTTTTTCACTAAGTTTTTTTTGCTTTGCGGTGATTTATTCTTTTTTATTTCTGGTTTCTTATCTTTTTTTATTTCTGGTTTCTTCAATACTGTTTTTTTCCCAGGTTTCATTTCTTTTATTATAAGAGGGGGGTTTACTTTTTTTGAGTCCTTTATTTTTTTCTCAATTATATTAATATCTTTTATATCTTCTTTTTCTCTCTTAGTTTTACTATTTTTTGGAGATTTATTCTTAATAAATAGTTTTTTAGGACTCTTCCTGGTTATCTTAATATTCTTTTTCCCCTTTGAATTTGGCTCAGTTTTTTTTTTGTCATCTCCAGTTACTTTATTTTTTAAAAATTTCTGATAGTGTAGGCTGGCCGGGCTTAGTTTTTTTTGTTTATCTTTTTTCTTTTTTTTTATTTCAAATGATTGAATACTTGTCATGTTAATAATAAAGAATATATATATTAATTAAAAAGTTTTGAATAATCATTTTTACCAGTTTTATTACTCTGTTGGTGTAATTTAATTTCAACAATTATTCTATTTTTACATAGCTCTTCATCTTGAAATATATTTAATAATATATTTTGAATTGTTTGGTCACCGGGATATTGGTCTTTTAATAATTGTTTCAGAGATGATTTTATAAATACCTGAATATGTTCTTTGCGTTCAGTATAAATTTCATTAATCACATCGGTAATTTTATCTTCTTCTATAACAGAAATTTTATTATCTTCTAAATATTTATTATAATTAGTCTTAATATAAAAATAAATTAAGTCTTTTATGTTCTTATTCAAACTCATGATTTATTTAAGAATATACTTTTAATATATAAAATAAACATACCGTTTAAATTAATTTAAAAAATACATTATAAATAATTAAATATGATTCAGTTTATACGTTCTTTCTGTAATTATTGTAATTTAATATATAAGATTCATAATTATTACAATTATTATTATATCCACAAAAAACATAACAATGATATGATTCGTAATATTACTAATAGTATTACTGATTGCGGATCAGTTGCGATTAAATTTTCTCAATGGGCCACCCCTAAATTAGAATTAATGTATTTAGAAAGAAATAGTAAGGGAGAATCAAGGCCCGAATGGATTGACTTATTAGAAGATTACTATGAGAATTGTCCCATTCATTGTATTAATTATACAAATTCAATATATAGAACAGAATTTAATGAAGATTTAAATGATATATATGAGAATATTCAGATAATTGGTTCTGGTAGTATTGCTCAGGTTTATAAAGCACATAATAAGAAAGAAAATAGAGAAGATGTCCTTAAAATAGTTCACCCAAATGTTGAGAATGAAATTAAATTTTTTCGTAAATTTATTAGTATATTACTCGCATTACCTTGTGTTAAGCGTATATATAACAGATGTTTTCCATTTGATATTTATGGATTTATTGATCAATTTATGGAACAAATTGATTTGATAAAAGAAACAAATCATAATTTATATTTCTACAAAAAATATAGAGATAATCCCTTCATAATAATACCTGAGATATATAAAATAAGCAAAAATGTACTAATAATGAGTTATGAAGAGGGTCTATCATTTAATGATAATGATTTAACAGAGTATCATAAAGATAAACTGGCTAATATATTTCATTTATTTATAAAAACGAATTTAATGTTTTCTAACTATAATCATGGTGATATGCACCCCGGAAACTGGAAAATAAGAATTGATAATGAAGATAATATAAATAAAATAATAATTTATGATTTTGGTTTTTGTTGGAGTATGCCAGATGATAAATTTAATCAAATTGGTGATTCTTTTCAAGAAATTTTTGAGAATTCAAATGATAAAAGTAAAGAATCATCAATAGAATCTTTTTCAAATATTCTAGAATATGTTATTTTGAGTAATGGAGTGGATTATAAAGAAAAAATTAATATATTTGTCTCTAACCGTATTGATACTATTGAGCCCTGGAAAATATCTCCAATTAAATTATTTCAATGTACGGTTGATTTTTGTATTCAAGAATCTGTTTTAATTAATCCTATCTTAATTCAGTGTATTATTATCTTAATACAAGGTGAGAAATTGTTTGAAGAATATAATTTAATGTCTTCAGATGATAATATCATTTCAGATTATGAAGTATTTAGGGATAGATATTTAAATATATTAACTTTTTGTGAAACTTATTCTATTTTTGATGAGTTTAAAGAATATATAATTTTAAAATTAAATGAATTACAGATAGATGTTGGAAATATTTTTGATACAATAGATATCTCTATGATTACTGAAAAACTTATCCCCCCAATTGATACAAATAATACATAAATTATAAAATTTGATAATAATATAAAGATTATTTAACAAAAATATATTAATCCGATGATTGATGATAACTGTATCCAAAATATTATTGATAAATACTTTGAACAAGCCAATGTTTTAACATCACATCAAATACAATCTTATGATAATTTTATTGATGTTATTTTTCCAAAGATAATTTCACAGTTTTTCCCAATTAATCTTGAATTTGAAGGCGACTCCAAGATTAAGAAATTAACGATGGATATTAAAAATCTAAGTGTAAATCCTCCATACTATACAGAGAATAATGGTTGCTCCAAGATAATGACTCCAAATATTGCTAGACTTCGTAATTTTACATATTCGCTTACAATAACTGGAACTGTTTCAGTATTAATTACTATTAGAGATAATCAAGATATTAAACTACCCGAAAAAGAAATTCATAATGTAAATATTACTAAGATTCCGATTATTGTAAAATCTAAATACTGTACATATACAAAAGATATTTTATCAGAATGTCATTTAGATCCGGGTGGATATGCGATTATTAATGGCAATGAGAAAGTATTAATTTCACAAGAGAAAATGGCCTCAAATCTAATTCAGGTCCATAATATAAGTAAAAATGCATCAAAGTATTCCGGATCTGTTGAGGTCAGATCATCCAATGATAAAACTTATGGTATTAATAAACCAATTTCAATTAAGATTACAAATAAAGATAATGTATTAGATAACAAACTGTATATTTCATTGCCTCATGTTAAGGTTGATATTCCAGTTTTCATAGTTTTTAAGGCTCTGGGTTGTTTATCCGAGAAAGAAATGATATATTTTATAATTGATAATTCAAACAAAGATATAGATCAAGTTCTAATCAATATTCTAGCAACTTCTGTTAAAGAAGTATCTCATATTAAGACAGAATATGAAGCATTAAAATATATCTCAAAATATATTCACTCAAATAGCTCATTTACCTCCGAAATGAAAGTAAATTATTGTAGAAATATTATTCAAAAAGAACTATTACCACATTTAGATGATAATCTTTCAAAATTATATTTCATAGGTTTAATGATTAATAAACTATTAAAGTCTCATCTTGAGATAGAGAAACCAAGTGACCGTGATTCTTATTTTAATAAGAGAATAGAAACAAGTGGTCTCCTATTGGGTAATCTTACAATCCAGGGGATGAGTAAAGTTATTAAAGATATTAAAACTTATCTAAATAAAGAAGTTAATTCGGGTATATGGACCATTAATAATAACTATATTGATATTATTAATGATATCAATATAAGTAAAATTATAAAATCTGGATACATTGAGAACATACTAAAGGGTGCCTTAGCAACTGGTAACTGGGGAATGAAGAATAATATAAATAAACAAGGTGTTTCTCAAGTATTAAACAGATTAACATTCATGAGTACTATGTCTCATTTAAGAAGGGTCGCAACACCCGTTGATAGCACTGGTAAGCTTATTCCACCAAGAAAACTTCATAGCACACAATGGGGATATATATGTCCTACTGAGACACCAGAGGGTCAGTCCGTTGGGGTTGTTAAAAATCTAGCGATGATGTGTGAAATAACCACTATGAATAAAACTGATATTATTTATAAATTGATATCAGAATATATTATTCAGTTCAAGGAGTTAGATATTTTTGAATATAACAAACTAGATTATATTAAACTCTTAATTAATGGTGCTTGGATTGGTTATACTGAACATCCAGAAGAATTAATAAGGACATTTAAGGATAATCGAAGTAAATGTCAGATTCATCCACATGCTTCAATATATTGGTCAATCAGCGATTACACAATTTATATCTTTACAGATGAGGGTAGATGTATACGACCTCTACTAAAGGTATCTGATAATCTTCAAACAGTTAAATATGAAAACATTAAGGATTTAAAATGGGCCGAATTATTCCTCCCACATGGTGGGAATATTATTGAATATATTGATGCGTGCGAAACAAATAATTCAATGATTCTAATGGATTATAAAAAGTTTAATTTAACAAATAATTATACTCACTGTGAAATTAATCCTTGCTTAATATTAGGCGCATTAGCCTCGTGTATTCCATTTCTAAACCATAATCAATCTCCAAGAAATACATATCAATCAGCTATGGGAAAACAAGCAGTAGGTATTCATGCTACGAATTTAAATAAAAGATATGATACATTCCTACATGTTCTATATTATCCTCAAAAACCCCTTGTAAATACCAAAATGATGAAGTATTTTAATTTTAATAGTATGCCCAGTGGAATAAACGCCATTATTGCGATCGCAACATATACCGGATATAATCAAGAAGATTCGGTAATTGTTAATCAAGGGGCAATAGATAGAGGATTATTTGGTTCTACATTTTATCGTACCTATAAAGATGAAGAAGAAAAAAATCAATTAACCGGTGATGAAGATATATTCTGTTCGCCTAACTTAGACGAATTGCTATTCCCTAAACCCTGTAGCTACTCAAAATTAGAGCAAGATGGATTTGTTAAAGAAAATACTGCGATAGACAATAATGATATTATTATTGGCAAGGTAATGCCGGTTAAAAACAATAAAGAGTATAAATTTAAGGATAGCAGCACATCAATTAAAAATAATGAAAAAGGATATATTGATTCTAACTATATTAATATTAATAGTGAAGGATATAGATTTTGTAAAGTGAAAATTAGAAGCCCCCGAATTCCCGAAATTGGCGATAAATTTTCATCAAGGCACGGTCAAAAAGGTACGGTTGGAATGACATATTTACATGAAGATATGCCCTATACAAAAGATGGAATTGTGCCAGATATTATTATTAACCCACATGCTGTTCCGAGTAGAATGACCATTGCTCAACTTATTGAATGTATCTTAGGTAAATCATGTAGTCTCCTCGGTTATGAGGGAGATGGTACAGGATTTAATAATACTGATATTGAAGATGTAATTCGTATTTTAGAATCTCAAGGATTTGATGGAACCGGAAATGAAGTATTATATAATGGAATTAATGGTGAACAAATGAAAACTAGTATATTCATGGGACCAACATATTATCAAAAATTAAAACATATGTCTGGAGATAAAGTTCATAGTCGTTCAAGTGGACCTATTGTAGCTATGACAAGACAACCATCTGAAGGTAGGGCAAACCATGGTGGACTAAGATTTGGTGAAATGGAACGAGATTGTATGATTTCTCATGGTTCTTCATACTTCTTAAAAGAAAGAATGATTGATGTTTCAGATAAATATACGGTTTATATTTGTAATAAGTGTAATCTTATTATACCTGGAAATAAAGAAGAAAATATGTATGAATGTAAAAAATGTAATAATTTCTCTAATTTTACCAAAATTTATATCCCATATGCCTGTAAACTTCTATTCCAAGAATTAATGTGTATGAGTATTGGACCAAGAATGCTCACCAACTAAATGTAAGTTACTTTAATCCAACCTCTTGAATTTTCTTAATATATGCATCCGCTAATATATGAAGCATCGGGTATTTTACATTCGGAAAATTAATATACGTTCCAGCTATATCAGATTCTATTTCATTTACAAAGAAATTTTTTGGACCATAAGTTTTATTTTTTAAACAACATGTAAAATCTATACGTACCATCGCGGGCACTACTCTCTTTTTATTAAAATTTATCTTTGGAAGAGCTTCAATCACTTTCTTACCAACCTTAATAATATGTTCTTTTATTTTTGGATCAATTATCTCTTTAACTACATAACTATCGTCTGGTGATTTTGCGCCGGGAGTGTTCACAGCATAAGAAAATTCTCCATTAATCCAAAAACTTTTTATTTCACCATAAGTACCAAATCCTTCAATTTTTTCTTGAATAATATATCTTGAATAATATTTATTATTCTCTTCAAAATATTCTTTGAGTAATATCGGATTACTTAAACAGTCTTTCAAATCAAAAATACCTAAACCATATGCGATTGTTCCGCCGATTGGTTTAATAATAAATTTTTTCCATTTATAGGTTTTTATTTGGTCGATTAATTTTTTATGTTTTACATTATCTTTAACAAAAATACTCGGTGTAACAGGAATTTTATATTTATGTAATCTCTCTAAATATTTCTTTTTATCCCATAAAAATTCCATAAATTCATATGATGGAAAGATTTTATTTTGTTTTGAACCATAGATCTTATCTAAACGATCAATACCAACTTTACCTGAAAATTTTTTTATGAATGGGTCATCATTTATCGCATTAATTACATCGTAACCTACCGGAATATTAATAGAATTCTTTTGTAATCTTGCTGAACTTATTTCTTGTGGTAAAATAATATCAATCTTATGTTCTGGGAATGAATTCATCATAATATGGGCTAAAGCAACATCAGTATGAACTTTCCCATTTATTTTATATTTTGATGGAATTGTTTTATTCAAATTTTTATCTAAATATTCCTCGTCATCTTTACCGCAAATAATTCCAATTCGCATAATATAACATTAGTCTAGATTAAAATATTTACAATTGTATATTAATGGATATTCGTCTTAATATGAACCGTATTTATAAATGTGCCTATCTAGTATGTATTATTATTACAGTCTTTACCATCATTTTTACACTATTCGATTCAACACATTTCAATGGTTTAACTAAAGAAAATGATAAGAAAATAACTGACCGTATTTTTAATCGTTTATACTTTACAATAACTACATTATCCTCGGCTAATTATGGAGACATAGTCCCGGTTACAAGAATCACCAAATTATTTACAATGATTCTACAATTAATAATTATTCTTGGTGTTATGATTATTTTTATTTGATCAATTATTCAATGATTGAATGCCATATGAAATTTTTTTTAGAACGAATTGATTCGCAAAATTTAGGATTTTTCTGAAGTGAAAATAAATACTTTGACTTCCTTATATTCTTAATCGTTGTCTTTCTATCATCTGTTAAGCATCTAAGAATTGTATTATAAAAATGAATATAAAAATGTGGTATTGCTATATTTTTTATTTTTTTTGATTCCAAGCCATAACCATGAAACATTAATTCAAATATAAATCTTAAATCATACATTGAACACACTTTTGAAGCATTTATGATTGGAATGTTCATAAAAGCTTTGGCAAGTACTTGATCCAAAAAATGATTATAAGAAAAATAATCAACAGTTTTAATTAAAGTATAAAATTTAGGATAATCATTATTTAGATAGTATATTAATTTATATTTTTCAAATACAGTTATTAGTAATTGATAATTTCTCTTATTAATTACTAATAAATTTCTTTTCTCTTTAATGAATACCATTTTTTCAAATATCATAACTAGTAAATCATCATTTAACTTACTTATCATAAATAAATTTGATTAGATTTATATTACCACAATATATATCTATATATCACTATGGAAAATAAAGATCCAAAAAGTAATGAAGGAAAAATGAATGAAAAAAAAGATGAAATATTAAAAAAGGAAAAAAAAAGATGTGATTTCTGTAATAAAAAACTAGGTATGATCTCATTTAAATGTAAATGTGGTAAAACATATTGTCAGGTCCACTTAAATCCCCATAGTCATAATTGTACATTTGATTATGTACACGAAAAAAAATGTAAATTAGAAAAAGAAAATCCTAAACTAGGATGTAAAGTTATTAAACTTTCATAGTTAACCTCTCACTGTTCTACGGTTTGCCCTTTTCGCCGACTTATGTAATGTCCTACGATTTACTCTATGATTATTTTTTTGTGTCCTGGCCACTTTTCGTCTACGGGCGCCACCACCCACCAATGGAGGGAGGTCCGCAGATTGCCGAGCTTGTCTATCTATCTCTTTTTTCATAAAGTCCCCATGCAGTTCATCTCCCTTATCTATGTCCCTATCTGATATGTGTAATGTCTTATTTACAGCATTATTCTGTATAACATCATTCTCAAAAGTATCTTCTTTAATCATTTTCATTATATCCATATTTCTTTTACCAACCGTTAACATCGTTCTAAGTGCGGCTTTCACATTATTCAATTCTGGTTTATCTTTTAATACTGCATTCATTCTTTGATCGTCTTTAAGTATCCTCTCTAGTTCAATTATAACCACGTTAGAGTATACGTATGATATTGATTCGTGTGCTAATATATTATTTATTTCTTGTAAACTAAAGTAATCCTTATTAATATCTTCATAGATAAACCATGATTTAAATCTCTCAGTGAAACCTCTTATAAGTTCACTAACCCCGAGTTGATTCATATTTAATTTATAGATTTTAACCTTCTTTGATTTAATCTTATTATTTAAAAAATAGATACGTTCGGGGGCTGCATAATCAACCGCATTTGTGGTTTTATCCACCATTATATTCCTTGTATATTCAGTATACAACCCCCCAATAGTCATATCAGTATAACTATTCGCAATATTTTCAATGCTTAATACACCAGCACCAGCACTAAGTTTTAATTTTGAAATCATTATCTTAATAGCATTTCTAAATATTAGCTTATTATTTAGATAAATATCATCATCGCTTGATCCACTGCTCAGTTTAAGTAAACTATATATTATATGTCTATCAGGTGTATTAAATATTTCAGCTATAATTTGATTTACATTTCTTTGAGTTGGATTTGCCGAACTAAATATATCTTGTTTTAATTCTTCCATATATACCCCCCTTAGAGCTGGATCATCTTTAATTTCATTAAATGATTTACTAGTCAATGTTGGATTATTTGGTACATATTCTAGTGTTTTATTATCTATTAATCCGGAAATATAAATATCATTAATAATTAAATGTCTGATCCTCAAATTTTGTAAATCAACCAGACTATCACTCTCATCAATATCATCAATAATACCATCGGACAATATACCTTCATCCGAATACACTTTCACTTTAGAATCCCTTCGTAATACCTGTCCTGGGGGCACGGATTGTATTTGTTTAGTATCATAAATTGAGACTATCTTCGTCTTCTCTTCTCCATTGACTTTTTTATACCTGACTGTGGCTTCACCTTTTGAAAATGGAAGTATCAGATCTGTTAAGAGGCTATTTCTTGCTCTAAATTCATTAATATGTTCATTGTCCAATAAATAATTGTCAAATGAAAAGTCTTCATTATCAGGTACATTAGTTAATAAATTTAGTAGTGTCATCCAACTGTTGCTAAATTGTTGTAAATATCCCATCCCAGGATATTCTTTATCTAATTTTTGTAATACATCCACCATTAGATCATCCATTTTAAATCCGACCCCACCATCTAATGATAATTTACTATTAGATTGTTCGCCCTCATTTGTATATGGCATTGAGTCCGAATTATTATCTGGTCTAACGGTGATTAATTTAAATATATCTTCTAATGTTTTATTTATTTTTTCCATTAGTTTTATTTTGCTACTCAGTTTTTCGCACATTTTGCCTATATTAGCTTTATACTCATTTAATCTAGTTATTTGTTGATCAATTCTTCCTTTTTCCGCTTTAGTACAAAAGGATTCTATTATGTTAATATTATTACCTATCTGGTCTAACCATTCGAATTCCATACCTTGATCTTTAATTGTATACCCTCTATAACTATTTAGTACATTATTTATAGCCGAATACTTGTGAAATTTAATCCTATTTATAGATTCATCTATATCTTCGCTCCTCTTATTTTCTTCTATTGATGATATAGCTTTGTCACATTCAGGGATTGATTCTTTTAGTTTCCATTCGTCCCTTATTGGATTATATTCTTTATACGCACCGGTTACTATAGTTATAGTAAGGGCTTTAATTACCTCAAGTAAAATCTTTTTATCCTCATAGATAACTATAACTTCATCTGATGGACTATTAATTTTAGAAAATATATCACATAATTCAGAGTCAACTGTATTTGAATTAAGTAAAGTGTCCATTATATTGCCTGAAGATGCCTTTGACGTATCCATATTACGGAGTTGGCTACAACTATTTATATTAATACCCGCGTATCTTTCAATTGCTCCATAATATTCAACTATTTGTTCATTAATTTCTTTACTATTTTTATCAATGTCCTCAAATAATTCTCGGATTGAATTAATATCATAATGTGGTATAATTTTATTTTTTATTCGATTTTTAACCCCCATAAGAGCACTCTCTAGCGCACCTGTATCAGGATTATCCTCGTTAGGCATAGTAATCTGCCAACCTTTGCGTATATCATAAATACCTTCACTTGTGACAGCCATCTGATCACCCGGTTCATTCATATCTTCATTAAATGGTACACTAATTGTTACAAATTTGGATCTATCTTTAGTATTTGTCAACCTTTGTAAATATATCTCAACTCCATTTATTATTCTATTTGGCATAGATTCATCGCCTGTTTTGGCATAATAAAATAATTCGGGTCTATATTCTATTTTACCAGAATTCAAACTATCCCTCCAACCGAGGCGTATCGGAATTGGTATATTATCAGAATAAGCCATCCTTTCTTCTTTTGGATCGTAAATATTGGTAATTGTTTTATTGTATCTTCTTTCTAGATCATCAATATTTGCAACCGATGTTGGAACTATCTTATCCTGGTCTATAAAGTCAGATATGGCCTCGCCAAGGTTATCAATGTTCTTCATCGTGTTTCGGCCGATTGATTCCCCGATCGGCTCAGCCACGCCCGCGGTGATACCCGCCGCTAATCCCATCTCGGTTAAAGTCCTCGTCCAGCCGTCATCAAACACGTTCATCAGATTATCCCCGGCGTAGCCATCCCCGCCGAACCAATCAAAGTAATCAATCGTTTCTGCGAAGTCCCCTATATTATCAGCAGCAGTCATAGTAATCAGGTCTATGAGGGTGGGGGAAGTGTCACTTAAATCGGTGACAACCTCGCCAGATTGATCGGCGATATGTTCATAGACATCTTCTGGAATAATTTTACCGAGGTCTTCCACACCATTCTCCAAAAAATCCGGGACATAATCACTCATGGCTTCAGTGATCTCCCCAGTGAGTTCTCCTTGACCCGTAATCGACCATTCAGTTGCTAACAGAATCGCCAGTGTTATCGCAAATAACGCCCCCGTAATTCTTCCAACATTTATCTGCTTTTCTGTGAAGGAGTGGGGAGTGATTTTTTCTCCCGGTGGTCCAACTTTATCACATAAACCATAGCTATTCCAATAACCATTATACCCTATAATCATAAATATATCATCTTTAGATATATCTTCATGTGACTGTAGAATATTTCGACCAGTGCGATCAATTACATCTTCACTTAATCTTATTGTTGAACCAATTTGGAGATTATTCGCATATGCCCACGCTGTAAAAGAATAAGATTCCATTGTTCTATTCCAGGCCGTACTATTCTGAACACATTCTGTACAATGTGTTTCTTTGTAATATTTGTTTTTAATGTCTTTCTGTTCTCCTTTGGGTCCCACATCCGCGATGGTTTTGGATGTTTGTGGTAGCTCCTTCGCTGACCCTAGTGTTCCGGGCTGTGCGCGACATAATCCTCGTATCCAGCCCGACAAATTTTTATTAACAAATACAGCCTTTTCTTTATCCATATTTCTATATAAAACAGTATTTAAGGAAGAGAAAGCCGCACCACGACTCGGAAATGGCGAAAAGTAATCTATACCATTGTATCTACTTAGCGCACCTTGATCTATGTTATTATAGATTATAATTGATTTAGTTTTATCATCTATCTGTTCCTTACCAGATTCACGTACAGATTCTATAGAATATTTCTTTGTTATACGATAGTTTGGTAATCCTCTTTTTACTAAAAATTCACTGGTGGTTTTTTTTTCATCATCATGGCCAATTTTCCCTTGAGTTATATTAGCATTAGCATTAGCACCAACAGATTCCAATAATTTTCCGTATAAATCTGAACTGATACAGTGATCAAAATTGCCATCCTCTGATTCTAAATACATCCAATTTTCTTTCGGTGGCATATTTTCCGAGGTACAACAATAAAATCCTTCCTTTGAATTTAAATTATAACCCGGCTGATGCGAATATAATACCACCTCACCCCCTGCCTTTTCCCCTAAGAGTAACCCTAGATTAATTAAACCCCAGCCAGCGGTGGAACTATAATTAATGAGTGGTTTCCCTTTATGATTACCTTGACCAATTAATTTTAATCCTTCAAATTTAGTAAACCATATTAATGCTAATTTCTTGTTAATATCAATATAACTCCTTCTAGAATTTATAACTGGCCCCACCTGAAATTCAATGACCCTACTTTCTTCATCGAGCGAGAATGTTATTTTTTTTTCTGATGGACTCGGAACTCTATCAAATGCTAAAGTAAGTAATACATTATTGTGATTTATCTTTGGTTTATACTTAAATAATTCACCAATATTAGTGGTCGGTGCTGATATTGTTTTAAGTTCGTCAGTTCCACTAAATTCATCAAACTCTTTTATCACATCGTTTTCAAGGGGGGTTCTATCACCTTTATTCTTCGTTACTTTAAACTCTGTACTAGGTGTGAACAATGAAGAAATTAGTTCTTGTCCTCTTGGATCAATCCATATACCATGTAATGTATGTCCCGACCATTTCATATCAACCATACCATCATGCTTTGTTCTATAATACCGATTAAATGGATATTTATCATAATAAATTTCAAGTAATAACGGGCCCGGTAAGTAATTTTGATATGTCTTATCTCCGCCCATCCCAAATTTTTTTATTGCTTTCTGACCCAAAGAAGTCCACATTTTTGTATTTTCAAATCGTATTGTCTTCGTGTCTGGAATAGTGCCCCACTGCCCATCAGATTTTTTACTTGTTAGTTGTTCACCGTCGGGCCATGTTTTACTAATGGCCTCCAAAATCGCTTCATTTTCTTCATCCAATAGCCTAGCTATAGGTCTCCCCTTAGTATCGGTTAACCCTTTCCTTGCTGCTTCTTTAATATAAAATTGACTTCCGTCTTGTCCATATTTATTATATCGGGTTTTTTCGTGTTCCGGTAAATCTGTAAGTATGCTGCCTTTCTTTCTATCATCGTTCTCAGAACCTAATGGCCATCCTTTACGCCCTTCACCACCTGTATCTGTCTTTAATTTAAGTTTTCTCCAACCTGTTGGGAATCTTCCATATTTTGGATTAGCCCATATTGGTCCCACATTGTTACCAAAAAGAGGATGTAATCTCTCCTTCCCGAAGATCCCTTCCCCTATATCCCCATCTATAGCATTATCATGACTATACATCTCATTCGCAATTATCATTAATGAGTTTATATTCTCAGGCCTCAATATCCATTCAACGGCATCTTTTTTATTACCACCCCCAATATCATAAAGCCTTTCGGAGGAACCGGTTAGTATGGGGTTTTCGCAATCATTTTTATTAAATGCATCTATGACACCCCCGCGAAAATTTGGAATTTTATCAATTGAATCTTTACCAAATCCTCCACGAGTTGAGGCTCTATTCACATCTGCAGTTGTTCTATAGAAGTCTGAGATAGAATTATTAAGTATTCTTGTTCCATCATCATCATATGCATTCATATCATTTATAGCATATAGAATCTTTTCACTAATATCTCCACCATCGTCTTGTATTTGTCTGTTTATTCTCAAATCATTACTAACCTTGGCTTCTTTTAATAGAGCAGCAACGTTCTTTTTTATCCCTTTATTTTGAACAATTTCTTCATCTAATCCCCCTTCCTTGCTCCACCAACGGACACGTTTCTTTTCGTCCACTTCCTCTCCCTTATCTCTTACATAACCGTCTATTGTAGGTAATTTGGTATTCAGTGGATGTCTGAAAAAATTAATCTTTTCCCCACGCCCGCTATTGATTTTCTGACCGGCAAGATCATAGAGTTCTTCTTCATCACTAGCATCTTTTGTTCCTTTGGCAACCCTTATTTTCAACCCAGCGTTCGCAATTTTAACTAAAGTCTCGGCACTAACTAAATAGGTAGACATGGATTTCGATTGTCCTTTCTTCGCGGCTTTGGAGAACATATTTGATCTCCCCGACTGTTTACCTAACATGTCGACCCCACCCTGAGTCTTCAACGCTAGCCCTTTTGCGATACCGGCCACCTGCGTCACGCCTCCTACAGCTGCGGTGGCGGCGGCGTAGGTGGCGGCTGCGGTCGCACCGGCGGCCGCCGCGAAATGCGAGATAAGAGCCGCAACCCCCCCAACAGTCGCGGGCAACATTGCCGAGACTGCCTCACCTAAGATAGTATTTATTGTGATGCCGACGTTAGCGAGTCCCTTCCAATAGCTTGTTGATTGGTCTATAGTACTTGTTACACAATGTGGATATGCGGGCCAACCTAATTGAAGCCCAAGTTCTTGAAACTCTAGTAATTTAGAACCTAAAGGTGTCATGTTCCATTCACAGGCGTCTGACGGAACTAATTCATCCCCCGATTTTCCGATACTATAATAAGAACTATTCGGATTCGTATTGAATGACATTATATTTTGTTTCTTTGTAGTTTTGTAATCCTTAGAAAAATAATAGACATAGTGTTTTGTCTGAGTTTTTAATCTTCCTTTAAAACGCACTTTCAAACGAGCACCTATTACCCATGCTTGTACTACATCTTTTTTCGCATCATATTCTTCTTCGCCAAATGTAGAAATATACTCCTTGTCGTTCATTGACGCTCTCTTTATAAAATAATCATATTCATCCTGTGAATTATTTAATTTAAAAAATTCCTCACCAGAAGGGCCATCGCTATTATAGTAATATTCACCATTAAATTGCTCTATATCACAATTAGTCAGAGTAAAGGCGACATATTCTGGCTTAAATATATCCATATAATTAATAATATTGCTTTCGCCTATTTTTTTCTTACCCACATCACGAACAAATAAATCATATTTTAATATATTCATATCATTAATTAATTGTTGTTGTTGACTCTCTCTTTCTATAATTGCCTTATCACTTAGCAATTGCTGTCTCATTAACTTAGTAATATTTTGGGAGGCCTTTTGTAACTTTATTAACCATGTCATTTTTTGATAATCATCCTCTTGCTCTGCGTTGAGGGCCACCGCCGCCCCAGGACGAGGTAAATAAAATAATGCCCCGCTCGGCAATGAAACAGTTCTAGCGCCTTCTCTGATCATACTTTTTCTTCTTTCTGGGGTTTGATATTCTGTTATTCTTTTAACATCTTCATATATTTGTTTGTCATCTTTCAGGTATGGGGTAGTATTTTTAAATGTATCATATATCTTCATGTATTTGCTGATTTTTCTAGCTGTGATATTAACTTCATCATTGGAGTCACCTCCTTCTTTTCCACGTAGCAAGTCTTGCCAAATATCCTTATAATCTTTTTGAATATATCCATTAATAATTTCATGAGGTATTCTCAATAAAAAATCCTCATGATCGGCCTTACATGATAATAACATAACATCAATATTTAGCGGTTTTAAGTCTTCTAAATCTAATTTCCAACTCCCAATAGAACCAAGGTTTTTTGTAATCCACTTTGGTTCAAGGATATTCTCAAATAAATAATTCATAATTGATTTCTTAATATTCTCCGTCTGAATTAGATGTTTAGTAGTAAATTCTTTTTCACGAAGTACTCTCAATAAGAGATTAAATAAATTCGTTTCAAATTGTTCTTCTAATGTCCTATTTCCAACTGTAAATTCTGGTATTAATTTCTGCTCTTCTACTGCCGTATCTAAAAATATTGATTTATATTTTGGATTGACTGTTTGAATCTTCTTTATTATTTCTTCCTTTGTTTTGAAATCTTGTAGTCTTAAATCTACTCTTTTTTCAGTTTCCTCCTCTTTTTCTTCAATATCAAATAATAATAACTCTTTTAACTCATACATTAATTTACTGTCCTCTCTTGGGAATAAATCTTCATCCGCGGGAGGTAACTTCGGTAAACTATTAAAATATGACTGAGCCTTCTCATTTGTACGATATTTTTCTCTTATTTCTGCTATTTTTTTAATCGCATCACTAACTGATACTATTTTTGCCAATTTTTTCCGTAATTTAATATATATTTTCGGTAAATTTCTTAATTCTAAATAAGCTAAAATATATGCCATCCTATGAGTTTGACTGAATACCTGAGCACCTCCTAATTCGATTGGAGATTGTATTAAAGCCCTTAAGGCATTCAGAGGAGTTTGATGTTCCACACCACCAATAGTAAAGGGTTTACCTGGTTTCGCCAAAAAAGCTTCTTCAATTTTTTCACGGTGGCAATTGTGAGTTTCCGCAATTATCTTTAAGTCTTCTATTTTATCTTTTTTGTAAATCATTTGCTTCAATTCTTCCGATGTTAGAAGGTTTGGATTTATTACTGAAAATAACTCAATTAATTCACAGCCTAAATCTTGTGGACATAATTCTTTAAAATGTTCTTTTCTTCTATCTAATGCCTTTTCATGGAGGTCGGCATATTCTCTACTATTACTACTATTTTTAATGGTCGGCAGACCCGTGACCGCGGCGCCACTTGGTGCACCCCCGTGTCCATCAAATTCTCTTTTTGCCTCTGCCGATAAAAAGTATAGCTTTTTTCCATTTAACTTTTTACCCCTGACCGGTTGTGCGCTGGCCATTAAACCAGTACTAGGAAATTTTTTTTTAGCAACATCTTTATCTGTTGTTAGATTTATACCATTCCTTATCCAATCATCAAAACTTTGAGCAATTGTTCCGTCCGCGTTCGTCCACTCCAGATCTCCACCTCCCGCCTGACCCATAAAGGAAGGAATGGAGGGTATGGGAGTAAGAGCTGGGGTAGCTCCTGCTAGAGCAGGAGCAGGGGCTATCCCTGGAACCGCTGCTGCGGCGGCTCCAGCAACTCTAGTTGGAACCATTGCAGTTCCCGGAGATGTAGTATTTGCCAAATCCCTTTCAAGAGCTTTAATCTGTTCTTGTTGCCGGGCAATTCTATCTTGTCCTGGAGACATTATCCCTTTCGTTGGGTCTGCTCTATTTCCTATATCTGATACATATGCAAATTTGTCCAATTCAACATCATTTTCATCTTTATCACTCGATTCATAATGGTCTATGCCATAGATTTTCATTTGTCTAATTACAAAATTCGCCATAATCGAATTATAATCAGAACTATCTTTCTTGGTAGATACCCTGCCGATCTTATTTAAATTAATAGATTCGGTCATTTTTTGAATAATATTTCCATTCTTATCTTTATCAAAATCGCCCATTTTTGATATTTTGGAATATCTGGATTTCAGCTTTCTATAATTATCCAACATCTTGTTATATGTTTGCTGAACAGCAGACCCATTTGGTCCTTTATTAGATATAATCGTTTCTAATTTACTTTTTTGTTTAAATAATTCTTTATATTTTCGGTCTAATTCTTTCTTAATGCCATAAATCTTACTATTATTCAAAAAAGCAACCTTATACTTTCCTATTTTAGAACTATCTTTTGATGAAGCAACAATACCAATTCTATTACTAATACCTTTTTTAAGATCAGTATAACTTACAATATCACCAATCATAAGTTCCTGACCATCAAAACTACCAATAGATACTTGCTTTTCTAATCTTTTAAGGTAATCTTTATTATATCCATATTCTTCTTCTTTTAAGTTATCGGCTTTTCTCTTATTTATCCTGAATTTATGCCCACAATCTACATTATTCTTCATTGCCCTATCTGTCTGCTTACAGGTGTATTCAAACTGATCAAAGATATGTATTATTTCACCAAATATCCACGGAGTAATATGTTCTGATATACGATTACTTTCTTCATTTCCATACTCAATACATTTACCATATGAATTCCCTTCTAGTTTATCTGCGGGACTCGGTTTTTCATATTTGGTCCCAGGTCTACAACGACTTAAAAACTGAGCGATCTGTTCATCAGAATAGATACCAAGTTTAAAAACTTCAGCCTCGAATCTTTTAATTATTTCATTAGCATCTAGACGACTATATTCTTTACCTCTTTCAATAATCTGTGTCTGAAATTCTAAATCTTCAAGGTATTTATACTTGTGAAGTCTTGGATAATCTTTATATTTCTGGGCTTCTTTAATAAGGTATTCTTGCTTCTTTTTTTCATTAAAATTTTTAATAGAAGTTTCAATTGTTCGGTATGCAACCTCAACTACCTTCTGAACTTTCATTTTGTGTTCTTCATATGTTTCAGAATCCAATATTCTATATTCTTCCCGATAATCCGGCATAGCTCTGGTTAATTGACCAATATTCTTTTTATAGCTATCTTCATTATAAGTCAATCTTCCCATTTTGATTCCATCTTCCATAAAAGATTTTAGAAATTGAGTGGCTATATCCATTAACTCATTATCCTTATCTTCAACAATATATTGTTGAGCCGTATCAAAAAAAGTACCAATAATTATACCAATTTGTCTAGCCTGTGCCCGGTTAAATGATTTTTTCTTTCCTCTATTTTTTTTGTTTCTATCTAATTGTTTCTTTGAATCGTAATGTTCATGTCCATAACGACCTTGATCGCTACCTATCCTTTTACCTGCTGAAGTAGCCATCTGATAAAAATGTTCTGGATCATCTGATGATAATCCCCGATCAATAAGGAACTTACTATCTCTAACCTTATCTGTTAGTCTACGAGGGTTCTTCCATCCTCTACTGGCATTATCTACCGCAACTCTCGTTGGTATATCAGATAATGTTTGGCCCTGCGTCGCACCAGTATTTGTTGAACCACTTCTGTCATTGATAAATCTTCTGGCAGCTGTTCGCACACCACCACCCTTCTGGGTCTTTCTATTATTTCTTTTAAGGTTCTTTTGTAATGTCCGAGTTGTATTCTTTCTATTCGTACCCATTATATTTTACTATATATATTATTTTGATAAATATTTAAAATAATAAATATATCTTTTTAAAAATAAAATGAAAACTATTCAACAATCCATTCAAACTCTTCCAAAAGAAATTCAAATTAAAATATATATCTTATGCTTTCGTTCCTTTTGGAAGGAATATGTTCCCCTTACAGCCAAAGTACCCACCTGGTATAATCGTAAAAATGAAATAGAGAAAATTAAGTTTGAAGCCACAATTAAGAATATTCATTTTCTACATTTACCCTTTAATACTCTTCCAGAGAATAAAGAGTGGATTATGGGATGTCAGTGTAATTATTGTATAAAAACTACAAAAAGGAATAGAAAAAGAAAATATTATGAATATAGGAAACAATATTTAGATCCAGAATATTTTAAATTAATAATGCCAAATACCGAAACATACTATAATGATGAATATATCTATGATGGTCATGGGGCCAGGTTCCATTATGACCCATTATGTGGATCTTGCTTTGAAGAGCCTGATAGGTATGAATTAAGGACAAATGATACTTTATTAGAATTTAGTGACATAGACTAAATAATAATCTAATATATATATATAAATGAATCTAAAAGAGTTTATGATGGTTGTTGCCGCATTTTTTTTCGGCTACATGGTTAGCGCGATTATTAAACAGATATATGAAGGAGATTTGGTGGAGGGTAGTGATCCTGATGCTGACAAAGCGTCCAATAAGGAAGCTCGAAAAGCTCGAAAAGCTCGAAAAGCCGAAATGATAGAGGCCACGAACCGCGGACCAGTTTCGCCAGACGCCCCCTCCTATACTCAAGCACAACTCGATCAGGGCTTCGGGTCGACAGTCCTATCTCGCGAAGCTGAGCGCACCGCAAACTATACAGAAGGAGCAGCTTTTTGCGGTCAGGGTTACTATGGAATCTGCGAACCAGATGGGTGTAAGTCTAATGATTGTCATATGTGTCCGTTCTCCAAAGCGCGCATCGAGCCGTTGAAACCCGAGGAACAGGATTTTGTGTCGAAATCGTATCAAGCTTGGCTGATATTTCATGGAATGGGTGAACCGAGGAAAGAGGGAGATGAACCCGATCCCTGCACTCCTAGGAAAATTGGTGAGACATTATCTGAATACCGTGAACGGATGAAAGATCCCTTTCCCTAAGTTCAAAATATTTAAATAAATTGATTTATTTTATATATGTGGACTGATAAAATTATTAATTATGAAAATAAACAACTATCAAATATAAATTTAAGATTTGATCTACAATTTGCTTTGTTTACCATTGATGTATTAAAAGATATAATTACCTTCAAAATTAATAAAGATAAAAAAGGAAAAGAAGATCAACTAGTAATTATTAAATCTAAAAAAGAATTATCTGTCGATCAATTTTTATACTGGTGGCAAATAATTCGGTACGAAGATATTAATAAAAAAGAATTAGAATTAATTACTACTTATGAAAAAATTAATAAAACACTCGTAACACTACAAAATTCAGAAATAGATAAATCATTATCAGAAGAAGAAAAACAAACTAAAATTATAGAAATAAAAATGAAAATGGAAAAATTATCAGAATATAAACAAAAAGAAGAGCCAAAACTAAAAATTAAATTACAACAACTTAATTCATTTAAAAATGCCTGTTATACAAAAGAAACAGTCAATAAATTACTCGAATCAATTGTAATTATATTACAAAATAAAGAAGAAACTAAAAAAAATAATAAAAATAATAAAAATACGAAAGAATAATTTATAAAACTTTATGGGGCTATTACCCTTGAACTAGATCTGTAATTTGGATCTAAATTATTATACGATACAAATTCACTTAAAAATGAGCTAAGCATCTTATCATTTTGAATACTCTCTTTGGCAACAATATATGAATTATATAATTTCATAAGAACTAATAGCGTAAAACTAAAAAAACTAGATATTGTCGCTGAACTATGGTAATTTGTCCTTAATATTTTACCCATTAAACATAAATTTATAAAATAAGCTACTATAGTAACTCTTAGTATATGATAGTAGTAAAAATTTAAATTATCCATTTCTTTATCTAATTTTGGTTCTTTTTTTAAAATTTCTTTGAGCGCATTATCTGGTAAATTATGATCAACTTCAAGATTTTGTATTACCCATTTTTCTCTCTTTAATTCTATAATGAAATATCCAAAAAAGAGAACCATCGTTAAAATATTCCAATATAATACCCGCGAATGATATTCATTGTTATTATTAAAATTATCTTCTAACGAACAAATACCTGTTTCATTTATATTCCCTTCACATTTTTGAGGTACAAAAACTGTTAGAAGAGTTCCTGTTAGTATTTTATAGGTTTGTAAGAAAAATAATCCAATTACTTTAATGCTTTGTCTTAAATCTTGATTCATTCTTTGTTTATTTTTGAATATTAATATCTTTTTATATGTATTAAATGAGCAATGATTATATAGTGATTAAAAAATTCTTATTAAAAGATACAATCGATAATTTTATAAAGCTGGCAAACTATAAAACACCTCAATATAGTAAAGTTGGCACAAATGTTAATAAATCAAGGAAAATTCGTAAAGATATATTTTATTCAATCGATGAAAGTAAAATATTAGATAATTTAATCTTTAAAAACCTCCAAAAATTTGTAAACGACCACTATAACATAGATCTTCATTTTAGAGAAACATATAAAATAGGGACGTATGATGGTGAAGAAAGTGGATTCTATAATCCACATACCGATAAACAAGGTAATATGGAACATAGAAAAATATCATTAGTTATTTGTCTGTCAAATAGCTCAGATTATGAAGGGGGGATATTTAAATTTATAAATTTAAATAAGTCATTTAAGTTTGATTTGGGAGATGCCGTAATATTTAAAAGTGAATTATTACATGGAGTAGAACCCGTAACTAAAGGTTTAAGAAAAGTTTTGATATCTTTTATGTGGGATAAACACGGGGATTCTATTCGTAAAACAGGAAATCCATTGTATAGATATTTAACAGATTATAGTTTTCAAAATAAAAAAACAATTTTTGTTTCGATTGCTTGTTTTTTAGATAAAGATGTTGTAAATACAATTGAAGATTGTTTAAAAAAAGCAGCCTATCCAGAAAATATTACATTTGGTATCTGTTTACAATATGACCCAAATGACCACTTCCTTGAAAAATATGAAAATAATAAACAATTTAAAATATTTAAAATGCATTATAAGAAAGCAAAAGGACCAGCATTTGCCCGCTATATCTGTACTAAATTAATTACTAATGAGGATTATTATCTTCAAATAGACGCCCATTCTAGATTTTATGATAATTGGGATATAATGGCTCATAATTGCCTCCAAGAATGTAAAGATAAAAAAGCGATTATTACTAATTTTCCAATTTCACTCCGTTATTATGATAAACATTTAAAATATCCTATGAATGTCACATCTAAAAAATGGGAAGAATTATCATATAATACAATATGGCAAGGATTTGGTGTCTCTTCTGATAAAATTTATAATATTTCTAAACCACAATCCACTTTTGTATTTAGTGGAGCCCTGTTCTTCGGGCCAACACAATTTATTAAAGAAGTCCCATATGATCCTCTAATATTATATGGATACCATAAAATGGAACAAGTTTTCTATTCTATAAGATTATATACACACGGTTGGAATCTATATTGTCCTACAAAACATATATTGGCTACCTATTATGGCAGTGTTCAAAAATATGATGCTCGCGGTAATCCCGCAATATGTCCAATGGATAAAAGAGTCCAAGATGATTCTTGGGCAAGAGTTTGTTATTATTATGGATTAAGAGAAATCTATGAAGTAAAGCCATTATTTCGGAAACTTTTAAATAAATATGGATTGGGTACCCGAAGATCTCTCGAACAATATTTTAATGAAAATAATATTTATGATCCAATCACAAAAATCAAGAGCGGGTTGGTCTATAAAAAAGGGAAATGGTTTAAGAATTAAAAGTATATTTAGTATAAAGATGATATTAAATAATATCAAACAATGCAATAGAGTATGTTATTGTGCTGAATATTTGCGCTTTGACACAATTAAAGATAGTCAATTTTATTTAAAATGTTACAAAAATAAAGATAAAGATAAAATAAAATTTTTATATAAATGTAATCATTTAAAGTATTTTAATCATATAGATTATATAAATGGAAACCGATGATATTTTTGATAATGAAATTTTTATGAATTTAATGAAAGCATATATCGCCCAAATAAATTCAGCCGTAAAAATATCAGCCGTTTTATGTGAACACTCCGATAATAAAGAATTAACAGGTGATGATATCATATGTGGATTAGTGTATAGATTAATGGTACCAATGACACAAGAAGAAATAAATGAATCACTCAATAAAGCAGATGAAATATTAAATGATTCTGAAGAAGAAGATGATTGTCAAGAATATGATACTATTTCTGAAACAACCGAAAAAACAACTATATCACGAAAGATAAAAATAAATAATTGTAAGTGTGATATTTGCTCTAAAGTAAGAGATTGTTTGAGTAATTATCATTCCTTTGAACCACCCGATCAATTAGCCCAAAGATTTAAGAATTCTATCATTGAAACTTGTGATAAACATAATATTTATATCTAATTTCTTAAATTTGGTAAATAGTTTCTAAATTCAACTGTATCATAATAATTCATATAATTCTTCCTAGCTAATTCACTGTATATATTTTTCTGATTAAGATAATTAATATTATCTTTTAATGTTTTTTTCTTATTAATTTGTTTAAAAATAGTACTACATATAATATTCTTTACTTTTGAATGTCCGTATCTGTGAAACATATAATATAAATATATATATTATTAATTATTTAAATTGTTTTTTATAGCTATCTTCATCATCATCTTCTATATATTTAACTAAGTAGTAACCACCGAACAACACTAAAATAATTGAAAGTGGTTTATTAGAACTAACCATATATCCTAAAGAATTACGAGGGTTTACACTACCAAGCGAATATAATTTATTACCGCTGGAGTCAACTATTAAATATATTACAACCAAAGCAATCGCCGCTATAACTAATTTAGACATTTATATAAGTAGAATATATTTTAATTATTTTCTTCATTTACTAATTCATTTAAATTTACCAAACTTGTCTGGCTTGACGATTTTTTCATTTGACCAAAAGAATGTTTCATATAAACTAATGAACCCTCTAATGCTATTACAGATAAACAATTTAACATAATCGGATATTGCTCATTCACAATTGTATAAAATAAAAAACAACTATTAGCACCAATATTTATCAGCATTGTATGATTTGATAAATCCTTCGCAGATTTACTTTTATAGGTTTTATAAACCTGTGGTACCCTTGAAAATAATCCAAAACATGTTCCCAACATAGATACATATGTTGCTAATGTATGAATATTTACCATTTATAAAATATAATTTATAATCTTTTAAATAATTTTATCTACTATATTATAAATATGAAAACTTTTGGAACAAGAGCTCAAGTATGGCACAAAACGGCACTAAAAACGAAAGGTGGACTAACTAGAAAAGATCTATTCAAAAAAAAAGGACGCATTAAATCAAAAAAAGCAAGTAAAAAAGCTAAAAAAAATCAGAATTTAAAAAAAGCAGGATGGACTTTTAAAAAAGGCGAATTTGGTGCTATCTCAATTGAAGATAAAAGATCCTCAAGTAAAGTTAAGAAAACAAAAAAGAAAAGTAAAGGATTATTAGGAGGATTATTTGATTAATTGGAATTTAACTTTTTAGTTGGACAATATAGTCCTTCAGTTTTAACTGGGACTTTCGCCCCATCAATATCGCCATTTATTAAAGATTTAGCCCTCATTTCATAATTTCTAGCAATATAATATTGGCCACTATTTCTCCAATATTTTTCTCTCTTCAATAAATCTAGATATAATAAAGTCAGATCAAAATCATCTTGCATAATATGTCTCTTTGGAGGAGGTCTTCTACGTCTATTGTTCATTTATAATACTAATAATTATAAATTTAGTTTTAAATTCTTTTTTTTATATTTATAAATTATATGTTTAGTTCTTGGTCATTTTGGTCAAATACAAATAAAACAACAACGGAAGAGAAAAAAGATGATATTGAAAAAAATATTGAAGAAGAAATTAATTTAGGAATAGAAGATAAAGATATAGATGAAGATAAAGATAAAGAATCCGAATTAAAATCTACAGAAAAGACAAAATCTCAATTAAAATTGGAATTAATTGAGAATGAAAAAGAAGAAAAAGAATTCCTTGATATCATCGGGATGTCTCCTAGATCAATATCATCTGAAAATGAACTAGATTACTTAGTATATGATGATGATTCTGATGATGAAAGTGATGAAGTAAATGAATGTGGTGAATTAATTCAATCTTGGTCTAAAAAGAAAAAATATAGAATTCAAAGATGCCTATGGAAATTAAAATATAATCGTATTATTAGTTTCTTTTATCTAGATAGCTTAAAAAGAAAAGAAACTAAATGGTCATGGAGAATTATAGAAATTTCAACACTTACATCCGGGTTAACTGTCGCAAATAATGTTGAGGATGAACCATTCAAAAATTATAAAATATTCATACGAGTATGTTTGACGATATTATCAATGGGGACTTCCTTAATTGCGGCTTGGATGAAAAAACAGGGATTTGTAGAAAAAATAAATGAAATCGATAAATATCTTATTAATATTAATTCTATCTGCGAAGAAATTGAAATTCAACTAATGCTCCTAGATAAAGATCGATTACCATATAAGGAATTTAAAGATAAATTTTTACCAGAAATTACAAAATATGTCTCATCTAATCCAATGATTTCACCTAAAGACTGGAAAGATTGTGCAAAAGAAATTACATTAAAATATCCACAATTAATTGAACCAGATAATAATGAAGAAAATAAACTATGGCCATGGTATGGCGATTTAGTTCAAGTTCCAGGAGGAGAAGAAAGATTCGTAAGAAGACCAACTAAATTTATGAATCATATGTTAAGAAAAGATAAAAAATCAAAAATTAAATCGTCATGCTGTTTTGATGTCGACAGACCGGTATTAACCGTATATAAATAATATTTATATATATGAC
>MDTG01135024.1_pt1 | contig 29519 bp, 29 predicted proteins | sample 811421 | NCBI WGS metagenome assembly MDTG01 (sample SAMN05326645, study PRJNA326480) | marine metagenome | isolation source: seawater | place: Pacific Ocean: South East | collected 2011 | reverse complement strand
CTTATTAATAAAATCTATTCCTAAATCTTCTATATGTCCATCATAAGTATCTATAGAGAACTGATTATCAAAAAATATGTTTAAATCTCTTGTTATACCCAGCAATGAAAGACAATCACCTCTATTTGGGGTGAAATCAATGTCATAAATATCACCGATAAGGTCGTGCTCATGACCTAGCTGAAATAATTTTTCGGATAACGCCTCTTTTGATGGGTTGTCTTTTAAAAAACTTATAACATTTTGATATGAAAATCTCATTTGAATTGCTCTAAAAAATCTAAATTTGATTTATAAAAATCTCTGATATCACTGACACCGTATTTGAGCATTGCTATCCTCTCGACACCTAAGCCGAAAGCAAGCCCACTAAATTTATTCGAATCAATTTTACAGTTCTCTAAAACAATTGGATTAACTATACCGCAGCCTAATATTTCAAGCCATTTCCCATCATTAGAAAGAATATCTACCTCTGCAGAGGGCTCAGTGAAAGGAAAGTATGATGGTCGAAATCTAATTTGTGTCTCGTCACCAAAAACTGATTGAATTATTTTATTAATAAGATCTTTAAGATTTGCAAAAGTAATATCTTCATCAACATAAATTCCCTCTACTTGATGGAACATTGGCAAATGGGTTGCGTCATCATCTTTTCTGTAAACCTTTCCAGCAGATGTTATAGCCAATGGTGGTTTTGATTTGAGCATTGTTCTAATTTGAACAGGTGAAGTATGAGTCCTTAAAACTCTTTTTTTATTATTTAGATAAAAAGTGTCATGCATCTGTCTAGCTGGATGTGACTTTTTTATATTCAACATATCGAAATTAAACTCTTCAGTCTCAATTTCTGGACCAAGCGACTCTTCAAAACCTAAACTTTTCAGGTAACTCAGAAGGAAGTCTTTAGTTTGGGTAATTGGATGAAAAGTCCCAGTTTGTTCTTTTATATTTGGAGCTTTTATATTGTCTATGGAAGACATGAAGTTTTAATCAATAGCAGTTTTAACAACCTTTTTAAAAGTTGTTTCATCATTTATTGCGATATCAGATAATATCTTCCTATTGAGTAAAATATTTTTTGTAGATAATTTATTCATTAGCTTTGAATAAGTTGTCCCATAAACTCTTGATGCGGAATTGATTCTTGAAATCCATAATGATCTAAAACTTCTCTTTCTATTTTTTCTATCTCTAAATGCATATTGCATAGATTTAATGTTTGACTGTTTGGCAGTTTTATACAATCTACTTCTTGCACCGTAATGACCTTTTGTTTGGCCTAATACTTTTTTATGCTTTGCTTTTGCTTTTAGCGCTTTTTTGACTCTTGGCATATTAATTATTTAATAGCTTAGATGCCATTTTTAAAACGGTACCTGAAAGCTTATTTAATCCTCGGTTATGTCTCTTTCTTTTAGTGGGTTGTTTTGAAAGAATATGGTTTCTGTTAGCCCCTCGAGATTTTACAGAATTGCTAGTTTTTTTGAAGCGTTTTGAAGCCCCAGAATGTTTTTTTAGTTTATAGCCCATGTTTCATCACCATTTAATTCTTTTTAAGAGGCGATAAAATCATGAGTAGCTGCCTTCCCTCTAAGGATGGATCTTGATCAACTTGAGCAACATCAGCTAGCTCATTTTTTAGTTTATTTAAAAGATCAAGCCCCATATCACTATTTAAAATTTCGCGACCTCTAAAACGGACGCTTATTTTAGTCTTATCTCCGGCAAGAATAAAGCTTTTTATTTTTTTTAATTTTATATTGTAATCACCTACATCTGTGGATGGCCTAAACTTAATCTCTTTTAGGGTTGTTTTTTTCGATTTCCCTTTTGATGCAGATACATTTTTTTTCTTTGTGAAGATGTATTTTCCAAAATCCATAAGCTTACAAACTACAGGACTAGACTCATTTGAAGAAACTTGAACTAAATCTAGTTCTTTCGTTTGAGCGGCTTCAAGAGCTTTGCTTATTGGCATTAATCCCAATTTAGCTCCATCATTACCAATTAGCATTACATTTTCAGCTCTTATTTTATTATTAATAGGAGTTAGATTTTTTTTATTATTAGCTATGATTTATACCGATTAATTAGGAATTATTAGTTTTTTTGATGTGCTCATTTTGTTCGAACATAATTATATAAAAAATTTATCTATTTTGAAATTTAATTATGGCTGTAATATGGATTTATTCCATGAATCATTAAAAAGTTCATATTTAAGTCTTCTGTTTAATCTGTTCTCATGCCCTTCCCAAAATTCAAATACATATGGCTTGAAAGAAAATCCACCCCAGTAATCTGGACACTTTTTAAGATCATGATTTTTAAAAACCTTTTTATAATTATCTACCACAGCTTGGTAATTTTTAATTTCATTTGATTGCTTTGATGCGATAGCAAGCGCATTCTTTTCTGGTGAGCGATTTAGAAAATACTCTTGATTATATTCTTTATCTTTCTTATCAATCTTTGCCTTCATTCTTACTTGAAAATCTATTTTATTCCAAAAAATAGATACGGCAATCTGATCATGAGAAAGAAAATCTTCTGACTTTGGGCTGTTATAATTTGTAAAAAATATAAATTCCTCTCTATCTAAAAATTTAATATTTACGAATCGAGCGTCAACCTCATTTTTTTTATTTGAAAAAGATGATATTGATGCAGCTTGAATCACTCTTTGTTTTTTAGACAATGCATACTCATATTTACTTCGAAAATATTTGAATGGTTCATTTTCTGAATTATTTAAAAAAGTGATCATTTTATTGAGCTCATATTGTAATAAATTTTTTAATTTGTTGAAGATTTTTTTGATTTATATTATTCCAATAATTAATTCATGCATTTGTCTGGCAAGTTTCATCCTGTCAAAATTTTTAGCTGCTGCAATGGAATTTCTGGAATATTCATTATATCGATCCTCATCAGATTTCATTTCTTTGATTGCTTTTGCAAGTTTAAAAGGATCTTCCGGTGGGATTATGATTCCAGATTTATTCTCTCTAATTATTTTTGTTGATTCACCTTCTGGTATAGAAATCAATATTGGTAATCCCATAGACATTGCCTCGAATATTTTTGATGGTATTACCGTTTTAAATAATTGCTTATTTTTAAGGTTTACTAATGCAACGTCACAAATGCTCCATAAATCTGGCATCGATTCTCTAGACTGTCTTGGAATTAAAACAATATTCTTTAAATTTTCTTGGATTACATATTTTTCTATTCTAGACCTTTCAGAGCCTCCGCCTGCCAATAAGATTCTTATTTCATCATCATGCTGAAGGATTCTTGCTGCCTCTATAATCGTTTCAAGCCCATGAGCCATGCCATGTGTTCCTACATACCCTGCAATAAATTTATTACCTAAATCGTAATCTTTGAGCATTTTAGGATTTTTATTAGAAGGTAGAAAAGTTGTTAAATCTACTCCGTTATAAACTACATGAATTTTTGACTCCTCAATGCCTCTGTCTATAAGATCTTTTCTAAAGCTGTAAGTAACACTTACAATTAAATCAGCTTGTCTATAAAGAAAGATTTCTATCTTTCTTAGGAGATTAATAATGAAATTATTTTTCATTGCTCCAACTGCTTCAATTGATGCCGGCCAAATATCTCTTAACTCAAAGATAAATTTTACCCCTTTAATTTTTGCAATTGCCCATGCTGATAAAACAGTAAAGAACTGGGGAGATGTTCCAATTACAACATCTACTTTTCTAATAAACATGCTAAAAAAGAAACTGCTTACCATAAAAGACATATAGTCTAATGTTCTTTTAAAAATACCTTCGTTAGCTGTGATGTATGTTTTCACTCTCCAAATGTTAATTCCATCAATAATTTCTTTTCTTAGCCAATTATTTTTGTATCCAGAATATACCCTCCCTTCAGGGAAATTTGGTGCGCAAGTTATGACGGTAACTTTGGTATCTTTTTTAACCCATTCCTTAGCATGTTCAAAAGTTCTTATTGCTGGAGCATTTCCTTCTGGAGGAAAATTATCTGTCAAAAATAAAATATGCATTAAAAAAATCTTTTAAAAAATCGAGTTTCATTATGATTACTTGAAAAAGTAATTTCTAAACATTTATTTTTGAGACTTTTCCCAAATTCAGGATTCCAGTTTGAGCTAATTAATTTTGCTTTCTTAGATTTCAAATCTGAAAAAATTTCAAATCTCTTTCCTTTAATTTTTAAATTGTTATTTTCCATTTTTACTTTTAGGTTTGGATGAAAATAAAATCTTACTTTTGCACTTTTAAAATTGCCGATGATATTGTCTGTTATTGAGAATTCATTTCTTTTTAAAGTTATATTTCTATTATGATTTGCTCCATATAATAGCCTTTTGTAGCCGTCATGTTCGGCATTGATAGATATAGTATCTTCCTGCATTTGAACAGATCTTGAAATTACGGATGCTCTATTAGCAACTCTAAATGATTGCCATACTTGAGATGAGTTAGAATCATTAATTTCTACAGTATTATGACTTGCAGTTCCTCTTTGCATTATCCTAAGTTTATTATTTTCGTAATGAGATATACCCGAGTTAACAAATACTCTTTCATTTCCAATTGAAAGTTCAAATGATAATGTGTCAGCATGTCCATGTCCTGGATTATATTCAGGGCCAATATTGGCAGCATCAAATATTATTTTTGTCTTATTTAAATAAGCACTGATATATCCACTTCCAAGATTGTGCACACAAGCTTTTGAGGTGTCTATTTTTTTTGGTTCAAAAGATAATGATCTGCCATAATTTTCTATATTCTCTTTTGAAGGCGCAATTCCAAAAACAGAATCATTAAAAAAGCTTATGTCTCCATCTGGGTGTGACATTAGTTCTAAAAAATTGAGCATTTTTGGGATTTTCTTCTTTAAAACTTTTCTCAAACAATCTAGCTCATTTGGAAAAGATAATGAGAGATTATAGATATCCAATATGTCTACTAGAATTAATGAATGATACATTGGGCTGAGTTCAAAATGTTCTCCATCAGGCAATATTTGTTCAGTTATTTCTTTTTCAAGCTCTTTGATACTATATTCTGTCCATCTTTTATTTTGAAAAATAATACCTGAAAAAAGTAAAGCCTTTAGATTTGCAAAATAATGATTGCATAGAAGATGTTTCTCAAGATTATTAAAAAGATGACTTGTTTGAGAAAAAAGACTCTTTAGTTGGTCTTCCTCTAGATCAAGACCTGAAAGCCAGGCCTTTAAGAGATTTGAGATCCTTAATGAGGTTGGATATGGTTCCCAGCCTACTCCATGACCTGCAGGATTATGGTCTATCCATAAATTAAAAAGCTTAATATAAAAGGAACTCTTTTCCTTGGCATTAAATGATAATACATCCTCAAAATAGTGAAGATTATATAACCATAACTTGCTTACATATTCATTATTCCAGTCTGAAGGAAAATCGAGTGTTTTCGAACTATTTAAGAATTTTACTTGTGAGTCGCTGCTAAATCTTTCTTCATTTATAAAACAATCCTTCCATGCACTACTTCGTCTTGGTAAAACTTCATATAATGTATTAATAAATTTTCTTTTGAAGAATAGATTTTTTAATCTATAAAAGATTTGTTGGACTTTTAAGAATCTTATTGTATTGAGATATAAAAATATTTTCTGCATCATCCAAATTCCTCAACCCAATACTTAAAGTAGAGTATTTGCCAGATTTTGTAAGAGTTATTCTCTTTCTTAGAAAAATGCCTATTGAGTACTTCAATAGCAAATTCTTTATTTATAAATCCTTTTAATTCTCTAAATTCTCTATATAACGTCTCTTTACCAATATTCGTGATAAGTTCTTCTATTGGGGGATTAAAACCCGTTTTTGGCCTTGAAAGAAGTTTATTTGGTAAAGAATTAGCTAAAAGTAGCTTAAGTGGATTTTTTGTTTTAAAGAGTTTTATTAACTTTGATGATTCCAAACTATATCCATGTGAAACTATTTCTTCATCAAGGAGAGGAACTCTTACTTCAATACTAGCTAACATGCTTGCTTTGTCTGTAACCATAAGATTATGTGCTAGGAATCCATGCCTATCAAAATGTTGAGCAAGCTTAACCTTGTTTCCATAATCGCCACTAAAGGACATAGAAATTTTACTTAGTTTTTTTGACAGATTAATATATAAAAGTTCTTCATGATCCCCAAAAAGATTTTTTAATTCATGTCTACCGAAGTAACCCAATAGTCTAGAATAAGAAATGGGCCAATTAGGTTCGTAAAAGTAAGAAACTAGTCTCGAAAACTTTTTATCAAAGCTTTTCGGGAAAAGTTTAAAGCTTTTAAAAAACTTAAAAAGCAAACGAAATTTCTTCAAAATATTATGATATTTTAAGATTAAATATCTTGGATATCCTGCGAATATCTCATCGCCACCCATTCCACTTAACATGACAGTAAATCCGCTCTCTCTTGCGGACTGAGATAGCTTATATGTTGGCCAAAAAGTATAGTCAGAAATTAATTCTTCTGAGTTTTTTGCTACAAACTTTATTTGGGAAATAAGCTCATCAGGATTAGAGGATTCCTCTAAGTTGCATGTTGCTAAGTCTTTTGATAAATACTTTGATATATCTTTTGAGTACTTTTTATCAACATCACTATCTCTATTTGATGAATAATTAGCGAAAAATAATTTTGTATCTCTGCTATGAGATGCTATCAGGCTTGAATCACAGCCACCACTAAAGAAAATGCCTAAGGGGACATCTGAAATTGACTGACTGATTACAGACTTTTTAAGTTTTTCTTCGAGAGAAGATTCATTCTTTAATGTGCTTAATAAATTTATTTCTGTGAATGATGTCTCAAAAGAGGATAAGTCAATTGATAAGATTTGTCCTGGCATTAATTTTTTTACCTCCCTAAAGCCTGTTCTGGGTTCATAAAGGAATCCATTATTAAAGAATTCATAAACATCATTAATGTCAATATTAAGTTCTTTGATAAAGGGCTTAATACCTCTTATTTCAGAAGAGGCAAAAATCTCATTGTCTTGTAACGAATAGTATAGAGGCTTAATGCCCATTGTGTCCCTTGACATAAAAATAAAATCTTTTTTCGGGTCATAAATAATTATTGAAAACATTCCCCTTAAGTATGAAAAGCATCTCTCTCCATATTCCATATACAGCTTTAAGATTACTTCGGTATCGGAATTAGATTTAAAGCTGTATCCTTTTTCAATAAGAAAATTCCTTAATTCAATAAAATTATAAATCTCTCCATTGAAGATAATTTGCACTCCTGCGCCCTCTTCTTCCATAGGTTGATTTGCTGTCTCTGAAAGATCAATAATTTTTAATCTATTGTGACCAAGCCCAACAAAATAGTTTGACTTCTTATCTTCAAAAATATCACTGTTGTCTGGACCTCTGTGGCTTGTATCTAAAATGCTAAATTTTAGTTCTTCACTATAAGAGTTTTTTTTTGAAATATATAATGAAACTCCACACATCTTAAATATTCTCCAAATTCAAAATTAATAAAAATTATATGCAATATTTGAGTCTCTATGAAAAAGAGGTTTTCTATTCATATAATTTTTTAATATAGTTTTCATATTGTTTTTTAATGCTCTTCAAATCAATTGTTTTAATTTCACTGATTGCAGTGATGCATCCTAGATAATCCTTTGAATAACTAAAATGCCATTTTGCATCTTTGCCAATACCGATAAATAGTACAACGATAGGAACATTAAATTTAATAAGCTCAAATATAATAGCGCTTGGATATGTAAAAACTACTTCAGCATCTTTTATTTTTTCTGAAAGATTGATATTTAGATTCTTTTTATCAGCCAATTTATCTCGCGGATGTCTGTATTTTAAATATTCCTTATTTTTATTTCTTGAAAATTTAATAATTTCATTTTCTATAATATCTCTTGAGTTGAGATCATCCATTTCAGTATCAAAAAAAATAATACTGTTTCCACTCCCTTTTATATATGTATGCTCATTTCTTAATCTAGATTTAACTTCAATGATCTTAATTTCAGGATTTTTATTTAAAATCATCTTGCCAATTAAATCTGAGTAAGGCTCGAAAGATCCTCCAAAAATATATTTTGGTGATATTCTTATGTGAGAATCTACGAGCTGGAAGAAGGTAATATTATTTTTATGTTTGCTGGAGAATAAATACTCTACAGCAGCATAAGGTGACTTTATCTCTGTTGAGATAATTGATGCATTTTTTGAGGCTCCAATCATCTCAAGTCTCTTTAAATAAATCTCAAGAGATGGATTCAAGATATCAGCCTCTTTTAAAATATTTCTCATAGATATATCAATTCCAAAGATCTTAATGGATTTTTGGTATTTGTCTTTTGGGTATTTTTTTATATAACTTAATAGTGTTGAAAATAATCCTGGATGTGGCATTCCTAATACATGATCACTATTTCTTTTATTAAATTCAATTATGTTTGCATTTAATAATGAGGAACTTTCTGATGCAAAACATATTGAATCTGAGTTCTTAAATTCTTTGTGATTTAAAAGTTTTTCAGGATTTGTTCGATCGAGAAATATTATATTTTTTTTCGAAATATTTTTTACAGGTATATTTTGATTCAATAAACTTATCTTAACGTCCTCTAAAAATTTTCCAAATTTAATAATTATCCTTCTAATAGTTAGGGCTGCTGAAAAGGGAAAAAAATTTCTTTTAACAAAATGAATTTTTATATTATTGCTCTTGCAATATAGCTTTATGTAATAAGAAAATGCCTCAGACCTTGAATACATAAAGCTAAATCTTTTCTCACCCTCAGCTAGTAATAAAGATAACTGTCTAGATGGGAATATATAATTTATTGGCAAGATTATTTCCATATTTCCTTCATAGATTTGATTGTAGTTATGAATGGTTTCTAAATAAGCAATAATGGGAATTACTGAAAAATCAAAGATTTGATTGATGTGGGCATATCTTGAAACATACTCGTTATTGTTGCAAAGATTAAGGAGTTGCTTTTTGATTTTTAAAAGACTATTGTCAGATATGTTGCTCTCAAGAGCATGCTCGATATGGGGTTCTTCAGAAAATCTATTTTTATCAACTAAAACTAAATCTGAAATATCCTCAATTAAATGAAGATCACTCTCACTGAAAGAAATTCCGATCTTAAAATTCTTTTGCATTCTATATACCAGCCAAAATCTTGAAGATCATTCTGAGAGTTTTTTTGCAATTTTAGATGCTTGAATGAGATATTTCTCTTTTACATTTGTATCTTTCTCATTTTTTGCCAGCTGCATAAGGAATTCAATGTCTTTAAAAAATCCTTTCATAATATGAACAGAATTAAAAAGAGCATTTGATGATTTTGGCTTAGAAAGGTTTTTTCTCATCCTCGAAAGCTCTTCATTATCTTTAATAATTTTGAGCGTATTTTCCAAATTAATTTTAGCTCCTTTTGCATCAATTTCTGAGAACATAAGATTAAAGAAATCTATATCTTCAGGGTAATCAAGAGAAAAATGTGTTTCAGATAAGTCTTTCTCATTTTCAAAATTTAACTTTTGTATTTCAGTATCATTGAAAGTAAAAAAGCTAAACATATTTATCCTTTGACTTGGGACTAGCGCACCTTCATAAGCAATTTTTAAAGAATTAAAGTCTATGATGTTAAAATCATATCCTCCTGGGAATGTTTGTGGCTCGTAACAAGTAAGAAAATTTATTTTTTTGCTTTTAAAATCTTTAAGTGCTTTAGAATAAATTTCTGGATCAATTAAAGGTCCGTCACCCCCTGCATATAAAATAATTTTTGCTTTATCTTCAGATGCAGCATGAAAGACTCTATCAAGCACATATTCAGAATGCCCTCGGAAGACATCTAAATTGTGCTTTTTAGCAACTTCAACAAGCTCATCATCAATGGGACTTTCAGTTGTTGCTAATCTTATTTTATCTATTCCGGATATCTTTTTAACTTGATTATAAGTTCTAATGATCATTGGAATTCCATTAAGAGAGAGTATATTTTTTTTTGGAACTCTTGTTGATCCTAACCTTGCAACAATATAAAGAACTGTTTTCATGAATTTAATTTAAAATCGTTTAATACTTCATGCACAAAAGTTGATCTTTTAATGCTAAAAAAGTTTTCATTGTGATACATTTCAGCTATCTCTCTCCACATATTATCGATCGAAATATGCATTTCAGTATCTTTATAATTATCGGGATTTAAAGATACATATCCAGGAAAGTTAGAATCTTCGCCTAACTTATACCTTTCCAATTTAAAAGAATTATCAATAAATCTAAATCTTGCTTTTTCAAAGATTAAGTCAGCTTCAAATATTGAAAAAATCCTCTCATCAATAGGTATCAAGTGAATAGATCTTTTTTGGAAAGAAAAAAATACTTCTAAAGATGGATCCTCAACATTGTAATCTACAAAAGACTTACCAAATCTTTCAAAATTAACATCTCCAAATATCGAGTAAATTAAATCAATTGCATGAGAGCCGTTATTTAATAGGCCTTTTGAATATTTAAAATCTCCAAAAAGAAAAGACCCAAGGTAACTTTTCTGGAAGTCAATAGCTATTTCTTTAAATGAATTCATGAACGAGCGCTGATAACCAATTATTAGTCCTATCCCATTTTTTGTTAGATTATTGAATGTTAGATTTGCCTTATTAAGCGAATTGGTAAATGGTTTTTCGCAAAAAATACATCTTGGACGAATGCCTAAACTTATTATTTTATCAATTAATTTGTCATGAGTCTCAGTGGGAGTACAAATTGCAATTATGTCTATTTCAAGATTTTTTAACTCATTTAATTCATACCTTTCTTTTCCAGTAGCCTTTTGAAAAACTTCTACATTTTCATCATTTGGATCAACAACACCAACAATTTCATAATCCTCGCTTTCTTTGAGCGAGGCTAGATGACAATTTTTGAGATTTCTTTCATAGCCAGTGACAATATTACCTGCACCAATAAAAATTATTTTAATTTTTTTCATAATTCTCTATAGTCTAAAGTCAATTTTATTAGTACTAATTATTTCATCAACATAATTTGAAAGATTATTTTTTTTCATCATTTTATCTGACATTAATGAAATTGCTGGAAAACCTTTTCTAGTTGCCTCCAAAAATAACATTGAATTTAATCCAAAAAAGACATCTCCAAGGGAAAAAAGTTCATCTTTACTTATTGTTTCTAGGAAGTTTATTGAGGGTATCTTTTTTTTTAGATTTTGTTTATCAAGAAGAGTGGGATGCCACTTAATAAATGGAACTACATTGTCTTCAATTGAATTAAGATAATTCACATGCTCAAGAAACATTGATATTGAATAATGAATCTCCTCGTAATTGAATTGATCAACTTCTATTTCCCAGGAGCTTGGGATTTCCTGAGAATATTCTGAAATGAATATGAACACTCTTTGTCCACCTTTAACATTATATTTTTTTCTTATTTTATCTTTATCTTTTCTTAATTCATTGGAGTTAGTAAATGATTCGCTTTTAAAAGTCTCTATTTCTCCACAAAACCCTTCATTAATAAGTTTTTTTTCTAAGAGATGATTTGGAATGAAGATTTTATCAGGAACATAAGCCCACTTTGCTCCCGAGTTCTCATCTGCAAATCTTTGTGAAACATTCCAATAGCTATCTATAACTGCCATCTTTTTTATTCCTTTTAGAGAGTTATTTAGGTATATATCTCTTTCTGCAGATGGACCTAGAGTTGATCCTAAATAAATTGCTTCTAATTCTTTCTCTCCGCTATATGGCAAAATTTTGAAATCTTTGCATGATTTAAAAAATCTTTTTGTTAGCTCGGTTCCTTTGAAAAAGAATTGATTTATTTTCTTATCAACTAGTATCTGCTTCAATGCAGAAGCACTTCCTATCTCTGAACATGCAACGAGTATGTTCATTTAGATTTCTTCAGATTTAATTATTCTCTTCTCTTTAACAGATCTTGAAATCATCTCTGAGACTAAGGTTACATCGAATGCATTATCTATTTCTTTCTTTGTATCAAAAGAGTTGTTTTTAAATGAATTAAATATAGAGTCCATCATATTTCTAAAAAATCCATATCTTTTTCCGTTCATATGGAAATCTTCATAAGTATCTATTTGGAAAGAGCTACTGCTATCAAATACTCTTATATTCATATCCGAGTCATCAATTTCTATACATCCTTCTTTGTGCCAGATATTGAAATATGCTGATTTAGAAATGTTTGAAACTGGTTTAGCACCCCAAATATTTCTGAATGTAGCTGTTGTATCATCATCAAACCTCAGCATAGTGGTTAAAAGTGATTCAGTTTCCCTGCTTTTGTTACTCATCGCGAAGATTTCTTTGATTTTTTGACCTTTAAGCCAGATCATCATATCTATATCATGAGGTGCGAGCCAAAAAGCAGGATCAGTTTTACCTTCAATTCTTTTAAATCTTTCCAAATTAGAATTCCTTGAAGAATCCATATGGATTATTTTTTTATCCAAAAGATAATTTTTAGCTGCATAAAATCTTTCAGAATATCTTAATACATGACATATTTTTACACCTTTTTGATAGTCATAAAGAGTATCTTTTAAAGAAGTGGCGCTTTGCAAACTATCTGCAAAAGGTTTCTCCAAGATTATATGTACATTATTATTCACACAGGATTTTACTGGATCCTCTCTCACCCACTCAGGAGTCGCAATAATTACGAGATCAAGATTGTGACTTTCAAACATTAAGTCATATTGAGAATTTGGGTACGCCTTTATATTATATTTTTTTGCAAAACTAAGTGTTTTTTCTTCCGTATTGCCAGCAACTGCCTCAATTTTTCCTAAATTATCTTGCAATATAATGTCTGCATATATTTCTGACATTAAACCAGTACCTATAATGCCGATTTTCATTTCATATTACCTCGTCTAAAAAACTTAAAGCTCTCAAGCTTTTCTTAGAAAACTCTGTTTCTACATCATTCTTAAAGAATTTAAGCAAAAATTCAACATAGTCAGTGTAATAGGATCCATTAAGATTGATTTCATAAGATTTAAAACCAAGCTTGTTGTTATAAATCGAGATACAATAAAATTCTGGACCATTCTTATATAAATCAATAAAAATATCATTAAGACTCGACTTAAAAGGTAATATATATCTATTATCAAGATGAATGGGGGTTTCTTTCTTCAAATCGTCTGAGCAAATATTTGAAAGCATTTCACTTAAATGTATCCCATAAAAAAGAGGTGACTTAAATCTTGGGTCATCGCCGATATCATTACATTCTGCTGGTCCCGAAAAGATTAATATACTTTTTTCTTTTAATTCAACCATTTTTCTGTAAGTGACCTTTATCTCATTAAATTCTTTGGAAAACTCAAGAGGAGAATGTGATGTTATGGGTGTATTGAACTCCTTAGCTATCTTAGATATCTCGATTGCTTCTTGAAGATTTGCTGCTATTGGCTTGTCTTTAAAGGGTGGTTTACTGAATCTAGCAATTTCTTTAAAGGATTTTATGTGATCATCGCCAAACCTGTTCATAATCATGAAGCAATCACAAATGCTGGGTTCTTCCGAAAATAAATCTTCTAGTTCTGGATATTCACTAATTCTTCTTTCAATAACTTTACTTGAGTCATCTCTAAGAAAGACAAGATCAAGCTGAATATCTTCATTTCTAAATATTTCTAAAAAAGCATCAAAGTGAGTGCTATCTAAGCCGAGGATGCCTAGTTTTAGATTTTCCATTTTGAGCTTCTTATAAATCTATTTCCGTTCTCATCGTTTACATAGTAAATAGATAAAAACTCATTATTATTTATCATTAAGCTAAATGGATAGCCGCAATCCCAAGACTTATAACCTTCTGATATGACAAATTCTTTTGAGATGTCCCAAGTTGCCCCATTATTTTCAGAAATTAATGCCCTCACACCAAAAGGTGACTTTCGATAACCATAAGTGCATAGAATTTTATTATTACCAATCTTAAGTATATGCCCAGGCTGTCCAAATATAGATGTATCTTTGGGCTCGCTCCAGTTCATTCCGCTATTAAGGCTTCTTGATATAAACAATTTACCCATACCTCCAACTGGCATAAATTCATCTGTTGTATGAAAAGTCTCATCACATCTCACCATGGCTAGGACCTCACCATTTCCAAGATATAAAAGTGAGGTTTCATTAAAATTTTTTCCATGCCTTTCAGAATATTTTCCTTGAGGATCAATCCCTATGATTGTTGGCTCTCCCCATGTCACTCCTTTATCAAAAGATCTTAGGCACCATGATATATCCGCTCTTTGAGGAGCCCCAGTATAGACAGATGCAAGTAAACTTTCGTCCTCAAGCTCAATAATTGGATCTCTGGAGCAAGATGGCCCTATTTCCTCACAACCTATTTCCGAATGTTCAACCCAAGAGTTTCCTTCATCGTGAGATATCATAAGAAGATTATTAACAACTTCTGCAACCAATCCATGTTCAGACCTATGCGAAAATATTTTTTTGGGAAAATATTCTAATTTAGAAGTTTCAGTTATTTTTAATGCCACAAACCTTAAAAGAAGATTGCCGTTTTTTAATAGTGTTATTGATGGATCATTAACGCCATAATTACTTTTATATATAACTTTAAAGCTTTCTTGATCCCACGTATTTCCATCATCATAGGACTCAATGCTGCAAATTTCAGAGTCTGGATCATGATGAGTATGAACTCCGTCAATAGCAGCTTTTACACTAAAATTGCTTGCTCTCCTAAAAACTGCAATTAGTTTATTTTCTAACTTTAATACGTGGGGAAAAGAACAGTATCTCCCCTCCTCTTTGTAAACTGTTGTTTCTTTCATAAAATCCTCTTTGTAAATAATTCTTCATAGATTTTCCAATTTTTAATATGCTCACCTAATGAGCAGGAATAATTGGGCTCATCTAAAAGGATGTCTTTTACTTGATTATATAAGCCTGGTTTAAAATCTATATCAACCTTTTCCCTTTTAAATTCCTCTATTTTAATAGAATTCTTTCTAACAATCTTAAGATCCTCAGTCGGACATAGAATGATCTTAATTTCTTTTGTCATAATTTCAATATTCCACCTGCCTGAAGAATTCCAATTTGAATGAAAAGAAAAAGGTACATTTCTTTCAGAAATTCCCGCACCAACATATAAAGAATTCCCTTCATGCCATTCAAGCTCTCTTCTACCAAAAAACCTCATCTTTTCTGGTCTTCCTATTAGGAAAAATACTGTATCAATAACATGCGTAGAATTTGCAAAAAACCAATTTTTAATAACGACATCATTAATGCCCGATTCAAGAACAGTTTTCTCCCACTCGGTAAAATCAAAGAAACAAGATAAGGCTCCACCATCTTTTTTAATTAGCTCCATTGCTTTGCTGACTGAAGAATAATATCTTCTGTTATATGCAATAAAAAGCTTACATTCGTTTTTCTTCGAAATTGAGTTGAGATCCATCAAATCATTTTTATTAAGGCCTCCGGGTTTTTCAACAAGCACTTTCTTGAATCCAATATTCATTGCAGATATGGCATTTTCAGCAAGGGCTTCAACTGCTACACAAACAACACATAAGTCAAATGATTTTGCATCCTGTTTAGAATTAAATTCTTTAATGTCTGTATAAATAGATATATCTGAAACATTTTTAAATCTTGAGAATGATTTTTGTGATCTACCAAGAATATGGATTTCGAAATTTAGGTCTTTAAAACATTTATAATACTCTCTTCCCATTGATCCTGGCCCTATAATAAAAACCTTTTTTCTATTATTTTTCATGTAATTTGTATAGATAGATCTCTATTTAAGGCCCTTAAAAACATTAAATGATCCTTCTGAGAATCTAAATACTTGGTAAGTTTGATGCAATTTGAATCCATTAAATCTTCAAGATATCTCTGAGTAAGATTGCTTTGAAAAATTGGATTGAAAATATCTTTTTTTATTCTATTTCCTTGCTTTGAAATTATTTTTAAGCCTATCTCATCTATCTCATAAGTATTATTACTATAAATGATTCGGATCTTAAGGCTTTCTTCCCTCATACAATCCTCAGATGTTAATTCAAGTTTTGTAGTGTCAGATGAAAATAATAAATTACCAGCAATCTCATCGTATCCTTGTCTCTTAGATTTCTTTTTTCTTACATTCTTCACACTCACACTCGTAAGATCTTTGTCAGATAAAAATCTATGAAGATCAAGGAAATGAATTCCATTAGTACACATTCCCCAATTATTTCCATAAACTTCAAGAGACTTAAAATCATTAGTATTATTTAAATTCTTAATATTTTGGTAATCTCCATAGTATCTTCTTGGACAATTAACGTATACATTATTAATCTCAAATTTATATGAGTCTTCAAAGTCAACATAATGACCTTCATCAGGAAACAAAAATTTTTCTAGTATTAAAAACTTCCATGAACAAACATCTTGAAGTTTTTTGATGATCTTTAGTCTTGGGCCCGAACTTGTAGATATTATGCAGACATCATAGTAATTTTCTAGGTGCTTGTAATCCTCATGGAATGAAATCTTTTTTAAATTCTTTTTTGATATACTTTTAGAATTCTCTAAAATATTTTCTTGAGAGATTTCTATAACATCTATCTTAGCATCAATGCCTTCTATGCTTTGAAGATGCCTCATCCCTAGAGCACCAAATCCAACTAATAAGATCTTCAATTAAACTAACTCCTTTATAGAAAGAATATCTGAATGAAAAGACTTATATAAAGATTCTTGAATCTTCTCATTTTTTTGAGTTTCTGATGCATTTTTGAATTCACTGATTCTTTGAATTACTTCATCAGAGCATTCTGAATAAAATGATGAATTATTTTCAAATATCTTCTTTAAGTTACCTTTCATTTTTTGATTGCTGGGCTGAAAGTTTACTGCATAAGACCCCGAGTAAAAAGCTTCGATTGTTGAATATGAGTATGTTGATATATGAATATCAGTCTTCGAATACAGAATTTCTTTATGAGCTTCTTTAATTATATTGATGCCCTCTGGTAATCTTAATCTCCAATATTCTTCATCATCGTGAGGATGAACTTTTATATAAAGGTCTTCATTTCTTAGTTTGGCGCAAAGTTCGCTGTATTTTTCATTAAATATCTCTTGATACTTGTCTCCATATATTGAGGAATAATCTACAGGGAAAATGCCAATTGTTAATTTCTGATCTTTTTCTTTCGCAATCCTTTTTCTTAAAATCTTATCTCCGTAATAATTTTTCATGGGTGAGTCAATGAAAAAAATATTTTCTCTCCTTTGATTAAAAAAATCTAAAATTTCTTGGTCATATAAACATAACTTATTATTTTTTCCTTCAAGCCCCCAATATTGTTGAGTATGAAAAAACTCTTGTTTGAGTAAAAAATTAATAAAGTCACGTTTAATTTTGTTTTTATCCTCCCTCTCCCAGGCATCAATAAGGCATGGCTGCAATAAAATTATATTTTTATGAGGAAAATTCCTTTCTATTATCTTTGAAGATGGGAATACATCAGTAATTAGTATTATTGTTTTTGGATCAAAAGATTTTATATCTGCAATTAGAGAAGAGCTCCACTTTTTTGAACTTAGAAAAATACTTATTAGCCAAGGTAAATTCAGGAATCTTTTCCACATCGGTGTGTAACTACATCTTTCATATACCGATTTAATTTTGTCAGGATAAGGATAATTTGGAAAAGCTCTTGATAAATTATAATCAAGTGGATCATATATAAAAACTCTCTCACCTATAGAATTATTTAATGCCAAGAAGGTTGATTCAGTTAGATATGGATAACCTGCCACCAACATAATATCTCTTTTCATAGCAATATTTTTCTGATGGTTAATATTAAGAAAAAGTTTATTACTGATCTCATTAAGATAAGATTTGACTTTAATGAATTACCGAATCTTGGCTCATCTTTTCTTTTCTGAATTGATATGTCAAAAGTAATAACTTCCTCTTTAAGCGCAATAGCCATATTTAAAAAATTCATTCCAGTTAGCTTATAGTCACTAAAATTAAGATTGGAAAAGTCTTCAACTTTATAACACTTGAACCCGCTAAAGGCATCGCTTATTCCAAAAATTTTTGTTGTAAGCTTTGAAAAAATTATTTCTGTAATGCGGGGTAATTCAGTTCTCTGAGCAATAATTATTGAAGGCTCCTCAGAAGAAATTAACGTGAGAAACTTTTCAATATATTTTGGTTCATGTTGGCCATCCGCATCAATTGTAAGGATATAATCATATCCTAAATTTGAGACCTTGCTATAACCAAAGTTGAGAGCATTTTCATAGCCAGATTTTCCTTGATTTTTATAAACCTTTGCTCCAGCTTTATTTGCAATATTGAAAGTTTCATCTGAGGAGCGATCATCTACAACGAAAACATCACAAAAGTTTTTGACGCCAGCAACAACATCATAAATAGTATCAGATTCATTAAATGCAGGAATTACGGCTGCTAGTCTATGTGATTCCATTGTAAATATTGACCCTCACTTAAATCTTGATTAAGTGTCTTACCCACAATCTTATCTATATGATGCGGCTCAATACTATTTTCATCACAGGGTCTCAAAGGGAATATATCATCTTGCCCAATGACAGAACCTTTCTTCATATTTTTCGTCAATTGAATTCCTCGCCTTTGGACAACTGAGGACTGGGTTTCATTTCCCTCAATCCTCTTGACACCATCTCCTAATGAGGCTTCTAAGTCTCTTGTTCTATCAACCATTTCTCTCCAAGAAATTGGATCCATAGAAAATTTGTGATCTGGACCTTCTCTTTCAGTATCGTCAGTGAAATGTTTTTCAATCACTCTTGCTCCAAGTGCAACTGATCCAAGTACTGAAACATGACCTGGAGTATGATCACTCAAACCTAAGATCATTCCTGGATACATTTCTTTATAAACTTTTAAGACATTAAGATTTAGATATTTAAAGTTTTCTAATGAGGCTGTGTAATTTGTATTACATTGCATAAGAACAAAGTCCCCATTATGCTCTAGACCAACATTTACTGCTCTTGTGACGTCGTCAAGAGAAGAAGCACCTGTAGCAAGCAGATATGGCTTATTTTTCTTAGCTATGTGCTCAATGATGCCCGACCAAGTTATATCACCCGATCCAATTTTAAAAGCTGGGACGAAATCATCTATATAATCTACAAGCTCAAAAGAGTATGGGCTTGTAAAAAATGTAACATCTGCTTTCTTGCACTCACTGACTAGTTCTTGAGTCCAGTCAAGGCTAACTGAGGCATCAGAATAAACCTCATGAACTGATTTTTTCCAAGCTGATTGGTGGGACTGATTCTCTTTTCCCAAAGTATCAAATTTAGTTTTGCTTACAATGGTATCAGCCGCAAAGTGTTGAAATTTAGCTGCGTCGGCACCTGCTTCTTTACAGAGGTGAATGAGTTCTTTCGCCTTAACAATATCGCCATCATGATTCGCAGCTATATCTGCAATAAAATACGTTGGATGGTTAATGCCTATTTTAGTATTTTCAATATCAATTTCAGAATTATATTTCATTTTTTATTTGTACTCCTCCGAGGTTAGCTCAATCTGAGACTCTAAGCTTGGTAAAATTATATCAAAATTTTGTTCAAATTTTTTTACTGACATTTTCATTGATTTTGGTCTTTTGATATATTCGGGTGAATCATGTGATCTAGTTTTTTGAATAAGAGTGCTATCCAGGCCCAAAAAAGTACAAAATTTCATACCAAATTCATATTTTGATAAATATGACGATGATCCTAAATTATATACACCATTTTTTTTTGATTGCATTATTGAGACTATTAACTCTTCAATAGTCTTAATTGAAAGAGGATTAAACAAAATGTCATCAAATAAGTTTAATTTTTTGTTATTGGATAAATTATTAAAGAGCCAATCTGTAAAACTGTCTTTTGATGAAAGTGATTTACCGAAGAAATTTGTCCTTAAAATTACAAAACTCTCATTACAAATAAAATTTTCTCCTAAAAGTTTTGAATATGCATAAATATTTTTAGGTAAGACATCATCTTCATTTGAAGGAGTCAATGAATCATAAAAGTGGTCAGTTGATATGTGAATTAATCGGATTTTTTTATCAACCTCGGTGATCGCATCTGAAATTTCTTTGACTCCAATTGAGTTAACTAAGAAAGCTCTCTCTGGATCTTCTTCACACCCATTAACATCAGCAAAAGCAGAACAATTTATAATATAATTTGGTTTTATCTTTGAAATTATTTTTTTAACAGAGGCTCCATCACCAAAGTTTGAGTAATACTCAGAAGAAGATGATGATGAACAGAAGGTTTCATAACTATCTGATAAAAATAAGGAAAGCCTTTTACCTAATAATCCCTTACCTCCAAATATTAATACTTTCACAAGCTTAGGCTTCAAAAAATTTACGACATGTATTATGAAGAATCCCTGCTTGCACTTTTGCATCCTCTAAATCCCAGTAATTTGTTTTAAATTGCATTAATCTTGGCTGAAGATCTTCTGCAACTGGACAAGGATTATTTTTGTATGTTTGAAGATTGCTTTCTGAGATGAAGTTTTCTCTTGATAGTAAGTTAGTATCTTTTATAAAAGGCTCAAGGTATGAAAGCTGCCATGCACTGTAAAAACTATCACCCCCGTTTTCAATAAATAACTCCTTGAAAGGATGCCACATTTCTTTGTCTTTTATTTTAGCTACCCATGTCCAGTAGGAATTTACATAGCCTTCTGGAACATACTGCTCTGTAAGAAATTCCTTATATTCGCTTGCGGCATCAGAAAAAAGCTTTGCCGTTTTTATTCTTATATCAACCAAGGACTCGATTCTTTTGGTTTGAGCATATGCCACTGCAGCGCATAACTCTGGCATCCTATAATTCCATCCAAGAGAGCCATGTCTATTGTATGAAGGATCCTGAATATCTGATTTTTTTATTTTTGCAGCTTTACCAACTCCTAGGTATCCCAAAGATTGTATTTTTCTTAACCTAATAGCAAATTCCTCATCATTGGTTGTGACTATGCCGCCCTCACCAGAAGAGAGATGTTTAGAGCTCTGAAAACTGAAACTTGAAGCATCTCCAATTGAGCCGACTGTTCTATTCATATACTTGCCAAGAAAGCATTCTGCATTATCTTCAAGTAGCTTGATATCTTTGCCTCTTGTGACTTCTATAATCTTGTCATAGTCTGGACATAATCCATAAAGCGAGACAGTTATAATTGCTTTTGTTTTTGAAGTTATTTTCTCTTCAATAGATTTCGGATCAATGTTAAAAGTATCTTTATCAACATCTGCATAGACTGGAGTAGCGTTTGCTTGTAGAACTGCAAATGTGGTTGATGACATTGTCAAAGGCGTTACTATAACCTCATCCCCTACTCCGATTCCCCAAGCCTCAAGACAAGCATGCATAGTAGCAGTTCCATTTATAAAACTTACAGCATGATCACAATCCATTTTTTCTGAAAACTCATTTTCAAGAAGTTTCATATATTTTGCGCCAGAAGATGTTCTAAACTGACTTTCAAGAACATCAGCAACATATTTTTTTTCTAGGTCATCTACTCTTTTTGTTTTCATTTATATCTTCCTCCAAAATTGATTTTTTGTAGCCTTCATTTCTTTGTATTTTATTTTCTATTTTACAAGATTTAATGTATTCCACTATTTCTTTAAATCCAAAAAACATATCTGGATAAAAATTTTTTAAGATCTTCCTAGCAAGAATTAAATCTTCTTCATAGTCAACAGTAAGTCTTATTTCTGAATAATCAATATCTGATTCAAAATTTTTTATTTTAAAAGAATCTTTATTTTTCCATATATATGGTGTGACATGTTCTTTTTCTGAATTTAGTGATGCTTCTGAATATGCCCGTGAAAGAGAATGATAACTAAAAATTTCAATATCAATCCCCTCAGGGAATGTTGGCTTTAGGGTGTTTGAAACATAATCAAAATTTCCCTCAGTAAAGATCTCAAATGCCATCCCAATTACCTTAGGATCTTTAAAGGGATCATCCGCAGTGACTCTAATTATTTGATCAAGCTCATATTGAGAAGCACATTCAAAAAATCTTTCTAAAACATTGCTTTCACTTCCTGTAAAAAATTCTATATTAAGAGAATCTGCATGATCTTTTAAAACTTTATCTTCTGGTCTTCTCGATGTTGCAAGAATAATATTATCTATGAAATCACATTTTTTGAGCCTTCTTACTTGTAAATCTAAAATAGATATATCATCAATTAGAGGCATTAGAACCTTTTTAGGTAGTCTGGTTGATGACATCCTAGCCTGAATTATAGCTCCTGTTTTCTTTAACTCCATTTTCTAGGATCAAGTAAGTCATTCTCATTATCTGTAACAAAATTTATTTTTGCTACAGTATTATTTTTAGATAAAGTCTCTTTTATGCAAGATATAACATCTAATAGTTCATCATTAGAAGAAACTCCAATTAAAAACTCATCAAAATCTTGATTTAATACAAAACCAATACAGCTTGATAATTTTTCTTTGAAAGTAGGATAGTAATTATTATATTTGTGGAAAGCATCCTGGTACTTCTCAAAAGCTTTCGGTAATTTTTTGTAATCTTCCAAAAGTAATCCTTGTAAAAAAACTGATCTACACTGTTTTTCGACACAAGAACTCATAAATTCCTCATTTTCAACAAATCTTCTATCGAATATGTTTGATGGAAATTGAATAACATCTATAAAGCTTTTTTGAGGAACAATAAATGGATCATAAATACTTACTCCAAACCTTTTGATTAGCCCCTCTTTTTTTAAAAAGTCTATGAATTCATAACTTCCATCTGGATCATTCTGCAAAAAGTCTGGATTATGAGCAAGCAAACAATCTAGACTATCTAATCTTAATTTACTAATTGAATCTTCAATATCTTTTATAAGCTGGTCTCTTTTTTCTTGAATCGAAGGAGGGAAAGATACTTTTGAAGTTACACTAAATCCATCAATGCCAATTTCTCCAAGCATAGATTCACTATTTCCATAGCCTTTGGCAGTGTCAATTTTTTTTAAGCCATTGTCTCTTAATGTTTGAATTATTTTTTCTAATTCCTTTACATTATTGTGATTTTTAGATTTATTAGTTACGCCATAAATCTGCCCAAACTGGGCAGTGCCTAGTATAAGATCCATTTTTATAGTGGTTTGAATTCAGGATCTACATGCTCTTTAATGAGATCTCTGATTTCAGTGACACTCAGAAAGTCTTTGTTTGTTCCGCTGTTATAACAAAAACCCTCTTCAACCCTTTTTGCATTTATTTCAGAGCAGTATTTATCTACATCTGGAACAAGTGAAGCTGACGTTATTGCATAAAAGTTTCCTAAATCAACTGTATTCTGACTGTCGCTGCTAGTGATCATTTCTTCATGCAGTTTCTCCCCTGGACGTATTCCTATTTCCTCTATCCTGCAGCTAGGAGCTATGGCCTCTGCAAGTGTGAGAATGTCATAACTTGGAATTTTAGGTATGAGGATCTCTCCATAATCTGAATCTGCAAGAGATTTCATTACCATATCTACTCCTTCCTTAAGAGAAATATTGAACCTTGTCATTTTATTATCAGTGATAGTGATTACTCCCTCATGTCTTTGATTTAGAAAGAATGGTATTACAGATCCCCTACTTCCCATCACATTACCATAACGAACAACACTAAAAGCAATCTCTTTTAAGCCTTTAAAGTTGTTAGCAGCAATAAACAACTTATCTGAGCATAACTTAGTTGCACCATAAAGGTTTATAGGCGCAGCTGCTTTGTCAGTTGATAAGGCAACAACCTTTTTAACTCCTCTTTGGATGCAAGATTCTATTAAATTCATTGCACCTAATATATTTGTTTTTATAAATTCATCAGGATTATACTCAGCAGCAGGAACTTGTTTTAATGCTGCAGCATGGACGACATAATCAATTCCTTCAAGAGCCCTATGAAGTCTGTCTTTATCTCTTATATCTCCTAAAAAATATCTTATAGCAGGATATTCCTCCTCACTGAAGTTTTTTGACATCTCGAACTGCTTTAGCTCATCACGGCTATAAATGACTAATCTTTTTGGTTTGTACTGTTTTAAAAATCTTTTGGTAAATTCTTTCCCAAAAGAACCAGTTCCTCCTGTAATTAATATTGACTTGCCATCTAGCATATTTTTTTCCTTATAACTAATAAATATAATATGTACGAGATTTAATCATATTTTATTACTTTTAATAATCTTTTAGTATCTCTTTTCAATAATTAATTTTCAATTTCTTTTATACCAGATGATGAAATCTCATAAACTTTATCATAATAGTCTTTTTTCAGTCTGTGAGTTATATGGATAAATGTAATATCTTTAATGCTAGTAACTTCTTCAAGAATTTCGCTTTCTATTGAAGAGTCTAATGATGATGTTGACTCATCAAAAATAACAACTTTTTTTGAAAAAAAATACATTCTTGCAATTGCCAGTCTTTGCGCCTGCCCTCCTGAAATAGACTCACCTCCCTCGCCAATTTCTTCATGGATATCAAACTTTTGATCAGGTTTAAAAAGCTGAGATTTATAAATAGCCTCTATGGCCTCTTTTTCAAAATCTGAAGTATTTTCTTGAAGAGTAACGTTATCAATAATAGATTTATTTAATATGCCAATTCTTTGCGGAACGTAAGAAAATAAAGTCCTGTATGAGGAAAGATTATTTTTGTTAATCTTGCTTTTATCTACAAAAATTTCTCCTGATGTTGGATGATGTAAGCCCAAAATTAAATCAACTAGAGTGCTCTTTCCTGATCCAGATGGACCGATAATCGCAATCTTTGAATTTTTTTCAATTTCAAAATTTATATTACTTAAAACATTTTCACTAGCTTCTGGATATTTAAATGATAAATCTTTTAATGATATTTTCTCAAAAGAATTAAAGCCATCAGTTTCCCTAGTCTTATCAATGATTTCTTTATTTGACTGATCTGGGTTTCTTTTAGTCTTTAGATCAACATGATCATCATAAAACGAATTTATTATATCTAACGCTCCTCTAAACTCATTATACGATCCGTATATAGTTTGGAACTGAGGTAGCATTCTTTGAAAAGCCAATAAAAAAGCACCGAGAAGCGGGAGTATTTCCATATTTGCCTCTACCGAAGATCCTCTTAATAAAAGACACAGCATTAATACTATTATTATTGTTAGAGATTCAAAAATAGCTCTAGGTAATTGTCCAAAAAATTGAATATTTGCTCTTGATCTTCTAAAAAGAGAATCTTTTTGTTCAACTTCCCTCATAAAATATCCAACTTTGTTGTACAAAATTGCCTCTCTAACGGAGCTTAGACTATTTAAAATTGCTTTTGATCTCAAGTCGGCATTCTCATTAATAGAATTTGAAGCATCATTAATTGGGTTTTTAGTTGAAAAATAGACAACATAGTAAAGAAATAGGGTGATTATGCTTACTAGGAAAGTTACAAGAGGATTTAGAAAAAGCAAAAGAGTAACAGTGCAAATTATGAGCATTACAGATGCTGAAGCGCTTAGCATAATAAAATAGGTATTTGAAATAATATCTATCTTATGAAGCATGGAAAAGAAACTGGATTTTCTATCTTTTTCTAGAATTATTTTTGGTGAATTTAGTCTGCTGCTAAATGTTGATTTAATAATTGTATTAGATGCTTCAGCAGATAAAAATGCAGATGATCTGTAAAATATTAATTTAATAAGGCTTCCTATTAAAGCTACACAGAACATAAAGATTGAAAATTCAATTATAGTAAAGCTTTCAACTGATTTAATTCCCGCTGATTCAAAAAATTGTCCAAAAATTTCACTCTCTCTTTTAGGATCTTGGAGAAAACGTATCAATGGGATTACGCAAATTACCAACAGAATATCTAATAAACTCCCAAAAAATGATAATAATAAAACTAGTAGAGATTTCTTTTTAACTTTTGAAGGAACAATTTCCAAAAGTTTTCTTAAGTTTGAGCTTCCTAATTTCATATTAAATTACAAAAATCAATATATGGCTTAGTTATATTAGAAAAATCATCTGATTTAAACTCATCATGAGGAACCATAAAAATATAACCATCTCCATTGGACAAACAGTCTAGTGCGCTACCAAGCTTAATATTTTCTTTATTGATATCAAGTCTTGATATATTTGGCTCGCATAAATATATAAATAAGTCCTCATTAGCTAATTTTTTTAAAATCCTAAAGCTTGGGCTTTCTCTCAAGTCATTTGAATTGGGCTTATAACTTGCTCCAAATAAAGAAATATTTTTCAAATTATTCTTCTTTATAAATTCTTTAATAAGGTTATATGAAAAATCTTCTTTTTTTAGATTAATGTTCCTAGCTTCAAAGGTTAAGCTAGATTCATTTGGAAAACTATCAATCAGGAAATATGGATCGACTGCAAGACAGTGCCCTCCCACACCAACTCCAGGCTTAAGAATATTTACTCTGGGGTGCTGATTTGTAATTGAAATAATTTCATTTATATCTAACTTTTCTCTGTGAGCCATCATTGAAAATTCGTTTGCAATGGCAATATTAATATCTCTATAAGTATTTTCTGCAAGCTTAATGAACTCTGCTGTTTTAGAGTCGGTATTCGAAATTGTGCTACTTACAAATAGCTTATATATCTCCGAAGCCTTTTCTGAGCATTTTTTTGTTAAGCCTCCAATTACTCGACTATTTTTATAGAGTTCTTCAAAAATATTTCCGGGCAGAACTCTTTCTGGACAATAAGCAATGTGAATATCAGAATCTGAGCTTTCATAATGTTCCGAGAAATGCAGATCACCTCTTCTTTTCTTTACAATATCTCTTATTTTTTCAGTAGTTCCTATGGGGACAGTAGATTCAAGTATCACCAAGTCTCCTTTTTTTAATATGGAGGTAATCTTTTCAACAGCATCAAAAACAAAACTCAAATCTGGAGTCTTGTCATTCAAGAAAGGTGTTGGTACACAAATAATATGAACATCAGCATTTTCTAAGTTTGAGGAGACTGTTAAAGATTTTGATAAAGCTTTTTTTAATTTTTCCTTTAAAAATGGTTCATTTTTGTCTATTTCAGATGACTGGATATCAATAATTTTTTCTTTAGAAATATCGTAGCCATGAACTGTATCAATTCTCTCAGAGAGACATATAGCAGTTGGTAGCCCAATATATCCCAATCCAATAATTTGAACTTTAATATCCATTACTTTTTAAAATATCTGTAATTTTTAGAGAAGCATCCCCTTTTCCAAAGGGACTTGATTCTTCGGGGATGTGCGTATTGTATTTGTTTATGCTTTTAATAATTGCTTTTTGGCTAACTCCAATAACTTCAACAAGTCCTGTTGCTAATACCTCAGGTCTTTCTGTATGATCTCTAAGTACAAATACTTGTTTGTTAATTGCTGTTGCTTCCTCTTGAATCCCTCCAGAGTCTGTATAAATCAAATCAGATGACTTCATTAAGAAAACAAAGTTAAGATAGTTTTGCGGCTCTAATACATAAATATTTTGGCTTGAGTGAAGCGAAGACTTTACTCTTTTGTTTAGATTTGGATTAGGGTGTGTAGAAAAAATAAAGCCATAATCGATATTCTCATTTGAAAGTTGCCTAAATGCATCGAGCATATTATCTAGGTTAGTGCCCCAGTTTTCTCTCCTATGAATTGTTATTAGAATTATTTTTTTGTATTTTGATAAATATGGAAATCTTTCATATAAATCTTTTTTAATTTCTTCATCAGTTTCAATCTTTTTATCAATGCTCTTAACAGCATCTATAACCGTATTTCCAACTACAAATATTGAACAAGAATCTACACTTTCAGATAACAAGTTATTTTTTGAAATATCAGTAGGACAGAAATTATATTTAGATATTCTAGAAATAAAAGCTCTATTAATCTCTTCGGGAAAGGGGTTGTTTATGTTGTGAGTCCTCAGTCCTGCTTCTACATGAGCAACATCTATCTTATTATAAAAAGCGCATAATGCGCCGATGAAGCTAGAGGTTGTGTCTCCATGAACAATGATCAGGTCAGGCCTCTCAATCGATATAAATTTGTCAAGCTCATTTATTAAAATTGAGGTCAGCTCTGAAAGAGAGCCAGTATCTCTTTGCAATTCAAGAGTACTATCTGGGGTGACATTAAAGATTTTATATAATTCATTTAAAGAATCATGTTGGCCTGTGCACAAAAGTTTGATTTTAGATTTTAAATTCTTTTTTGCTTCGATTACCAAGGGAAATAGCTTTATTGCCTCAGGTCTAGTGCCAAAGATGAAAAGTATCTTTTTCATTTAATTTTCTTTTTGTATTAATTCAAAAATTCTTCTATATCCAAAACTTTTAAGATAATCATGGATTACAAAAATAATTGTAGAAAATATCCCACCTAGAAGAGATAAAGTTATTACAAGAGATGATCTTATAGGATAGGTTCTTCCCTCAGGGGTAACAGGTTTATCAATAACTTTTAAGGCATATTCTTTCGATGCCTCAGCTACAGCGAGCTTTCTCTGATTTACTTCAATAAGAGAATATAGCGAGTCAATCAAATTCTTATCTTCTGTCTTTGCAACCTCATCTCTGAGTGACTTGGAAACTCTAGAATAAAACTCAATATCTCTTTGTTGCATATAAAGATTTATATCATTAATGAGCATTTCTAGTAATTCTTTTGCGAAATTGGGGTTTGGATGTGTGTAGGTTATATAAAGTAGCCCCATTTTAGAATCTTTAGTTATTGTAAGATTTTCAAGAAGCGCTTCTCTAACTTCGTATACAGAGGGTTTGGGTTTGTATGGTTTTTTTATTTTTCTTATCCAGCTTGAAGTTTTTTCAATATATATAGTTTCATCATAATACGACTTATTAGTTTCGATATCGTAAGAGGATATTGCAAAAATATCTGCATACAAGTCTCTTTTATCAATAAACTCTCCAAGAAATTGTTTAGAGGTGATAGATCTTATTGTGAGATTGTAATTGTTGGTTTCGTTTCCTATATTTGTACTAATTCCTGCAAGACTAGCAATGCCACCTATCCTATCGAACGCACCAAGACTAGTTTCAGTATTTTCGTTTGGCGCAAGTTCTGCTTCTGAAGTATAGACATTTGTTAAGCTAAGGGCATAAAAAACATTAAATACAGCTATTATTAAGGATAAAATAATTATTTGATATTTTCTTTGCCAAATAATTCTGGCTATTTTTAAAAAATTTATTTCAAAATTTTTTTCTTCTCTAAAGCTTTCCATAATATTTTTTTATGGTGCCCGGAGCCGGACTTGAACCGGCACGCTATTTCTAGCGAGGGATTTTAAATCCCTTGTGTCTACCAATTCCACCACCCGGGCAG
>MDTG01401829.1_pt1 | contig 29521 bp, 27 predicted proteins | sample 811421 | NCBI WGS metagenome assembly MDTG01 (sample SAMN05326645, study PRJNA326480) | marine metagenome | isolation source: seawater | place: Pacific Ocean: South East | collected 2011 | reverse complement strand
TTCCATGTCTTAAGACAAAGTACCATCGGCGCTGAAAAGCTTGACTTCCGAGTTCGGTATGGGATCGGGTATTACCTCTTCGCTATAATTACCAGGCGAACTACTTATACCTAAAGAAAAATTATAGTCAAAGATAAATTCAAATTAATTTGGTTTTTAATTTAATAAAAAATTATTGTCTTTAATGCAATAAATGCATTTTTTAACCCTATTTTTTTTTAAAATCTTTAATAGTTCTATCAAGAGCATCTTCGAAGTTCATCTTAGTTTTCCAACCATTTTGATTTGCTAATGAAATATTTAATTTTTTTCTATAAACTCCATCCAATTTTTTATCTTTATTAAATTTAATCAAAACACTTGGATCAATTTTATTTTTAATTTTATTTGCATAATCTTTAATTGACATCTCTATTGTAGACCCAATATTTATTAGGCTAGAATTTGTTTTTTTTTTCAAAAAATATTCACAAGCTTCAGCTACTTCATCAACATATAAAACTTCCCTTAATGGTCTGCCCGTTCCCCATAACTTAACTACTTTATTTTTTTTCTTCTTACTTGCTATAAATATTTTTCTTATTAAAGCTGGTAAAAAATGAGAATTTTTTGGATCATAACTATCATTTAGTCCAAACAAATTACATGGCATCAAACAAATATATTTTGTTTTGTATTGCTTGTTAAATGATTCAATCATTTTGATTCCAGCTATTTTTGCAATAGAGTAACTTTCATTAGTTTTTTCAAGAATACCTGTCATTATTTTATTTTCTTTAATTGGTTTTTTTAAATTCTTTGGATATATACAGCTTGATCCAAATAACATTAATTTTTTTACTTTATTATTATAACTAGACAAAATTAAATTTGTTTGAATTTGTAAATTATCACTAATGAAATTTGCTGGATAGTCTATATTAGCTTTAATCCCACCTACTTTTGCTGCTGCAATAATTACTGCATCTGGTTTCTTTATTTTAAAAAATTTATTTACTGACTTTTGATTTCTTAAATCAAGTTTTTTTTTATCAACTGTAATTATGTTTTTATATCCTTTTTTTTTTAATATTCTTAAAATAGAGGAACCTAACATCCCTTTATGACCAGTTAAAAATATCTTACTATTAATATTTATCATTATAAATTTTCTAATTCATGCTGTATCATTTCATCAATAAGATTTTCTATAGATATTTTTGGAGACCACTTTAATAATTTTTTTGCTTTTTGAGCATTACCTTTTAAATAATCAACTTCTACTGGTCTAAAATATCTCTTTCTACACTCAACTATGACTTTTTTATTTTCAATATTAATTGCTTTTTCATTAATGCCTTTACCTAACCATTTTATCTTAAAACCAATCTTTTTTGCCGCTCTGTTAACAAACTGTTTTATAGTAAAAGTTCTACCTGTTCCTATAACATAATCATTTGGTTTTTTTTGTTGTAACATTTTCCACATTGCTTCTACATAATCTCTAGCATGCCCCCAATCTCTCTGGGAATATAAGTTTCCTAAAAAAAGTTTTTTTTGATCTCCATTTTTTATCCTCATCAAGCCTTGAATTATTTTTTTAGTAACAAAAGTTTCTCCTCTCATCGGACTTTCATGATTAAATAAAATGCCGTTACATGCAAAAATATTATAAGCTTCTCTATAATTAACAGTTATCCAGTGTGCAAAACATTTTGAAACACCATAAGGGCTTGCTGGATAAAAGGGTGTTTTTTCATTATGAAATTTTGCTTTTGTTCTTCCAAACATTTCGGATGTTCCTGCTTGATAAAATTTAACCTTTTTAATTAAATTTAAATTTTTTATTGCCTCTAAAATTCTTAAAGTTCCAAGGCTATTTACTTCTGCAGAATATTCTGGAACTTCAAATGAAACTTGAACATGTGATTGAGCAGCAAGATTATATATTTCATTTGGTTTGGTTTTTTTAATTACATTTAATATTGATGAAGAATCCGTCAAATCTCCATAAAAAAGGATAAAATTAGATTTTGAATTTATATCTTTATAGATATCATCAATTCTTTGCGTGTTAATTATTGATGATCTTCTTTTTACTCCATAAACTTTATAATTTTTTTTTAACAAAAATTTAGATAAATAAGCACCATCTTGACCAGTAACTCCAAATATTAATGCTATTTTTTTTTTCATTTCAATTTCTTATTTATTATATATTCTGTATTCATTTTATCCATACAATACAAGTAGGTCTTATATTCTATAATCTATTAATTGATAATTTTAATTTTACTAAAGATTACCATTGGTATCAATCTTAAACCAAAAAGATATCTTTTTAAAAAAACTAGTGGATTAAAAATCAATCTTATAAACCAACCAAGATAAAATTTATCAATAAAATTGTTTATAGGTGCCTGATCCCCTGTAAAAAATGAAATGGCACCACCTGTACATAAAATAGTTGTTTTAAATTTTAAATTTTTTTTTATATATAATCCCAAAATTTCTTGAGTACCTCCTCCTATATTAGTTAATATAAAATCAGGCTTTAGTTTTTTAAGTAAATTTAAAAGTTTTTTATCAGATAAATTACTTGAATCATATTTTGGAGCTAAATAATTATGTATTTTTTTAATTCCTAAATTTTTAAAAAGAGATTTATTTGACTTAGAAAATTTTAAATTTGGATCTATACAAAAAACTGATTTTTTTCTATTATCTTGCAAATAAGTAAAAAATAAATTCAAAAATTTATATCCTGAAAACTTACTTACATTTATATTTTTAAAAATTTTAAGTAACAAAACAAAAAAACCACTATCAAAAAAAACAAGGTCTGCTTTTTGAATTGATTTGTAATATTCATTTGATTTTTCAATAGTTGCTAAAGCTGTACCAGCTGGAAAAACAAATAAACCTTTTTTAACAATATATTTATTAAAGTTTTTATAATTTATATTATTAAATTTAATTTTTCTAAAAATTATTTTACTAACCATATATAAGTAAATTAAATATTATAATTAAATTACTAAAACAATACTATATATTTTTAAAAAGTAATTTTTAAGATTTTGTAAATCTACTTAAATTTGAACCTTGTTTACTAATTTCAGCATTTATCCAGTTATATGTTTTTTTTAAACCCTCTTTTAATTTTATCTTGAAGCTCCAATTTAAAACTTTTTTAACTAAATCATTATTACTAGATCTACCTCTAACGCCTTTTGGCTTATCTAATTGGTAAACCCGCTCTAATTTTTTAATTCCTGAAATATCTTCAATTATTTCAATCATCTGATTGATAGAAACTTGCTCATCACTTCCTATATTTACAGGTTCAAAATAATCAGACTCAAATAATCTAAGTGTTCCTTCAATACAATCATCAATATATAAAAATGATCTTGTTTGTTTACCGTCCCCCCAAACTTCAATCTTATTTTCATTATTTTTTTTTGACTTTATAATCTTTCTACACAATGCTGCAGGTGCTTTTTCCCTACCACCATCATAGGTTCCGTAAGGACCATAAATATTATGATATCTAGCTACTCTTACTTGTATGCCATAATCTTCCATAAAATGTCTACACATACGTTCACTAAATAATTTTTCCCATCCATATCCATCCTCTGGATCTGCAGGATATGCATCTTCTTCTTTTAATCCTTCTATAAACACTTCTTGTTGTTTTGTTTTATTGTATGCACATGCACTTGATGAAAAAAAATATTTTTTAATTCCATTTTCTTTGCATGAAATTAATAAATTAGTATTAATCAATACGGACTGCATACATTCAGCTTTATTATTTTCAATAAAACCCATACCTCCCATGTTGCATGCCATATTAAATACATAATCTAAACTTTTTGTAACTTTTTTGCAGTTATTGATGTCTTTCATATCTGTTGAATAATGGTTTTCAGCATCTTCAAAATCTTGAAACCAATATTCTTTTGGTTTGATATCTGATGCTACTACAGAATTTCCATCTTTTAATAATCTATTAACTAAATGGCCTCCTATAAAACCACCTGCCCCAACTATTAAAATTTTTTTATTTTTAATCATTAAAAATTTACTTTTGTTAATTTATAATTCAACAAAGATCAATTTTTTTCACAAACAATCATTTTTTAACATTTTTGTGTTAAATTAAGGCAAAATTAACACTTAATTCGATTTTTAAAAATTATTTTATTTTGATATTATATACTAACTCTATAAAGGACTAAAAATTTAATAACTCCAAAAAATAGTTTGAAATGATTATCATTGAAATAACTTTCTTTACATTATTATCATTAATTTTAATATTTTCTTTATTTGGATTAGGAAAGTTACTAGTCAAAAAAAAAAATGAAAATTTTTTTGAAAGTGTATTTTTTGGATTTATAGTAATTTCTTTTTTAATTACTTTTATTCATTTTTTTATTGAAATTAATTTCTATGTTTCTTTAGCTATTATCATCTTTGGGTTTTTATATGGTTTAAAAAATTTTTCTTTTTCAAAAAAAATTATAAAAAAGAATTATATTATTTACTTTTTAATTTTTCTAATTTTAATTCCAATTTATATAAGCCAAAAATACCATGAAGATTTTGGATATTATCATTTACCGTATATTATTAATATCATAAATGAGAAAATAATCTTTGGTCTTGCAAACGTAAATCGGGCATTTGTACATAATTCAATTTGGTTAAACCTTATGCCAGTTTTTTATTTTAAAGATAACTATAACTTTGTTACTTTACCAACATTTATAATCTATTTTACATTTATTATTTTTTCATTTAGTCAAATAATTAAAAAAGAAAATAAAATAAGTTCTTTTTTTTTAATTGTATCAATTTTTTATTTGGTTATAAAATTTACAAGAATATCAGAATTTGGAAATGATATCCCTGCAGTTTCTTTCTCAATTTTATCTATATATTATTTTTTTAAATTTATAGAAGAAGAACAATTAAAAAGGAAAAATAATTATTTTTTCAACAACTTTAGTTTTGCTACTTTTGCAATATTAATAAAATTTAGTTCTATACCAGTTATAATATTAACTTTTTATCTTTTCTTTAAAAATTATAAAATATTAAAAAATAATATTTATAAACCCAATTATTTATTTATTTATTCTTTGGGTTTAATATTTTTTATTCAACAATTTATTTATACTGGTTGTTTTATTTTTCCATCTAAATTAACTTGCTTAGATGTATCTTGGTTTGACCAATATTTTTTAAGTTCAAAAAACAGATTAGAATTAGTTAACAAAAGTTATTTTGCTACAGCAAGAGATATACTTTCAGAAGAGGAATATTTGAGAAATTTTAATTGGATACCTTATTGGTTTAAAAGAAATTATTTAGGGATTTTAGAACATCTTGCAACAATGATTATACCATTGGCCATATTTTTGATGATTTTAAAAAAAAAATTTAATCAAAAAATTTTAATTTTTAAAGAATTAAAATTTTTTACTTTTTTTATATTAGTTGGTTTTGTTTTTTGGTTTAATTTTTCACCTGTATATCGATTTGGAATAATTTATTTTTTAAGTTTAATTTTTTTAATAACTTTATTTATCTACAGTGGAAAAACTTTTTCAAAAAAAATATTTATAAATTTTATTTTTATATTTTTAATTTTTAATTTTTCAAAAAATATAATTAGAATATCAAATGAAGAAAAAATTTTTTTAGGCATAAAAAAAATAGAGAATAATTTTATACCAAATACACACTATGAAAATAATTTAGTAAAAGTTTTCCAACCAGATATTGAAGCAAATGAAAAAAAAGGAAATGGATGGCAAGGCAGATTGTGTTGGGATATAAAGTTTTTATGTACAAAAAATAAAATTATGATAAACAAAAAAAATAATTATTTTATTATTCAAAAATTAAGAAATTAAAAAAAATAATTATACAATTTTAGATAATTTTAACTATTTTAGATCTGAACTTTTATAAAATACAATTGATTTAATTATAAAGCTAAGTATTAAAGTCGCTGCAAAAATATAGCTACTGTTAATCTCTTTAAACACATATAAATAAAAAAAATTAAAAAGAAAATATTCAAATGTTCTAAAAAAAATTGAAATTGATACAATCTTTAAATAATTGCTTTTACTTGTTTTAAATATTTTAAGTTTGAAGAAAAAAAAAATATTTATATTTAAAATTATAAATAATGAAAATAAAGATGCAAAAGACTCATGAAATTTAATGATAAAAAGATTATATAATAAATTTGAAAGTAAAAAACTTAAAATAGATATTGTGGCATATCTATAAATAAAAAATTTCAAAGTTTTTCCTGAATATTTTTTTTAACATTCTTTATAAGATATCCAAGCAAACCTAGGGAAAAAAGCAATAAGCCTATTAAAATTAAAGCTACTCCTAATATTAAAGATTGAATATGTCCATCTCCACTACCGAAAATAAAGAAATAAATAAATCTGAATATAGTAAATGAGCCAATTAGAATTGGTAAAACTGACAAACTAGAAAAAAATTGCAAAGGTTTATACAATAAAAATGTTTTTAAGATAATTAACATCTGTTTAATTATAAATTCTATTGTTGATTTAAATAACCTTGATTTTCTAGTAGGTGGATTAACTTTTATTGGAATTTCACCAATAAGTAGATCCTTTTCATTTGCCTGAATTAATGTTTCCAAAGTATAGCTATAATTAGAATCTACTCTTAATTTTTTTATTGCATCTTTATTATAGGCTCTAAAACCACTAGATGCATCTGAAATTTTTTGACCTGAAACTATTCTTACAACTTTAGTTCCAAGTTTTTGTAAAAATATTTTTGTTTTAGAAAAATGATCTATTTCTTCAAATTTTCTAACTCCTACAACAATATCAGTTTTTGAATCTATTAAATGTTCAATTAATTTTATTATATATTCTGATCTGTATTGATTGTCGGCATCAGTATTTACCAATATATCAACACCTTGTTCATAGGCAAATTTTCTTCCTTCATTAAATGCATAACCTAACCCCATATTTCTTTTGAGCGATATAATTTTTTCTACTCCATTTTTTTTTGCAATATCTACTGTATTATCATTAGAACCATCATCTATAATTATTATCTCATAATTATATTTATCAGGATCTACTAATTTTCTAATTTCACTTATTGTATTCTCTATTTGGAGTTCTTCATTAAAACACGGAATTTGAATAAATATTTTCATTAATAACCAAGAAAATATATTATCATTTCATTATTAATCATAGCTTTTAATAAAACCTATCGAAGGTGTGTTTTCAAAAATTACAATAAATCCATCTAAGTTTTTTAGATACTTTAAGTCTCTAATCCTATGATCTAGTATTAACCTGTCTGTATTGATAACTTTTGAAAATTTTTTATCAGCTTCTACAATATAAATTGATTTAGCTCTTAGTGATGAAGCGTAAATGGTATTAAAATCTACATCATTTTTAATACTAATTTCACTAATTCCAATTGATGGAGTAAAATTTATTAAAGGTTCATCATAACCATGCTCTTTATGAGAAGATTTGAATGGATTAGATCCATCATAATTAATTCCATAAGATGCAATTGGCCAACCAAAATTATAAATTTTATTATTTTTTAGATTATTTACATTTATTTCATCTCCACCTTTGGGTCCATGTTCAGAATTAATAATAAATTGATTATTCATTTTATCTTTATAATAAAAAAGTCCTTGATGATTTCTATGACCTAAAGATATCAATTCATAGCTTTGATCATATTTGTCAATAGAAATAATTTTTCCAGCTAAATGTCCTGGATCTTGAATTTCATCAAGGAAACCTAGGTGTCCAATTGTAAATAACAACTTGTTATCTTGATAACTAACAATTCTTCCACCTGTACCAATTGAAAAATTAGTAGTATTCAATTTTGAATTAAAAAAGAATTCAAATTCTAATTTTTCAAAATTAAATTTTGAGGACATTATACTAATCGTATAATTTTTATTAATATCTTGTAAGATAACTGATACATATAATTTTTCATTATCAATAAGCAAATCTCTGAGACCAATAAATGTAAAATTTTCTTTTTTAATAGTTTGTAAAAAATTTGATTTTATTATTTTTTGATCTAATTTGTTTAAATTTAAATTTCTTGTTTCAAAAAAGATAAACTCTCCTTCACCTGAAGCTACAATAGTTTTATCACTAAATGTTTCTAAATAATGTGCTCTTTTAGAGTTTTGAATCGCCGCCCATCCATAGGTTAAATCTAATCTCTCAAAAGGTAAAAAAAATTCTCTAATTGTATATTTTTTTGAATCCAATTCTGATTTGATTTTTTTAGATTGGATTAATTTACCATTTAGCCCCTGATTTTTTTTGGCTTGATTTAAAGTTTGTATATCTTTTTTATTTATATTTGCCCTTAGATTATAAATAGAGCTTCGTAAATAATTTTTTAATTCTAAAGGTACTATTTCTTTTATTTTAAGAATTAACGAATTCTGTTTATCATATTGACCAGATATAATTTTGTAAGAAAAAGAAAATGTTGCAATTAAAAGTAATAAAATAAAAAAATATATAATTTTTTTCATTGTTTATGTTTATTTAAAAAATAATAATTATTATTTTTACTAACCTGTTATTTCTCAATTTTATGAGATTTTTTTTTATACCAAATTAGTGAGGTTTTTATCATTAATAATAACTTATTCCTTGTGGTTTTAAAATTATAAAATTTTTTTAACTTTTTTGTATCTGCCACTGAGTACTCTATCTCATTTTTCCTTTTTTTTTTAAAGTAAAAATTAATTTTTTTATTTAAAAGAGAGTTAAATTTACTAATTACATCTAAAACTGAGTACCCCAAACCATATCCACAATTAACTATAAATTTTAATTTCTTTTTTTGAATAATTTTTGCAAATTTATAATGAACTTCTGAAATATCACTAATATATATATAATCTCTAATAGTTGTTCCATCTTTAGTCTTAAAATCCTTTCCGAATACGTATAAATTTCTATTATTCACATAAGATTTACATAAATTATTAAATAAACTTTTATTATTTTTAATTTCAAATCCACATCTCATTTTTTTTTCAACTCCAACAACATTAAAATATCTCAAAATTACATAATTCATTTTATTTTTTGATTTCTCTAAAAATTTCTCAAATTTAAGTTTTGATTTTCCATATGGTGCTAATGGTGAAGTTTTTGATCTTTCATTAACTTTATCTTTTGAAAGGCCATAAACAGCTGCTGAAGATGAAAAAATGAAATTTTTAAAACCTCTCTTAATGCAAAATTCAAAAAAAATTTTAGATTTGTTGTAATTATTCTGAAAATATAGTTTTTTTTTTGATATTGATTGTTCATTATCAATTAATGCAGCAAAATGTAAGACAACATCATAATTCTCGTTCAAGAATTTTTTTAAAGTATTAATATTAGCAATATCTGATTTTATAAATTTACTTTTTTTAGGTATATTAGATAATTTTCCTGTTACCAAACTATCTATAATTGTTACCTTGTGTCCTCTATCAATAAACATCCAAGCAACCGAACTTCCTATATACCCAGCTCCTCCTGTGATTAAAACTTTCATGAATATTAATAGTTTTTATTTTTTTTAATTATTTTTTTACCATTTGATTTATAAATTAATATTAGGAAAGTATACAAAATTAAGAAAATTATAAAAACGTTATAAAAACCTAGATTAAAAAAAGAAAAAAGAATTATAGGAATAGTACCGACAATTACTAAAATTATATTGGTAAAAATTAAAGATAATTTTTTATTAATTATATGATGAATATGTTCTCTATCTCCAATAAAAGCATTTCTGCCATTCAAAACTCTTATAACTGTAAGCCTGACCAAATCAAATCCTGGCAACAAAAGTAAGAAAAATATTTCATCTACAAATTTAATATTTTTTTCTAAATTATATTCATATATAAATGATATTGAGGCAATTATACTTAAAAAATATATGCCACTATCACCTAAAAACATTTTATTTTTAATATTTAAAAATAAAAGAATTAATAAAAGAAAAATATTAAATAAATAAAACTCATTTTTATTAGATACAATTAATAAATAAAAGAAAATTATAATAAAAAAAATACATGATTGTGCATTAATACCATCATAAAAATTTAAAGAATTTATCAATATCATAAAACAAAAAATTGTAAAAATTATAGAAAAATTTTCTAAAAAAATTTTGCTTTCATAAAATGAAAAATTTACCTCATAAACTTTTAATTTTTGATTTAAAGAAATTGATATAATTATCAATATTAAAGAAAAAAACATTTTTTTTGTTGGCAACAAATTATATTTATCATCGTACAAACCAAGGAAGAAAAAACCGAAGGTGAGAATAATAATACCAGTTATATCTCTAATTTTATAAAGATTTATTTCAATTAATAAAAAATCATTTAAAAAAAATATCTGATAAGTTGTAAAACAAATATAATTAACTGCTATAATTATACCACCTAAAATAGGAATATTTTTTTTATGAAGCTTTAAATTATTATCTGGCTTATCATAAATATTAATTACCTTTGCTAGCCTGTTAATATTTATAAAAATTAAAAAATTAAGAAAAAATAAAATTAAAAAAATTATAATCATCAATACTTTATTTTGTTATATCCAAGTAAATAAAAACTGAAAAATATTTTTTCCTATTAATTTATTCATATAATATATTTAAAAGTTTTTTTTGAAAAATTTTTTTAGTTGGCAAATTATTGTTTTTCATATTACCTTGAATTTTTTCATAATTTCTCATTATAAAATTAATACACTTTTTTAGACTGATTGTATTCCTATCACAAACAAATATACCTTTAAAATTCAACTTTACGTGTTTAATTTCTTTAAAAACAATAACAGGTCTTTTTCTAGCTAAACTCTCTAAAATTACCTTCGGAGCACCTTCCGTGAAAGAAGGTAAAATAAAAATATTATGAGTGTCATAAAGTTTAATTATTTTTTTAATTTCAGAAAATTCATTTAAAAAATTAATGTTTTCATTATTTGGATAATTAACACTAGAATCACCAGCTATAGTAAGCTCATAATTAAATTTAAAATTTTTAGCAAGATTTATCAGTGAATAAACACCTTTTTCCTTTCTAAATCTTCCAAAATAAAGAAGTTTAGGAATATCTAAATTTACTTTTTTAATTTTTTCAAACCATATTTTCTTAAGTTCTGAAGGATTTAAAAAAAACTTAATATTAGAGGATGTTATTTCTTTAGAAACTGAAATAACTTTTAAATGTTTTTCAATATATTTTTGCATAATATCATAAAAGACTAAGCCTAATTTACCAATTTTTTTATTATATTCTTTGTGGCCGTTGCTTCTTAAGAAAACATACCCATCAATGTTTTTGATAAATAATTTAATTATAAAATAAAATAAAACATTTCTTGGTGTAATTGAAATCATAAATATCTTTAATCTTTTTTTTTTTAAACTAAAAAGTAGTTTTAAATTTAATCTTAAAATCTTATTTTTAATTTCAGATGAAAAATTATTTTTAAATTTAGAAATTCTAGAAATTAAATAAATATTAAAATCTTTATTTATAGCTTCAATAATATTGATAGTATCATTATAAACTGAAGAGATTTTTTTTGATGTCAAGAAAATCTTATCATTTGAAATTATCAAAATTTTAGTCATTTTTTTAAAAATTTAAAAAGTTTTTTTGGTGAAAAAAAATAATATAATAAACTTTAATTTTTCTAAAAAAATATCATGCTTTAAAATTTTTTTAAATATTGAAAAATTTTTTTTATCATTTAATAATAAATGTGAAATTTCTAAATAACTCAATTTATTCTTAAAAAAATTTATATATTTAAAAAATTCATGATTATTTAAAGCATTGTAATTTTCATTAAACCAATCATTATATTCTTTAAAAAACATTTCACTGTGTAATTTAGAAAAATTTTTTTGGTGAACTCTATAATTTAACAATGGTAGATTTAATGCATGTGCATTATATAATTTAGAGATTTTCATTATAAAATCATAATCACCTATTATATTTAATTTTTCATTAAACATTCCTGATTTTAAAAAAATCTCTCTTTTGAAAATAACACCACTTATTATTATAAAATAATCTTGTGATAATGAATTATAAATTTTACCCTCTGGTAAAAAATAACTTTTATATAATTTTTTTTTCTTTTTTTTTTCATAATAAAAATTTGCATTACAATAAAAATATGAATAATTATCATCACTGAAAAACTTAGCTCTTGAAGATATATAGTCTCTTTCCCACCAATCATCACAATCTAAAAAAGCAATTAAATCTCCTGTTGATACTAATATTGCTGCATTTCTTGCCTTATAAAGTGTTTCTTTTTTTTTATTGTAAAAATATTTTATTCTTTTATCCGAGTATTTTTTTATAATTTCAAAAGATTTATCATTTGAAAAATTGTCCCATAAAATAATTTCTAAATTTTCATAAGTTTGATTTAAGATACTGTCTATACATTCACTCAAATATTGTTCTCCATTATGAAAATTAACAATTACAGTAATTTTTTTATTCATTTTGTGTTTTATAATAATGAATTGTCTTTTTTAAACCTGAAATAAGTTTAATTTTAGGTTTCCATCTTAATAATTTAGTTGCCTTTGATATATTTGGATAAAGTTCCATTATTTCATCTTTTCTCAAACTTATCTTACCGAATAGAGGCTCGCCAGAGCCAACTAAATTGCAAATATTTTTAATTATACTTTTAATCATAATTGGATTGCCTGATCCAATATTTATGATTTCTCCTGATAATTTCCTGACTTTTAATATTTTAATAATGGCATTTATTACATCTTCTACATAAATAAAATCTCTAAATTGTAAACCATCAGAACAATTAAATTTTTTATTTTTAATAGCATTAGAAATTGTAATTGGTATGACTCTATTTTTATCCTGGTTTGGACCATAAACTAAATATAATCTTATTATAATTGCAGGAAAATTTAACTTTTTTTTCAAATTTAATAAATATTTTGTACTTAATATTTTTGCATTTCCATAAACTGAAAAAGTCTTTTGTTTATTTTTTTTATTTTCAAATTGAGGAGATTTTGTTTTGCCATATTCTACACTTGATCCTACTTGAATAAATTTTTTAATTTTAGAACTTAAAAAAATTGATGATAAATTTTTACAACCATTATAGTGACTCTTCATTGTTTTTTTTTTATGACTGTGGTCGACATAACCTGCAAGATTCACAACATAATCATAGCTAGGTTTTATTTTTTTTTTTAACTCTTTCTTATTTGAAATATCACAAATTATATATCTTACTTGTTTAAGTTTTCTTAATTTTTTAGGTTTTTTTGTTGATAAGCTAGTAACAGACCATTTAAGTTTTAAACATCTTTTCGCTAAATGATAACCAATAAATCCTGTTCCGCCTGATATTAAAATTTTTTTTTTATTCAAGGTGACTTTTTTCTTTAATTTTATTTTCTAAAATTTTCTTATCTCTCAATGTATCCATACATTGCCAAAATCCTTTATGCTTAAAAGCTGATAATTGTTTTAATTTTGTAGCTTTTTTAAATGGTTCTTGTTCTAAAAAAATATTATCTCCTTGTATAAATTTTATGAATTTTGGATTAATTACAAAAAAACCACCATTTATCCAGCCAGAGTCTAATGAATTTTTTTCTCGGAAATATTTAACTATGTTTTTTTTAATTTTAATTACTCCAAATCTAGCAGGCGGTCTAACTGCAGTTAAGGTAATCAATTTTTTATTTTTATTATGAAAATTAATCAATTTATTCAAATTTATATTTGATAAACCATCTCCATAAGTCATTAAAAAATTTTCATTTAAATATTTTTTAAGTCTTTTCAATCTACCACCTGTCATTGTATTTTTTCCTGTGTCAATTAAGTTAATTTTAATTGTTTTTGGAAATTTTTTGTTCTTAAAGTATTCTTTTATTACATTCCCTTTGTATCCTAGAGCAATATAAAATTCCTTATGTCCATATCTAACATAATGATCAATTATCCTATGAATAATTGGTTTTCCGCAAATCTTTATCATAGGCTTTGGAATTGTTTTAGTATATTCAGATATTCTTGTGCCTAATCCTCCTGCTAAAATAACGACTTTCATGATTTTAAAAAATCTTTTTTGCCATTAATAAATCCTTAAGTCTTGATAAATCATTTTCAAATTTTGGTAATGAATTAATCATTAAATTTGTTTTTCTAATTTACCTTTATAGTAATGAGTGTAGATAATTCCAGCAAAAATTATAATTGTTTTAATAAAATATAATACAAAAATTATTTTTGAAAAATAATCTAAATTGTAAATTATTTCCAAAAAAATAAAAAAACAAATTGGATCAACAGTTCTTGCCCGATCATCCATAAAATTTTTAATAAATAATACAATAAGGGTATCTTTTTTCTTTAACTCACTTTCATTTGTCTTTATTTTCAGGTTTATTTTATTATTTAAAAATTCATAAAATAATTGATGATAAGAAAATAATTTAAAATCAATTATTTTTAAAAATAAAATTGCAATTACTAAAAATAGGTAAATATTATTATTTGAAATATTAAAACAATATATTCCTAAAGAGGAAATCAAACTCATTGTTCCTATATGAGAGCCCCAAACATCTAATATATGACCTAAAGAGGATGTTTGGTTTTTCATTCTAGCAATAAGACCATCTGTCCAATCTAAAGATCCCTTAAGAAAAAAAATTAATAATCCTGACATCATCAGGGCATCGACATTTGAAACTAAAAGTAAACCTGCAACAATTCCAGAAAAACAATATAACAAAGAAACATGATTTGCTGTAACAGAAGTAAATTGAAAAAGAAATGCAAAAATAGATGATAATTCTATATAAATTCTTGCTTTCAAACAGCTATATGGATTGGATTTCCAATCTAAGATATCAAATTCAAAATCAGTATTTCTAGTTTTTCTATCTTCGTAGTTTTGTCTTCTCAAATCTAAATATTTAATCATTTAAAATTTTTCTTATATCATTTTTGTTGATTATAATGGGATTATTTTTAAGTCTTAAAGTATTTGTCTGACTAAGTATTTTATTCATACTTGAATTAATATTAATACCAAGCCTCTGAAATGAATCATTAAGATTTGCTTCTTTTTTAAAAAATTTAATTTTATTATTAAATTCATTTATACTTTTTACTTTGAACAATTCAAAAATAATTTTATATCTTTGATTTAAATTAAAAGCAGATTGAGACTTGTTTAAATTTTTAAAATTAAATAATAAAAATTTTTCAAATGTTAATGAAACAGCATGACCATGACTAATTCCAAACAAAGAAGAGAAAGGATAAGATATAGCATGAGGAGCAGTCGTTTTGGATATATTAATTGCTTTACCAGCTAAATTAGAAGCAATTAACATTTTTTTTGAATTTTCATTATTTGGATTTTTTAAAAAAGACAAATAATTATTTAATGATAATTTTAAAGATTTTTTTGCATAACTAACACTAGTTTTGTTAGATTTCATTGAAATTAATGATTCAACTGATTGGGCTATGGCATCAAATCCTGCTGAAGATTTTAATAAAACTGGATTTTTTATTATTAAATTTGTAAAAAGAAAATAATGATCTGGCAATAATAGTAAATTCTCAACTGAATATTTTACTTTATTGATATAAATCACAGCATTAGAAGTAACCTCTGCTCCACTTCCAGCAGTTGTAGGAATTGCTATAAGAGGATAAATTTTTTTTTTACTTATATTTTCGTAGTTGATTAATTTTTTTTTTAAATTTTTTAAAGAGTTAAAATTAATAATACTTGTAATTTTAGCATAATCTATAACTGAGCCACCACCAATAGCTAAAATTATATCAGGTTTGAATCTATTTACTTCATTAAGAATAATATTAAGCTCATTATAATCAGGTAATTTAGATTTTTTAAAATAATATTTAATTAATTTATTTTTTGAAAATTTAAAAAATAAATTTGCATTTGATTTATAAAAAGAATTTTTTCCTGTAATTAAAAAAATCTTATTAAACTTTTTTTTCTCTATCAATCTATTAAATTCATTAATTTTAGATATACTGGCTAAATACATTTTTAAATTATTTCATAAAATTATTTTTTATTTCAATAAAATTTTTTGGTCTTCCTAATAAATGATTTTCATTAAATTTTGACATTTTTACTTCTAAAAATGATCGCTTTTTAGAATTTAGAAAAAATTTTAATTTTGATTTTAATTCTTTACTATTCCTAATTAAATAATAATTGTCAAATTTTAGTTCTTTAACAATTTTTTTTAAATTTATATTTTCTAAGTAAGTTTCCTGTCCACCTACAGATTCATGTGAATTATTATTTAATAAAATATATTTAAAATTTTTTTTAGAATATTGACCTATTGTAAATAAACTTCCAAAATGCATCAACATTGAACCATCCCCATCTAAACATAAAACTTTTTTATTTGTGAATAAAGAATAACCTAATGCGATCATTGAACAATGGCCCATTCCTCCAACAACATAGAAATTATTTTTTTTTTGAATTTCAGAAGATTTACGAAATAATTCTCTTGATATATATCCTGTTGTACTTATGATTTTAGTATTTTTTTTAATTGATCCTAGTAATTCTCTAATAAAATGATCCCTTTTAACACAATTAATTTTTTCTTTTTTTAATTTATGAATTTTCTTGTTTTTATTGAAAGTATTTTTTTTTACTAAACATGCAATTGGGGTTTTATTTTTTTTTGAATAGTCAATTAAATTAGACAAATCTTTAAAATCATTTTTATTTTTAAGAACGCAAAATTTTATTCCTAAAAGTTTAAGTAAATTTTTTGTTATTAAACCTTTGGTTAAATGCTGAGGCTCGTCTTTTGATCCTGGAAATCCTCTCCACCCTATAATTAGTAAAGATGGAATTGAATATACTTTTTTGTGTAAAACAGAAACTAGAGGATTAATAGAATTAGCAAAGCCTGAGTTTTGCAAATAAATTGCAGGTATTTTATTTTTAGATAAATGATAACCTGTAGCAAGAGCGACCGCTGAACCTTCGTTAGTGGTAGCAATATGATTAATTTTATTTTTTTTTATATAAATACTAAATTCTTTTAAAATTGAGTCAGGGACACCTGTAAAAAAACTGATATTTTTTCTTTTTAAAAAATCAAAAAAATTTTTTAATTCAATCATTTTTATTGTAATTTTACAGTTTTATACTTAATACTTATAGTTTCAATAATATTTAAATTTAAAAGATGCAAAATAATATATAATTTATAGATAATGACAAAAACTAAGACCGTATACGTTGCTTTGTCTGCAGACTTAATTCATCCTGGTCATTTAAATATCATAAATAAAGCTTCAAAACTTGGTAATTTAATCATAGGCTTATTAACTGACTCTGCAATAGCAAGTTATAAAAGAGTTCCTGTAATGGAATATGGTGATCGGTTCAAAGTTATTTCATCTTTAAAAGGCGTTAAAAAAGTTATTAAACAAGATACTCATGATTATACAATTAATTTAAGAAAAATAAGACCAGATATTGTTGTACACGGAGATGATTGGCAGCAAGGTATTCAATCTAGCGTGAGAAAAAAAGTTATTAAGGAATTAAAAAAATGGGGAGGAAAATTAGTTGAATTTTCTTATACTAAAGGAATTTCATCAACTAAATTAATTTCGTTATATAGAAAAGTAGGAACTACTCCAGACACAAGAAGAAAGCAGTTAAAAAGAATTTTAAGTTCAAAAAAATTATCAAGATTTCTCGATATCCATAATGGATTAAGTGCACTTATAGTTGAGAATACAAAAGTTGAAATTAATGGTAAAATTGAAGAATTTGATGGCATGTGGGGTAGTTCACTTACTAATTCAACTGCCAAAGGAAAGCCTGATATTGAGGCTGTTGATTTTACTGAAAGAGTACAGTTATTAAATGAAGTATTAGAAGTTACCACTAAACCAATAATTTATGATGGTGACACTGGTGGAAAAACTGAGCATTTTAAATTTACAGTTAAGACACTTGAAAGATTAGGGGTATCTGCAATAATTATTGAAGATAAAATTGGATTAAAAAAAAATTCCTTATTTGGAACTTCAGTAAAACAAATACAAGATACGCCGTTATCTTTTTCTAAAAAAATTAAAGCAGGCAAAAATGCACAAGCTACTGAAGAATTTATGATTATTGCTAGAATTGAAAGTTTAATTTTAGATAAAGGTATAAATGATGCACTTTTAAGAGCCAAAAAATACATTAATGCTGGTGCTGATGGTATAATGATCCACAGTAGAAAAAAAAATCCATCTGAAATATTTAAATTTTGTAAAATTTATAATAAATTTAATAATAGACGTCCATTAGTAGTTGTGCCATCAAGTTATAGCCAAGTAACAGAACAAAAACTTGAAAAAGAAGGTGTAAACATAGTGATTTATGCTAATCATCTTTTAAGAAGTATTTACCCAAATATGGTGAATACAGCAAAAAGTATTTTAAAAAATAAAAGAGCCTTTCAAATAGAAAAAAAACTTTTGTCGATAAAAAATATTTTAGAACTTATACCTGGAACAAAATAAAATAAATGCCCAAAAAAAATAATAAAGATTTTTGGAATAAATTTTATAAAAAAAAATTAGCAGTTAATAGACCATCTAATTTCGCTGTGTTTATTTTAAAATTTCTTAAAAAATATAAATCAACAATAATTGATATAGGGTGCGGAAATGGTAGAGACTTATTCTACTTTAAAAAAAAAAAATAAATTTTTTAGGAATAGACTTAAGTAAAAATGCCACTTCCTTAATAAAAGGTAAATTAAAAAGTAAAAAAAATAAAAGTAAAATCTTTAATGATGATTTTGTTAAATTTGATTATAAAAATAAAATTAAAAAGAAATTTTCAATTTACTCTAGATTTACTTGGCATACTATTAATGGAAAAAACGAGAGTATTTTTTTAAATAAAATTTCAAAAATATCGAACTTAGAGTATATTTTAATTGAAACAAGGTCAGATAAAGATGATTTATGTGGTGTAGGAAAAAAAATTAGCAAGAATGAGTTTATCACAGATCACTATCGTAGATTTATTAATAAAAATGTTTTAGTAAATAAAATTAAGAAAAATTTTAAAATAATTTATTTAAAAGAATCAAAAGGTTTTTCAAAATTTAAAAAAGAGGATCCATGTCTTATAAGATTAATAGCAATAAAAAAATCGATCAAAATTTAGTATCTTTAATTAATATTTTAACAGAACATAAAATTAATTATTGGATTTGCCATGGTACATTACTAGGAATAATTCGAGATAAAAAACTTATTCCATGGGATCACGATATTGACATTGGTGTAATAGAAAACAAAAAATACCGAAAAATATTACCAATTATTTTAAAAAAAGAAGGTTTTAAAGAAATTAAGAAAACTTTTTTAGAAAATGATGGAATGTTAAAATTTGTTAAAAATGGAGGAAGAGAAGTAGATATCAATTTCTACCAAATAGATAAAAATAAAAAAACTGTTTTCGTTAAATGGTACATTCCAAAAAATTTCTTAATGAAAATTATTGATGCACTATCTTTTGCAAAAACTTACAAAGGAAATTCATCTAAATTAATAAATATGTTTGGTTTTTCTGAAAATTTTTTTTTATATTTAAAAAAAATTTTAGTCTCATCAGGGGTTTTTTATTCACACGCTGGTTATTCACATGATAAGAATTATGCTTTAAAAATAAAAAAATATAATTTTTGTGGATTAAAAATATTTGTCCCAAGTGATTTTAATGATTATCTAAGAGATCTTTATGGAGAAAAATGGAAAATTCCGATTAAAAAATATAATTGGATAAAACATAGCCCATCAACGATCTTATTTCAAAGCAAATGAAAAAATCTTTTGTATAAAGCATTTAAAAAAGTTAAAAAAATTAGTAAATATTAATTGTTAGATATTAATGAGCGCTTTTAAAAATCTTTGGTCCTTTTTCAACAATCGAGATAAGTTATATTTTTCACTAATAATTTTTATGTCAATAATACAAGCTCTTTTAGAGATGATTGGTATAGCTATAATAGTTCCATTTATCACTTTCTTATTAAAACCAGAGCAGTTAATGGAATATGATTTTTTAAAAAATTATATCAATTTAGACTCAATAAATTTTCAATCAGATATACTTTTGACATTTTGTATAATATTTTTTCTAATATTTTTAGTAAAAAATTTTTTCATAGTTTTATCAAACAAATTAATTTTTAAATTTATTTATAATTTTAGAACTAATCTTTATTTGAAACTTTTAAAAAATATTTTACATCAAAATTATATATTTTATGTAAAAAATAATACCTCAAAAATTTCAAATATTTTAAACAATCAAATTGATACGTATACATTGTACGTTTTAAGGCCAACAATATTCTTTATAAGTGAATTGATTATATTTTTTGGAATTTTTTTACTTATTATTTTAGGAGGTTTTTTAAATAGTTTGCTTTTTATAATTCCAATTCTTTTTTTCTCTATGTTAATTCTAAAAAAAATTAATAAATCTATTAAATCTTGGTCAATAATTCGTATAAATGAAAATCAAAAATTGATTAATTCAAGTTACAATTTAATTAATAGTATAAAAGAAATTATTCTTTACGGAAAAATAGGGGATTTAATAAAAAAATTTAAACAACCAATAAAATTATTATCTGATGTTGAAATAAAAAATAGTGTGATTACTGTTTATCCAAAAATTTTGCTTGAACAATCTTTAATTTTAATACTTGTAATCATTATACTTTCTATGAGTTTTTCAGGAAAAATTAATGATGAAATAATAATTACTTTAGGTTTTTATTTAGCTGCAGCTTATAGAGTACTTCCATCATTTAATAAAATATTTAATTCAATCCAACATCTTAAATTTGGAAAACCATCGTATGAAAGTATAAAAGAATACTTCAATTTAGATTATAAAATAAAATTTTATGAAGATAGTCAAAATAATATATTTAATTTTCAAGATAAAGTAGAAATTAAAAACTTGAATTTTGAGTATGTTAAAAATAAAAAAGTATTAAATAATATCAATTTAAAAATAGAAAAAAACAAGATTGTTGGTATTTTAGGAAATAGTGGTTCTGGTAAAACCACATTAATAAATTTATTAGCACAATTATTGGATCTTCAAAGTGGTGAAATTACAATTGATGGAAAAATAATTGAAGACACAAATGACAAAAGGAAATTTCAAAATCTTATTTCAATTACATCGCAAGATTCTTTTTTATTTGATGGTACCATAAAAGATAATATAATATTTGGGTCTAATAAAAAATTTTCAAATCAAGACTTAAATAAATCTATTGAGATGGCACAATTAAATGATGTTATAAAACAACTACCATCAGGCATAAATGAAAATATTGGTTCAGAAATTAAAACTTTATCCTCAGGTCAGAAACAAAGAATTACTATTGCTAGGTCATTTTATAACAAAAGACAATTAATGATTTTTGATGAAGCAACAAATGCACTTGACAATGAAAATGAGAGACAAATCATAGAAAACTTAAAATCATATTCTAAAAATAGCAGCATAATTATAATCTCACATAATTTAGATAATTTGAAGATTTGTGATCATATATATAAATTAAATGAAGGAAATTTATCAAAATTAAATTTAGAAAATTTAAATTAAATTCATATAAGAATTACGATTATTAACTTTCATATATTTTTTTAAAATAATAAAGATAAAAACCTATGTAGTAATAATTAATTATAGACATCCAATTGTTAAAAAAATTACCGGATGGCAAAAGAGGGAAAAAAATCATCAACAAAGCTCCTGACATTAATAAAAAACAATTTTTATCTATTACGCTTATTCTTTTTTTAAATAATTTTAAAATATTTAAAATAATAAAGAAAATACTGAAAAGGTAGAAAAAAAAACCAACTAAACCAGTTTCTGATAAAATTTGCGCTACAATATTATGAGGATGTGTGGAACAAACGGCATTTGGATATGGTGGAGCATAATCTACCTTTCTACAATAATATCTAAATCCTTTTGGTCCAACTCCAAAAAATGGACTTTTTTTAAATAGCTCATATGCAAGAACATAATGTCCCTGATGATCATCTGAATATACCATTATATTATCTATGATTTCTTTTTTTAAATCAGGGTTATCTTTATTTTTATAATAATTTGGATCTAACTCAAAAAAAAGATGATTGGTAATTTGATTAAAACTTTTTATAAATATTCTGTCAAATGGATCTGATTTACCAATCTTTAAAAAAGAAAAAGTAATAACAAAAAATATCATTACACCTAAAGAAATTAAATAGATTTTCCGTAAATTCTTAATTATTAAGATTACAAAAAAACTAAAAAATAAAAGTAAAAAAAAAGAAACTCTACCTGCTGCGAGATAAATAGTTAAAAAGTATAAGCTTAAAAAAAAATATAGAAAAATACTTTTTTTTCTAAAATCAAAATTATTAAAAGTTAGTATTAACATCACTAGTGGTAATAATTTAACTAAAAAACCACCAAGTATAGCTTCATCATTAAATATTCCTGTTATTCTTCCTTGATAAATTTCAAAACCAAAAGTATTTTTTCCATTAAAAAATTGAAAAAATGAGTCAAAAAAAATAAAAAATAAAAATACTATAAGAAATTTTAAAAATTTATTATTTACAAGTAATAAAACTTTTTTATTACCTTCTAAAATAAAAAAAACAGCAATTGATAAAAAAACATATCTTATATGGAATATAGATGAATATTTTAAATTATCACCAATTTGTAAATATCCATTTATAGCAATATAGATGGAAAAAAATATTAAAAAAATTATTATTCTATTTTTATAAAATTCTAAATTTTTGTTTTCATAAAAAAAATAAAAAGTTATTAATAAGACTAAGGTTTCTGTTACTGCTATGCCAACTACAAAAACAATTGGAATTAAAAAAAGAAAATAAATAGATGCTTGATAAAGCTTATTATTTAACATTTAATTTTTTTTTTAATAAGTTTTCATATTTTACTATTTGGTTTTTTGAAAAATTATATATATTTTTTTCTTTAAAATAATAATATTTATACCAATCAACAATCATATCTAAAGACTGATTGATATTCAGAATACACTCCCATCTTAAAAATTTCTTAGCTTTATTACTATTCAATTTTAGTAATTGAGACTCATATACACCTCTTTTTACTTTAATAATTTTCCAATCTAGGCTATTCCATCTCGATTTAATTCCTCTAACCAATTCTAAAACGGTCATAGAACTTTTATTATTGGGACCAAAATTAAAAATATTTCCATTCAACATTTTTTTATTTTTTTGTAATAAAGCTAAACTAAGGTATCCATATAGCGCCTCAAATACATGCTGCCATGGTCTTGTGGAATTAGGAAATCTAATTAAGAGTTTTTTTTTTGAATTAATAGATCTAATACAATCTGGTATTAATCTATCTTCTGACCAATCCCCTCCACCAATTACATTTCCTGCTCTTGCAACAGAAATTTTTAACTTTTTATTTTTTAATAAATAAGAATTTAAATAACTTTGTATTATTAATTCAGCACATCCTTTTGATGCACTATATGGATCATAACCTCCCAATATATCATTTTCCTTATAACCTCTTTTTAACTCAAGATTTTTATATGATTTATCGCTAGTTATTAAAACTACAGAACAAATTTTTTTTGGTTTATATAACCTAAGTATTTCTAACAGGTTTAAAGTTCCAATTGAATTTGTCTCAAATGTGTATTTTGGATTTTTATAGGATTTTTTAACTAATGATTGAGCCGCTAGATGAAATATAAAATCTGGTTTTGATCTAAATATGATTTTTGAAAGTTTTTTTTTATCTCTTATATCAATCTTGAAATGTTTTATCTTATTTTTAATTTTATTTATTTGAAAATTAGATGGTTTTGTTGGAATATTATTAGATATTCCAATTACATTTGCACCTAAACTTGAAAGCCATAAAGTTAACCATGATCCCTTGAAGCCTGTATGGCCTGTTATTAGAACTCTTTTATTTTTATACTTTAAAAAATTTTTAATCACAAAATTATGTATTTATATTTTTGTTTTATATTAGCGTCTATAAATCAAGCAAGTAAATTTAGTTATTATTAAAAAATTATAATGTTTTAAGTCTGTTTTTTACAAATAATCAATTAACAACCCAAACCTTTTAACAAATTATTAACTGTATTATCATTAATTTTGGAAATCATATTTCTGGAATTAAAAGCGTTATGACTAGAAAAAATACAATTTTTTAGTTTTAAAAATTTATTATTTTTTTTAATTGGCTCTTGATAATGTACATCAAGACCAGCACCTGCTATCAAATTATTTTTTAATGCATAATATAAATCATTTCCTCTAATGACTTGACCTCTGCAAATATTAATAATTATTAAATTTTTTTTCATTATTTTAAAATGTTTTTTTACCAGCATATCCTGAGAGCTATCATTTAAGTCAACACACAAAAATAATATGTCTGATTTTTTATAAATTTTATCTTTTGTAGTTTTTTTTAATCTTAATTTCTTTAAATCATTAACTAAAAAATTTACTTTAAAACTAGATAATTTTTTTTTTATCATTTGGCCAATCTTACCATAACCAATAATTCCTATAGTTTTGTCTGTTAAATTTTCACATAATCGCTTTGACCATTTACCTTTCAAGATGTCATTATGATTTAAGATTATATTTCTATTTAATGAAAACATTAATGCCAAAGCATGATCTGATACATTGTCTGTAAATGCTCCTGGAGAATTAAATACTTTTATTTTTTTTTTTTTCGCATAATCTAAATCAATCGAGTCTAGGCCTGTGCCCCATTTGGAAATAACTTTAAGTTTTTTTGCTTTATCTAAAACTTTTTTTGTTATTTCATCATCACCACAAATCATTCCATCATATTTGCTGATTTTTTTTATTAAAATTTTTTCAGATAAATATTGTTCTCCATAAATAGTATCAATATTTATATTTTTTTTTTTAAATAAAGATCTGTATTTTGAAAGATTATCTTTTAACAATCTCCAAGTTATTAAAATATTATATATATTTTTCATATTATATATTTATTTAAATTATTTTTTTTAAATGATAAAAAAAGTTATCATTCAAACCATTATATTTTTTATTATATAAATCAAGATAATTGGAAATTGTACTTCTAACTTTTTTACTTTCCCACCACTCATCAATATTATTGAAATTTTGATTAATAAAGTTTGAGGCTTTATCAGGATCGTCAAAGAATATATGATTTTTTTTCATTTCAAAATAAATTTTTTTTGATGATTTTTTTAGATATACATAATTTTTATCAAACATAATAATTGATGGCACATTTGCTTTTAGAGAATTAAGGAAAGCTGTACTATTATATGTAAAAATTACTAACTTTTTATTTTTAATATCTTGATAAAAACTATTTGTGTTTGATATGTGTAAACTTTTATATTTTTTTATAAGTAAATTTTTTAAATAAATATCAATTTTTTTTTTAGGGCTATTAGAATTAAGATTTTTAAATCTAAGATAAATTTTATTTTTAATTTTATACTGAATTTTTTCTAAAAATATATTTATAAAATTAATATAATTTTCACTTTTATAATTATCCATTGTTCCATTATCAAAATATAAAAATTTATGTGGAGTCTGTGTTACCAATAGGATTTTTTTTTGCTCTTTTTCAAACTTTTTAAACTTAGGTTCAATTATACCAAAGCATGGTAAAACTTTTTTATTTTTATCTATCCATCCCCATGTATAAAAATAATCACTAATTTTTATTTCATGTTTTTCTTCAAAAATTAATTCATTTTGACCGTAATTTCCCCCATGCTGTCTACATATCAATTTTGTTTTATTGTTAAGCTTTTCGCTAAGCCATATTTTAAACAATGTATCCTTCCAAACACCAACTGCGGTAAGAACTATATTGGCTTTATTGGGATAAATTTTTTTTGCGCTTAAAAGATTGTTATTAAAATCTTCTAAATAAAATTTTGGAATAAATAAATATATAAATTCTTTTAGAATTTTTTCTATTTCATTTTTAGATTTTAAATTTTTAAGTTTATTTCTTTTTTCTAAAGAAATTTTTTCATTTGAAAAATCTTTTTCAAGAAAAGACGGATACAAAATTGGAAATTGTTTAAGTTTTAAGATTAAATGAATAATAACTCTAAAACTTCCAAAATAAGGCTTATATAAAAAAATACTTTTCCTTCTACATAATAAAATATTCGAAATCTTGAATAAAAAACCAAAAACTTTATTTCTAATTTTACATATTATATTTTTTGGTTTTTGCTTATCTTTAATTTTAATATCAATTTTTTTATTTTTTAGTTTTTTTGATAACAATGAAAGTAACTTATAATTATAATCATCTTGCATTGACAAATTAGTAAAGTGATTAAGATTTTTTAATGAGGGAATTATACTTTTTTCTAAAAGTAACTTATTAAAAAAAAAATTATTTTTTTTTTTAATCTTTTTTAAAATGAAATACCTATTAGTTAAAATACAAATATATCTTTGCAACCAAGGACCAATCAAAACTCTCCATGATCTTTTTCCCCATTTAATATTATGAATTTTATTTAGGATTGGATATAATTCGTTAAATATTTTTTCAAAATTTTTATTACATAATTTTTCTAATAAAATATTTTCATTATAATCAAATTTATTATAATTATTAATTACATTTTTTTTATTAAAAAATTTATCTTTCATTAATTTTATCTATAATTAATTTTATAACTTTATCAATTCCATTTGAACTAATAATTTTTTTTGATATTTTTTGTTGTTTAAAAATAAATTTTTTATTTAATAAATATCTTTCAAAAAAAATATTTAATTTTTTTTTTCTACTTAAATTAGGTATTTTTTTTCCAAAATTATTTTTTAAAAAAAAATTAATATTTTTTTTTTGATGATTTACTCTAGATATAAAAAACGTAACACAGTTAAAATATGCTGACTCATATGCAGTTCCACCTCCACCACAGATAACAAATAAAGATTTGGATAAAATTGAAAATATATTATTTAAATTTCGGTAAATTTTTATTTTTAAAGATAATCTTTTTATTTTTAGATAAGTTTTATAACTAACTCCATCTCCTATAATTAAATTTATTTTAAAATTATATTTAATTAATATTGGGTATAAAGATTTAATAACTTTTAAAATTTCTCCATCGTACACCTCACCACCACCTAGTGAAATTGTAATAATATTTTTTTTTTGAGATATTTTTTTTTTATATTTTTCAATATTAATTTTAAAAACTTTATATTTAGAGCCAGTGTATTTTTCACCATTCTTAATTTTATCAAGCTTAAACTTATTTCCTGATACTATGGCATTAATGATAAGATTTGCATAATTATTAGATATATTTTGAAAGTCTTCCAACACAATGATTTTTATTTTTTTTGCTTTAATGCTGATTAATTCTTTGTGTGATAAAAGAACAGTATCAAAAATTATAGCTTTAGTTTGATCATCAATTAATTTAAAAAAATCCTTTTTTTTATTCAAAAAAATAATATTTTTAAATTTTTTTTTTAAATAAAAATATCCAGTACTTTCTCTAGCAATAACAAACTTAACATTAAATTTTTTTGTTAAAAACTTTCTTAATTCAATTGCTCTAAGGATATGTCCATAGCCCAATTTTTTTCCACCATCGAGACGATAGATAATTTTTTCATTAACCATTAATATTCTGTAAATCGGTTTTGGTATCAGCTATTGCCTCAGAAACTTTAAATGGTCTTCTTTTTAACACCTTTAAAAAATTTTCATTTTTCATAATCATTTTATGAGTTTCATTTTCAACTCTTGGATTTTCTATATGTTTAATAATAATTTTTTTGTCTGCAATAGTTCTTAAATTTTTAATTATTTTTGCAATATCTTTAATTGAAACTGTTTCAGAAAACTGATTGTAGACGTTATATTTATTATTTAATTTCAGATTAATAGAATTATATAAAGAATCCACTGCATCCTTTAAGTGTATAAAGGGTTTTTTTTGCTCACCCTTGCCATAAATCAATATAGGTTTTCCTCTAATTGAATTTGCTACAAACCTATTTACTACTACTCCAAAATAAAAATCATCATCAAATCTATTCGTAAAATACTTATTTTTTCTTGTTTCAACTGTAGATGTTCCTAACGTAATTGCTGTTCTAAAATCATATATCGACATACCCCAGAGTCGATTTGCTAACCAAAAATAATTACAATCATTAGATTTAGTAATATGATACCAAGAACCCCCCATAGAAGAAATCGGTAATTTAGTTTTTCTAATTTCTAAATACCCCTCAGGTATAGGAAAATTTGGTGTACCATAAACACCTGTTGTAGTAGTCGAAATAAATTTTACTTTTTTTTCAAGATTTAATTCCTTTAATGACCATAGCAAATTAAGTGTTCCTATATTGTTATTTTGTGTTGTAAAAATACATTTCTTTATAGAAGTATTAGCATAAGGTGCTGAGGGCTGTGCTGCAAGATGGAGTATCACATTGGGCTTAAAATTCTTTATAAGATTTTTTATTTTTTTTTGATTGGTTAAATCAATTTTTTTAAATTTAAATTTATTTTTTAATTTATATTTGTTCAATTCTTTTAATCTTTCTTTCATTGAAAATATACGAATTTTGGATCTTGAGTTAATTTCATTAACCCACTTTCTTCTTGAAAAATTATCAATTCCTAAAATATTTAATCTTTTATTTGAAAAACATAATTTTAAAAAAGTAGGCCATCCAATATATCCATCACATCCTGTAACTAATATTTTCATCATATCACCTTGTTAAACTTTTATTTGACTTCAAAGATTTTCTCCACGTATTAATAACCTCTTTGAGTGAAACATAAATATTAAAATTATTTTTCTTTAATAAGTAGTTAATTAATTCTAAGTCTTCTTTATAATCAACAGTTAATCTTAAATCGTTGTATTTAGAATATCTAACTGATTTTGCAAAATATCCTCTAAAATGTTTGTAATTCTTTTTTTGCATAAAAAAATAACAAGTATGTTGTCTATAATTATAACTTTTCCATTTTTTTACAAATTTTGAGAATTTTTTTAATTTGGTTCTCTTCACAATTCGAATTGCCATACCTTTTGGGAACGTGTTTGATTGGATATTATCTAAATAATCAAGTTTTTTCTTACAAAAAATATTTAAATATTTTGATATATATTTTATATCAACAAGAGGATTATCACTTGTTAAACTAATTATATTTTCAATTTTATAATT
>MDTG01074863.1_pt1 | contig 29529 bp, 26 predicted proteins | sample 811421 | NCBI WGS metagenome assembly MDTG01 (sample SAMN05326645, study PRJNA326480) | marine metagenome | isolation source: seawater | place: Pacific Ocean: South East | collected 2011 | reverse complement strand
GCGGGTGGGCGTGCAGATCAGCGACAGCGGGATGTCGTTGGCCTCGATGGGAAAGCCCGCCACCACCTGCAGATCGTGCACCGTGGTGGCCACCGGCACGGCGTCGAAGCCGAGCTCCCGGAGGATGGCGAACTCGAGGTCGCTGTAGCCCTCGCCCTTGCCGGCCCGGCGGCCGTCGACGGTGACCGCGGCGCAGCCGGTGACGATGGCGTCCAGCGCCGGCATGTCCTCCAGCGGCACGATCTCCGAGTACTCCGTCATGGTGGCAAGCGCCGCCGCCCGGGCCAGCTCGCCCCGAGGAATGCGCGCCGGATCGAGCCGGTGGAAGCCGCCCTTGAGCCGCGGCGTGGGCACGAACACCACCGCACCGCGGGCGAGGGCCAGCTCGCGCACGGGCCGCTGGGGCGAATCGGGATTGATCTTGAGCGTGCGGGCGTCGCGCCACGGCGGCTCCTCGAACAGCCGGCGCGCCGCGGCTTCGGCGCCGGCGAAGTTCGGTATGCGGCCGTGGGGCGGAAACGGAAACCGCGCCGCGCCCTGATCCTGCAGGGCGTCCCAGGACCACTGGCGGGCGTCGGACTTGCTGGCGAACCGGAGCTCGCGGGCCTCGCTCATGGGTCGATCACATGCTCGCTGGTCGGGTCCTCAGTGTACTGGCACGGTGTGACAATCAGTACACTCTGCCCTTCACCCGCCCGGGCCCATGGTCATCGGATGATCCAGTACATCGTCGCACGCTATCCGGCCCTGGGCTTTCCCCTGTACCGGCGCTACTGGCTGGCGTCCTTCGCCTCGGTGGGCGCGACCCAGCTCATCACCCTGGGACAGGGCTGGCTGATCTTCGAGCTGTCCGGCTCGGCGGTGCAGCTCGGGCTGCTCGGCGCGGCGGCGGCGCTGCCTAACATCCTGATGACCCTGGCGGGCGGGGTGATCGCCGACCGCTTCGACAAGCGCCGGATACTGATGTGCACCAGTCTCGCCACCACGCTGCTGCTGGCGACCCTGGCGTGGCTCGACGCCACCGACCGGGTGGCGGTGTGGCACGTGCTGACGGTGGCGGCGCTGGTGTCGCTGATCACCGGCCTCGACTGGCCTGTGCGGGTGTCGCTGTATCCCCAGCTCATCGAGCGCAGCGCGTTCATGAGCGCGGTGGCGCTCAACTCGTTCATCTGGCAGGCGACGCGGATGGCGGTGCCCGCCGCCGGCGGCGTGGTGATCGCCGCCACCGACACGTCGGTGGTGTTCGCCGCCGGCGCGGCCGGCTTCTTCGTGATGTTCGCGGTGATCACCAGCATTCCGATCCGCCACACCCCAGTGGCGCCCGGCTCGCCCTGGCAGCAGGTGCGCGAGGGGGTCGGCTACATCTGGCACACGCCGCTGTTCCGCTGGCTGATCCTGACTACGTTCGTCGGCATGTTCTTCTCCCAGTCGGTGAACCAGATCATGCCGGTGTTCGCGGCCGCGCTGGATTCCGGCGAGACCGGCTTCGGCTATCTGCTGTCCGCCGGCGGCGTGGGGTCGGTCACCGGCACGCTGCTGATCGGCGGCATCCACCGGTTCCGACGGCTCGGTGCCATGATGCTCGGCGGCGCCGCCTGCGCGGCGCTGACCATGATGGGCTTCGCCGCCCTGGCCACGAACGGCTGGTTCGCCGCCTCGCTGGCGGCGGTGTTCCTGGCGTCGCTGTTCGCCTCGGTGTTCATGATCAGCTCCATGACGGTCATGCAGCTCACCGTGCCCGACCGGCTGCGGGGCCGGGTCATGGGCATTCACACCATGGGCTTCAGCCTGATGCCCCTCGGGGGCCTGCTGCTGGGCGCGCTGGTGGAACGGCTCGGCGCCGCGCCGGCGGTGTGGATCGGCAGCGGCGTGTATCTCGCGGTGGTGGCCTGGGTGGCGGTGGCGCGGCCGGTGATCCGCAGCCTGGACGGCCGCGGCGTGGGCGTCACCGACGACGCGGCGCCGGGTGGCGACGGAACCGGCCACCGCCCGGCGGACGCTCAACGGCCGGGAACGGCCGAGGAGTCCACCGCATGAGCGATCTGGGGAAATGGATCATGCTGGCCGGCGCGGTGCTGGTGGTGATCGGGCTGCTGGTGCAGACCGGGGCGCTGTCCTGGTTCGGCCGGCTGCCCGGGGACATCCGCATCGAGCGGCCGAACGCTTCCTTCTACTTCCCGATCACCTCGATGATTCTGCTGTCGGTGGCGCTGTCGCTGATCGCCCATCTGGTGCGCCGGTTCTTCTGAACGGGCGGCTGAGCCGGCGGCCCGGCCGGCGGCCCGGCCGACGGCCGCGCCGTCAGCCGTTGGCGGCGCGGCGCTCCTGGGCCAGCTCGAGCTGCTGCTCCAGCGCCTTCAGGGCATGATGCTGGAGCTCCCGCTCCCGGGTCAGCTCGGTGACCCGGCGCTGCTCGCCGGCCAGGGCGTTCTGCGCCGACGCCAGAGCGGCGCGGGTTTCCTCGAGCTCGGCTTCCAGGGCTTCGATCTCTGCCTCGGTGACCGTGGGCGGCGTCCCGGCGTCTGCGGACTGGTCCGCGCCGTCGGCGGCCGGGCCCGGTTGTTCCGGCAGAGTGGCAGGCGCACCGTGCGCGTCCGATGCCGGCGCCGGGTCTGCCGCGACGACGGTGCCTCCCGCGTGCGGGTCGCCCGGATGCAGCGCCAGCTCGTCCTCCGCGGCCGTGTGGTCCGGCGTCTCGGGGGTTCCCGCGGCCTCGATCTCCGCCAGGCGCTGACGCAGATCGGCGCAGGCCCGTTCCAGCTCGGTCACGGCGCGGTCTCTGGCCGCGACGGTCTCCTCGTGGGCGGCGACGGCCTCGTCCCGGGCGGCAAGCTCCCGGCCGAGGACCTCGACGCGCTCTTCCCGGGCGCGCAGCGCGGTCTCCATCTGGGGCAGACGGCTGCGGGCGTCCAGCAGCGCCTTCTCCAGCTCGGCTTCCCGGCCGGTGGCCTGCTGGTGGCGCCACAGCCAGCCGGCGGCGGCGCCGAGGCCCAGCGCCAGCAGCAGGTACACGAAAATCTTGGCGATGAGGAAAATCACGCGTCCTCTCCTGTGGTGCCGCGGTCACCCGTGGCGCCGCCGTTCGCGGCGACGATCCGGAACTCCACCCGGCGGTTGGCGGCTCGGCCCGCTTCCGTGGCGTTGTCGGCCACGGGCTGGGTCTCGCCGTAGCCGACGGCGCGGAGCTGGTCGGCGGGCACGCCGCTGCCGACCAGGTAGCGCACCACGGCTTCGGCCCGGCGCTGGCTGAGGGCCTGGTTGACGGCGGCGTCGCCGCGGTCGTCGGTGTGGCTGGCCACCTCGAAGCTGGCGCCGCAGCCCCGGGCGATGCTGGCGACCATGGCGAGCACCGCCAGGCTGCCGGTGGTGAGCTCGGCCTGGCCGGACTTAAAGGTCACCTGCCGGTCCTCGAGGTACTCGTCCACCCGTTTCTGGCAGGTGCCGGACTCGCCGATGATGGCGATGCGGTTGTCGACGCTGCTGACCCCGGGAATGCCGGCGGCCAGCTCGCCGGCCTGATCCCGGGCCACGGAATCCGGCGCGGCGCCGGTGAGCACCAGGGACTGTCCCCGGCCCTCGACGCTGACCCAGAACAGGTCCTCGCGCTCCACCGCCGCCACCGCGGCCGTGGTGATCTCGCTCTGGATGGCCGAGGCTTTGGTGAATGTCGCCGCGAACACCAGGCACAGGAACAGCGCGCCGGTGGCGGTGAGGATCTCGAAGCGCGAGAAGTTTAAGTCCATAGGCTGGTCGGACCTGTGCCGTGACCGCGAGTATGGCCAGCGGCGGTCGTTCGTGGCGTTAACCAGTTCGCACCGCGGCCGGGCCCGCCCGACGCCGGGCAGGGGTTTACCCGATAAGTATAGAAAAGCCCTGCCGGCCCGCCGGGACCGCCGCCCGGCGGCGGCCGGTCAGGCCCGGGCGGGGTCGATCTTGTCCAGGTCCAGGCCGTGGGCCGCGGCGAGATCGCGGGCGGCGGCGGGATCGCCGAGGTTATGGCGGGCCCGGGTGGCCAGGGCGGCGTAGGCGATCCAGGGGGCCGAGACCTCGAAATAGTCGCGCAGCTCCGGACGGCCCTCGGAGAGGCCGAAGCCGTCGGTGCCGAGGACGGTGTAGGGGCCGGGGATCCAGCGGCTGATGCTCAAGGGGAGGGACTTCATGTAGTCGGAGGCGGCGATGAAGATGCCTCGTTCTTTGGCGAGGAGGTCGGAGACCAGGAGCGTTTCGGTGCCCAGGGCAGATCGCGGCCCGGAGGCCGCGCGCTCGCTGTGCGAGCGCGTAGCCGAACTGCGTTCGGCGGCCCCAAAAGGCGAATGGGCGTCTTCGGTGGTGGTGAGGAGGGCGTGGCGTTCGGCGGCGAGGCCCTGGCGGGCGAGCTCGCTGTAGCTGGTGACGCTCCAGACGTTGCAGCGCAGGCCCAGCTCGCGCAGCAGCTCCGAGGCGGCGAGCACCTCGGTCATGATGGCGCCGCTGCCGAACAGGTTGATGTCGGCGCCCTCCTGACGCTCGAAACAGTACATGCCGGCCAGCACGCCGTCCTCGACGCCGTCGGGCATGGCGGGCTGGGGGTAGTTCTGGTTGGTGATCGTGAGGTAATAGAAGACGTCCTCGAAGTCGACGTACATGCGGCGGATGCCGTCGCGGACGATGAGCGCGATCTCGAAGGCGAAGGCGGGATCGTAGCTGACGAGATTCGGCACCGTGGCAGCGACCAGGTGGGAGTGGCCGTCCTGGTGCTGGACGCCCTCGCCGTTGAGCGTGGTGCGCCCGGAGGTGCCGCCCAGCAGGAAGCCCTTGCACATGCTGTCGCCGCAGGCCCAGATCATGTCGCCGACCCGCTGGAAGCCGAAGATCGAATAGAAGACGTAGAACGGGATCATCGGCAGGCCGTAGTTGGCGTAGGCCGTGCCGGCGGCCATGAACGACGCCATGGCGCCGGTCTCGCAGATGCCCTCCTGGAGAATGCGGCCGTCCTCCGCCTCCCGGTAGGGCGCTATCGAGCCGGCGTCCACCGGCCGGTAGCGCTGGCCCGCGGGCGAGTAGATGCCCGCCTGGGGAAACAGCCCGTCCATGCCGAAGGTGCGGGCCTCGTCCGGCACGATGGGCACGATGTAGCGGCCGAGATCGTCGTCGCGCAGCAGCTTCGAGAGCATCCGCACCACCGCCATGGTGGTGGAGATCTCGCGGCTGGAGCCCTTCAGCATGTCGGCGAACAGCTCGAGCTTCGGCGTCGCCAGCGGCGGGCAGCGCACCTCCCGGCGCGGCAGGTAGCCGCCCAGGGCCTCGCGCCGCGCCTTGAGGTAGGCGAGTTCCTCACTGTCCTCGCCGGGGTGGTAGAACTCGGCGCGCTCCACCGCTTCCCGGGACAGGGGTATGCCGAGACGCTTGGCGAGGTCACGGCGTTCGTCGGCACTCAGGTACTTCTTCTGGTGCACGGTGTTGGCGCCTTCCGAGCCGGGGCCGAGGCCGTCGCCCTTCACCGTCTTCAACAGGATCACGCACGGCTTGCCCTGCACCCGGGCGGCGTGATGGAAGGCGGCGTAGATCTTCTTGTGATCCTGGCCGCCGCGCTTGATGGAGCGGATCTCCTCGTCGGTGAGGGACGCCATCAGGGCGCGCAGCTCCGGCGCCTTCTCCACCCAGTGCTCGCGGACCACGTCGCCGGAGGACACCGAGTACATCTGGTAATCCCCGTCGACGGCCTCCTCCATGCGCCGCTGCAGCAGGCCGTGCTCGTCCCGGTCGAGGATGGGATCCCAGCCGCCGCCCCAGATCACCTTGATGACGTGCCAGTCGGCGCCGCGGAACGAGCGCTCCAGCTCCTGAATGATCTTGCCGTTGCCGCGCACCGGCCCGTCGAGCCGCTGCAGGTTGCAGTTGATCACCAGCACCAGGTTGTCGAGGCCCTCCCGGCTGGCGATGTTGACCGTCCCCAGCACCTCGGGCTCGTCGGCCTCGCCGTCGCCGATGAAGGTCCAGATCTTGCCGCCGTCCGGCGCCTTCAGGCCGCGCTTCTCGAGATACTTGGCGAAGCGCGCCTGGTAGATGGCGCTGGGCGTGGACAGGCCCATGCTGGCGGTGGGCATCTGCCAGAAGTCCGGCATGCGCCGGGGGTGCGGGTAGGAAGGCAGGCCGCCGCCCGGGGCGAGCTCGCGGCGGAAGTTGCCGAGGCGCTCCGCCGACAGCCGGCCTTCCAGGTACGCCCGCGCGTACACGCCGGGAGCGCAGTGGGCCTGGAAGTGCACCTGATCGCCGCCCTGCTGCCCGCCGGCGGCGCGGAACACGTGATTGAACCCCACCTCCATCATGGTGGCGGCGGAGAAGTAGGTGGCGATGTGGCCGCCGACGCCGGAGCCGCTGTCGAAGGCCTGCAGCACCATGGCGGCGGCGTTCCAGCGGATGATGTTGCCGATGCGGGTCTCGAGCTCGACGTCGCCCGGGTAGGCGGGCTGGTCCTTGAGATCGATGGTGTTCTTGTAGGGGGTGTTGAGGGCCGCCTCGGTGAGCACCATGCCCTTGTGCGACAGGTAGCCCTGGAGGCGCAGCAGCAGCTCCCGGGCCTGCTCCGGTCCCCGGTGGCGCAGCACGTCGTCGAGGGCGTCTTCCCACTCCTGCTGCTCTTCGGGCCAGTCGTCGTGAATGGGATTGGCGGCCATGGCGGCGGTCTCGCGGTGGATGGCTGGCGGGACAAACTACGGCATGGCGGGGAGCGGGTAAATCCCCGGTCCGGCTGCACCGGGTCCGGCGCGGTCGCCGCCGGAGGGCGCGCGGCCTCCACGGGGCTCGTGGCTCCGGCCCGGCGCGTCGTCCCGACCCGGCGAGGCTCTGGTAGACTCGGCGGTGGATTGAAACGCCTTATGGAAGGGGAGACACCATGATCCGACGTACCGGACTCGCGGGCCTGACGCTCGCGTGCCTGCTCGGCACGCTCGCCGGCTGCTCACAGGAATCCACCGACGTGACCGCGCCGGCGCCCGCCGCCACGGCGGCCACGGAAGCGGCCGGCGGCGATGCCGGAGCCGGCGCCATCCGCGACGCCACCGCCGACCTCGACGGCAAGCGCATCGCCAATGCCGACAGCGAGCCGGGCAACTGGCTGGCCCACGGCCGCACCTACGACGAGCAGCGCTACAGCCCGCTCACCGACATCACCGAAGAAACCGTGGCCGACCTGGGCCTGGCCTGGTACTGGGACACCGGCACCACCCGCGGGCTGGAAGCCACGCCCATCGTGGTGGACGGCACCATGTTCACCAGCGGCTCCTGGTCGGTGGTCTGGGCCCACGACGCCAAGACCGGCCAGCTCCTGTGGGAGTACGACCCGCAGGTGCCCCGGGAGTGGGGCAAGTACGCCTGCTGCGACGTGGTGAACCGGGGCGTGGCCGTGTGGGAAGGCAAGGTCTACGTCGGCACCCTGGACGGCCGGCTGGTGGCGCTGGACGCCGGCAGCGGCGAGCCGGTCTGGGAAGTCCAGACGACGGACCGGGAACGCGCCTACACCATCACCGGCGCCCCCCGCGTGGTGAAGGACCAGGTGATCATCGGCAACGGCGGCGCCGAGTACGGCGTGCGCGGCTACATCACCGCCTACGACGTCGACACCGGCGAGCAGAACTGGCGCTTCTACACGGTCCCCGGCGATCCCTCGAAGCCCTTCGAAGGGCCGCACCTCGAGCAGGCCGCCGCCACCTGGCGCGGCAGCGAGTGGTGGAAGGTCGGCGGCGGCGGCACGGTGTGGGACTCCATGGCCTACGACCCGGAGCTGGATCTGCTGTACATCGGCGTCGGCAACGGCTCGCCGTGGAACCGCTACATCCGCTCGCCCGGCGGCGGTGACAACCTGTACCTGTCGTCCATCGTGGCCGTGGACCCGGACGACGGCACGATGAAGTGGTTCTACCAGACCACCCCCGGCGACACCTGGGACTACACCGCCACCCAGCACATGATCCTGGCCGACCTCACCATCGAAGGGGTCGAGCGCAAGGTGATCATGCAGGCGCCGAAGAACGGCTTCTTCTACGTGCTCGACCGCACCAACGGCGAGTTCATCTCCGCCGAGGCCTACGTGCCGGTGACCTGGGCGAGCCACATCGACCCCGAGACCGGCAAGCCGGTGGAGAATCCGGACGCCCACTACGCCAACGACGTGAAGGAGATCCGCCCGGCGCCCTACGGCGGCCACAACTGGCATCCGATGGCCTTCAACCAGGACGCGGGCCTGGTGTACATCCCGGCGCTGGACCTGTCCTTCAACTTCGCCCAGGACAACGCCTTCCGCTATCAGGAAGGTGAGTGGAACACCGGGGTGGACCTCGAGGAGACCATTCCCACCAGTGATCCCGACGAGATGGTCGAGTCCCTGCAGGCGGTGAAGGGCCATCTCGCCGCCTGGGACCCGGTGACCCAGCAGGAGAAGTGGCGGGTGCAGCACGAGACGTCGTGGAACGGCGGCGTGCTGACCACGGCGGGCAACCTGGTGTTCCAGGGCCGCTCCGACGGCACCTTCGCGGCCTACACCGCCGACGAGGGCGAGCTGGTGTGGGAGTTCCCGACTCACATCGGCATCATCGCCGCCCCCGTGACCTACGAGGTGGACGGCGAGCAGTACGTGTCGGTGGTGGCGGGCTGGGGCGGCGCCTTCGCGCTGGCCTCCGGGGTGCCGCGGCATCGGGGCAACGTGCTGTCCGAGGGCCGCATCCTGACCTTCAAGCTCGGCGGCGAGGACAGCCTGCCCGAGCCCAACGTGGCCTTCCTGGAGCTGCCGGAACCGCCGGACGTGGACTACACGGCGGAGCAGGTCGCCAGCGGCGAGAAGCTCTACCACCAGTACTGCTCCGTGTGCCACGGGCCCGGCGCGGTCTCCAGCGGCGGCGGCACCCCGGACCTGCGCTACTCGGGCCCCGAGGTCCACGCGGCCTGGGACGCGATCGTGCTGCAGGGGGCCTACACCGGCAAGGGCATGGTCGGCTTCGACCACGTGCTCGACCAGGCGGGCTCGCGGGCCATTCAGGCCTACATCGCCGCCGCCGTGGAAGGGTCCATCGCGCTGTGCCAGAGCGCCTACCGGGAGAACTATCCCGAGCTGATCGGCAACGCCTGCGTGCGCGCCGAGGTGCAGAGCGCGGGGCGGTAGCCCCGGCCCGGGAGGCCGTCCTGGGAGCAGGGCGGCCTCACACCCCCGCATTTTTCACACGCCCGCCCGACACACGCGCGTCCTACACACCTGGGCCGTGCTCACACGCGCGCCGTAGGAGCGGCCTCCCGGCCGCGATGGCCAAGCAAGGCCGCACGAAATCGCACTCTGAAGACCGTTCCCGCCACACCCGGCCCATCGATCGCGGCCGGGAGGCCGCTCCTACAGGGGAGGGATCACGCACAGGAAGGAATCCGGCGTAGCTGAAGGATCCTGCACCGGGAGGTATCCGGTGCAGGGAAGCGAACCGATACAGGGGGGATCCGGTACGGCGGAGGGATCCGGAGCGCGGGTTGGGCTACTGCACCGCCACGGGGCGGTCGGCCATCTCCAGGTTGACGGCGATGGGGCGGTGGTCGGACAGGCGGCAGTCGAGGACCTCGTAGTCGCTGACCACCAGTCGCGATGACACCAGCACGTGGTCGAGGGCGCGCAGCGGGCGCCAGGCCGGGTAAGTCGGCTGGACCTGGCCCACCGGGCGCAGGTCGGTCTCCGCCAGGGGCGAATCGAACAGCAGCTGGGTGAGATGGGAGTTCATGTCGCCCATCAGCACCACGTGCTCTTCGGCGTCGATGAGATTGCGCACGTATTCGAGCTGGAGCCTGCGGGAGCGTTCCCCCAGGGACAGGTGCAGCAGCACCACCAGCACGCTGGAATCGCCATAGGGCAGCCGGGCGACAATGGCGCCCCGGCCCGGAATGGCGCCGGGCAGCTTGTGATCTTCCATGGCCATCGGCGCGACCCGGGACAGCAGGCCGTTGCCGTGCTGGGCCAGGGGGCCGAGATCGCGGTTGAGCTGGGTGTACCAGTACGGGAAGCGGGCCCGCTCGGCGATGAACTGCACCTGGTTGACGTAGTTCGAGCGCAGGCTGCCGCTGTCGATCTCCTGCAGCGCCACGAAGTCGTATCCGCCCACCACCTCGGAGATGCGTTCCAGATTCAGGGTGCCGCCCTGGTGCGGCAGCACGTGCTTCCAGCCTTTGGTGACGTAATGCCGATAGCGGGCGGTGCCGATGCCCACCTGGATGTTGAACGACAGGAACCGCAGCGGCCGCACACCGTCGTGCAGGGTCTGCTCACAGGAATACGACGTGGACGCCGGCGTTGCGGGGACGACCCGCGCCTCGCCGCGCCTGGCCCATGCCAGCATGGCGGACTGCTCCAGGGAACGCCCGAAGAGTCTAGCGGCGCGCGCCTGGCGTGACTGTGGACTGTCTGGCATTTCGCTCGCCGTCTACTGCTGTCGGCGTCCCGGCGTCATTCGCCGGACGCGTCGCCGGATTCGCCCCGGCGTTGGGCCACCAGATAGTCGACCACCTGGAGAATGCCCGTGTTGCTGCCCGCCATGCGGCCGTCCACCCGGAAGGTGCCGTCGACGATGACCGTCGGCGTGCCGGACAGGCGGTAGGCCAGGCCGCGGGCGTGGGCCTGCTGGACCCGGCTGCGCACGCTGAAGGAGCTGTACACCTTGCGGAAGTCCGCCGGCGCCACCCCGGCCTCCCGCTCGAACAGCTCTGCCATCAGGTCCGGATCCGTGAGGTTGACCCCGCGATCGTGGATGGCGGCGAAGATCGGCGCGTGCACCTGTTCGGTGACCCCAAGCGCCTCGGCCGTGTAGTAGAGCTGCGCGAGCACTTCCCACGGCTGGCTGAACGTCGCCGGCATGCGGTAGAAATCCACGTAATCCGGGATGTCCTCCTGCCAGGCGTCGACCACCGGCTGGAAGTTCTTGCAGTGAATGCAGCCGTAGGAGAACACCTCCACCACCTCGACCTTGCCGGGCTCGCGGGTGTCCACCGGAATCGGCAGCCGCTCGTAGTGGGTGCCCTCCTCGAACCGGGCGGTATCGGCCGCGAACGCCGGTCCGGCGAGACCGAAGGTCAGGGCGGAGAACAGTATCGTGAGTAGGGCGGTGCGCTGCATGGAATTCTCGCTGTGCTGACGATCAGTGTAGTCGATGGGCGTCACGCTGCCGTGACAGGGCCGGATCCGGACGTCTGCCGGGAACCGGTCGGGCCGCGGGCACCTCTCGCAGGTCGCCGCCCGCCTGCCATCGCCCTGTTCGACCCCCCGGCAGCGGAAAGGTGCCCCGGGGTGTCGTGCCGGCGGCGCGCCGCCCGCGCGGCCGCCGCCGGAGCCCGGCGGCCGTGGGTCAGTGGAGGCCGCGCAGGTAGGCGGCCAGCGCCTCGATCTCGGTGTCGGTGAGGCGGGACGCGACGCCGCGCATCATGCCGCCGTAGGTCTCGTCGGTGGCGCGATCGCCTTCCCGGTAGGCCTTGAGCTGAGCGACGGTGTACGCGACGGGCTGGCCGCCGATGTCGGGAAAGCCCGCCGGGCCGTTGCCGTCGCCGCTGGGCGCGTGGCAGGACGTGCAGGCCGCTACGCCCTTGTGGAGGATGCCGCCCCGGTAGATGCCCTGGGCGAGGCTGATGGTCTCGTCGTCGGCGTCGGTCTGGGCGACCTTGTCCGGCAGCGACGCGTAGTACGCGGCGAGGTCCATCAGATCCTGCTCGGACTTGCCGTTGAGCTGACCGGCCATCAGCGGAATGTTCCGCTCTCCGGACTGGATCATCTCGAGCTGACGGAACAGATAGCCTTCGACCTGGCCGGCGAGCACCGGATAGGTGGGGTCGATCGGGGACGCGCCGTCCTGGCCGTGACACGCGCCACAGGGCACCGCCTGAGCCTTACCTGCCTCGGGGTCTCCCGCGCCGTGTGCGAGCGGGGCGATGACGACGGCTGCCAGCATCAGCAGCGCGAGGGGCAACGAACCCATGTACTTCTCATTCCCGTGTCAGTGGACGCGAAATTATATACTAGTGAGCCCGTCGATACAGGCCGGAGACGCCGTGCCGGACCACCCCAGAAACGCCGCCCCGCAGCCGCCCGGGCGCCTCGACTGCACGTTCCTGACGAGCGCGCCGGACATCGCCCGGGCGCCGCCGGGCGACCGCCCGGAGGTCGCATTCGCGGGCCGCTCCAACGCCGGCAAATCGAGCGTGCTGAACCGGCTGACCGGCAGCCGCCAGACCGCCAAGGTGAGCAAGACGCCGGGGCGCACCCAGCTCCTCAACTTCTTCGACGTGGCGCGGATCGCCGGCGAGCCGGTCCGGGGCCGGCTGGTGGACCTGCCGGGCTACGGCTACGCCAAGGCCAACCGCGACGCCCAGGCCCGCTGGCAGGCGGCGGTGAACCGCTTTCTGTCCGAGCGCGAGGCGCTGGTGGCGGTGGTGCTGGTGATGGACATCCGCCACCCGCTGCAGCCCTTCGACCGGGAGCTGATCGACTGGGCCGCCGCCTCCCACCTGCCGCTGCTGGCGCTGCTGAACAAGGCGGACAAGCTCAAGCACGGCGCCCAGCAGAAGGCGCTGGCGGAGGTGCAGCGGTATCTGAAGGAGATGCCTGAGGCCCGGGCGATGGTGTTCTCGGCGCTGAAGGGGCAGGGGGTCGACCGGGTGCTGGAGGTACTCGGCGGGTGGTTCGCGGCGGAGGCTGCGTAGGCGCGGTTCTGGCCGGATTGGCTCCCGGCCGCGATCGGACACCCTGGATGCACGTAGGAGCGGCCTCCCGGCCGCGATCGGAGGCCGAGGCCCCGGGGATCGCGGCCGAGAGGCCGCTCCTACGGGAGAGGTTGGCAGGTGTCGCGCTCTGGAGGCCGCTCCTACGGGTGGGCGGGGTCCAGGATCAGTGGGCCTCGTCCCAGTTGGCGCCGACGCCGACCTCGACCAGCAGGGGCACGGTGAGCTCGGCGGCCTGCATCATGCGGGCGCGCACGTTCTCTTCCAGATCGGTCACGTGGGATTCGGCGACCTCGAACACCAGCTCGTCGTGGACCTGCATGATCAGCAGGGCGTCGAGGGCGGACTCGGTGAGCCAGGCGTCGACGGTGATCATGGCGCGCTTGATGATGTCCGCGGCGGTGCCCTGCATGGGCGCGTTGATGGCGGCGCGCTCGGCGCCCTGGCGGCGCGGCGGCTGCTTGGCGTTGATCTCGGGCAGATACAGCCGGCGGCCGAACACGGTCTCCACGTAGCCCTGCTCCCGGGCCAGCGCCCGGGTCTGCTCCATGTAGGCGTGCACGCCCGGGTAGCGCTCGAAGTAGCGGTCGATGTACTCCTGGGCGAGGGTGCGGGAGATGCCGAGCTGCCGGCCGAGGCCGAAGGCGGACATGCCGTAGATCAGCCCGAAGTTGATGGCCTTGGCGCTGCGGCGCTGCTCGCCGGTCACCTCGTCGAGGGTGCAGCCGAACACTTCCGCGGCGGTGGCGCGATGGATGTCCTGGTCCTCCTCGAACGCCCGGGTGAGGCCCTGGTCGCCGGACAGATGCGCCATGATCCGCAGCTCGATCTGGGAGTAGTCCGCGGCCAGGATCTTCCGCCCGGGCGGCGCCACGAAGGCCTGCCGGATGCGCCGCCCCTCGGCATGGCGGATCGGGATGTTCTGCAGGTTGGGGTCCGAGGACGACAGCCGGCCGGTGGCCGCCACCGCCTGATGGTAGGAGGTGTGGATGCGTCCGGTGCGCTGGTTGATCTGCAGCGGCAGCTTGTCGGTGTAGGTGGACTTCAGCTTGGCCAGCACCCGGTAGTCCATGATCAGCCGGGGCAGCTCGTAGTCCACGGCCAGATCCTGGAGCACGGCCTCCGCCGTGGACGGCTGGCCCTTGGGCGTCTTCTTCAGCACGGGCAGCGCGAGCTTCTCGAACAGGATCGCCTGGAGCTGCTTCGGCGAATCGACGTTGAATTCCTCGCCCGCCGCGGACCAGGCCTGTGCCTTGAGCGCTTCCATCCGCTCCGCCAGCTCGGCGCTGAGGTCCGCCAGCAGGCCGCCGTCCACCAGGGTGCCGTGGCGCTCCATGCGCGACAGCACCGGCACCAGCGGCAGCTCGATGTCCCGGTAGACGGCGGCCAGCGTCGGCGCCGCCTCGAGCCGGGGCCAGATCTCCCGGTGCAGCTTCATGGCCACGTCGGCGTCCTCGGCGGCGTATTCCGCGGCCTGCTCCACCGGCACCTCGTCGAAGCCGATCTGCTTCGCCCCTTTGCCGGCCACGTCCTCGTAGTGAATGGTGTCGACGCCGAGGAAGCGCTTGGCCAGGTCGTCCATGTTGTGCCGGCCGCCGACGCTGTCGAGCACGTAGGACTCGAGCATGGTGTCGTGGGCGACGCCGCGGACCTCGATCCCGTAGCGGCCGAGCACGTTCAGGTCGTACTTGAGGTTCTGGCCGACCTTGGGGCGGTCCGGGTCCTCGAGAATGGGCTTCAGGCGCTCGAGCACCGTGTCCAGCGGGAGCTGGTCCGGCGCGCCGGCGTAGCGATGGCCCACCGGCAGATAGGCGGCCCGGCCCGGCTCGACGCAGAACGAGAACCCGACCAGCTCGGCGTCCATGTAGTTCAGGCTGGTGGTCTCGGTGTCGAAGGCGATGAGCCCGGCACTCTCGAGACGCGCGGTCCAGGCGTCGAGGGCGGCCGGCGTGTCGACGATCTCCCACTCGAACTCGGAGCCGTTGCGCCCGCCCCCGGCCTCGCCGCCCTCGCCGTCCGCGCCGGTCTCCAGCTCCTCCAGCCAGGTCTTGAACTCGAGCCGCCGGAACAGCTCGCGCAGCGCATCCTCGTCCGGCGGGCCGGGAACCAGGTCGGTGACGTGCACGTCGAGCTCGACGTCGCACTTGATCTCGGTGAGCTGGCGGGACAGGGGAAGCTGGTCGAGGGCGTCGCGCAGGTTGTCGCCGACCTTGCCCTTGATCTCGTCCGCGGCGGCGATGACCCCCTCGAGGGAATCGTACTGGGCCAGCCACTTGGCCGCCGTCTTCGGGCCCACCTTGGCCACGCCGGGAATGTTGTCGACGCTGTCGCCCATGAGGGCCAGGTAGTCGACAATGCGTTCCGGCGGCACGCCGAACTTGTCGATCACGCCCGCCCGGTCCAGTCGGGTGTCGGTCATGGTGTTGACCAGGGTGACGTGGTCCGTGACGAGCTGGGCCATGTCCTTGTCACCGGTGGAGACCACGGTGTCGCGCTGCGCCTCGGTGGCCTGGGCCGCGAGGGTGCCGATGACGTCGTCGGCCTCCACGTCCGGGACGATCAGCAGCGGCAGGCCCATGGCGCGGATGATGTCGTGGATGGGCTGGATCTGTTCGCGCAGCTCGTCGGGCATGGGCGGGCGGTGGGCCTTGTACTCGGCGTACAGGTCGTTGCGGAAGGTCTTGCCCTTGGCGTCGAACACCACGGCGATGGGGCTGCCCTGGTAGTCCTTGGCGAGCTTGCGCAGCATGCTGATGACGCCGCGCACCGCGCCGGTGTGGAAGCCGTCCGAGGTCTGGAGATCCGGCAGGGCGTGGAAGGCGCGGAACAGGTAGGACGAGCCGTCCACCAGCAGCAGCGGCTTGTCGCCGCCGGGTTGGTCGTTGCCCTGCTTCGCCATGACTGCTCCCTGATCGATGGGCAGCGGCTTCCGGGACCGGGCCGCCGCGAGTGCTTTGCCTTGGCGACCGCTTTGGGTCACCATTGCCGGCTATGGTACCCGCGATTCTCACAGGCTCGAAATTGCGCCGGACGGCGGCGGCGGGGCTGCTGGCGCTGGCCATCGGCGGCGGCGCGGCCACCGCGGTGGCGGCCACCACGGACGAGTCCCTGCGCGGACCGGACGTGACCATCATCGCCGAGAAGGAGCGGACCATCTACGAGTTCCGCCAGAACGGCGAGCTGCGCATGGTTCGGGTGGTGCCGGCCTTCGGCAAACCCTACTACCTGGTCCCCCGGGATCCGACCCAGGGCTTCGGTGATCTCGAGCGCGCCGACATGCTGCTGCCCTCCTGGGTGATCGTCGAATTCTGACCGATTCTCCGCCGTGAACGCCGTTCCAGAGCTCGACCTGCTGCGCCTCGAGGGGCTGGTGTCGTCCTACGGCGTGGGCGAGCTGATCCGCTACTGGCCGGCCAGCGCCGGCATCGAGAACAGCAACTACTTCCTCAGCACCGTCCGCGGCGGCATGGAGCAGCACTACGTGCTGACGCTCCTCGAGCAGCCGCCGAACGCCGGCGGCGGGTTCGTCCCGCTGCTGGACACCTGCGTGGCCGCCGGCCTGCCGGTGCCGGCGGTGATCCGCGATCTGCGGGGGCTCCCCTTCGGCGAGCTGGACGGCAAGCCGGCGCTGCTGTGTCCCCGGCTGCCCGGACGCCACGTGTTCAACCCGACGCTGCGCCAGGTGGAGGCGCTCGGCCGGTTCCTCGCCCGCTTCCACCGGGCCACCGGCGGCGGCGCCGAAGAACCGGGCCGGAAGCTGCCCGACTACCCGAGGGACCTCCGCTGGCTCGAGCGGCGCGCCGCCGAGTGCGCCGGCTACGTCGGCTTCGATTCGGCGTCGCTGATGACGGACGCGCGCACGGAAATCGCCGACGCCCTGTCACGCCGGGACGTCGCCGGCCTGCCCCGGGGGCCCATTCACGGCGATCTGTTCCGCGACAACGTGCTGTTCAACGAGTGGGGGCTGACCGGAGTGCTGGACTTCCATCACGCGTCCCACGGCTTCCTGGTCTACGACCTGGCGGTGGCGGCCAACGACTGGTGCACCGAGGCGGACGGCGTGCTGGACCCGGAACGCACCCTGGCGCTGCTGCGCGCCTATCACCGGCTGCGGCCGCTGACCCGGGCGGAACTGTGGTTCTTCCCGGTGTTCGCCCTGTACGGCGCCCTGGCCTTCTGGACCTCCCGGCTGGTGGTGGCGCTGGAGAAGCGCCGCGGCAAGCCGGTGCGGGCGAACAATCCGGAGGAGTTCGAGCGGATCGTCCGGCACCACCGGGCGCACTTCTTCTATCTGGACGAGCGGCTGCTGGAAGTGGGGTGAGGCGATGGGCCCCGGGACGGGGATCAGCGGCCGCGCAGCAGGAACAGGGCGAACCGGGCGGCCTCGTCGGTCCACCAGGTGTCGACGCCGAAGCCGCCCCGGCCGGCCAGGGCCTCGAACTCCTCGGGGTGGTACTTGAAGCTGTTCTCGGTGTGGATGCGTTCGTCGGCGGCGAAGTCGATGGCGACGCCGCCGATGTGCACGGTCTGCGCCCGGGTGCTGCGCAGGAACATCTGCAGACATCCCAGCTCCGCGTCGTAGCGGGCCTCGTGGCGGAAACCGCCGACGTCGAAGTCGGCGCCGAGGCGGGCGTTGATGTGCTCGAGGGCATTCAGGTTGAAGGCCGCGGTGACGCCCTGGGCATCGTTGTAGGCCGCCTCGATCACCGCCGGATCCTTCCTGCGGTCGATGCCCACCAGCAGCCGGCCGCGGGGGCCCAGGGTCTGGTGAACGTTGCGCAGAAACCGCTCGGCGCCGGCAGGATCGAAATTGCCGATGCTCGAGCCGGGAAAGAAACCGACGATGGGCAGGCCGGTCACGGGTTCCGGCAGCGGGAACGGCGCGGTGAAATCGGCGCAGGTCGGGAACACGTCGAGCCAGGGAAAATCGGCGTGGAGCTCGCGGGACTGGGCCTCCAGATGATCGCCGGAGATGTCCACCGGCACGTACGCGGCGGGCCGCAGCCGCTCGAGCAGCTTGCGGATCTTCAGCGTCGCGCCGGCGCCGTACTCCACCAGGCACACGCCATCGCCCAGCGCCGCGGCGATCTGCTCCAGATAGGCATCGAACAGCGCCATCTCCGTGCGGGTGAGGTAGTACTCCGGCAGGCGGGTGATGCGCTCGAACAGCTCCGAGCCGGTCTCGTCGTAGAAGTACTTGGGCGACAGGGTCTTCGGCGAGGCGCCGAGCCCGGCCAGCACCTCCTCGCGCATGTCCGCCGCCTTCGGCTTCAGGTCGAAGAACTCGAAGCGGCCCTGGTTCCGGCGCTCAACGGTCATGGGCCAGCCTGAATCCGCTGAACTGCCACTGGTCGCCGGGGTAGAAGAAGTTGCGGTAGGTGTGGCGCACGTGCCCGGGCTGGGTCACGCAGGAACCGCCGCGCAGTACGAGCTGATTGCTCATGAACTTGCCGTTGTATTCACCGAGGGTCCCGGGCAGCGGCCGGTAACCGGGATAGGCGCCGTAGGGGCTGGCCGTCCATTCCCAGACGTCGCCGAACATCTGCCGCAGCGGCGCGGTGCCGAGCGGGTCCGCCGGCGGCGCGGGCAGCGGGTGCAGCGCCTCGCCGTCGGCGAAGTGGCCGGCGACGGGCACGCCCGCAGCGGCATGCTCCCACTCCGCCTCGGTCGGCAGCCGGGCGCCGGCCCAGCGGGCATAGGCATCGGCTTCGTAGAAGCTTACGTGGGCGACCGGGGCGTCCGGATCCAGCGACGCCGGACCGGACAGGCGGTACTGATACCACTCGCCGTCGCGGCGATACCAGTACAGCGGCCCGGCCCGCCGCTGCGCCGAGGGATCCCGGTCGCCGCCGTCGAGCGGCGGCAGGCCGGCGATCTGCGCCCAGGCGTCGGACAGCCACAGCTCGGGCCGCCGGTAGCCGCCGTCCTCGATGAAGGCGAGGAACTCGGCGTTGGTGATCGGGCTGTCGTCCAGCGCGAACGGCCGCAGCAGCACCTCGTGCCGCGGCTGCTCGTTGTCGAAGCAGAAGCCGTCGGCGCCTGCAGCCGCGCCTGCACCCGCGCCTGCAGCCGCGCCGATCTCGACGATGCCGCCGGCGAACTCGAAACGCCGCCGGTCGCGACCGGAACCGCCCGCTTCCGCGTAGCGGTCGCGCAGGTCGTCCCGGTAGGCGGGCAGCAGCGGATTCGTGCCCAGGTTGTACTTGATGTCGGTGAGCAGCAGCTCCTGGTGCTGCTGCTCGTGATGCAGCCCGAGCTCGGTGCGCGCCGCGACCTCGGCGTCGCCGACGCGCTCGAGCAGCCGCGTCATGGCTTCATCCACGTGCCGGCGGTACTCGAAGACCGTGGCGACCGTCGGGCGGGACAGCATGCCCCGGCGCGGCCGGGGATACGGATTGCCCACGCCGTTGTAGTAGGAATTGAACAGGTACTCGAAGCGCTCGTCGAAGGGCCGGTAGCCCGGCAGGAACGGCTTCAGCAGAAACGTCTCGAAGAACCAGGAGGTATGGGCGAGGTGCCACTTCGGCGGGCTGGCGTCGTCCATCGGCTGAACGCCGTAGTCCTCCACGGCCAGGGGCGCGCACAGCGTCTCACTGATGTTCCGGACCCTGGCGTAGCTTGCGTGGTCGGTGCCGTCGATGATGCCGTCCCCGTCGCGGGTGTCTCGAGTGGCGCCCCGCCGGCGCCTCTGCGCCGGTGCGCCCGGATCAGCCCCAGCGCTCGTGCAGCGTGATGAACGTGTCGGCGATGGTATCAGCTTGATGTGGCATTTTCGCAAAACCCACGTAGTGGCCGCGTGGATTCACGATGACGATGTTGGCGGTATGGTCCACCTGATAGCTGCCGTCGTCGCTCGGCACCTTGGCGAAGGCGACGTTGAGCTGGGTGGTGAGTTCCGCCGTGGCCGCCCGATCGCCGCGCACGCCGACGAACGCCGGCGAAAACGCGGTGACGTACTTCGCCAGGGTTTCCTGATCGTCCCGCTCCGGATCCACCGACACCAGCATGCCCTGGAAGTCGTCGGCGGCGTCCGGTGCCCGTTCGCGGATCAGGCGTTCCGCCTGGGCCAGCACGGACATGGACGTCGGGCAGATGTCGGGGCAGTTGGTGAAGCCGAAGAAGATGAACGACCACTGGCCTTCGAAGTCCGTCACGGTGAACGGCTCGCCGGTGTGGGTGGCGAGTTCGAAGGGGGCGATCTCCCGGGGGCGGGGCAGCAGGAACACGCCCTGCTGGCGGAGCTGCTCGTCGGTGAGCACCGGGGTGCGGGTCACGCTGTGGACGAACATGCCCAGCACGATGGCGATGAACGCGAAGCACAGGCCGATGGTCAGGCGCACGGGGGTCACAGGCGGATGAACTCCATGGCGGGCTGGGCGACGGCGGTGGCGGCCTGGGGATAAGGCACGTAGTGATCCGCCAGCAGCGCCACGAACAGCAGCATCAGATAGACGATGGAGTACTTGAAGGTCTCCATGGGCGCCCGGGGATCACGGTTGCGCACCAGCGCCACGGCCCAGTAGAGGAAGCCGGCGCCGAGGGCCAGGGCGGCCGCGAGATAGAGCCAGCCGCTCTCGCCGATGGCGAATGGCAGCAGGCTGATGGCCACCATGATCACGGTGTAGAGAAAGATGTGCAGCCGGGTGAAGGCCTCGCCGTGGGTGACCGGCAGCATGGGCACGTCGACGTCGGCGTACTCGTCCTTGCGCTCCAGCGCCAGCGCCCAGAAGTGGGGTGGGGTCCAGGCGAAGATGATCAGCACCATCAGCAGCGGAAACGGATCGACGCTGTTGGTCACCGCGGTCCAGCCGAACAGCGGCGGTGCCGCCCCGAACAGGCCGCCGATGACGATGTTCTGCGGCGTCGCCCGCTTCAGGAACAGGGTGTAGATCAGCCCGTAGCCGACCCAGGACGCCAGGTTCAGCCAGGCGGTGAGCGGGTTCACCAGAAAATACAGAATGGCCATGCCGGTGACCCCGAGCACGGCGGAGAACGCCAGGCCCTGGGCCAGGCCGACCCGGCCCGTGGCCACGGGCCGGCGGCGGGTGCGCGCCATGCGGGCATCGATCTCCGCGTCGGCCAGATGATTCACCACGGCGGCGGACCCGGCCACCAGGGCGATGCCGGTGATGCCGAAGACCAGGGCGTCCAGCGGCACCATGCCCGGCACCGCCAGGAACATGCCCACCAGGGCGCACAGCAGCATCAGCAGCACGACCCGGGGTTTGGTCAGCTCCAGGTAATCGCGCCAGCCGGCGGCGGTTGCGGTGGTGATGTCGCTCATGGGCTCTCCGCCATCGAAATCGCCCGCGCGCGCGCCGGGTCGGCGCCTGCCTCGCGGAAGGCGCGGTAGTTTACCGTGACCATCGTCAGCAACAACAGGGCGCCGACGGCGTTGTGGGCCGTGGCGGACCACAGCGGCAGCACCAGCACCACGTTGAGGATGCCGAGCAGCAGCTGCACGGCCAGCACGGCCGCCACCGGCAGAGCCATCTCCGACCCGCGCCGGTACAGGCGCCAGGCCAGGGAGCCGACCGCCAGCAGCACCACCAGGGCACCGAGCCGGTGGACGAACTGGATCGCCACCCGGGCGTCGCTCTCGAGCTGGCCGCCGAGGTAGTTCGGTCCCACGGACTGGGTGACGTTGAAGCCGTCGGCCAGATTCATCGCCGGCCACCAGTCGCCGTGGCAGGTGGGGAAGTCGTGGCAGGCCAGGGCGGCGTAGTTCGACGACACCCAGCCGCCGAGGGCGATCTGGACGATCACCAGCGCCATGGCCAGCAGCGCGTGGGGCATGAGGGCACGCGGCACGGTCATCCGGCCGAGAACGCCCAGACGCAGGCACAGCAGCCACAGCAGGCTCAGGGTCGCGAATCCGCCGAGCAGGTGTGCGGTCACCACCTGGGGCCAGAGCTTGAGCGTCACCGTCCAGGCGCCGAAAGCGGCCTGGCAGATCACCAGCACCACCAGGCCGACGGTCAGGCCGACGGGCCAGGGGCGATCGGGCTCGGGGTAGTGGCGGGCGCCGCGGATGGCCATGAAGGCGAGCGCGGCGATCACCAGGCCCAGGGTGCCGGCGAAATAGCGGTGGATCATCTCCCACCAGGCCTTGTGGGCTTCCAGGGGCGCGTCCGGGAAACGGGCTTCGGCGGTGGCGACGTGATGATCGGCGCTCGGCACCGTCAGGAAGCCGTAGCAGCCCGGCCAGTCCGGACAGCCGAGCCCGGCGTCCACCAGCCGGGTGAAGGCGCCGAGCACTACGACGACGACGGCCAGTCCGACCGCGAACAGGGCGAGCCGGGTGAATCTCTGTCTAACCAATTTGCGATACCTTGAGCAGTCGTTTCAGGTCGTCGAGCACCGGCTCGCCGGCCTCGGACCAGGGATAGAAGAACACCAGATTGCCGATCGGATCGACGATGTAGACGCCGGGGGACAGAGCGGCGACGTCGCCCGTCAACGCCTCCAGCCGCGGATAGGCTTCGGCCAGGTCTTCGGGCAGGGTTTCGCCCGGACGGGTGACGAAACCCCGCCGCACCCGGGCGGCATCCCGGTTCAGCAGGATGTGGAGCTGGCGGAGCTGATGCACGGCGTCGCGGCAGTCGGCCTCGCAGGCGCCGCCGGGCACGGCCCACAGCCACCAGACGCCCCCTTCCAGGGGACGCCCCACCGGGTCGACCACCGCGAGATCGGCGGCGGTGGTCGGCGGCTCGACGAACGTGCCGTGGTTGGTGGTGCCCCAGACGCCGCCTTCCCGGGCCAGGCCGAACAGCAGGTAGGCGCCGCCCAGGGACACCAGGGCGATGCCCATGATGACCAGCATCTGAACGCGGCCACGCTTGATCGCGGCATCAGTCATGACAATCCTCTCGCGACGCTTCGGGCCGCCGGAACCCGAACAGCAGATAGCCCACCACCAGCACAACGGCCAGACCGAACCATTGGACGGCGTAGCCCGTGTGGCGTTCCGGCCGGAACTCGATGTCCAGCGGCAGCGGGGCGAACACCCCGGACTGACCGGGCTCGAGCCTGATCTCGGCGGGCACCACGTCCTGGCCCTGGGCCGCCATGCGGTCCACGTTCAGGCGCTGAACCCGTCGTGGCCAGTCGGTCGACCAGGGGTCGTCCGCCAGCAGCGGCGTCAATCCGGTGTCCGGCCAGACCACGCCGGTGACCGAGGCCCGGCCGGCGGGCGTGGCGATCTCCGGCAGCCTGTCGCGCCCTGGCGGCGCGGCGAGCCAGCCGCGGTTGACCAGAAAGCGGCGCCCGTCATCCGCCACAAAGCGCGAAACCACCCAGTATCCGGGCTGGCCCGAGCGCGGCCGGTTGTCGACCAGGTAGTCGTGGCCCGACTCGTAGAGGCCGTCGAGCTGGACACGGAGGAACGCTGCGTCGGTCAGGTCGGCCGGCGGCGGGACCGCCAGCGCACCGACGCGGTCGAAATAGCGGTTCTGGTATCCGCGCTTTTCCGCCGCCCGGTCGAGCTGCCAGGCGCCCAGCGACAGCACCACCGGCAGCATGACGGCGACGAACACCGTCATGGGCCGTCCGGGCTGCCAGCGGCGCGCGGTCATGCGGGGGCCGTTTCGCCAGCGACCAGCGCTTGGGTTATGGTGTTCGAGCAGTTCCAACGAGTGAGTACCTTGCTGAAAGTCATCATCTTCGTGCTGCTGATCGGCGTGGTGGCGAGCCTGTTCAGCGGGCTCGTGTTCCTGTTCAAGGACAGCGACCGGCAGGACTCGAAGCGCACGCTCTACGCGCTGGGAATTCGGGTGACCCTCGCAGCGGCGTTGCTGCTGACGGTGTTCTACGGCCTGTATACCGGCCAGCTCAAGATGGGCACCAACGCGCCCTGGCACCAGCAGACCCGGGGCGGAGAAGCCCCCGGGACCGGGGCGCCCGAAGGCGCCGATGCGCCCGCCGTGCCGGCGGACGCCGCCCCGCCCGCGGAGCCGCGTTGACGCCGCGGCGGGCCTGATCGTAACGGGCGGCGGCAGGGCCGCCCGTTCCGGTGTTCGTCCGGCGGTTCGTCAGAACACGTAGACGAACAGAAACAGCATCACCCAGACCACGTCCACGAAATGCCAGTACCAGGACGCCGCTTCGAAACCGAAGCAGTCGTCGTGGTGGAAATGGCCCCGGAACGCACGCCAGAGCTGCACGCCCAGAATGAAGGTGCCCAGCGTGACGTGGAATCCGTGGAAGCCGGTGAGCAGGAAGAACGTGGAGCCGTAGATGCCGCTCGACAGCGTCAGTCCCAGCTCGTTGTAGGCGTGGATGTACTCCTCGGCCTGGAGGATCAGGAAGATCACGCCGAGCAGCACCGTGATGCCGAGCCAGGTGAGCAGCTTGGTGCGGTCCTGGTTCTTGATGGCGGTATGGGCCATGTGCACGGTCACGCTCGAGGACAGCAGAATGACGGTGTTGTAGAACGGCAGGTAGGCCAGCCAGCCGCCGATGTTGGTCAGGCTGGGAGCCTCCATGCTCTGGCCCGGCCCCGGGAACGCCTGGGGATCGGGATTGTTGACCACCGGCCACACCGGCTCGAAATCGGGCCACAGATAGTCGCCGGTCAGGCCCTTCTCGCCCTCGCCGCCGAGCCACTGCACGGCCAGCACCCGGGCGTAGAACAGGGCGCCGAAGAACGCGGCGAAGAACATCACCTCGGAGAAGATGAACCAGGACATGCCCCAGACGTAGGAGCGCTTGAGCTGCGGGCTGTTCAGCCCTTCCTGGTTCTCCTCGATCACCTTGCCGAACCAGGCGAACAGCACCACCGACAGAATCAGGGCGCCGATGTAGAACATCACCCGGGTGGGCTCGTCGCCGCTCTTGATGTCGTTCAGCCAGACGCCGAGGCCGGCGACAAGCAGCAGCGCGCCGACGGCGACCCCGACGGGGTACCAGCTGCTGTGGGGCACGTAGTAGGTGGATTGGTCCGATGGATTAGCCATGTCCGAATGATCTCCGATAAATCTGCCGCGGCGCGTCCGACGACGTCAGCCCCGCGGTCCCTCCCGCTCGCCGACGTCGGCCGCGGCGAACTCCGTAATGTCGAACAGCGCGTAGCTGAGCGAAATGGACTGAACGTTGTCCGGCAGCGCCGGGTCGACGATGAAACGCATGGGCATCTCCATGGTCTCGCCGGGCTCGAGCACCTGCGAGTTGAAGCAGAAGCACTCCGTCTTGTGGAAGTACTCGGCTGCCTTCGCGGGCACCACCGACGGGATGGCCTGACCGATCATGCGGCGGTCCGTCGGGTTGGTCACGTAGAACTTGACCTCTTTCACCGAGCCGGGGTGCACCCGGGTGCCACCCGCCTCAGACCAGAACTCCCAGGGCATGCCGCCGTTGGTGTTGGTGATGAAATTCACCTTCACCAGCCGGGAGCGGTCCTCGGTCATGGTCGCCGGATCGTAGGTGTACTGATCGCCGGTGCGGCCGCCCAGACCCGTGATGTCGCAGATCACGTCGTAGAGCGGCACCAGGGCGAAGCCGAAGCCGAACATGCCGACCACGATGCCGACCAGCTTGAGGGCCAGTTTGCCGTGGCTTTGCGGTTGTTGTTGGCTCACGTCTTCGTGCCTCCAGTTGCGATCGCGGCCGGGAGGCCGCTCCTACAAAGATCGTTGATCAGCTGTGGGCTTCGGCTTCGGACACCTTCGGCGGCGTCGTGAAGCTGTGATACGGGGCCGGCGACGGAATCGTCCACTCCAGGCCGTGCGCGCCTTCCCAGACCCGATCCGTGGCGGGCTGACCGCTGCGGATCGCCTTGATGATGATGTACAGGAACAGCAGCTGCGAGAAGCCGAAGATGAACGCGCCGATGCTCGACACCATGTTGAAGTCGGCGAACTGCAGGGCGTAGTCCGGAATCCGCCGCGGCATGCCGGCCAGGCCGGAGAAGTGCTGCGGGAAGAAGGTGACGTTCACGCCGATGAACGACAGCCAGAAGTGCAGCTTGCCGAGGGACTCGTCGTACATGTTGCCGCACCACTTGGGCAGCCAGTAATACACGGCGGCGATGATGGAGAACAGCGCGCCGGGCACCAGCACGTAGTGGAAGTGCGCCACCACGAAGTAGGTGTCGTGATACTGATAATCGGCCGGCGCGATGGACAGCATCAGGCCGGAGAAGCCGCCGATGGTGAACAGGATGACGAAGGCGATGGCGAACAGCATCGGGGTCTCGAAAGTCATCGCACCCCGCCACATGGTGGCGACCCAGTTGAACACCTTCACCCCGGTGGGCACGGCGATCAGCATGGTGGCGTACATGAAGAACAGCTGGCCGGCCAGCGGCATGCCCACGGTGAACATGTGGTGGGCCCAGACGATGAACGACAGGAACGCGATGGACGCCACGGCGTAGACCATGGAGTCGTAACCGAACAGCGGCTTGCGCGCGAAGGTCGGGATGATCTGCGAGACGATACCGAACGCCGGCAGGATCATGATGTACACCTCGGGGTGCCCGAAGAACCAGAAGATGTGCTGGAACATCACCGGGTCACCGCCGCCGGCGGCGTTGAAGAAGCTGGTGCCGAAGTGGATGTCGAACAGCATCATGGTCACGGCGCCGGCCAGCACGGGCATGACGGCCAGCAGCAGGTAGGCGGTGATCAGCCAGGTCCACACGAACAGCGGCATCTTCATCAGCGTCATGCCGGGCGCGCGCATGTTCAGGATGGTGGCGATGATGTTGATGGCGCCCATGATGGAGGACGCACCCGCCAGGTGGATGGCGAAGATGAAGTAGGTGACCGAATCCGGCGCGTAGGTCGTCGACAGCGGCGCGTAGAACGTCCAGCCGAAGTTGGGGCCGCCACCCTCCATGAACAGGGTGGAGATCATCATTCCGAAGGCCAGCGGCAGGATCCAGAACGACAGGTTGTTCATGCGCGGCAGCGCCATGTCCGGCGCGCCGATCATCATCGGCACCATCCAGTTCGCCAGCCCCACGAACGCGGGCATGATGGCGCCGAACACCATGATGAGACCGTGGTTGGTCGTCATCTGGTTGAAGAAGTTGGGATCGACGAACTGCAGCCCCGGCTGGAACAGCTCGGTGCGGATCACCAGCGCGAGCAGGCCGCCGATGAACAGCATGAGGAAGCTGAACCACATGTACAGCGTGCCGATGTCCTTGTGGTTGGTGGTGAACAGCCACCTCGCCAGGCCCTTGTCCGGGCCGTGGTCGTGATGGTCGTCATCATGATGGGCAACTACGACTTCACTCATGGATGGTTCCTGCTCGTTCCTGTCTTCGGACCGGACCTGGCCGGTCGCCGTTAACTCTTCCTGCCGCCGGAGCGGGCTGCCCTCACTGGGCGTTCGCTTCCTGGCGCGCCACCACGTCCGCGGGCTGGGTCACGTCGTCGGCATTGTTGCCCCAGGCGTGGCGCTCGTAATGGGTGACGGCCGCGATCTGGGCGGCATCGAGCTGCCGGCCGAAGGCCTGCATGGCGGTGCCCGGCACGCCATTGAGAATCAGGTCGATGTGACCTTCCTTGGGTCCAGTGACTACGGGGCTGCCCACCAGGGACGGGAACACCGGCGGCACGCCCTGGCCGTTGGGCTGGTGACAGGAGGCGCAGAAGGTGCCGTAGACCTGCTCGCCCTGGGCCATCAGCTCGTCTTCGGTGAAGGTCTTGGACAGAGCCTCCTGGCGGACCTGCTCGGCTTCGAGCTGCTCGGCGTACCAGGCGTCGTATTCGTCCTGGGGCATGACCTGAACCACCACCGGCATGAAGCCGTGGTCCTTGCCACACAGCTCGGTGCACTGGCCACGATAGATGCCCGGCTCGTTCACGGTCGCGGAAATCTCGTTCAGCATGCCCGGGATGGCGTCACGCTTCAGGCCGAACTCGGGCACCCACCAGGAGTGGATGACGTCTTCGGCCGTCAGCAGGAAGCGGACCTTGCGATCCACGGGAATGCGCAGCGGGTTGTCGACCTCGAGCAGGTAGTGCTCGCCCTTCGCCGACTTGTTCTCGATCTCGTCACGAGGGGTGGACATGTTGCTGAAGAAGCCGAACCGGCTGTTCAGATCGTCGTCGAGATACTTGTACTGCCAGCGCCACTGATAGCCGCGGACCTCGACGGTCATGTCCTCGCCGCCGGTGTCGTACATGTCGATGAGCGTGCTGGTGGCCGGCCACGCCATCCCGACCAGGATGAGCACCGGCACCAGGGTCCAGGCGATCTCGAGCTTGGTGCTCTCGTGGAACTGAGCAGGCTCCTGCCCGGCAGACTTGCGGTGATGGATGATCGACCAGAAGATCGCACCGAACACCACCACCCCGATGATCACGCAGATCCAGAAGATCAGCATGTGCAGCTCGTACACGGACTGGCTGGTGTCCGTCACGCCGCGGGGCATGTTCAATTCATCGGCGGCGGCCGCCGCTGCGAGGACCATCGAGGCCGCACCCGTCGACCAGGCCGACCCCTTAAACCACACTTTCTTCACCGCACCACCTTGATCATCTGTAGCCGTGAGCCGCCCCCCGGCGGCCGTGTCCTGCGTCGTCTGCCGGCTCGTCAGTGCCCCGCCTGTCTCTCCGGCTCCGCGATCGCGACCGGCGACGCAGACAAAAACGACCCGGGCAGCCGCCGCTCACGCACCCCTTCCGATTCGGACGGAGGCGCGCGGACGCCTGCACAGGCTGTGAGGGCTCTATGCGAAAACAAAAACGCTTTTGTTTGAACCCCGAGAGTTGAGCGACGGGACGCCGGCTCGGATTTGCGCCCGGAAGTATATCAGCGCAGCCCGATAAGACAACAAAATCAGGACCGAAATGCGCTCGGAAAGACCGAGGAAAGCGCTAGGATATCAAGGTTTTATCAGGGGGCATTCGCAAGCGGCATGCAGAACGTCGGCGGCCCCGCCTCAGTGCTTGCCGTCTCCCGGATCGAGGATCCGCACCGGCGACGGGCCGACGCCGCCGTCCGTGTCCCGGCGTCGGGTGAGGCGCGTCGACGGCTCCACGGCGGACTCCCGGACGAGTTCGTCCGTGTGACCGCAGGCGACGCAGCGGCGGCGGCGCACGTCGTCCGCGTCCTCCAGCACGATGCGGTCCACGGCCCGGCATTCCGGGCACACGGCGCCGGCGATGAAGCGGCGGCGGTTGGGTCGGGCGTCGTCCATACCGACCTCAGACGCCGCCGCGCCGCAGCAGTTCCAGCACCGGCGCCGTCTCGGGGAGCACGCCGCGCCACAGCTCGAAGGCCAGGGCGGCCTGTTCCACCAGCATGCCGAGCCCGTCCACGCTCCGCCGCGCCCCGGCCGCCGATGCCCAGCGGCAGAACGCGGTGGCGTGGTCACGGCCGTACATGAGGTCGTAGCAGAAGGCGTCGGCCACGACGTCCGCCGCCAGCGGCAAATCGAAGGCGCCGGACAGGGACGCCGAGGTGGCGTTGATCACCACGTCGAACGCGCCTGCCAGGTCCTCGATGGCCGCGGCTTCCACAGCGCTGCCGCCGCGCTGCCGGGCCAGGCCCGCGGCCAGCTCGTCGGCCCGGTGCGGCGTGCGGTTGGCGATCACCAGCCGCCGGCAGCCGGCGTCCAGCAGCGGCCCGGCGACGCCGCGCCCCGCGCCGCCGGCGCCGAGCAGCAGCACGCCGGCGCCGTCGAGTGGCTCGCCCAGATTGACCACGATGTCGCGGACCAGGCCGGGTCCATCGGTGTTGTGACCCCGGAACACCTGCCCCCCGGCGCCGCTGCGGACGATCGTGTTGACCGCGCCGGCCAGCGCCGCCGGCGGGTCCAGCTCGTCCACCCAGCGGGCCGCCTGGCTCTTGAACGGCACGGTG
>MDTG01253000.1_pt1 | contig 29531 bp, 26 predicted proteins | sample 811421 | NCBI WGS metagenome assembly MDTG01 (sample SAMN05326645, study PRJNA326480) | marine metagenome | isolation source: seawater | place: Pacific Ocean: South East | collected 2011 | reverse complement strand
CGCTTTACCTTTTGCCACTAGTAAACCGGCAAAAGCCGTAGAGGCAGGTATTAGCGCTGAGTCGCGCTCGCAAAATAACCAGGCGTTCCAACAAGCTTTTGATGATGCTCGCCTCAAACGAGAAGACTTGGCACAGGAAAAAAAGCTAGCGCGAAGAGACAGCCTTGAGCAAGAACAAAGTCTTGAGCGAGAAGAGAGCCTTCAGCGAGAAGAGAGCCTTCAGCGAAAAGAAAGCCTTCAGCGAGAAGAGAGCCTTCAGCGACAAGAAAGCCTTCAGCGAAAAGAAAGCCTTCAGCGAGAAGAAAACCTTCAGCGAAAAGAAAATCGCGAGCTTCAAGCGTCAACGAAAAACAGTGCAGAAAACGCCAGCAAATCAAGTCCGAAACCCGAGCAAGACAAAGCAGCTAGTCATCAAGTTTCCGAAGACGAAACAAAAGGCGCTCAGCAAGCAGCACTCGATGACCAAGACAACCTAGCGCAAAGCGAAAAGAGTGATGCTGCAAACCAGCCGCTTACAGACAGCACTGATGAGCAGACAGGCGAGAGCTCTTTAATCGGTGAATTAGACAATAACGATGTGACTCAAGACGCTAGCGAAGACTCACTTTTTTCGGGTGAAAGCGAACTCTCACCCGAAAAACCTACACCAGACGCATTGAAAGAACGGCTTCATGCACTATTAAATGGTGAAAAGCAGGAAGACACTTTCATCCGCGCAGATTTACCTGTTAAAAGTCACCACGTCAATGATGATGAGGTGAATACTGAAAACGAGAATGCAACCCGCTGGATTGACTACATAGACGCTGTATTAGCGACTAAAGGCGAAGGTAAATCGGCAAACGCAGAAACAGGCGAAACTAACCCCCAGGCTGTTACTTTCGATGAACTTCTTAACGAAGACACCGCGATGGCAGATAACGCTTATCTCGCAGAAATGCTAGAGGCCTTGAACGTTGAAGCCTCCACCTCGATGGCCGATGGCGATAAGCCTCATCGTTTAGGGGAAGAGGCGCTATCGATTACTCAGCAACTAATGAGTGAATTAGCGAAAGACAACGATGAGGTTTCCGATGAGGCGCTTGCCACTTTAAAAGCTTTAACCGCGGTCATTCAAGACACGTCTAGTGAAAATGCCACGTCGAATACGGAACTGGACGCCTTACTTGCTCAGTTTTCCAGCGTATCAACGGATTTGAATAGCGATTCTGGTTTAACCGATGCCCAAACCATAACGTTGGCGTCGTTGTCTGAAGACGAGGTGTTAGTGCTTAGTTTGATGAAAGATGCCTTAGCCCAACTTCAACAGACCGATGGCGTAAAAATACCAGAATCGGTAACGGCGGATCCTAAGGCAATGGGGTCTGAGAACGAAGTGCTAACGCCAAATTTAGCGGAGTTAGAAGGAACGTGGGCCGATGAACTAACAAATATGCTCGCAAGCATGTCACCAGAAAGTGCACAGAAAGCCACGGAAGCTATTGCGCAACGCTTGGCAGCCAGTGTACCTTCCGCCACTCAAGCGCAACAAGAAGCGATTAAAACCAGTATTGCAGCTGGTATTAATGAGTACCAACAACAAATCGCTCAGGGCAGAGAGCCAGGTATCGACTTGCAATCAATTATAGATGGTGCCGCTAACGAAGCGGGGCTCTCCAGTGCTCAAATGCAGCAGCTAAACGCACAAACAGAGGCGCAAGTTGGGCAGTTTATGCAACTGGTTAATCAAACCCAAGGCGCAGCGCATCAAGCTTTACAAAGCCAAATGATGAATGTTGACACCCAGTTGGTGGAAAATGGTCAGCTTAAAAGTGAAGCGTCAAAACAACAGCAACAATTTGAAGGGTTTGATAAGGCCGTAAACATTCACAAGCCGGAAGGGCAGCAGCAACTTAACGAAAAAATTCGTTGGATGGTTAATGCCAGAAATACCATGGCCGAAATTCGTCTTGACCCCCCAGAACTCGGTAGTATGCAAGTCAGGGTGAATGTTAGCGGAGACGCGGCAAGCGTAAGTTTTGTGGTTCAATCCCAGCAGGCAAAAGACGCGCTTGCTGATGCCATGCCACGATTAAAAGAAATGTTAGCAGAGCAAGGGCTTGAGTTGGGCGATGCCGAGGTGCGAAAAGATAATTCGTCGCAATCTGGAGAGTCTGGCCAGCAACTTGCAGGTTCAGGCAATGGTCAGCAAAATGGCGATGAAATGTCGGATGGCGCAGATGACACTCACGTGGTGGAGCAAGCGGTGACCCGGCAAGCAAAAGGTGGAATTGATTACTATGCTTAGTGTTTATAACCCGCTAATTAACGGGGAAATGCATTAAGTCCGAGAAATATACTACGAATTGGCATTGCCATTTTCGGGTGAAACTTGATAATACAAAGCCTCTTGCATTTATGACGGATTAGACATGGCTGAAGAAGAACTACAAATAGAAGAAGGTGGCAAAAAGAAAGGCAAAATGATGTTAATCATTATTGTTGCAGTTGTGCTACTTGGTGGTGGAGCGGCGGCGTACTTTCTTCTATTTTCAGGCAGTGATGAACCTGCTGCGGAGCAATTAGCTGAAGCCGATGCCCAAGCCGCACAAGCGGCTGGCGAAGCAGCGCCTTCAACGAAGGCTGAAGTGGGCACGGCATTGTATGTTGCTATGCCTCGTCCTTTCGTGTTTAACGTGCCCGGCTCAGGTCGAGATAGGTTGGTGCAAATTAAAGTGCAATTATTAGTGCGTGGTAGCGACAACGAAGAGTTGGCAAAAACCCATATACCACTCATTGAGGGCACCTTGTTGCAAGTGTTTAGTTCGGCTAATGCAGACGACCTTGTGACGGAAGCGGGTAAAATTGAACTGCGTGAACAAGCTGTTAATGAGGTACAGAAAGTCCTCAAAGATATTGCAGGGCATGACGTTGTAGAACGTGTCTTGTTTACTGGCTTTGTCATGCAATAACAGGTAGAAGACGGTGAGTGATTTATTATCTCAAGATGAAATCGATGCCCTATTACATGGGGTAGATGATGTAGAGGAAGATGAGGTAGGCGGTACAGACGACGACGCCTCTACCCTCGAATATGACTTCTCCTCACAGGATAGGATTGTCCGTGGGCGAATGCCTACGCTTGAGATTGTAAATGAGCGCTTTGCCCGGCATATGCGGGTGAGCTTGTTTAACATGATGCGCCGCTCCGCAGAAGTGTCGATTAACGGCATTCAAATGATAAAGTTTGGTGAGTATATACATACCTTGTTTGTACCCACCAGTTTAAACATGGTGCGTTTCCGCCCCCTGAAAGGGACCGGGCTTATCACCATGGAAGCCCGTTTAGTTTTCATTTTGGTTGATAACTTTTTTGGCGGGGATGGACGCTATCACGCCAAAATTGAGGGGCGAGAATTCACCCCTACAGAGCGCCGTATTATTCAGATGCTGCTTAAAATTATCTTTGAAGATTACAAAGAAGCATGGGCGCCCGTTATGGATGTGTCGTTTGAATATCTCGACTCTGAAGTTAACCCTGCCATGGCAAATATTGTCAGCCCCACGGAAGTCGTGGTGATTAGCTCATTTCATATTGAGTTAGACGGCGGCGGGGGCGACTTTCATGTCTCTTTGCCTTACTCCATGCTAGAGCCCATTCGAGAGCTTCTAGATGCAGGGGTACAAAGCGACAAAGAAGATACCGATTTACGTTGGAGCAAAGCGCTTCGCGATGAAATTATGGACGTAAAAGTTGCACTTACCACACACATGCTAGATGTGGATGTGCCGTTACGGGATATTATGGAATTTAAACCGGGGGATATCATTCCGGTGGAAATGCCAGAAACCATTACCGTGTTAATTGAAGACCTTCCTACTTTTAGAGCTAAGCTGGGGCGTTCACGTGACAGCTTGGCGTTGAAAATAGTGGAAAAAATTGCGCGGCCGACTTCTGTGAAGTCTGAATTACAGTTATTAACCCGCGGCGGGCGGATTATCGATAATGACGCTGAGCTGCAAGTACTCGAAGAAGACCTTTAAGGTAAGGGGAGAGTCCCATGAGTGAAGATGGTATGGACGATTGGGCTGCCGCTATGGCGGAGCAGGCTGAGTCTGAGGACGCAGAGCAGGAAAATGATGATGTTCAAGTTGCTGAACTTGACGAACTCACTGATGATGCACCCATAACTCAGGAAGAAAAAAAGAAACTCGATACGATACTGGATATTCCGGTTACCATATCGATGGAAGTCGGTCGTAGTCAAATAAGTATCCGAAATCTGCTACAGTTGAATCAGGGCTCTGTGGTGGAACTGGATCGTGTTGCCGGTGAACCATTAGATGTATTGGTAAATGGCACGTTGATTGCTCATGGTGAAGTAGTAGTGGTCAACGATAAATTCGGTATTCGATTAACGGATGTTATTAGTCAAATTGAGAGAATTAAGAAGCTCAGATAAAACTTCTTTTACATTAAGGGGTTGCGCTTTGCTGCCCCTTGTTTTTATTCAGTCAGTGGGTGCGCAAGAAACCCAATCAATCACAAATCCTACCTCGGTACTGTCAATTTTCCTCTCTTTATTAGTGGTTGTGGCGATGATATTCGCACTCGCTTACGTGGCGCGACGGTTTAATGTCGCCAGCATAGGTAACCAACATGTGAAGGTAGTGGCCAGTATGGTGGCGGGTGCGCGAGAAAAAATAATGGTGATTGAAGTAGGCGATGAGCAGCACCTGATTGGGGTGACGAGTCATACGATTACGCATTTAAGTAAACTCGACACGCCGATACCTGCCAAAGACAATATAAAAGCAGATGGCGCCGCGCGATTTAAACAAAAACTCATTGCAGCAATGGCAGGAAAAATAAATCCTGAGATTAAAAAAGGAGATAACAGGGATGCGTAGGGTATTTGCTTTATGCTTCGCGTTAGTAGGTTTAGTGGCATGGAGTGAGCCCGCTTTTGCTCAGCAGGGGATATCCGCGGTAAAAGTGGTGACAAACGCGGATGGGTCTCAAGACTACACAATGACCCTACAGGCATTATTCATCATGACGGCGCTGAGTTTAATTCCAGCCTTTATCATGATGATGACGTCGTTCACCCGCATTATTGTTGTGCTGTCTATATTGCGTCAAGCCATTGGGCTTCAACAGTCACCTTCTAACCAAATACTTATCGGGGTGAGCCTTTTTTTGTCCATGTTTATTATGGCGCCGGTATTTGAGCAAGTGAATGAAAGGGCCTTGCAGCCCTATCTCAACGAAGAACTCACTAGCCTAGATGCTCTTGAACAGGCCAAGGGCCCCATGCGCGCATTTATGCTTTCGCAGACTCGGGTGAAAGATTTGGAGACCTTCGTACGCATTGCTGGGGATGAAGGTAAATATGCCGATACCAACGAAGTCCCTATGACGATTCTGATCCCCGCATTCGTAACCAGTGAACTGAAAACTGCCTTTCAAATTGGCTTTATGTTGTTCATTCCCTTTTTGATCATCGATTTAGTCGTGGCGTCAATTCTTATGGCAAAGGGGATGATGATGCTATCACCTATGATCGTTTCTTTACCATTTAAGCTTATGTTGTTCGTATTGGTCGACGGCTGGAACCTAATATTCGGAACCCTTGCCACGAGTTTTGGTATGGGTGTTTAGGAGGGCTTATGTCTCCCGAGGTGTTTGTAGAGATTCTCAGAGAAGCCATGTTCATGGTAATTGTACTGGTATCGGCAGTCATAGTACCTAGCTTAATAGTGGGGTTAGTCGTGGCGGTATTCCAAGCTGCGACTTCAATCAACGAGCAAACCATGAGCTTCCTGCCGCGTTTGTTGGTCACCCTTTTAGCATTGAGTTGGGGCGGTAACTGGCTCGTACAGAAGTTGATGGATTTTACCTTTCATATGGTAGAAATGATCCCTCAGGTTGTTGGCTAATATGGTTTTTGAGCTGTCTACCATAAACCAGTTTTTAGCGGACATGTTAATGCCCTTTATGCGCATTAGCGGGCTATTTGCCGCTATGATTGGTTTCAGTGGTAAGTCAATCCCTACGCCAGTGAAAGCTCTTTTGTCTATCATGCTCACGCTGATTATCATGCCCGTTGTTCCTCCTTCGCCAATCACCCAATTGGTGGATGTGGGCACTTTTGTGCTGGGTATTCAGCAATTAGTGATTGGATTAGCCATTGGCTTTGTTTCCATGATGGTACTGAATACATTTGTATTGGCTGGGCAGGTTATTGCGATGCAAACCGGTTTGGGGTTTGCATCAATTGTTGACCCGGTAAACGGCATTAACGTGCCGGCGGTGGGCCAGTTTTACTTGATTTTAGCCACCTTGTTGTTTTGGACCTTAGATGGCCATCTTTCTATGATTCAAATGATAGTGATGAGCTTTCATGCGTTTCCAGTGGGCGAGGCATGGTGGTCGGCAGAACAATTCCAATCTATCGCGCATTGGGGCGGGGGGATGTTTGTGTCAGCGCTCACCCTGTCGCTGGCGCCTATTGTATCGTTACTTATTGTGAACCTTGCTTTCGGTGTGATGACCAAAGCAGCCCCTCAGCTGAACATTTTCAGCATTGGCTTTTCAATTGCGCAAGTGATGGGCTTATTCATCATTTGGATTACCCTGGACAATTTCACTGCCCATTTTGAAACGCAATGGTACCGTGCCGAACAGTTTATGTGTCAGCTATTGCGAATATGCCCCTAGTTGAGGGAAGTAGCATGATTAATAAAGTAGAACAGTAGAGCTTATAGAGAATGGCAGATTCAAGCGAAAAAACAGAAGACCCCACGGGGAAAAAGCTCGAGAAAGCGCGACAGAAAGGCCAAGTGGCTCGCTCTCGCGAGCTTTCAACCACGCTTGTTCTCATTGTCAGTGCATTCATGTTCATCTTTATGGGCGGTTGGATTGCGGAAAGTTTGTTTGCGCTGACGAAACGCATGTTTGTGTTATCACGAGACGAAACATACGACACCACTCACATGTTTGCTGCGTGGGGCGAAGCCTTTACGTCCATCTCATCACCGGTGTTGCTTTATATGATAGTGGCAATGATTGCAGGCATTTATGGTTCTATCGCTCTGGGGGGCTACAACTTTACCTGGGAAGGGACCAAGCCTAAAGGTTCTAAAATGAACCCCTTAAGTGGCTTTAAGCGCATGTTTGGTACCAATGGCCTGGTTGAATTGCTGAAATCTATTGCGAAGGTGGTGGTGGTGATAGGCATGGCAATAGGTGCACTTCTTTATTTTCAAGATGAGGCACTTCATTTAGATATGGAGCTTTACCCCAGAAACATTTTTCAAGCGCTTGATATGTTGCAATGGGCGTTTCTAATCCTAGCCTGCGCCATGATCCCTATCGCCATTATTGATGTGCCGTACCAGATGTATAAGCACAACGAAGAAATGAAAATGACCAAGCAGGAAGTGAAGGACGAGCACAAAAATGCGGAAGGTAACCCAATGGTGAAAAACCGCATTCGTCGTCTTCAATATCAGGCGGCAACAAGGCGGATGATGCAAGAAGTGCCTAATGCCGACGTTGTGGTCACCAACCCCACACATTATTCTGTGGCTATCAAGTATGATGAAAGTGGTTCAAGAGCCCCCGTAGTGGTGGCTAAAGGAGCGGATGAACTGGCTATGCATATCAGAAAAATTGCAACGGCCAACGATGTTCCTTTGATACCCAGCCCCATACTGACTCGCGCTATTTATTACTCCACAGAAGTGGATGATGAAGTGCCCAACGGTTTATTTATGGCGGTGGCGCAAGTGCTTGCCCATGTTTACCAGCTAAAAGCCCATCGTTCGGGCAAAGGCAAGCGACCAAAACCCCTCAATCGAGACTTACCGATTCCGCCAGAATTACGCCGATAAATGGCTAAAACCTGTGCAACAAAGATGGCACGGTAGTTGAAGTAGCTCTATTAGAAAGCAATTAAGCGTCAATTTTCTGATAGAGAGACACCACGAAATGCAGTTATCCGGTTATCTTCAGCGATTCGATAAAAATCAGCTGCAGCAATTTACCAGCGGTTTGGGCGCCCCCATTGTATTACTCGCTATCATGGGCATGGTTATTCTTCCCATGCCACCGTTTCTTCTTGACGTCTTATTTAGCTTCAATATTGCCCTTTCACTCGTCATTATCTTGGTGGCTGTACTTACCCAGAAGCCAGTAGATTTCGGCATTTTCCCTTTGGTCTTGCTTATCGCCACAGTATTGCGCTTGGCACTAAATGTAGCGTCCACGCGGGTGGTGTTGCTATATGGTCATGAAGGTGGCGATGCGGCAGGGAAGGGAATTGAAGCGTTTGGCGCTGTGGTGATTGGCGGAAATTATGCAGTGGGTGTCGTGGTCTTCGCGATTCTTCTTATCATTAACTTTAAAGTGGTGACAGCAGGGGCTGGCCGTATATCTGAAGTTAGTGCTCGCTTTACGTTAGACGCAATGCCAGGTAAGCAGATGGCAATAGATGCTGATCTAAATGCTGGGTACATCGATCAAGATCAAGCAAGACAAAGGCGAGAGGAAATTACCGCTGAAGCCGACTTCTACGGTTCAATGGATGGTGCATCAAAATTCGTAAAAGGGGATGCGGTAGCCGGCCTCTTTATCATGCTTATTAATATTGTTGGTGGCTTATTTATTGGCATGATTCAACATGGTTTAAGTTTTGGAACGGCTATTGAGGTTTACACCATCCTTACTATTGGTGACGGATTAGTGGCGCAAATTCCGTCTTTATTACTGTCTGTCGCCACTGCCATTATCGTTACCCGTGAAAATGAAACCCAAGAAATGGGTAAAGAAATCCGCAGCCAGCTAGGTAACAATCAAGCGCTATATATTGCGGCGGGCGTATTGTTCGTGATGGGGATTATTCCTGGTATGCCGCATATCGCGTTTTTAGGCTTTGCCGCCATTATAGCGGGCTTCGCCTATTGGCAAGGTGTTGTGGCGAAACGAAAAGCTGAAGAACCCAAAGTGCCAGCCAACTCGAATACCGAGCAAACCGTAGCGCCTGAGGTGAAGGAACTGGGGTGGGATGATGTTCAACAGGTCGACACCATTGGTTTAGAGGTCGGCTATCGATTAATTCCTTTGGTTGATAAATCTCAAGGTGGTGAGTTACTTACCCGGATTAAAGGGGTTCGTAAAAAGTTATCTCAAGAACTGGGCTTTCTTATTCCGCCTGTGCACATTAGAGATAATCTAGACCTTGAGCCGAATACCTACACTATTGCTATGCTTGGCGTAAATATTGGCGATGCGCAAATTAGCCATGATGAAGAGCTCGCTATTAACCCAGGTCAAGTATTTGGCAAACTCGACGGTCGGGCAACGAAAGACCCTGCGTTTGGGCTTGATGCGGTTTGGATTAAACCTACTAAGCGAGAGCATGCACAAACATTAGGATATACCGTGGTTGACGCAGCCACGGTAGTCGCCACACATTTAAGCCAATTGCTGACCAACAATGCCTATCAATTATTAGGGCATGAAGAGGCGCAACAGCTACTGGATATGCTCGCTAAACAGCACCCTAAATTGGTTGAAGGGCTGGTGCCGGAGGTATTGCCATTAAGCACGGTAGTTAAAATTCTTCAGACCTTGTTGTTTGAAGGCGTGCCCATCCGCGATATGCGTACCATAGTGCAAACCCTCAGTGAGTATGGCCCTAGAAGCCAAGACCCAGACGTGTTGGTGTCTGCGGTGCGTATCGCGCTTAAGCATTTAATTGTTCAAGAGATAACGCAAGGGGCGAAAGAGATACCTGTCATAACCTTGGCGCCAGAGTTGGAACAGATGTTGCACCAGTCTCTACAAGCGGGTGGGGAAGATGGCGCTGGAATTGAACCAGGACTAGCCGATAAGTTGCAGAAATCGTTGCAACAAGCTAGTCAGCAACAAGAGCTTGAGGGTGAGCCAGCAGTATTACTCACGTCAGGCATGTTGCGTCCAGTACTGTCTCGCTTCTTAAAATATTCGGTTGCAGGCCTACATGTACTTTCGTATCAAGAAGTGCCTGACGATAAACAGATAAAAATAGTCAGTTCGGTAGGTCAATAATCTGACGCTGGGTGATTGGAGAGGGTGCAATGAAAATCAGACGTTTTTTTGGCAAAGATACGCGTGAAGCATTAAGTCAGGTTAAGGCTGAGTTAGGCAGCGATGCTGTTATCATGTCTAACCGTAAAGTCGCCGATGGCATTGAGCTGGTTGCAGCCTATGACAAAGAGCCTGAAGCGAAACTGTCTGTGTCTAAACCAGCGCAAAAGGCGGCATCCACACCCCAGCAACAGCCAATGCCTAGTTTAAGCGAAATCATTGGAGATGATGGTCCAGATAGCCTTAAAGCCTTATTGGAAAAGCAGCATGGTGGAAAAAACCAGCCTGCGACTAAAGCCAGTGCTTACAAGGATGAGGCACGGCCAGTCGGCGGAAATCCACAACACGCTAACGATATAGCCTCTCACCTTGATTTTTCTGAAGCCTTTATTGATGAAGTTGAATCTACGCCAGCCGCTGATTCTTTTCCCTCCCATCAAGCGGCAAGCATTGACGACAGCAACACGCAATCTAGCGGTGAACTGGCTCAAATTAAAGAAGAGTTGGCATCGCTGCGCAATGTGTTGCAGCACCAAGTGGCCGACTTGATGGAAGCCAAGCAGCGCCGTCAGCAGCCTGTTCATCATTATTTAATACAGCGTCTTACTGATATGGGGCTAAGTCATTCTTTAGCTTCACAATTGATTAGTTATACACCAGCTCACTATAATGAACGTGATGCTTGGGTGTATCTTCTAAACCTATTGGCTAATCGCATTAATGTCACAGGTAACGATATACTTACCCAACAAGGTGCGGTTGCGTTAGTTGGGCCAACCGGTACAGGTAAGACAACCACCGTTGCTAAACTTGCTGCTCGCTATGCGCAAAAGTACGGCGCAGATTCAGTAGCAATGATTACAATAGACACCTATCGTATTGCCGCCTTCGAGCAGTTGGCGACATACGGAAAGATTATTGGTTGTACCGTGAGAAAAGCACAAAGTAGCGAAGAATTAGCGGATTTGCTTTTCCAATTACGCCACAAGCGACTAGTCTTAATTGACACCGCCGGTTTTAGTCAGCGAGATAGCCGATTAATTAAGCAAATTCAGCAATTTGAAAACGGTCAAATGCAGCCGGTGAAAAAATACTTAGTGGCGCAAGCGAATACGCAATACCCTGCTTTACAGCGTATTATTGAAGCGTACGATGGCATTGAGTTAAATGGGTGTATCTTCACGAAGCTAGATGAGTGCTACTCTTTAGGGGAAGTGCTTAGTGCTGCGGTAGAGTATCAGCTTCCAGTAAGCTATGTTACCGATGGACAGAAAGTACCAGAAGATATTAAGGTTGCTGAAGCAAAATCTTTAGTATCTGCTGCGGCAAAGCTTTATAAAAAGTATGGTTTGAATCATACTAGTAGCAATAATGTGATCAGAACAGCACGAGCAGTATGATTGACGATCAAGCGAGTAGCTTACGAAAAATGAAGCAATCACGGTTAATCAAGGTTATCGCAGTCACCGGTGGTAAAGGTGGCGTCGGTAAAACAAATATAACGCTTAACACCGCTATTGCGATGGCAAAGCAAGGAAAGCGTGTCATGGTATTGGATGCAGACTTAGGTTTGGCCAATGTTGATGTCATGCTTGGGCTTAGGGTAGAAAAGAACTTATCCCATGTGCTGTCTGGCGAATGCACCTTAGATGAGGTGTTAGTCACTGGCCCACACGGCATAAAGATTGCGCCAGCCACTTCAGGTACGCAGTCTATGGCTGAGTTGTCTCCTACTGAACATGCCGGGTTAATCCGCGCGTTCAGTGAGTTACGCTCGCAAATTGATGTGCTTATTGTCGATACCGCCGCCGGTATTTCAGATATGGTGCTCAGCTTTTCAAAAGCCTCACAAGACATCATGGTGGTAGTTTGTGATGAACCAACATCACTGACCGACGCTTACGCGCTGATAAAAATACTCAACAGAGAGCACGGTGTGTTTCGCTTTAAAATTGTGGCAAACATGGTGCGTGACGTGCGCGAAGGGCAAGAGTTATTTAGTAAGTTATCAAAAGTAACCGGGCGCTTTCTTGATGTTGCCTTAGAATTAGTGGCGACAGTTCCCTTTGATGAGAACATCCGTAAAGCGGTGAGAAAGCAAACTTCTATTGTAGATGCGTACCCAAGCTCGCCCGCAGCGGTAGCTATTGGTCAGTTGGCGAATAAAGCATTGTCATGGCCTATTCCCGCGCAACCAGGTGGCCATTTAGAGTTCTTTATAGAGCAGTTGGTGTCGGATAAAGCAGTAGGAAATCAGCGTTGAATAGCAAGGCAGCCGCTTATCAACAACAAACAGATAGGTCGCAACTCGTAGAGCGTCACGCTCCACTAGTAAAACGAATAGCCCATCACTTGATGGCCCGGCTCCCTGCCAGCGTGTTGGTAGATGATCTTATCCAGTCGGGAATGATTGGCTTATTAGAAGCAGCACGAAATTTCGATGGCTCGAAAGGCGCAAGTTTTGAGACATTTGCCGGTATTCGTATTCGCGGCGCCATGCTAGATGAAATACGCAAGGGTGATTGGACACCACGTTCGGTACATAAAAATGGTCGTGCCATCACCGAGGCCATTTCATTAGTCGAAAGTGAAACAGGCAGAGACGCGCGGGATGTAGATATTGCTGCTAAGCTAAATGTCAGCATGCAAGACTATCATCAAATGCTGAATGAAGTGAATGCAGGCAAGTTGGTAGGCATTGAGGATTTAGGTGTTTCGGAAGATGTGATTTCTACCGAGCAAAATCGTGGTTCCGACGCGCCCCTAGAGGATTTGATGCAAGGTGCGTTTCAAAAAGCGTTAGCGCATGCGATTACTACCTTGCCAGAGCGAGAAGCGATAGTGCTGTCTTTATACTATGATGAAGAACTGAACCTCAGAGAAATAGGTGAAGTTCTTGATGTGAGTGAGTCAAGAGTCAGTCAAATTCACAGTCAGGCCATGTTAAAACTCAAATCACGAATGAAGTCGTGGCAAGCTGACGAAGAATAGATATTAATAACAATTAACCCCTCAGCGGAGGCTATTTTGGATAAAAGTATGAAAATTCTTGTGGTTGATGATTTTTCTACCATGAGACGTATCATAAAAAACCTGCTTAAAGATTTGGGTTTCTCCAATATCCAGGAAGCGGATGACGGCAGTACCGCCTTACCTATGCTACAGCAAGGCGATTTCGATTTTGTAGTAACCGATTGGAACATGCCAGGCATGCAAGGCATCGATCTGTTACGCGCAATTCGCGCTGACGATAAGCTTAAGCATTTGCCTGTTTTAATGGTAACAGCAGAAGCGAAAAAAGAGCAGATTGTTGCGGCAGCGCAAGCCGGTGTAAACGGTTACGTTGTTAAGCCATTCACTGCTGCTACGTTAAAAGAGAAGCTCGATAAAATTTTCGAACGTTTAGGTTGATCCAGACGCTCACCAGAGATATGAGGTTTACTGGATGTCAACACAAGTAAATGTTCCTATTACCCTTGAAGAAGCCAAACAATTGGTTGCCTATTTGGAAGAGGGTGATTCTGCTTCAGCTAATGCCATCTTAGAAGCGGCGTCAATGAAAGAGTCTATTGAGCTCTTCGCCGAGGTTGGAAAATTGACGCGCCAACTTCACGACGCGTTAAACAACTTCCAAATTGATGATCGCATCAAAAACTTGGCCAATGATGATATTCCCGATGCGCAATCGCGTCTTACCTATGTCATTGAAGAAACAGAAAAAGCCGCAAATACCACTATGGATGCCGTTGAGGCCAGCATGCCAATTGCTGAACTATTAAGTTCACGCATAAGCAGCGTGATGCCAGAGTGGAAAAAACTAATGAGCCGTCAAATCGAACTAGGCGAATTCAAAGCTTTATGTGCAGATTTAGACGAATTGTTGGAAGACGGCGCTGAACAATCAGCTAAACTTACACAGTTACTGACCGAAGTGTTAATGGCACAAGGTTATCAGGACCTGACCGGGCAAGTGATTCGCCGGGTTATAGATTTGGTTAAGGAAGTTGAAGATAGCTTAGTAAACATGCTTACTATGTTTGGTGAGCCTGAGACATCTGAACAGACGAAAACACCGGTCGAAACGGTCAAGAAGATCGATGGTGTAGAGGCGGAAGGCCCCATTATCGATGCCGACACGCGAGATGACGTTGTGTCTGGCCAAGATGATGTTGATGACCTTTTGTCTAGCTTAGGTTTTTAGGGGAGCGGGCGCATGTCGTTTGATGTTGACGAGGATATATTACAGGACTTTCTGGTTGAGGCCGGGGAGATACTTGAACAATTACAAGAACAGCTCGTTGATCTTGAAAACAATCCAGAGGATGCAGATTTATTAAATGCAATCTTTCGGGGTTACCATACTGTCAAAGGTGGAGCAGGATTTTTATCACTCACTGAGTTGGTTGAAATTTGCCACGGCGCAGAAAATGTTTTTGACGTCATGCGCAACGGTCAAAGAACCTTAACACCAGAGCTTATGGACATCATATTACAAGCCACCGATGTGGTTGTAGAGATGTTCGAAAATGTAAAATCGCGCGAGCCTCTTGTACCCGCAGACGCGAAGTTAGTCGATACACTGCATAAGTTAAGTCATCCTGAAACGCCAGGGGAGAATATCTTCGGTGACGATGACGCGCCTGCCCCGCCCGCGCCGAGTAGTGAGGCACCAGAAGAAGAGTTTGCCATTGAAGAGCCAGCGGCTCAGGAAGCTGCATCTGACGGTGGTATTGACGATATAAGCGAAGACGAATTTGAAGCACTTCTTGATGAGCTTCACGGCTCTAGTGCACCTGGCGCAGCGTCCAAAGCGGCACCAGCACCTGCAGCGCCAACGCCTCCAGCCCGGGGGGATGATATTACAGACGATGAATTTGAAGCACTGCTCGATGAGCTTCATGGAAAAGGTCAATTCAGTAGTGAAGAGGCAGCCGAGCCGGCAAAACCCGCAGCGCAACAACCTACTGCACCAGCAGGTTCAGACGACGAAATATCTGATGATGAGTTTGAAGCACTGCTAGATCAACTTCATGGCTCAGGACAAGGGCCATCGAAGAAAGAGGAAGCTCCCTCTAAACCGGCCCCAGCGCCTGTGGACGAGAAGGCGACTCAAGCGGTACAAAAGGCGAAGCAACAGCAAGCGGCTGCATCTGCACCGAAAGCCGCGCCAGCGCCCAAAGCGCCGGCAGCTAAGGCTCCAGCAGCGAAAGAAGCCGCTAAGAAAGACGATAAAAAAGCCGCGCAAGCTCCGCCGCAAGCAGAGACAACGGTTCGGGTTGACACCAAACGCCTTGATCAAATCATGAATATGGTGGGGGAACTGGTATTGGTGCGTAACCGATTGCTAAGTCTTGGTATTAATACCAATGACGAAAGCATGACAAAGGCCATCGCCAATCTCGACGTGGTTACTGGTGACTTGCAAGGTGCGGTGATGAAAACGCGCATGCAGCCCATCAAGAAAGTGTTTGGGCGTTTCCCTCGCGTTGTACGAGATTTGGCGCGAAGTCTGAAAAAAGAAATTACGCTGCAACTAGAAGGTGAAGAGACCGATTTAGATAAGAACTTAGTAGAAGCATTGGCTGATCCATTGGTTCACTTAGTTCGAAATTCGGTAGACCATGGTGTCGAAATGCCAGATGACCGTGCTGCGGCTGGGAAGCCTCGCATGGGAACAGTCAAATTGTCGGCCTCTCAAGAAGGGGACCATATCCTACTGACTATCGAAGATGATGGTAAGGGAATGGATCCTGACAAGCTAAAAGACATTGCGATAAGTCGTGGTGTACTCGACGCCGATGCCGCAGCGAGAATGTCTGACGTTGAAGCGTTTAACTTAATATTTGCGCCAGGCTTCTCCACGAAAACAGAAATCAGTGACATTTCTGGGCGTGGTGTAGGCATGGACGTAGTGAAAACCAAGATTAATCAACTGAATGGTACGGTTAACATCGACTCACAGTTGGGCAAAGGTACGCGCCTTGATATCAAGGTTCCGTTAACCTTAGCTATCCTGCCCACACTGATGATTGTCGTTGGCAAGCAAACGTTTGCTTTACCCTTAGGCGCGGTTAACGAAATCATTAATATGGACATCAAAAAGACCAATACCGTTGATGGCCAGTTAACAATGATTGTGCGCTCTAAAGCGATACCGTTGTTCTTCTTGGGTGAATGGTTAATTCGTGGCCCTAAAAATATTCATAAAGAAAAAGGTCACGTTGTCGTCGTTCAAATAGGCACGCAGCAAGTTGGTTTTGTAGTAGATGCATTGATTGGACAGGAAGAAGTCGTCATTAAACCGCTAGATGCCTTGTTACAGGGAACGCCTGGTATGGCTGGCGCTACAATCACTTCTGATGGCGGTATCGCCCTCATCCTAGACATTCCAAGTTTACTTAAACGGTACGCGCGTAAACCTTTAAAGTAGAACGACGAAACAAATAGGAAATATACATCCATGGTCTTTAAAGTCCTGGTGGTGGACGATTCGTCTTTTTATCGTCGTCGGGTTCGCGAGATACTTGACGATGATAGAGAGCTAGAAGTTGTTGGCGAAGCCAAGAATGGTCGAGAAGCCCTAGAGAAAATTGACGCGTTAGCGCCAGATGTTGTGACAATGGACGTAGAAATGCCCGTGATGGACGGGATTTCTGCCGTTAAAGCAATTATGGCCAAGCGACCACTGCCTATTTTAATGTTTTCATCTCTTACACATCATGGCGCGCAGGCGACCTTAGACGCACTTGAAGCAGGTGCTTTAGACTTTCTTCCTAAAAAGTTTGAAGATATCGCTAAGGATAGAAAAGACGCAGCTCGCATGTTATGTACTAAGGTGCGGTTAATTGCACGGCGAAGTGGGGGCTTAAGTCGGCCTTTACTCAAGCGGATAGAAACTCGCAAGCTGCCCGCCAATGCACCTAGGCAACCCTTTTTAAAATCGTCCAGTTTATTGTCGGGTAGAAAAGAGGCTGTCACTCAGCCCACAGTATCGTCGGTAAAGGCGTCAGGTAAAAAGTACCAGTGTCTTGCTATAGGTGCCTCTACAGGCGGACCCGTAGCGCTTCAGAAAGTACTCACGCCACTGCCCGCAGATTTTCCGTACCCGATATTATTGGTTCAGCATATGCCTGGCACGTTTACTCACGCATTTGCGCAGCGGCTTAATACTCACTGCCATATTGGGGTGAAAGAGGCTGAGCATGGCGATGTGCTAAAACCTGGTGTTGCTTATTTGGCGCCAGGGGGCAAGCAGATGCTTATTGAAGGGCAAGGTGTTAAAAAGACGATTGCCATTACAGATGCGAATCCCTCTGACAAAATTAGCTACAAACCCAGCGTTGATTTAACGTTTGGAACGCTAGCAAAAGCCTATGGCGGAGACGTACTAGGTGTAATCCTGACCGGAATGGGGGCTGATGGCCGAGAGGGCTGTCGTGTATTGAAAGACAAAGGGGCGACAATATGGGCACAAGATCAAGCTTCTTGTGTGGTATATGGAATGCCGCAAGCCGTTGCAGTGGCGGGTGTCTCGGAAAAAAGTATCAATATTGACGATATGAGTACCTGTATCCAAACTGAAATGAAGTAAGTCGCGCGTTTATTAATTTTGCTAGGAATATCGTAATGAAGGTGTGGACAGTTGCAAACCAAAAAGGCGGGGTAGGGAAAACCACGACAACCGTTTCACTGGGTGGATTATTGGCACAGGCGGGGAAGCGTGTGCTTATGGTCGATACTGATCCCCACGCGTCTTTAAGTTATTATTTTGGAATCGATGCAGAAGCGCTAAGTCATTCGGTTTACGATATTTTTATTCAATCTCCAGACATATCTGCCGATAAAGTGATGGACTGTTTGTGTCCTACCAAGTTGGACAACCTATACGTATTGCCCGCGACAATGGCATTAGCTACCCTAGATAGAACCATGGGGAGCGAACAAGGTATGGGTTTAGTGCTGAAAAAGGCACTGGCCAAGGTAGAGCACGAGTTTGATGTAGTCATTATTGATTGTCCGCCTGTACTTGGGGTATTAATGGTTAACGCACTTGCAGCGTGCCATAAAGTGATTGTGCCAACGCAAACCGAGTACTTAGCATTAAAAGGTCTCGATCGCATGATTCGAACCATGGAGATTATGGGGCGCTCATTACAAAAGTCGTTTGATACTGTCATTATTCCGACCATGTTTGACAAACGTACTAATGCCGCATTGGCGTCTCGTGAACGACTCATGACCGATTACGGCGAGCGGGTTTGGACAGGTGTTGTGCCCGTTAATACTCACTTTAGAGATGCAAGTCTTGTACAGTTACCTATTTCAGTCGCGTACCCGAAAACACGTGGTGTCACGGCCTATGCAAAATTATTAGAGGTTTTGGAGAAATAACCTAGCATGAGTAAGCAGTCTCCCTTCGCGCGAGAAGACGTTATGGAAGCCTATCTAGATAGCCTTCTAAAAGAGCCTGAGGAAGATCCAGGCGATGTGACTGCGCGTACCTCTAGGTTATTAGAGCAAGCTGCTCAGCAACTCGCAGAGAGCGGGTTAAGTGCAGATGAAACATTCAGTATTGAAGAGACAACGATTAAACCAGAGGTACCGGTGGAAACCCCGCTACCTCCTGTTGTCGAAAAAAGGGATATACCCTCTTCAGTGGAAGCCGAGGAAGGTGAAAATAGCGACGCTCAACTGATTGAAGATATCAATGAGCAGGCTTTTTCAGAGGTTTCGGCGGGTCAAGAAGGCGGAAATATACCGCCAGAGCAAAAAATTCCACTAAAGGATACTCTCGATTCTCGCTTTCAAGCGTTATTCTTTGAGGTAGCGGGTTTGACCCTCGCGGTTCCACTGACTACGCTTGGTGGAATACATCAACTTGATAAAGTGGGGCCTCTTTTTGGTAAGCCTGATTGGTTTATGGGTGTGATGATCCATCGAGAGGAAAAAATTAATGTGGTTGACAGTGCAAAGTGGGTTATGCCAGAAAAATATGACGAAAACCTCGCACAATCTCTAAACTACCGATATCTTATTATGTTAGGAGATAGCTGGTGGGGGATGGCTTGCGAAAAGCTCGTCAATACTGTCACTTTAACGAAAGCTGACGTCAAATGGCGTGAGTCTGTAGGTAAGCGTCCTTGGTTAGCGGGGATGGTAAAAGAAAAAATGTGCGCGTTAATTGACGTTAGCGAATTAATATCTATGCTTAACAAAGGCTTAGGCAGTAACGACCAGACGCCATAGTATTGGGAGCCGGTTCATGAGCGATGAAAGAACAAACAGTAATGCCACCGACAGCAACGATGAAATCCTTCAATGGGTTACTTATCGCCTAGGTGAAGAAACTTACGGTATTAACGTAATGCAGGTACAAGAAGTATTACGTTATACCGAAATAGCGCCAGTGCCCGGCGCGCCTGATTATGTATTAGGGATCATAAACCTACGCGGAAACGTGGTTACGGTTATTGATACCCGAGCGCGTTTTGGGTTACCCCCTACGGAAATTACCGACAATACGCGGATCGTTATCATCGAGTCAGATGAGCAAGTGGTAGGTATCCTGGTCGATAGCGTGGCAGAAGTGGTTTATTTACGCTCTTCTGAAATAGATAGTGCGCCGAACGTGGGTACTGAGGAAAGTGCTAAATTTATCCAAGGTGTGAGTAACCGAGATGGTGAACTTCTCATTTTGGTAGATTTGAACAAACTCCTTAGTGATGATGAATGGGATGAGCTAAGTAGCTTATAAGCCTGTCACATTCTGCAAAGGCAGGTAACCTAGTTACTTGCCTTTTTTGTTTAATGACTTCACCAAGTTAAAAGGCCTAGCGCAAATGGAAATGCAGTTCATCGCACCGACACTTTATGAAAGTATATTGCTGGTGCTCGTTGTTGTGCTTTCATTATTGATAGTTTGGCTGTTTAAGCAAATAAGATCACTCCAGCAAGGGATCAAAAGCCTTGAAGCCAAGTATGATAGCCGTTTAGAAGAAACGGTCTCTTCGGTTCGCAACTTTGCCCATCAGCAAAATGAAGAGCAAGCTCGCAACCTCGTGGTGACGCGACACATCCAAGCGTTGCAAGGTAAGTTTGACGATCTTGAAAACCAACTGCGCGAAGTCAAACTACAAGATCCTTCCCTTCGCCTCTATCAACGCGCAGCTGAATTGGTGAAGCAAGGCGCCTCTATTGAAGAAATAATGGAGGCATGCGATATACCGCGGGCAGAGGCCGAAATGTTGAGTATGGTACACCGTCAACCCGCTGGCTCTTAAATTCATTTAGACGTCTAGACGTAAAGATGTTGACATCTTCCCGTGAATTGCCACAATACAGTCATTGTAAAAATGACTGGAGCTTTTCATGCCAATTCGTATTCCCGATCAACTGCCCGCTCAGGATGTGTTGCTGGGCGAAAACATTTTCACGATGGAGAGTGACAGGGCTGCAAACCAAGATATTCGCCCCCTTGAGGTAGGTATCTTGAATCTGATGCCGAATAAAATTGAAACCGAAGTGCAATTACTTCGACTGCTTTCAAATACGCCTTTGCAAATCAACGTTGATTTGATTCGAATTGATAACCAAGCCCCTAAGAATACGCCTCAATCGCACATGGATGCGTTCTACCATGACTTTTCACAAGTTGCAGATAAAAAGTATGATGGGCTTATTGTGACAGGCGCACCTCTTGCACTTTTAAACTACGAAGACGTTAACTATTGGGCGTCTATGACCACCATTTTGGAATGGGCGCAACGTCATGTTAACTCAACCTTGTATCTTTGTTGGGCAGCACACGCCGCCATGTATCATTTTCATGGGGTGATGAGGGAGCTTAAAAAAGAAAAGTTCTCTGGGGTATTTGAACATCAAGTGTTAGATCCCAATAATGAATTACTCAGAGGTTTCGACCCCACGTTTTTTGCACCGCACTCTCGTTACGGGCATATCGACACGTCAGTTTATAACAGCATTGATGGGTTAAACGTGGTGGCTTCATCTCAAGAAGTGGGGGCATACGTTGTGGCCTCTGAAGATAAGCGTATGGTATTTGTGACCGGGCACCCCGAGTACGACCCAGATACGTTGAAGGATGAGTACCTAAGAGACTTACAATCAGGGCAAACGCCGAAAGTGCCTGCGAACTATTTTCAACAGGATAACCCGAATGAGCCGCCAATGGTTCGTTGGCGTTCTCACGGCAGCCTTTTATTTACAAATTGGTTAAACTATTTTGTTTATCAAACCACACCGTACGATTTAAATCAGCTTGCTGAAAAACCACAGCCAAAGAGGTAACGCGTGAGCTTACAATCTATCTCAAACAAGAAGCGAGCTTTGTTAACGCAAGCAGCAGAAAAACGAATCCTTATTCTCGATGGTGCTATGGGTACCATGATTCAAGAGCATAAACTTGAAGAAGAAGACTATCGCGGAACACAATTTGCCGACTGGCATTGTGACGTGAAAGGTAACAATGATTTACTCGCGATCACTCAGCCCGACATTATTTACAACATACACTGTGCGTATTTTGAGGCGGGTGCCGACATTATTGAAACCAATACCTTTAACGCCACCACTATCGCTATGGCAGATTACGATATGCAAGCGTATTCACGTGATATTAATATTGCTGCTGCAAAAGTGGCGCGTAAAGCGGCTGACGCGTATACCGAGAAAACACCAGATAAACCACGTTTTGTTGCAGGCGTGCTTGGTCCAACTAACCGCACCGCGTCTATTTCGCCAGATGTAAACGACCCAGGCAAACGTAACGTCACGTTTGATGAATTAGTGGAGGCCTATAGTGAATCCACAGAGGCCTTAATTGAAGGGGGGGTCGACCTTATCATGCTTGAAACCATCTTTGATACGCTGAATGCGAAGGCCGCTGCCTATGCGGTAGATAGTGTATTTGAAAAGCTGAATGTCACCTTACCTGTCATGGTGTCAGGCACCATTACAGATGCATCAGGTCGAACTTTGTCGGGTCAAACTGCAGAAGCCTTTTATTATTCTATGCGACATGTAGCGCCCTTTTCCTTTGGACTAAACTGTGCTTTAGGGCCGGATTTATTGCGCCAATATGTAGACGAAATTGCTGGCGTTAGTGAGTGCTTAGTGTCGGCTCACCCGAATGCAGGTCTTCCAAACGAGTTTGGTGAATACGATATGGAAGGGGAAGAAATGGCCGCGCATATTAAAGAGTGGGCGGAATCTGGCCTAGTGAACATTGTGGGGGGCTGTTGTGGCAGCACACCAAAACATATTGCAGATATCGCCAACGCCGTTGCAGGTATAAACCCCCGAGCCGTGCCCAATATTGCGCCCAAAATGCGCCTATCAGGCCTTGAGCCATTCGTACACTAGGAGGTAATGTGAGCGCAGAATTTTCAACCTTTATTAATATTGGTGAGCGAACCAATGTAACCGGTTCAGCTCGATTCAAACGGTTAATTTTAGAAGGCGACTATGAAGTTGCTTTAGATGTCGCACGCCAGCAAGTAGAAAACGGTGCACAAATCATCGATATTAATATGGATGAGGCAATGCTCGATTCGAAGCAAGCCATGGTCACCTTCTTAAACCTCATTGCTTCTGAGCCGGATATTAGCCGTGTGCCTATTATGATTGACTCTTCGAAGTGGGAAGTCATTGAGGCGGGGGTAAAATGCGTGCAGGGCAAAGCTATTGTCAACTCCATTAGTTTAAAAGAAGGTGAAGAAAGTTTCTTAGCACAGGCCAAGAAAATTAAACGATATGGCGCTGCAACAGTAGTCATGGCGTTTGATGAAAAAGGGCAAGCCGACACCCAAGCCCGTAAAATTGAAATTTGCCAACGCAGTTACAGGCTGCTTACAGAAGACATAGGCTTTCCACCTGAGGACATTATCTTCGACCCCAATATCTTTGCTGTGGCTACAGGTATAGAAGAACATGATAATTACGCAGTAGACTTTATTGAAGCCACACGTGTCATTCGCCAAACCTGTCCCCATTCTCACATTTCTGGTGGGCTATCGAATATTTCCTTCTCATTTAGAGGCAATAACCCTGTTCGAGAAGCCATGCATTCAGTATTTCTCTACCATGCCATTCGTGCAGGCATGGATATGGCTATTGTGAATGCGGGCCAATTGGAAGTTTATGATGAAATTCCAGCTGAGTTACGCGATGCGGTAGAAGACGTGATACTCAATCGAAGAAGCGACTCTACTGAAAGATTGCTTGATATTGCCCCTAATTATCAAGGTGACGGAAAAGCCGCTGCGAAAGAAGATTTAAGCTGGCGCGAACAGGATGTAAACAAACGTTTAGAGCATGCGTTAGTTAAAGGTATTACCGACTTTATTATTGATGATACCGAAGAGGCACGACAAAAAGCCGAGCGACCATTGCATGTTATTGAAGGGCCGTTGATGGACGGCATGAACGTGGTGGGTGACTTATTCGGTGAAGGTAAGATGTTTTTGCCGCAGGTGGTGAAATCAGCCCGTGTGATGAAAAAGGCCGTGGCTCATTTACAGCCCTACATTGAGGCAGAAAAATCAGATGACGCTAAAAGCAACGGCAAAATATTGCTAGCAACGGTAAAAGGGGATGTTCACGATATTGGCAAAAATATAGTGGGCGTGGTACTTCAGTGTAATAACTTTGAAGTGATCGATCTTGGCGTCATGGTCCCTGCGGCAAAAATTTTACAGGTTGCCAAAGACGAAAATGTCGACATGATAGGCCTTTCAGGGTTAATCACGCCTTCCCTCGATGAAATGGTGCATGTAGCGAAAGAAATGGAACGCCAAGGGTATGAAATTCCCCTGTTAATTGGTGGGGCTACCACCTCAAAAGCCCATACTGCGGTGAAAATCGAGCAGAACTATCATTCGCCAGTGGCTTATGTACCTAATGCCAGCCGCGCGGTAGGGGTCTGTCAAAAGCTATTGAATAAAGGCTCTCGTGATATTTACGCGAAAGAATTGGCTGCGGAATACGACAAAGTTCGGGAGCAGCACGCACGGAAAAAACCACGGAGTAAGCCGGTGACGTTAGCGCAGGCACGTGACAATGCCTATCAGCCCGATTTCTCAGTGCTGCCCGTTGCGCCTAACAAGCTAGGGGTAACACCTGTAACGGCGTCCCTATCGGTACTTAGGCACTATATTGACTGGACGCCTTTCTTCTTAACATGGTCATTGGCAGGCAAGTATCCTCGCATATTAGAAGACGAGGTTGTGGGCGAACAAGCACAGTCGTTATTTGCCGATGCTAACGCGATGCTCGATACTATTATTGCAGACAATAGCTTAGAAGCAAAAGGTGTGATAGGCCTATTTCCAGCAAACCGTGTAGGCGACGATATCGAGATTTATGCCAATGAGGAACGCGGTGAAATCAAAGCTGTGGGGCACCACCTTCGTCAGCAAACCCTTAAAGATAAGTTTGCCAATTATTGCTTAAGTGATTTTGTTGCACCTAAGTCCTCAGGTATTCGTGATTATGTGGGCGCATTTGCGGTCACGGGCGGCATTGGCGAAGACGAACTCGCGAACCAGTTTATACAAGCCGGTGACGACTACAACGGTATTATGGTAAAAGCGGTGGCCGATCGGTTGGCAGAAGCCTTTGCTGAATATCTTCATGAACGTGTTCGCAAAGAATACTGGGGGTATGCAAAGGATGAAGACTTATCTAATGAAGAGCTTATTAGAGAAAAGTATCAAGGCATACGTCCTGCGCCAGGCTATGCTGCGTGTCCAGAGCATACTGAAAAGCAAGTTATCTGGGATTTACTCGATGCTGAAAAACATACCGGCATGAAGCTCACAGAAAGTTATGCCATGTGGCCAGGGGCTTCGGTATCTGGTTGGTACTTTGCCCACCCAGAGTCAAAATATTTTGCCGTGGCAAAGATTCAGTCTGACCAAGTTGAAGACTATGCTTCCCGTAAAGGGTGGACACTGGAAGAGGCAGAAAAATGGCTGTCTCCTAATTTAAGCGATTAATCACAACAAGACATACCCAATGGAAAAACCGTTTAGCCAAGCTTGCGAAAATAATAAACGCCCAATTTTGCACGTGCTAGAACGTGCCTTTGCCAATACGAAACGCGTATTGGAAGTGGGCAGTGGGACGGGCCAGCATGCGGTTTTTTTTGCTGAGCATTTGCCACATTTGCATTGGCATTGTAGTGATCAAGCCGTTAACCATGCCGGTATCGCCGCTTGGTTAATGGCCTCTTCTGTGGATAATATTGAACCGCCAGTGTCCTTTACCGTGGGCGTGGATCACTTCCCTCAGACGGCAGGAGCCGGTTCGTTTGACGGTGTCTTTAGCGCTAATACTGCTCATATCATGCAAAAAGCAGAGATTCAGTCACTTATGTCAATGATTGCTGAAAACCTGCCCCACAAGGGCGTATTTTGCCAATATGGGCCCTTTACCCAAAACGGTGAATTCTCCTCGCAAAGTAACCTCGATTTTCATCAGTCATTATTGGCGCGAGGCTATGGGGGATATCGGGATATTGATGAGCTAAAAACGTGGGCACCTTCTCTACAACTGCAGAAAGTACATACCATGCCGGCCAATAACCTACTATTGGAATGGCACAAGAATTAGTTAACCCAGAAAAGTTACTCTATTTTTACACTTTTGTATAATTGCAAATTTTTTCTATCTATAGTTGTAAACAACGCCAATCTATTAGACAGTAGTAGATTCCAATTATTTGTGAATATTTAAGTAATTGATAACTTCATGAATAGTGGATGTGGTCACGTTCGCTTTTACTCGTCATTTTATTCATCTGACAGTTTAAACGTACGACATGGCGCAATGCTGTGACGCTGTCCTCCATTCATTATCTCGCGTATAGCCGAAGAAGTTAGTTGTATTGCAGTTGGCGCCCATCTCAATGGTTTTATTCTCCTCCACTGCAAATAGTCATAAAAATAACAATGAGAATTCGCTATGAAATCACTTTCGCTACAGAAAAAGTTTATGCTGATCGTAGGCGGTAGTATTGCCGTCATGCTGTCTATCGCCGCTACCATCTTGGTAAATATCGTTGCTGATAACACCCGTGAGCGCGTCCAACAAGACGTCAACGCACTGGTTGCGCGAGAAGCAAATGAGGTGGAAGGTTTTTTTAACAAGTACGGAGGGGTAGCAGAAACCTTTCTTAGCAGCCCCTTTCTTAAAACCTTCTTCTATGAACATACCCAACGAGGCGGCGAAGATGGCCGCGTGAAAAACAGCGCTAAAATCTATCAACTTTTCACTAACATTAGTCATGATGACCCTGTGATTAAATCGGCGTTTTTTGGCTCAGCCCTAACCGGGGAGTACTTTTACGAAGAGGGAAGAGTTGGCGTAGATACCAGCGGACCTAATGCAGGAAATCCTGATTATGGGTATTTCACTACCAAACGACCTTGGTTTAACGCCGCCGTTGATGCTGGTCAACTTTACGTTACCCCGCCTGCCGTTGATTCACAAGATGGCAGTATCTCAGCGGTAGTACAAAAACCTGTCTACGAAAAAGGAAGGCTGATTGGGGTGGGAGGCGTCGATATTTTAATCAGTACAATAGGCAAGGTCATTGATAGCATTAGATACCAGGGGCAAGGTACGGCCTTCCTGTTAGATGAAAATCAAAATATCGTCTATTTCCCAAAACAGGGTAAAGAGTTGCCACTCAGTTCTTCGTTGGCTAACTTTGACACACTGTTTGATGAAACATCGGCATTTTCAACTCTGGCAGGAAAAATCTCTACCGCCAGTGATGGTATGGTTGAAGTCACCTGGAAAGGGAAAGAATACGTGGCCTTTTTTCGCCATGCTAATTTAACCTCGCCTCAAATGGATTGGTCGCTGGGTATTTTGATACCGGCCAGTATCATCGATGGCCCCATTGAGGGTGCAATCACTACCGCGATTATTATTGCACTTATCATCATTGTACTGATTGCTCTGATTACTTTTATTGCTAGTGCAAAAATAACCACGCCTTTAGTCAACATGCGTTACGCAATGGCAGAAATTGCCAGAGGGGAAGGGGATTTAACCAAGCGACTCACCGTTCATAGCAATGATGAAATTGGTGCCCTTGCCCAAGAATTTAATACTTTCACAGACAAACTTCGCCATTTACTGAAAGAAACCGCGCTAAATACGCAAGCGGTGGCGGAGGCAGCGGCGCATCTACGTGATGTGTCACAAAATACCAGCGACGAAATTAATCAAGAACGCAATCAAGTTGATAACGTCTCATCTGCGGTCACCCAAATGGCGCAAACGGTGGTGGAAATTTCAAATAATGCATCACAATCAAGTATTGCCGCAACAGAAGCCGATGAGTTGGTGCAGTTAGGCAGTAATCAGGCAAAAGAGGCCATGGCGGAAATCCGTTCGTTGGCGGTATCGGTCAGTGACGGTGTTGAAGTTGTTAGTGGGTTGAGCAAGGAGTCAGATAACATTGGTGCGGTCATCGATGTGATTAACAGCATTGCAGAGCAAACAAATTTACTGGCATTAAATGCTGCCATTGAAGCGGCTAGAGCGGGTGAACAAGGCAGAGGCTTTGCAGTGGTGGCTGATGAAGTGAGGTCGTTAGCTAGTCGAACCCAAGAATCAACCACGGATATTCGCCGTATGGTGGAACGTCTGCAGAATATGGCGGAACAAACGGATGCAGTGATGAATAGTGGCAAGGCCCGTTCTGAATCTGGCGTGGAAAAAACAGAAAGAGTGGTCAATACGCTTATTGAAATTAATAGTGCAATTGGCAAGGTGCATGAGCAAAGTACTTATATTGCGCAAGCCACAGAACAACAAACGCAAGCGGCGCAAGATATTAACTCGTCGTTAGTGGCCATTACGGATTTAAGCGATAGAACCAGTGTTCACGCCCAAGAGTTAGCGGTGGAAGCGACCCAACTTAGCGGTGTATCAAGCGATTTAAAAGATTTGGTAGGGCAATTTAAAATATAGCACTGAAAAAATACCGCCCGTAACACACGTTTTTGGGAACGCCAAATAGGGAGTGCAAGGGGGAGAGGTAGTCGAATTCGCACTAAGTTAGTCTAACTTGATTTTTATAACCCCATGCACAGTAGCCTCAACTAGGTTACTGTAAAATAAAGTTTTAAAGATAAAGGATACAAGATGTCATTTTCAGTGAATCATTATTTCGATAACAAAGTTACCTCAATTGCGTTTGAATCTGCTCAGGGGCCTTGTACTTCTGGTGTCATGTCACCAGGTGAATATACCTTCGGTACCACGCAACATGAGCTAATGAAAGTGGTTGAGGGTGAATTGGTAGTGAAGCTACCCAACAGTGATGAGTGGACGTCTTATCCTGCGGGCACAGAATTTGAGGTTGAAGCAAATGTTTCTTTTGACGTCAAAGTCTCAGTAGCGACAGCCTATTTGTGTTTTTATAGCTAGTCATTTTGCCAAGGGTACCAAGGGTACCCTTGGTTTTCCTGTTTTTACCTTGTTTATGGCTGACTTGCCAGCTGTATAAAGGCATCCACCAACTGAAAAGGATCGTCTTCTTTCCGATACCCCAAATAGAGGGTTTTTTGAACCCCCTGCTTTCCTAAAGAACGATAGGCTAAATTAGCGTAGTCCTTAGATTCCTCTATCAACCATTTAGGCAGTGCCGTTACACCACGCCCTGCGGCGACCATTTGCAAAATGATTTCTGTTGTTTCTATTTGTCTATGTTGCTTCACTGTGCGATTGGCAGGGTGTAAAAAATGCGAAAAAATATCCAGCCGGCTTTCTTCCACAGGGTAAGTAATGAGGGTTTCATGCGCCAAATATTCTGGCTCTATTATGTCGTATTGCGTTAACGGGTGCTGGGCGTTCATGACCAACACTTGTTCGTAATCAAATACCCCTTTATAGCTAATTGAAGGAAGTTCTAATGGATCGGGAGTCAGCAAAATATCTATGTCGTACCCATGCAACGCCTGTAATCCCCCAAATGTCACCGCCCGCTTTACATCCACATCGACATCAGGGTAGGCCTTTAAAAAAGGTGCCACTACTTTGAGTAACCATTCAAAACAAGGGTTACACTCCATACCAATTCGAAGTGTGCCTTGCTTTCCTTCTGCCATACGGCGTAACTGCGCCTCTGTGTGCTCAAACTGAGGCAAAACTCGCTGAGCTAAATTCAGCAAGCTTTTCCCTGCCTGCGTGAGTACAAGGCGTCTACCTTCTTTTCGCCATAAGGGCACGCCAAAATCTTTCTCTACCTTTTTCATGGCATGGCTTAATGCCGACTGTGTTAAAAACAAAGCGTTAGCCGCTTCAGTCATGGTGCCATGTGTTTCAATTGCGCGAACAATTTTTAGGTGGTGACGGTCAATCATACATTATGAATTCTATTCATGAT
>MDTG01418529.1_pt1 | contig 29533 bp, 25 predicted proteins | sample 811421 | NCBI WGS metagenome assembly MDTG01 (sample SAMN05326645, study PRJNA326480) | marine metagenome | isolation source: seawater | place: Pacific Ocean: South East | collected 2011 | reverse complement strand
ATCTTCGAGGATTTCTTGATCAAGTTCGAGGGCAATGTGCTCGGAAAGAATGCTTGTCAATTCAACTTCTGCGTCGAGGTTGTGATAAGCGTTCAAGTCTTGAGCCAATTCTGGGGTCCACTTAGCTTTGAGCTTCTTAGTTTGTGCGGTAACAGCAATCGAATCAACCTTAATATCAATCTCTGGGATGTATGGGTTGTTCTCGAGGCCCCACTTTGGATCACCTATAACAGAACCAAGTGCGCCACCGTCGACAAAGTCATCGTCAATGACGAAAGACAAGTTCATAGTGGTTGCATCAAGCTCTCCAGCGAGTTGATTTGTTGTTTCAGAGCCGGTTGCAGCTACAACAACAAGTACTTCACCAGCAGTAACTTCATCATCGCGAGTTAGGCGACGAGTTAGACGACCGTTGGAGAGTGCTGTGGTTGGGACGATTGTGACGTAGTCTCTAATATTGAATTGATTATCAGTGATATCATTCAAAGTAAAGCGGCCAACAGCAACTTTCTTTCCTTCCAAATCCGGATCAAAACGGACAAGCTTGTCGAGGCCGATAGAAGAACTATAACCTGTAGTAATAGCCCAACTGGTGGAGGACGGAGTGCCCACTGTACCAGAGGCAATAACAGCCATAGTAGCGTTGTCCGAGCCTGTTGGGGAGGAATAGCCGTTGTTAAGCGAGTAAAAGCTGTTTTCAGCGTTCGCGCCTGCAAGGCTGACACCACCTGTCAATTGTGAACCAACGACACCACCACCGTAGAGGGAATCTCCAGCAGTGAAAGGACGCTTAGTATCACCAAAGGTGAAGTCGAGGAAGAAAATGAGGCCTGATGGCAAGCTCATTGGTTGAACGGAAACGAGATCGTTTGCGATCAATCCGCCGAATACTCGGCGAACAATTGGAAAAGCAACTGAAGCGAAACCTTCGACGTCAGCGCCTGCCATTGAGGAAGACTCTCGAAGGAGTTCCTTTGCTTGATTTTCTAGAAGACTAGCCATACCATGCTTGGTACGCTCGTCCGAGAGACCTTCAAGAAGTCCGGTCTTTTCCCACTTGGTGAGAAGAGCTTGACCTTCCTTGGAGAGATCTCTTCGTACAATGCCTTCGGTTAATTTATTAAGAATAGACATAATATATAATTCTCCTTTAGGTGTTTTTCTTAATTCCGGCTAAAATCTGCATACGATCCATCACTGGAGCCTCAACAGTTTTTGCCGCTCTTCTAGGTAAAGTGGCAGAAGGCCTTTCTAGAGTCTCACGGAGTGATTGTGGACGTGCTTTACCTGTGACACCTCCCACTGCGTTTTCTAGAGTCTCGTAAATAACCTTTGCTTCTTCGATTGAGCGAGATTCTGACAAAGCGTTTACAATTTTTTCTTTTTGTTGCCCATTCAGAGAGCCATTTGTCAGAATCTTGTTCGTATATAACAATCTGGCATTTGACAGATTGATTTTATCAAAATTCTCTTTTAATGTGCGAACAGAGTCAATAAGAGCTTTATTTTTCTCTTGTAGACTATTATTCTGTTCTGTTAATCGTTCGTTGGCATCAATTAGCGCTTGAGCCTGCTCTTTAGCGGCTGTGGCTGCGCGACGAGCCATCATCTGGTGTTCATAATCATCCATGACTGAATCAGGAGTAGCTTCCCAGCCTGATTTTTGTGGTACGATATCAACGATAAGTTCTTCAAGCATCTGTTCCAGGTCGCTAGAATCCACTTCTTCTAGAGTTACCTGGACCGTGGTATCGTCGATTTCGGCTTCTGGATTGGCAGGAGTGGGTGGCGGCCCAAGATCTTCCGGTGCTGCTGCGGCATGTTCAATTTCATCTCCGATAAGCTCCTCATCTTGAGCAGCAAGAGTTTCGGCCATTTCTTTGAGATCTTCGAAATCTAAAGTAATGGTCTCATCGGGTGCATCACTTGGTGGTGCTGCGGCTAATGGGATATCCGGAGTATCAGCAGTTTCTGGAGTTTCTTCTTCCAACAAATTCTCTACCGCTTCTCGGATATCATCTGAATATTTATTTAAAATAGCGGTTTCTGCATTCTTGATTGCAGCCTCTTTTAGTGCGGCCGCATCAATGATTGCCTGTTCTAACAGTGAAGACATGAGTATTCCCCTTACAAATTGGTTCAAAATAAATAGTTTCCTAAAACATAAAAAGAACTATTTTGTAAAATTCCAATTTATAAATGCTTATTTTGTAATCCCAGATCCAGTTAAATGATACATTTCATTGGGAGAAATTCCTGTCAACGAAGCATAAATTCTAAATGTAGTGGGTGCGCTAGTTTCTATATAAACTTCTTTACACTTAACATCTATAGTAATCATTCCGGGATCCGTTACGCTTCCTCCAACAGTAAATTTATTAAAAGTAGTGGCATTTTCATTAAAGTAAAAGTCAAGCGATTTGCCTGCTGGTGCGGAAAAAGTAATTTGCTTCGTTACGCTAGGAAAACTAACCTTCATTACGCCGTTGAAATTGTTCGAGCCAGTTACAAAAGGCGCACCAGATGATTGATAAGATGCAGTATTTCCTAAACCTGCTCTGTAATTATAAATTGACATTATTGAGAAGACTCCTATTTTTCATTATAAATAGTTTTTAAAAAATCTATTTTCTTCTTTTTCTCTTTTTCTTTGGAGAAGGAAGCTTATCAAAATCTACCTCATTGTACCTTTTTTCTTCGGCCTTTAGTTTATCTAGTACTTTCTGGCGTCGTTTTTTAGCTAGTCTTCTTTTTTGAGAAGGCTTTTCAAAACGTAAAGATTCACGGTAGCCTTCAAGGATTCGATATTTTTTCATTTTTTTGATGAATCTACGGATCATCCTAGCTTCATTGTCGTGCTTACCTCGTGGGCGCTCCGATAGGTTTACTGGTCTTTTAGACATTATTACTCCAAATTATTTAAATCATCTTTTTCCAATTATGGCCACTACCAAGGGCCAAAATTCCACTAATATCTACGCCAGGATCATTAGGTGCGTAGCTTGCCAGAGGGCTCGCTGGAGAAGCTTCAGATCTCGGCGAACCTCCTGACGATAGTGGTTCAACACCTTCAAAGATACCAGACATATTGCCGCCAATAGATTCTTCTAGCTTTCTTTTGCGAGCTTCTAGGGCTGCTTGTGCTTCTTCTTGAAGCTCTACTCGTTGCCTTGAAAAGTCTTGCTGTGAAGGCTCTTCGACTCTTGCCTCAACGATTGTTTGTTGAGGGCCGATACCGACTGCCACTTCTTTAATTAAACTTGACAGAATTCCCTCTTCAAAAATTACTTCTTTAATACATTCTTTGATAAGGGGCTTTAGGATTTTTTGTAATTCTTGTTTTTTCATTTTTTCCTCAAAATATCATTCAAAGCTCGATTAATCTTGTCGGCTTTGGTGAAAATGTTCGGCTCTTTGTATTGTTTGCCTTCCTGCAAATTCATAAAGGCGTTTGGTGTGCTTGGCTCGGAAACAAAATCAAAGCAAATAAGCTGAAAGTCATCTTCTACTACAACACCGCCTTGCATACTCTCGCGAACTGAACCTAAACCTCGTGATGAGATTCCCAATTGGCAACCGCTTTCCACAAGAGACCTTAGAATGTTTCCTGCGGGTGTCCCCAATACTTTTACTGTTCCCATAACTTTTGGACCATCAGACCAAATGTTTGTAACCATATGAGAAGCATTTTTCAAATTAATGATTGAATCATCAGGATGGTCTAGTTCTCCTAGGGCGCGGCGCTCTTTTACTAATTTTTTATAAGTCTCCACCTCGCGCATGAGTACTTTTTCGGGGTAAACTCTACCATTTCCGTTCTGTACATCGCACTGCTGCATAAGTCCGGTTAAATACATTGCGTTATTTTCTTTAATATCTCTTTTTTCGGCTTCGGTGAGCAAATCTTGACATACACCACCTTCACAAAGAGCATAATATTCTCTTAATAATACTTTTGACATTTTTCAATTCCTCTTAAAGTAGTCAACAACCATTTTTGCAGCGTCTAACACCGCGAAGCATCCATCTTCTAAACATCACAACTTCCTCCGTTTGTGTTTAGCCTTAGACCCATGTCCCCGAAGAGTTTATCTAAGGCATATGAAGTGCCAGAACTAATCCATCCACAGATAAATAAGTTTAAAACTTTCATTTCAAATGTAAATAGTTCAGTAAGAGGGCTAATGGCACATAAAAATACACCTACCCAGAACCCCATACACATCGAGCATGTCCAGAAATACCCATTTGGTCTAATTCTATCAAAAATCTTGCCGTGGCACAATAATTGAGTCAAGCCGTGAGCAGTTAAAATAAAAAATAAAAGTGACATTACTTTTCCTTGTCTTTTCCTTCGAGCATATAGCTCATCCAGTATGGTTCATAAGTGTATCCGGGCTTGATTGATCCCTTTTCAGTTGCTTGTGGCACCTCTCCAAGCTCGGTAGAGTCTTCTTGTGTTGGGTGAGTATAATAATCATCAAGCATTTTTTCATAATCTTCGATATAATTGTAGTAAGGGGCTTCTTCTTTCAAGAAATTATAAATACCATACAAAGCATAATCGTTTACGCTGATCTCTGGATCTTTTGTTTCACAAATAAGAGCCTCAATGGAACCATAAACACTGCCACCTTTGATGGATTCGTATTCTACGACACCCTTCTTTTTGAGAAAGTTAAAAAGCCTATTTTGAACTTCATAAACTGCGTCACTAATTTCTTCTTTAGCAAATGTGACGATCTTTCTTTTACTAGGCATTAGAACAATATCGATCTCTTTGTGGTCGAAAATCAAAATGTTTCCATCCAGACTTTTACGAGCCTCAAGCTCGATGTTGAGTCGAGTTTTTTGTTTTTTGCCCACTCTTACAATAATATCAGTTTTCAACTTTCTATCTCCCTAACGAGATTTTGAATCTTCAAAACATCGTGGATAAAAGTATTGTCAATATTTCTCTTTTTCATGCTTTCGATCATATTCAATACTTTTTCGGTGCCTTCCTTCATAGATTGGTCCGTATTGACTTCTTGAAATTGTAAAGATTTTTCAAGCGCCTCTTTTAGTCTCGGAAGTTCATCGCTCAAGAATACCTTAAGATCAATTCCATTGTCAGAAAAGGAGCTAATATAAGTTTTTAGAAGACTTTTTTGTTCTTCAAGAAGTGAATCGTTATATTTTTCGTTAAACTTCTTAACAAACGTCTTGTAAGTCAAGTTATCAATAGGCTTTAAAAGTTCCTTTTCTTTTTCTTGTGCGGAAAGCATTTTTCCGACCATTTGGTTTTCTAGCAAGACTCTCTGTTTTGCTTTAGTTTTTGGGTGAAAAATCTGAAAAACGGTTGCTAAATCTTTATAGTTTGGTACGAAGTTATTAAAAACTTCTGGTGATATATACTTGTTAATATCTTCGATAAGTTGTCCCTGCTCTTCAAAAAGGCTTTTGTGGTTAATTGAAGACTTTAAGATTCTGGCTTCATAAACGAGTTTTTCCGCCACAACTCTTTCCACTTCTTTTGTCTCAAGAATCATCTTGTAAATTTCTAAATCTTTAGCCAGAAGAGTATTACCTTTAAAGTTTTCTTTTATCATCTTCATAATAAGAGATTTTTTTTGATTATCTTGCTCAACAATGCTCTTTGTCAATTCTCTGATTAAGACTTCGAATATAAAAGCGGTGTTGCGCTTTTTATTATGCTTCATTTTCATTTACTTTGATCTCCGATTTTTCTAATTCTTCAAGCAAGTTTCTAACTTCTGTACTCGCCTCAAATAAAATGGCTTCTTCGCTGTAATTAGTGCCCTTTGTTTCGTAAATACCACGAGAATAGCTTTTTAGATCTGACATGCCGGGAATAATGTCTTTTGGTTTTGGAATTGCAATACCTGTGTAGTTCTGTATTCTTCCATTTCTACCGTCTCCGCCTCTTTTCGACTTTGAAACATATTTTTTGCCTTTAGCAGCCGCTGTTTGAGACTTTGGAGTAGTTCTTCGGTCTCTATCATCTCTTTTTGCTGGGACATCGAGAAGGGGCCCTTCATCGCCTCCAGCGGCGGGTTCCGCAGCAGGTTCTGGGGTTGCTGTGTCAGGGGTTGCTGTGTCGGAGACTGCATCTGTGTTATCAAGACCTAAATCTGCGCCGAGGTCCCCGGCGTCGGGAGTTCCTAAGTCGCTTGTGCCGCTGCTTAAAGCAGCAGCAGTATCGTTGGCTGCAGCCTCGGCAGTAGCATTAAGTTCTGATTCGAACCTTCTGTCATGGAACATCTCTCTTTGGTTTCTAATAAATTCTTCTTCCGAAAGGTTAAAAAGATTTTTGGAAATCCAGCGACGAGAGAAAAAGTTTTCTGTGGCGCCGGAAGCAATTTCAAAGCGTGTTTTCCACTCCTCAAGATCTTGAAGTTCAGCAATTTTTGAAGGATTATTAAGCTTTAATCTGAAACTTACTAAGTCATCGCCGCGAAAACCTAAAGTATAAAGATGTATGATACCTACTTTTTCTAGTTCTGTGATAATAGATCTCTGTAATCGCTGAATTGTTCTTGCAAAACGAACATCTTTTTGAGCGAGAGTTGTTTTATCTTCATTTGATTCTGAATCGCTGGAAAGATATGCTGGTGGAATCTTTAAAGCTGAAAACATTTTATCTCTAAGGTATTTCACATCATCGATGTCGCCAGTAAACTGTCCTCCCGGGAGCGTCTCAATTTTAGAGTTTTCTCCACCGCGAGTTGGAATAAAATAGTCTTCCTCTACAGATAAAGGATTGTATCTTAAATCGACGCGTCCAGTATTTGCATCCACAACTTGATTTCTCTTCATTGATGTAATAGTTTTTTGAACAAACTGCTCAACGTCATTCGGAGCAATATTACCAACATCGATATAAAATACCCTTCTTTCTGCCGATCTTACAATTCTATAGGCCATCATCGCGTCTTCCATCAAGACCAGTTGTCTCCAGATACGTCGGGATGGATCAAGAACCGATGTTCCATAGGGAGCATACTTATCATTCCCTAAAATTCTAAAATGTGCTATCTGCCAGTTTTCGAAAGTCATTCCGGCCGAGTTCCACTGATATTGAACATAGTTGGGATTCGTAGGGTCCTCACCTTCCATTCTCTCAACTTCTCTCAAAGGTAATGAAACCACTGATTTGATTCCGATCCTATCATCAATGTCAAGATAAAGCATAAAATCGCCAAACTTACACATAGAACGACACCATCCAAATAGATTGTGCTCTAAGTTCAAAACGTTGACGTAAAGTGATTGTAGGACAGCCTTAATTTCCTCATTTGGGCAATCAATATTCAACATAGGGCTAAGAGATGAATGAGTTGTCATTTCATCAGCATAAATATCTAGAGCAGAAGCAATCTCTGGCATATATTCCATCTGATCGTAATCCACATATCTTTCCGCGCGGTTCTGTTGCGCCATGATTTTGGAATGCATAACGTCAAAAGGACTATACTCTGATTTTCTAAACTGTTGTCCTGATGCAGACTTGAATTGTGTTGCATATTTGTCCAAAGAAGTTCTATTGATCTTCCTGTTCATCTGGGTTCGCCAGTTGACAATAGGTCCAGAGAATAATCTAGTTAATCTGCGAAATAACTCTGATTGTGGGTTATTGGGGTTTTTGTTTCTATCTGCCATCTTTTATCCTTTTATCAACCAAGAATAGTTCTTGTAGTCTTCTTTTGTTTTAAACAGTTTTTCGTCTAATGTCTGTTTTTTATTGTACCCTTCCATTCCGGGGATTGTTGTATTAACTTTTGTATTAACTTTTACTATTGAACCCAAGCATGCCTTTTTGTACTCTATTTCTCTTGAGTTAACAGTCAGGGCTGTATCTCGGATCCAACACCCTATTGCCAAAGACATGATCAAATCATCATTATATCCCCTCATGGCTTGAGGTTTACCATTATGCCAAATAAAAGTTCGTAATTCATTTGAAAAACGAACCGAATATGTCTTAATTAGTTTGTTTCTTACGAATTCTTCTAATTTTGCTACAATCAGAGGCCTAGTTTTTGAAGAAGTGGTAAAACCGGGCACTGCATTGTTATTAGATTCTCCTTGGAAACTATCTACGAACTCGTGAGTACTTTTTATAGAGTAATATAAATTTGAATAATTTAGGTCGATAAGCTTTTCAAGGACTGATATACCAATACCCACATTTTCCACTACCAATAAACAGTTACCATACTCTTTTCCCGATGATTGCAGAATGTTTGAGTACATATCAATATTGGGCTTTCCTTGGTATTCTGCTACAACTTCCATTGTTTCTAATTTGATCACATGAAATACAGAATAGTCTGCGCCGTCGCCTCGTGCAACATCAGCAACTAACAAATAGGTGCACTCTGGGCTGTATTCTTCCCATATCCAAAGATTTCTATCAAACCCTGTCCTATATTTAGGCTCTGTGGCGTTAGCTTCGATCCAAGCAATATCGTCCGGATGGATTACACTGTCTCCAGAAGTATTAAAATTGCACTCAAGCTCTTGAGCAATCTCTCTTCTTGACATATTTCTTGTTTCTTTTTCAAACCAAGCCTGATCTCTTTCTGGATGCACATCCCAAGGCAAGTTTACTGGATGGAAATCGTTTGCGCCCTCATCTGCTTCAATATAAGTTTTATGAAACCAGTTACCAACACCATTCGGGGTACTCAAGGCGATGCAACGGCCACCAGTAGAAATTGTGGGATACAAACCAGCCCATAATTCATCTAAGTTGTCTACGTGGGCGGCTTCGTCAATAACCAAGAGAGATAGTGCCTCTGAACGGCCCGCGTCTCCGGAAGTCGAAGTAGCTTTGATTTGTGAGCCGTTTGATAACTCAAATGAGGCCCTATTGTCAATTGATATTTCTGCTAAAACTAGCCATTCTGGCAAGTTTTTCATGATGGCTTTGACTTTTTTAACTAGGTTTGCGGCCGTTGCAAACTTAGTAGCCATTACAAGGATGTTTTTGTCACGGTAAAACAACATAAGCCACACAATGTATGCAGCTGCAATTGTAGAAATACCTAGCTGTCGTGCTTTTAAGATTACGTTAAAACGATAATCGTTGAAATCCTGCAGCAAATCAGCCTGATAGTCGTATGTTTTAAACGGTATCAGACCCTTGATTGGGTGAGATATTCTAGCGTAATTATTAGTAAAATAAACAGGATCTTTGCCGCATTTTACTATTTCTTTTACTATCTCTTTTTTAGATAATTTGTAAGACATTATTCACTTATTTAAAAGTGCCTTCTTTTAAAAACTTTTGGTATTTTACATCAATCGGATCAGTGATTCCTTCGCCAAGAGATTCAACTCCTGTCATCCCGCCAATGGCGAAGAGTTTATGACACATTACAAAAGTTCGAACTCTTGAGGTATTTTGCACAATACAGTGGCATTCACCTTCTGGTGTCAAAGATAGGGTATTACCTGTGATTGTTTTGTATTCTTTTTTAAGGAAGTCTGCAATTGCAAAAAGCTTTCTTTCGCACTCTTCTTCGAATCCGCGAGCATAAACATCACTCAGCTTAATATTTGCCTCATAGTTAATTTGAAGCATGTTACCGATGATTTTTACTCCAAAGCCATCAGATACTCGGCTGTCCATGATTGGACATCCTTCTTCTCGGTTCAAGCCGATTACTTTTGCTTCACCATCGACGAATCTCTCGTCATGAGCACCGTCATAAGCATTAGCTGCTGCTTGGTTGATTCCTTGGATGATTTCTAATGTTGTAGCCATTTTATTATTCCTTTAATTATTCGCCATATTTCATATTATCTCTTTTTGCGCGAGACCAAAATTTGTATCCACTTGGTGTGCCTTCTTGATTTGGGCCAGCCCAGTATACTTCTCTGTCGCCGATTAGACCAATAAATGTATTTGGTGGCAGTAAATTGAAGAAATCCATGGAAGATTTCAGCCCCATCGCATCAAAAAGATCTTCGAGCGTCATATCCATATCTTTTGCCATTTCGACTGCATTGAATTCTCTATAGGGATTACCTTTTACTTGTCTTTTGCTACCATAGATACCAAAGTCGCCGCCCATATCAGAGCCGGTGCCTGCTTTATCGGGAACGCCACCGATGCCGGGTTTTGTAGTTGCGACACCATCAACATAAGTAACGTCGTCGGGTTCTTCTCTATCTGGTCTATTATCTTTTTTTGCTTCTGTAGTTACTATAGCAATCTCTTCTTTAATGATTTCAATCAGGTTTGATTTAGTGATTTTCATTTTTTTATCCCTCTTGAAATGGGCGCCAGCCGGATGACCATCTGTCTTCCCTGCCTTCAACCCATTGTATGTAGCACTTAAAACAACAACCAAACTTTGTCATATACACGTCATCTTTTAAATCAAAAGAATAAGCTTCGCATACAGGACAATTTCTATTGCTATCCTTACTAAATAGTTTTTTAGAAATCAAAATTCCATCGATTTCAATTTTTTCTTTTTTTTCTTCTTGCTTTTTTTCTTTTTCGTAAAGATCTCTGATTTGCTGCTGATAATCTTTTTCTTTTTTATCATTCCAATCTGCTTTGGGGTGTTGAATTGCTTCTTTTCCATATTTTTTAGATATTGCCACTTCGTATTTAGCAATTTCATTTAAGTCTTTCTTCATTTGTTCACCGCATAAGTTATGGCTATTGTTGATGCTACACCCGCCGCAAAGCCACCTACAATACCCCATGCTAAAGCATTTTTTCCGGGCTTTTTGGCAATAATTTTATTCAAGCCTTCGATTTCTCTATCTTTGATTGATATAGTATTATCACACTTTTTTTGCTGGATGTCAAGAGAAATATTTAACTGCTCCATCTCTAAATCGTATTTCGCTTTCATTAAAGAAATCTCGTATCCCAATTTTAACTCGTATTCTTCTTTCATAAATTTACTAGTAGATAAAAGTTTAGCCGTTGCTGTTGGATCAAAAAGAGTGCCCGAAAATGGAACACATTGGGATTCTTGCAAAAACGTAAATTTACCCTGATCTGAAGCTAGAGCATAAGATGTAGATAATACTAATAATAACAACACTTTATTTAACATATTCAAATCCAAACAAACTTTCTATTTCTTGAGCCAGTTCTTCTGGCTGTTCTTCAAAATTCTTAATATTATTTCTAATATCTTTTTCTTTAGCGCTAGAAATAGCCTCCAAATCTTCTTTATGATTCTCTTCCATATCTAGAAGTATCTGTTCATACAAAGCTATTGCACTGTCTCTTTTTTTGATTTCTTCTTCATGCAAAGATTGAAGAAAATCTAGCTGTTCTTCATAGGATTGATTCATGACATCCATAGATTTTTTTAATGCAGCATAATCATTTCTCGTCATAAAAAATAATATAATCATGAAAATGAGACCAATCATTTGCCAGTTTTTGGAAATGAAAGGTCCCACTATTTTAAGGATTTCTCCAAAATTGATTTTAATCAACTTATACCCCTTTTAATCTAACGATTGCATCGATGACTGATTGTCCACCGATATACAAAGCACTTAAATAAAGCCAGTGCTCGCTTTCTAAATTACCTGTGAATAAAAGTCCTGTTGCCATTCCCCATACTAACAGTTTCCTAGATACAGCTTTTTCTAAAACTTTATCAAGTGCGCCTTTAGCCATTTGTGTCATTGTCATAAACCCTCCTATTTGGATTTAATTAGTCAGACATTAACCGAAGCGTAGCCATTTTTCTTATCAATAGTAATCTGCATGTCTACACAGTCCTTAAGGCTGTCTAGGTGAGAAATAAGCAATACAGTCTTGAAATAAGATTTTATAAGATCAAGAATTTGAATAAATCCATGCATATTTTCTTCATCAAGCGCTGTTCCGGGTTCGTCCAGAATAAAAAGATCAGACTTTGGCAAACTAGATACGCTAAGGAGAGATAATCGGATTGCCATGGCAGCGATTGTTTTTTCTGCTCCGGAGCCCATTTCAAGAGGTCTAGGATCATAAGAAGGATGCTTAATAAAGATATCTAATCTCTTTCCATCATCTTCAAAAAATACTTCAAAGTCTACAATATTTGCTAATATTTTAGCGATTTCTTCATTAATTACTGGTAGTTTTTTCTTAATTACATCATAAGCAATTCCATTTGGGTGCATACATCGCTGATATAAGTCAGCTGCCGAATGTTCTTCTTGTAGTGACAAAAATTGATCTTTTTGTTCTTCTAAAAATGTCAGCGTACGCTCTAAAGAACCTACTTCCTTGTATAAGTTTAATACAGAGATATTGCATTTCGAATGCTTACTTTCAAGTTTCGCTAGCTTGAACTTAAGATTTTTCATTTTCTTATTTAAAGATTCAAGATTTTCAATAGTCTCTTTATTGAGTTCATATTCAGACAACTTATCTTCTATTGAAGAAATTTCTACCATTATTCCCTTTATGATTGATTCATTCTTTTCAATTTGCAAGTCGTAAGTTGTGATTTGATTAGATAAGGAGTTCTTTCTGTTAATTAGGGCATTATATTTATTTACATGATCTTCTACTTCTTCCGGATCTATTTCTTTTAGCTCGTCTTTTAAATCTTCAATTGATCCCTGCAATCTACACACTTCATTTTGAGTCTTAGGAAGCTTACCTTTTGCTATATATGCGTCTTTGACAAATGGGTTTTCACAACAATATTTGCAATCTGGGTCATATTCGTGGCCTTCGAGCATTTTTATTTTTTTGTTGTTTCTAGCCAGTTCACCTTCTTGGTCCAAAAGGGTTTTTTCAAGAAGAGTCAGTTCTTCAAGAAGCTCGTTTGCTGTTTCTTGCTTTTCAAAAAGTGCTTTCTGGTCATATTGAGATTCAAAGTCTAATATTCTCTGATATGTCTGACGATCTGCGTCTCTTTTTTTGGAGAGTTCCTCAATTTCTTCAGAAGAAGAAATGACTTCACTCTTCTTATCCTGCAGTTCTCTTTGGACTTTCATCACATCGATTAATTCTGCTGGTATTGATTTAATTTTTTCATCTAGCTCTAATATCTCTTTGTTGCAAGCTTTTATTTCCTGATTTATCGATTCGCAAGATTTCTTTTTATCGTCAAGATCATTATTGGCTACCTCAAGATCTTCTTGAGCCTCTTCCAGTTCGGCATCGAAATCACGTCCATCTAACTTCCTTAAAGCTCCCTTTGTATCAGAAGCCTCTTCTTTTGCCAACTTATATTTCTTCTCAAAAAACTCAAGATCTAAGAATTTGGCTAAAATTTCTTTTCTCTTTGTAGATCCCTCTTTAATAAAAGTTAGTGAATCTAGTTGGGATGCCATCGAAGAACACAAAAAGTCATCCAATGTTCCAAAAAGCTTTCTAATGTTCTTATCCGTTTTGCTTCTCGTTAGGCCGTTTTGGCTCTCAATATTATCGACATAGGGATCATAACAGTTAAATTCCACATCAGTTTTTGCCTCTAGTGTCGTTTCTCCTTTTAGCTTTTTGACGTATTTTTCTGATGTTCTCTCTATATAATAGTCCTTGTCTCCAATCGAAATCTTAACTTTTCCGACGCCGGCGTCCATATTTTGATTAATGATATTTAGATTCTTTCTATCATTCTTGGAAGTAGAGTTATATACTGTATATAATAAAGAATCAATAATACTAGATTTTCCGGAAAAGTTCTTTCCAAAAATACCCACGATTCCCTCTAAATTGTCGAAGTTAATAGAGTTCCCTTTGCCATAGTTAAACAGATTGTCCCACTCTAGAGATCTTATCTTCCAATTGACATTTCTTGACACTTCTTCGTTTTCTTCGGCGATTTTGTTATAACGAAGATTTAAGTCTAAGACCTTTTTCATCAGATCTTCCTCTACTTCAAAATCCTCAAGATACTCTCTAATTAGTTTTTCTTGGATTTCAACATTTCTTAAATCTTCTACTTTTAGACCTTCCGTTGATTCTTCAACAGAACCTCTTTGTCCTGCAGCTCTGTTCAAAAATGTCACAGTTTCAGGCTTAAACCTTCTCTTTGCTACTTCAATTGCCTTTCTCATAACACCAAGAGGAAGGTTGTTCTTTGAAACCAATCGCAAGCGACAGTTGCTAGGGACTTTTGTGCCCTTTGGCATTTTTCCTTTTGGTGTCAAGTTAATAGTAACAAATGGTTTGGGATTTTTAATTTCTATGTGCTTGCAGCTGTATGAATCTTTATCTTGAATATTCCAAAGCAGAAAGCCCTTATCATTTGATTCGCCATGGTTCTGTTGGACGGTAGAGCCTGCATATCGAATTTTGCCTTCTTCGTCTAAGATTTGATTTGTTTTGTGAATATCCCCCAAAAATCCGTAATCGTGACCGTCGAAGATGTCGATTGGGTGCTCTCCGTGATCCATAACCCAACCAGTATCCGTTACGACTCCAGAAATAGAGCCATGATAAAGCGCGATATTGATTTTATTTTTGTCTGAAGGGTCTACCCAGTTTTCTTCGTCAAATACTGATAAGACATTTAAAGAAAATCTGTCGTCTAGGCTAGTCTCTCCAGAATTCTTCAAAAGATGAAGATTTGGGTGATCAAGGGCCTCTGCAATGGGAGAAATCGCATCTTGGCGATTAGAGTTTCTTAAATTCCCATCGTGATTTCCCAAAATAACATATGTCGGAGCAATATCTGCCAAATTGCTCAAAAAAGCAGAACACATTTCTACAAACTCTGGTGAGATTTGTGTCTTTGTGTGTGCGATGTCTCCACAATGTACGATATAATCTACTTTTTCTTTCTTTAAAGTTTCGTAAATTTTATCAAAGATAATATTGTATTCCCAATGATATTTTAAATTTTTAATATGTGTATCTGCAATGTGAGCAAACTTCAAAGTATATTCTCCTATAAAGACGAGATGGCTAATAAGAGAGTGTCGTACTCTCTTATAAATGGCGCTGCGGTGCTTAAAATTCTAACTTCTTCTTTTGACATTTCCCCAAGATCCCTACTATCAGGGTATTGGAGTTCTCTAACTTCTATTCCATATTTTAATAACAAATTCTTAATATAAGTTGATTTTTTCTCTGCATCTGGATCAAGTGCCAATAATATTGGTGTGTCAAATTCGACAATCTTCTTGAAAAGATTAGATGATTCTCTCAAGGTTGAACCAAGCAATGGTACAGCATTTTCTGCTTTGATTGCATCGAAAACTCCTTCTACTAAAGTTATTTCTTTTTCAAAATCTAAGTAAAGCTCATTAAAAATAATGTCTCTTCCTGCTGGTGGATTTAAGTATCTCATATATTGATCTGTAAAAGTTCTGGCTATAAAATAATTTAAGTTGCCTTGCGTATCAAAAGATGGTATAATGACTCTATCTTTGTATCTTCCTTTGGTGCAGTAGCCCATTTTCCATTTCAAAATATCTGGCTTTTTGATGCCTCTGGTTTTTAAATATCGAGTGACCACTTTGGAAGGGTTCTGATTGCATAGGCTTACAAATGATTCTGGCATTTCTATGATTTGTCTTTCTTTGACTTCAAATTTCTCTTCAAAGATTGAATCAAAATCACTTAAGTTAGTTTTTTCACCGGATATGTTTTTCCATGCTTGGTAATCATTAAAAGTACCAAATCTTCGAACGATTCTCGAAAGTTTTGTTCCCCGGGCATCACAAATCCAACATTTGTAAACACCTTTTTCTACGTTTACCGAAAGCTTTCGCTTGTGATGCTTGCAGTATGGGCACTTGAATAGGAGTTCTCCTCCAGATTTATAGCTTGAACCCAAAACATCAGTTAAAATGACTAACTTCTCGTGCATGTTATTAATATAGCACGTTATGATCCTCGTGTCAAGGATTAATTTTCCAAATTCTCCTGCAATAAATAGTGTCCTGCTTTCGCAACAATAACAGCGTCTGCTATATCATAACAATATTTTTGAATATTTCCATATCTTGTATAATCTACTTCAAACTCTTTTGTTTCCAAGAAATGATCCATAACGACATCTTTTGCCTTGGATCCTCTTGGGACCTTAATGTTACACTTAGATCTGGCAGATATTGGTGTTATATATTCTGGCTCTTTTGAGAAAAGTTCATAACATATCCAAGAAATTATGCCGTTAAATCTCTGGAGTGTTGACATGGTTTTGGCTGTTGAACCGCCTTTTCTGAAAAACATAAGGGCTTGCTCGATAAAGATATTTTCAATATTGTATTCTTTATATATTTCGTTTAAGGTTTCTTGGGTCTTTTTTGCTTTTTCAAAAAATCCACCCACCTTTCTTAAATCGATATAGTCTGTTTTGACTATTTTTCCGTTATCTAAAACACAAACACCGATAATGCTTGTGCTTATATCTAAGCCTAAAATCATATTAGAAATCCATTTTTAATTTAAAAGTATACTGCTGATCTTCTTTTTTCTTAACAGGGCGAGCAACAGATGCAATGCCTATTAAGTTTTTGTTTTCATCATATATGCCAATTTTTGATATATATGTTGTCTTTTCGAAAGATGCTGTCGGAGCAACATACAACGATTTAACAGTATTCTTTATTTCTCTCTCCGGCTCTATAAAAGTACTAGAACCAGAAAAAATCGGTGTCGAGCCGCTGATTATAAAGGTAGGATTATTCGAATGGTTCATTTCACCTTTATCAGCATGGGCCAACATAGTAACAGTCGGGATATAATTTGTTCCTTCAAAAGTCATATCGTAACTAGAAGAAGGAACGATTCCGGACGGATTTCCGTCATTGGCGCCCACTCCGTAAACTAGCCACGAAGATGGAACTTGATTAGTTATATCATTAAGATAATTTCTAGGCGTAGTATCAAGCTCCCAAGATCCAGTCAGTGCGATGAATCCCTGATTATATAAAGCAACGCCGGCGACAGAACCGGAACCAACACTTCCTGATGGGCCAGTCTGAATAAGCTCTCCATTGTAATTTTTATCTTGCAGTCTTCCTATGAGAGTGCCCGAGATATAAAATTTTAAATCTATCGAACCTTTCTTAATAGATGACCCATAGAATATTGAGGGAACTGAAATCAAGTTCAACTCTTGAGTGGATTTATCTCCCATGCTTGAACTATATGCGTAGTGTTTACTAATATGTTTATAGTAGTTTAGAGTATTTTTCAGCGCGTATACATACGGCCTTGGAGGTAGAGGCCCTGCCGGATAATACTTTCTAGAAATAGAGGCCGTCAGCGGATATGACCCAGTTATTGTATCTCCATATAGAAAATCAGAGTTAAAATTTGATGTTGATATAGTTTTAAAACTGGATAGAGTTCCATTTTTTGTAACAAAAGGATAGATTAAGCCAGTATCTGACTCCGTTCTATCAACATTAAGCTCATAAAGAGATATATTTCCGGGTGGCGCGTTTGGGACGCTCTCCACAAATTCTCCTGATATTTGAGGCTTATTTTGTTTATAAATTTTGCTATCATATATCGATAAAGATACTTTTGGATTTGTCTCTATGGTGTTATAAATAACATCGCTTTGGCTAAACTTCTTATATGGCATGACATTTTTAGTAGTCCAATCTGACTCTTAAGGTAAGCTCATTTGTTTGATCTTTCTTAAGAGGCTCGCTCAACTTAGCAACTGCAAGTAACTCATTATCTGCCGAGTAAAGACCAACCGAAGTGATGTAAGCCACTGATGGATCAGAAGATACGTTTTTAGTTACAATCTTACTGCCGCTCAAGTATGTTGGATTAGAAGAGTAGTTAAATTCTCCATTATTGGCTCTGCAGAAATAGATCGTACTGTTGAGTTCTGTAGTGTTATTCAACAGGTTATCTTCCCAGCATCTTCTTACATCATCAGCAGAAGAGCTGATCTGGTTTGTCACAGCGTAGTCTGCTGCGCCTGCAAAGATATCTGCCGATGCAGTGATAACAGCCACTCCAGCTTGATAATAAATTAGACCCACGCCTGTGCCGGCGACTGCTGCAGATGATGTGTATAATACACCATATTCTCCCGATGGAGAGTTGACTCTATAGTCATTTTCAGCCCCATAATCTGCCAAAGTTTTTAATCCCGTTGAGCCGGATAAAGTAATACTGTAACTACCTTTTTTAATTTCGTCTTTCACCAAGAGGCGAGAATAGTTTAAAAACACACAGCTTTCAATCTTGTCTCCTCCTGTCAAATCTCCGTCTCTATCAAATTTTCTAACGTTTCCTGTTACTCCGTACCCTACAAGAACTTGAGCCATTTGATTATATATGTTCAACTTTTTAGCGTTCTGGGCGCTCAAAGAAGAAGATAGAGTGCTGGAGTATCCATAGGTGATATCAAAAATATGATTTGCGGAAGAACTCAAGAAAGGATAGTCGTAAACACTTTGAAACATTCCGTGTGCGTAGTTTTTGATGTTTAGATCGCTATAAGTTCCAGAAACAATAGACCCAGTAATCGGGATTGCCTCATTCAATAGAGTTCTTGTAGTAGCCACATCACTGCTTAATAAATTCTTAAATACTGTTGCCATTTTAAATGTCCTTCTTCTTTAGGAAGCGTACTGGAATGTCGATTCTGTTTCCAGTGGTAACTCCGGTTACTCTGATATTTGAGTCAATATAAAAATATTCTACTGTGTCGATTGATGTCAAAGATCCTAACTGCGTGAACAAGAAAGTACTTGTATTCAAGTCGATACTAGCCTGTACTTTGAACTGGATTCTCGTACCCCTTGGGCCTTTGATAACCATACCGGGAGCACCTTGTCCAATTTGCTTATTGTTAGTTATTTCACCAACAAATTTTAAATCTGTGCCAAGCGAAAGATAATAGCTCGCAATCTGATCATCATCAATAAATGATATGGTTGCTAGAGTTTCTGCATCTTTTGAAAGAATTTCTCCGAGGCGTGTATCCATCTCGATTAAATATTGAGTTTCTACCAAGTCGGCATCAAGCTCTCTTTGCGGAGATACTTCATCACTGTCCAAACCTTGGTCTACTCTAATATAATTATCTCCGCTTCCATCGACTCCATTAAGTACACCTTTAACGTTTGCCAAAGAAGTGCTTGTCTCATCGTCCACAGCGACATAAAAGACGCCAAGAGTCGGGTTTCTAGCCGTTGAAGAAGCATTGATGGCACCGTTGCCTCCAAATACTTCATTTAACACCAAAGATGGTAAATAAAGCAAGTTAGTTCTAGAGATAGAAATTAACTTAGAGTTCATTGTAGCCGTATTGTTAGTAAAAGCCTCCAATACTGGGGTTTGTAAAATTTGTAAATCATAATAAGCAGAACCGCTTGGGTTTTGTTTATCGTATTGGCCATAGTCAATCTCGTCATCACCTAACGCAAATTTAGCAATGCGAAATGTCCCATCTCCTTTTGCGAGCCTTGCTCGACCCGTATCTGTTAATACGGCATCAAGAATGATATCGCCGCTATTATCTAAAAAAGCCATGTGTTTCCTTTCCTTTCTCTATAATTAGTATCTAAAATAGTTAGTTTTCAAAAAACTTTTGTTTTTAAATTTGTTTATAATCAACTTTAAAGTTTATGTTTAGATCTATTTGTTTTCCAGTTTTTTGCGAAGTCAACCTTATCTTGAACTTTTTGCCAAATAGTCCCACATCTTCCTGACCAAGTGAGACCCTCTTGACGTTTTTGGCACTCAAGCCATCCCCTATGTCTGACTTGGACACGTCAATTAAAGTCTGCGTAAACCTCGGTACAATATTAAGTAGTTTTTTACATTTTTTTGATGTTGTCTGTGGCATTATTTTTTTCATTTGATATATTTCCATCAAAGGGTAAACTACGCCATCATTTTCTACTATTCTAATTTTTCTAACCTCTGTAGGATTAGAGACATTTCCATGTATGTCTACAGCCCTAAATATGTAATAATAATCAGTATTTGAGTTTAAATTATCAATGAAAGATGCTGAAGAAGCCTTCTGAAGAGTTAGAGAGTCGACATCTGTTTCTAAATATTTCCTTAAATTATTTGCAAAATCTTCAATTTTTTCAGGAGGACGATCTAATCTGTATATTTCAAATGCTTCTACTCTATCATCTGTTGAATAAGTTATTTTGCTATTAGGAGGAAGCCTTTTGCTTTCCCTTATTTCTTCAACTTTTAACTCCTCAAGTCTATTAAAAGTGATCGGCATCATTTCATATTTTCCAACAGCTGTATTTAAGTTTATTAGAACTTTATCTTTCACACCTCTGTATGGTACCATCGTTACTTCAGGAGGCACCGGTGGATTATCCGATATGACTCCCGTAGTTTCAAAAAATGGGACTTCTGCTATCTTGATAGATGGTTGAACTTTTACGGATAACGATGCTTTGAAATATTTATCATCATTTACAGATTCCCTTTTTTTGGCGACAACATATAATCTGTTGGCATACTTTGTTTTGAAAATCTTTTTATCTGTAGATATAAAAAATTTAGGTCTTTTGACTTCTTGGCCTAGGCCTTCTACCGTCAGGTCTGTTTCTTCCTCTTCTATCTCTCCATAATCTCTTTTATCTACAGCATCAGCAGGAACAGTAGCAAACATACCGGATTGACCCGGTTCTAAAGATTGCATTGCTCCAAAATTTGTTGTTGCTACCGTGTTAGTGCTTGCATTTGCATTTTTTATCATTGCTTGTAGCGCAGGCCTCATTTCGGTAGGTTTTGATTCGTTTATTACTCTATATTTGTATAAAATATCGTATAAGTCATCGTAATATTTGGAGAACTGGATTGATAAGTTTTTAGTTTCTTCAACTATCTCGTTCATTCTGTCGTATGCCAATCTAGTATCTGTATCTCTCGATGTGTCCAAGGCGTCCAACTTCTCACTAAATTCTCTCATTTTTTGTTCATATGTCAAGTAAAAAGTATCCATTAAAGCAATCCAGCCGGTAGCTTTTCGTAAATCGTCTCCGATAATCTTTAAAGAATCTCTTTTTTCTTGAGATTCTAACGAAGGAATATACGAATCGTTAAATCTTTCTAAAAAACCATTTATCTTCTCTTTCATTGATGAAAGTTGATTTCTAAATATATTAAAAATAGTTTTAGTATTGTCATAATATGCAGGCAATGGTGGCAAATCTGAACGTATTGCTTGAACACCCCTAAGATGCCCCACTAGAATGTTATAATCTTGAAATGACTTAATATACTTTCTTATTTCTTCAGTATTGCTTGAATAATAAAAAACCGGTCGGTCTGCGAGTTCGTCTGCATGTTCTGCAAAAATTTCTGAATTTGTAAGATATCTAGAATAATCTTTTTCTAGATTTAAAATTGGCATCGGCTCTTCAATAGCAGAAGATCTGGCTGTCGTATTTGAAAAATCTATTTCGGGTACTTGGCCATTTTGTACTAAAGTGTCAGATATGTTTGAAGGAGCATCGTAAGTATCTGGAAAGTTTAAATCGCAGTACCGGTATTCTGATCCTATAACAAATTGATATGCCGAAGCTCTATAGGTGTATTTTTTGCCATATTTTACTTGAGTGTCGATGTATTTTATAACTTCTAGCTTATTACTGTTTGGTAGCCAAATAGTTTGGATAGGTTCGGATCCTGTTGTTTCTGAAAACTTTTCTATTTTATAGCAAAATGTCTCTGAATAACTCTTTTCTCCGTCAGAAATATCCGTATAAGATCTATGATATTTATCTATCATACCTTTTAACTTTCCAGAAAAGATGATCATGTACATCATTTTTTCGAATGCCGAAGCCATATCTGCTTTTGACTTTTGGCCGATTATTGAAGTGTTCTTAGATCTAACTATTTTTTTGTTTTTTGCTATCTTATTCATCCATTTTTGAATATCTATAATTTTTACATTTGAACTGCTAGAGTTTACTGTTGTTTGACTTGGGTCATCATCAATAGATGGTGTTATTTCTTCAAAGAATCTTTCCATCGGCTCTTCTTTGATAAAAAATTTTGCTTGCTCTTCGGGCGTTGGGTTTCTTGGAAGCAAAGATAGATAAGATATCAGAGAGGTCTCCAAGCAAGAATCTGATAAAGCTTCTGTAAATTCTGTTGCTGCATCTGCTGAAAATTCTAAAGCCACCTGCATTGGAAATGAAGTCGCTAAATCTTCGGCTTGCTTAAATATTTCTTCAGATTTAGTATCAAAAATAATATTTTTAGATTTTGAAGCAATATTCTCTATTTTTTTAATACTCATTGAGCGCTGTGCGGCCCCAAACACTTCAAAATATTCAGGGAACTCGTCTTCTTTACCAACTCTAACGCTTCTTATAGCAGATTTTTCTAGTTCTCCCCCTGCTGTCAATGCTTGGAAAAATTTATCGCTTGTTTCGTCTTCTCTGCTCAACAAAAACATATATAGATTTGGCAATATATTTTCTTTCGTTCTTGAATTGTCTGTTGTCAGCTCGTAAAGTCGAGAATAGTAGTTGTATTTAAACTCTGCTTTTTCATAAACCATTGAGGGAGAAAAATTTTGCACTTCAAATTCACCAGATGCTATTGGGTTTTCAACATCAAAGCACAAATCCATATAAACTATAGCTGGGTTACAGATGTTTTCAATATATCTTATCCATGCCGTATCATCTTCGTATAGAGATTTGTCAGCATACATCTCAAAATCATGTTTTGTTTCTAAAAATGGAAACTTTTTTAAGTTTTTTATCTTTGTCTTTCTTGGGATGATTTTTATAGAATTGACCTTCTTTACTTTCTTTTTTAATTGTGGACTTGTGTTATTTTTTACTAAATCTCCATAATCAGGAAAGAAAGTTGCACCAGTCCAATAATTGCCGACAGCGTTTCGAATACCATCTATAGATCCTTCGTAAATACTAGACAAGACGTATACATTTTTCTTATATTGCGGCATTAGTAGCTACCTCCCGGAGAGAATGTTTGCGGGCCAGTTAAAAAAGAAGTTGTTGTACTATTGGCATTCATTGGTTGCAATTCTATTTCTCCAAATAATGATTCTTCTGGCTCATCTTCTAAATTTGGCAAGAATCCCCATTCTTCTTCTTGTTCTTCTTCGAATCGATCTGTTCCCTTGACGGTACTGTTTGAATATTCAATCATTGCTTCTTGAGCACCTTGTTGTTTTGCCATTTCTTCTAACATTTCTTCCTCTACACTAGGACCTAAAATCTCTTCGATAGTTTCTTCTTCTTTTGGCCTAGTCATTGTTTGAGTTTTTTCTGAAACTGTGGGTTGCTGTATATATTCTTGATTTTGAATTTGCATAACTTCGGTACCGCCAGTTGTTGCAGCTTCCATCAATTTTTGTGTATCTTCAACCTTAACCATGTCGGCAACTATTTCGGCTATTTGCTGATCGCTTCCGCCTTTAGATATAGATCTTTCAAGTTTAAGCCTTTGTTCGTCTTTCATACTAAAAAGCTGTTTTCCAATCGTTACTTCTGCGCTTGGAATTCCTGTTAAAAACTGCGAATCCATAAGTTGATCTCCATCTTCTAGGGCCTTTTGTCTTTTAGAAATATATTTTGCTTTATTTGCAGTAGCGAGTACTTCCGATGGAGACATGATAAAACAATTATCAAAGATTCTCATATCAAGAGAGTTATCTCCTATACCCAAAGCTTTATTTTTATAATTTTCTATTCTACACATTAACTGGTTACCGTTTGCTCTTTTGATTATTGATTTATTTAGCATCTTAAAGATTGGCTTTAATATGATATTATTTCCATGCTTGTCTTTTTTGAATCCCATGAAAACCTCAATCTTGCCAAAGGTTCCATAATTGTACCTCATCATTTGTGAAGTTTCTGGGGATTTTAATGGATCTTGATTTTGATCTAGCCAGTTATTTTTTGTAGAATCGCTTCTGGAGAACATCAATGATCTCATTTGGTTTGGTATGCCCTCTATTTGAGCCTTTTTTAGCGGCGATTTTCTGATAGAGTCTACTACATTTTTTGATGTTGTCAAATCGTAATCTTCTATCGGCATGATAGTTGGCTGTGCAAAAGGACTAGACTGTGTTGTGTTGCTAGGATTCAATACTCCAGAAGATGCTAAGTTATTTATAAACACATCAGCCACCGCTGATTTGTTTTCTGAATTTCTCTTTTTAACATCACTTCTTTTTCTTTCACTAATTTGTTTATTGTCTGTATCTAACTGATTATTGCACGCTTCCTCTGATATTGAGTTTAGCGGATCTAGTGGATCTAATATTTTATCTACCGATATTAACAACTTTTTCTTAGTAGCCGTAGACAAACTAGAAAACTCTTCTAAATTTTCTTCAGTAGGCTCAACTATAACGACTCCCAGTTGAGCCAATAAGTTATTCTTTGATGAATCACTTGCTTGTTTTCCGATATCATTTCCAGACTTGATAGTTGTTTTATCATAAGGATTGGGCCTTGTCATGGAAATAGTGTTTGATTCAGAATCCTCTGGATCTTCTGGTCTTGTCATTGTAGAGGAGTTTGTACTAGGTGGTGAGCCAGAGTTTATTGAAACAACCGTAGAAGTTATGGTATTATATTGTTCTGGTGACCAAATGGATTGACCTGCGTCCATTCTATTCAAGGTTATTGGCCCTGCGGAGATTGTCGATGGAGTCAAATACCCATATTCAACAGCTTCCAGATTTAAAATTGGTGACATGTCAGGCGCTTGAGCTTCTTCTTCTGCTTCGCTTTTTAATATATTGCTGGCTGCTGAAATACTATCTTTCCAATATATACTATTTTCTTGATCTATTCTATTATCAAAATCGGAGAATAAAATAGCCCTTGTTCCAATATCTTGAACTCCTTGATTACCCAGAAAATCGATTCCAAAGTTCTTTGGCAAGTTGCTATCATGGGTGTCTCTAAAATATTTGTTCATGGATAATGTAGAAACTTTAAATTGTTTGGCTGTCTTTGCTCCACCTGATGCGCGAGAAGTAGAATCTGAATTTATAGACATTCTAGTGTTCAGTGTATAAGACTGCATTCTTTTTGAACCTAGCGCGGCAGTAACTTGATTTATCAATTGTTCGACCATTGTCAGCAAGCCATAGATTCCAGATTCAGTTCCAGAAGCCGGGTTTGTCATGGAGAATAGCTTTCTAGCCATAATCTTTCTATTTCTTGGTAATCTCGATAAAGAGGTATAAACGTCTAAATATACTGCGATTGCTGCAGACCAAGGCCTTTTGTTTAGTCTTTTATATTTTTTAGAAAGAGTTGGCTTGAATTTTCCATTTGGAGAAATATATTTCGGACAAATGGCATCATTGTAATATAAATCAAGCTCTTTTTTTGCTGCTATTAGTCTGTTGAGTCTTTTGTTTAGAAATACTACTGTGCCATCTATCGCTTCTATTTCTACGCCATACTGATATAGTCCATCTGTTATATCTTTCATTGATTTGTCTTCTGCCGTGAAAGTTCGAACGTTATTTGTAAAAGCTAAATTTTGTATTTCTCTGATAGCGCCTTGCTTTGTTTTCTTTTTCTTTAAAAAACCATTTTTATCAGCAGAATAGACAATAGTCTCAACTATCTGCCTCGATGGATCAAAGTTAAGAGATGTTGTATTTGTGCCTAGCTTATTGATGGAAGATGTTTTGTTAATTCTTCTTCTTATTACTTTTAGATTCTTTATTTTAGAAAGAAAATATATTTCCTCAACAGCCCTTTTATTGGTAGAGTTTTGTATTATTGTGCCGAAAGCACTTTGCTCTCTGATCCACTTTCTGACATCTACATGGAAAATGATTGACGTGTCTCCGTTTTGCTTTGGAGACACTGTTCCTTGAGAGATGTAAGAAGCAGACACTTTTGGAGGTACCATATCTCGATTTAGTTGCTTTTTTTGATCTCTTTGGAAGGTTTTTAAAGCGGGCTTTATTTCTATTTTTTTAGAACCAACATCGTTTACGTCTCTATAGTCTTTTATTTTTCCATTTGTGATCCTTTGTTTGTTTAAAGGCCGAGGAGTTCGAGTCCTTTGCGTACCAGTAAACCATTGGCCAGACTTCTTATGTACCTTACCAGACCAAACCTGATTTGTCTCTGATAAATAATATATTTCAGAAGTGGTTTTAACTTCTTTGTTTATGATCACGGGCTCTTCTGATATTTGTCCTATAAATTTTTTCTTTTCATCGAATTTCAAACCATAGCTCTGGGCCATTTCTTGAATATCTAAGAAAGTAAAGATAAAATAAGAAAGATGGTCGGGTTTGTGGCCTTCAACTAACATTGTAGTCTCATAAGGGATTTCGTATATTCTTTCGCCATCTGAAGAGTGTATCTTTGTGTAATCTTTTAAATCAAAGTTGTCTTTTTGAACTGATAATATTCTTACCGCTGCGTGTTTTTTAAATCTAGGCGCACGAACAGCGTCCATTCTACCCTTTGACAACATTTTTGTCAACTTTGGACTCGTGCTTTGGATTATTTTTATTTTTAAAAACTTAGTAAAATCACTGTTTGCCATCCAAGTACTAATTGCATCTTTTTCAATAACGTCCCTAATCACCATATCAAGGTTTATTGTAAGAGATTTTTCTGTTTTGCTTTTTCTAGGTCTTTTAACAGCTATAGTCTTTCCAGAAGATACTCTAGTTTTCTTTTTGGAGTCCTTAAAAAGACTTTTTTCTTTTATTGAGGCTTTATCTTTTTTCTTCAGTCTCAATGTTCCACCTTCTTTGATGGAAATTTCAGAAACATATACACTAGGTAGGTATTTTCCTGCTAGAGATTTTGTATCTACGTTTACTGGCATTTTAGTTCCTTACTTATAAATAGTTCTTAACTATTTTCATCACCATTATCCATTGGTTTTTGTATTCTTTTAAAAGGTCCTGCTTTTGTAGTAATCGAAGCTTTTGGAGCTATGTTGGCGTTTTCATCATTACAAGTCACTAAATCTGTATATGATTGATCTCTATAAAGATCAGCCGTAGTTGCAACAACAGGCATTTGTGGGGTTTCATAAAATTCATCAGAGTATAAACCTTTTGATTTTAAAACTGTCACGGCGCGCGACATCACCGAAGGGTCTATTTCGTGATCTACAAAGACATCAAAATAATATTCTACATATGAAGGGTCTTTTTCAATACTTTCGAACTCTGGTCTGTCAGAAATTAATATATTATTGACAATCTGCTGCTTATTTTTTTCAAAAAACAATTGATTTATACTAGGAACTTTCTGACTTACGCCCGGGATGCTATCTTCTTCGACTTCATACACTTGTATGTCGAAGTTTTCAATATCAAATGGCACATTCAACTCTTCTAAATCAATAAGTATTGTCTGACTTTCTACATCTAAAAAAGTTCCGTCTTGAAAAACGCCTGTTCCTAATTCTTCTGCATCTATCTGGCCAAAAGAATCCCTACCTTTAGAATAATCTGATATGTTTTGAGGAAATACTTTATAAGTTAAATCAATCTCTAATTGAGGAATAGGTAGAGTTTGAAAAGATCCAGTCAAGCTGTCCGATGTTTTATTAATCGTTCCTTCTAGCATTTTTATTTTCCATCTCGGAGACTTGTTAGTACCAAAGTCGGATGTTCCTAGTGGGGCTGTCAAAGAATAATCTTTTTCTGCCGTCGATTGAATCTTGACTTTTTCAGTTTCTGATAAGTTTTTATCTTCTTTTGATTTTAATATTCTCAAAAAGTCTGTTTCTCTACCAGAAAATGTATATTGAGTATGCATTTGGGGCGTGTTTTCTTGAATTCTTGACTCTATGTCGTTCTGAGATTCTTCTATGTCGGCTGCGGCGCCATCGTATAGAATATTGTCATCAAAAAATGCATAATAAACAGGCCTCCATTTACCGAGAGACAATAGATGTTTGCCAAATTGAGTTATTTGTATGTCTAAAACCTCTTCCTTGTCGTCAAAAAACTTCATGATTTGTCTCCTGATTCTGTTTTAAAGGCTCCGATGCTCTTTTTATCGTCTTTTCTATCTTTTTTACGCCTTTTTCTGCTTTTTGCTTCCTCTCTAGTCAAGCCAGCAGTATCTAATCTGCTTGAATCTGCAGATTTATATAAAGGTTTTGTTGACCTGATTCCTTTTTGAAGCTGTTTACTTGTGTTTGCTTCGGATTCATTAACATCTATAGATTTATCAGTAGAGTATTCTACTTGAGAAGTTACTTTTACAAATTCTATTAAAGAACAATAGTCATATGGCCAGTTGTAACTATAATCAAACTGTTTTTCTTTCTCAATAGATTGGCCAGCTAGGGTACTAAAATAGTTATTGTTTCCTCTTTGTTTTATTTTGAAAACAATCCATCGGATCTTATCTTTCATCTTTTCCATAAGTTCAATATCTGCGATTTTGTGAGATACTTCAGATGTAACTTCTTCCATTCTTCTTCCCGTAGGGGGAGCAATGTTTTGCCATATATAAGATAAGTCATCTTGATTGAAAGTATGATTAAACTCGAAAATGTATGTGGCAAATGGCGTAATATCAGAGTTCTTAACAAAATCAAATTTTGGAGGAACTATAAACTTTTGCATCTTCCTTACCATATCGATTATCGAATCCCCGCAAGGAATACCGGTGGATCGGAATACTTGCGCTTCATTAATTGTATCTTCCGCAAAATCAATCATTCCTCTATCTATTTCAAAAAACTTTCTTTTACCGTTTTTAATAACATAAGGTATTGCAACTACCGCTTCAGATATAGTTCTTGTTTGTGCCAAAGAACCAATCTTTCTTGAATCATTTTTCTTAAATCCTACAACATCTATAATAGATTTCATTCCAGTTCTGTTGACATAAAATCCATCGTCGTCGTTTACATCTGCTAGGTAAGCTACATCGATATCACTAATAGATAAGTGAATCCCTTCATCTCCTTGGGGGATTAAACCAAACTGGTGCCACATTCCTATTGGTGTCGCGGTCTGGCCACCATATCCGTATAAGGCGGCGGCTTCACAAGGTAGACGCGTTCCAAAATCTCCAACAACTGTCCCAGTTAAGTTAACTGGTAACTCAATATTATCCAAAGTTAAGGGTCTTAGTGTTTTATCAGAGAAATTAAGCACTGGTGTTTCAAATTTTGTTTGGATTGTCCATCTTGCAGATTTTTGAGTAGGGTCTTTCTTCGATTGTTCAAAAGTTTTAGCAAACGGGAAGATGCAAGAATCTAATTTCATGGCAAATGCATTTGCATGATTTTTAGCCATAGGATAAGATCCTGTAGCAGCAATCCCGCCAAGAGGTTCGTTATTTGGCCAAACATTCAAATTTGGTTGAATTCTGGTTTGTTTGACTGTCGCTTCTTGGAATAACTGGTCCAGAGTCAAAGTTTCAGCCTGATTTGTAGAGTAAACAATATCATACCAGCACTCACCGTCATAGTAAGGTGGTGTGAATGATGGATTTTTCCCATAAAGACTATCAGAGTTTTGCCATCTATCTAGCCCAGAAGTACTTTGGGATCCTGTCATGAAGAAATTGTCTGATCCTGCAACTGCTGGACCAAAAGCTGTTGGCCTAGAATACATAGTAATTGTCTCATGTAAGCCCTCATCTT
>MDTG01390505.1_pt1 | contig 29533 bp, 28 predicted proteins | sample 811421 | NCBI WGS metagenome assembly MDTG01 (sample SAMN05326645, study PRJNA326480) | marine metagenome | isolation source: seawater | place: Pacific Ocean: South East | collected 2011 | reverse complement strand
CTCCCATATCTTAAGACAAAGTACCATCGGCGCTGAAGGACTTAACTTCCGAGTTCGGAATGGGATCGGGTGTGGCCCCTTCGCAAAAATTACCAGGCAGGAACTTATATTATTTTTAAAATAATAAGTAAATAGCTCAAAATCAGCAATTGGAGGGCTTTATGGTGGGCGTGATAAGAATTGAACTTATGACCTCTACGATGTCAACGTAGCGTTCTACCACTGAACTACACGCCCAAAAGAATAATGATAAATTAAATTAAATCTTTTAATAATTGTTCTTTTATTACTTTTCCATTAGCATTTCTTGGAAAGTCTGATTTAGTAAAAGTTAAATTTTTGGGTATCATATAATAAGGTAGTTCTTTTTTTAATCTTTTAATTAATTGGTCTTTTTCTAGATTAAAAGACTCAGAGACTTGCATAAAAGTATGGATTGTATTTTCTAAATTATATTTTTTTCCTGAAAAAGAAACTGAGTCAATTATTCCCTCATATGATAAAATTGTAGAGTCTAATTCTTGTATGTCAAGACGAATACCATTTATCTTTACTTGATCGTCTTTTCGTCCAATATAACAGTACATATCGTTTATTTTATCATATTTAAGATAATCACCGATGTTATAATATCTGATGTTTTCCTCGTTTTTAAAATATTTAAAATATTTTTCATTCGAAATTTTATCCTTAAAATAACCTTTTGAAATTTGAGGTCCGCTCACGTAACATTCGCCAGTATCATTTTCCAAATTATTTTGAATTAGTTTGCACCTTAAATTTGGCAATGTTTTTCCAACAGGTATTCTTTTTCTCTTTTCTTTTTTACTGATTAGGTAGAAATGTGAAATGATTGCTGTTTCTGTTGATCCATAGACATTATAGCACTTTAAATTATTATTTATTTTAAATAATTTTTTTACTGTTTTTAGTAATAAAGGCTCTCCAGTAAATAACAAATGTTTAATTCTTTTAATTTTAGACATTATCTCATTATAATTAATCTGGTCGAACAAAGAAGGTAATGTAAAGAGCACATCTAATCTTTTGTTATCTTTGAAAAAAAGCGTTGGGTTAATCTTATAAATTTTCTTATTAAATGGTACTAAAATACCTGAGTTTTTCCAACAAACAAATATATCAAATATTGATGGATCAAAAGAAATTTCTGAAATATGAGAAAAATACAAAAATTTTTTAGGTTTAAAAAAATAATCAATCACGTTAAGAAACTCTGCAGTATTTCCATGAGAAACCATAACACCTTTGGGCTTACCAGTGGAACCTGATGTAAAAATTATGTAAGCTAAATCTTCTTTTGTTAAATTGAATTTTAACTCATTTAATTTGCTATTTAGTGAATTTATATTTTTTTTTGAGTAAATATTCTGTTGAGAGCTTTCTGTATCAATTTGTAAAATATCATATTTATTTTTATCTAAAATATCTAAATTCGATTCCGAACAAATGATAAAAAAAGGTTTAATTTTTTCTAACAAATAATCAATTCGATTATTATGAAAAGTTTTATTTAAAGGAACCCAACATGCACCAGCTTTTAGGACACCTAAAATTGATGCATACAAATAGAAATTTTTTTCTATAAAAATACATACTTTATCATTAGGCTTAATGCCTTTGTTAATAAGAAAATTTGCGATCTTATTTGAAAACTTATCCATTTGAGAATAAGTAATTTTTTTTTCATTATCAATTAAACATGTTTTATTCGGAAATTTTTTAGCTGTAAAAGTAAAGGCCTCTTGTTGAAAATTAATCATCTCTTCCGTCTATATACCAAGTTTGTAGGTATCCTTTGCTATCTACTTTAGTGCTTTCAGGTAGCTTCCAACTAGGATTCCATTTAATTCTATCCTCATATCTAAAACCAGACTGCAATAGCAGTTTATTATTTTTTTTGTCTCGATCAATTATAGTATCTTCATAAATAATTATTTTACCTACATCACTTAAAACGGAATATTTAGGTTTTGATCTTCCAGAAAATTCACCACAGCTACTTAAATCTCTCACCAAATTATAACCTTTTTTTAATGAGGTCCTGTGATGGTCCATGCCAATTAAAGGAATTGCATGGAAAAGATAATGAGCTTCAATATTGTTATCCCTTAATTTTTGATAAAGTTTAACTAAAGTATCAAAATTATCGTTTACGTTTTTTAAAAGAGGATTTTGATTATAAATTCGTATTCCAGAAGTATCTAATTTATTTAAAGCCTCCTCGCTTTCTTTCCAAAATTCAATTGGGTGATTAACATTGACTCCAATTTCAAATCTAAAATTATTAAATTCAGAAAATAAATCTAACATGTTGTCATTGACTCTTTTTGGATCTTGAAAAGGAACTCTAGTTCCAATTCTAATTATTTTGATATTTTTTGCATTTTTTTTTAAATTTTCTAATGAGGTTCTTAATTTTTTTATACTCATTAATGGATCACCTCCAGTGATTAAAACTTCGTCGACATCGTTAACTAGCTCATCTGAACCAAAATATTCAGTTGCCAGTTCAATTTGATCATCTGTTAGAGTTTTTACTGGATATTGACCTCGTAAACACCATCTGCAATGAGCTGCACATACTGTTGTTGGTTCTAATAATACAGTTCTTTTGTATAATCTTTCAACTCCGGTCAATGGTTTGTTCTTAAAATACATGATAACTTCAGATTGATAATGTCTGGTGTTATAATTTAAATCTTGATCTTTCTCAGATTGGTTTTTCAGATATTGTTTCGAAATAGCATTATATTCCAAAGAGTCTTCACCATATTTCTCTGAAAGTTCAGTTAATTTCGTTTTTAAAAAAGGTGATACTAATTCGTTAAATTCACCTGCTTTTTTTGTTCCTGCCATTTAAGTTTCCTTGTACAAGTTTTTTTCTATTATAAGTTAAATGCTCTTCCTATAAGACACAACTATTAAAAGTTTTATAAATGATGCACACTTTGATCCGATTTATAATTTTTCCTTGATTTTTTTCCAATAATTTTTTTAAATTTCCTTATATCTGTTCCATTATATGGTCTTTTTATACATAAGTTTTCTAATGTAAAACTTTCACCCTTTAAAATATCTTTTTTGGCGTAAATCCCTTTTCTTATGTTAACAAAGTTAATTTTTTCACTAGGTGTAATTTTTTTTATTTTTGATCCTATCATATTTTCTGATTGGCGAATAAGATTTACCATCTCAGCAAATTCACTGGGATCCAAACTGCTAGAGTGGTCTGGTCCTATTAGTTTTTTACTTAAAGTAATATGTTTTTCTATAACCTTAGCTCCAAAAGCAACTGATAAAACTGAAGCTATTATTTTAGGACTATGATCTGAAAGGCCAATATTATTACCAAATTTATTTTTATACGTTCTCAGAACATTAAGATTAACATCTCGATCGGGAGTTGGGTATGAGCTGTTACAATGAAGTAAAAAAATTTTCTCTTTAGATAATCCATTTTTTTTTAAAACTTTTACACTTTCATTTATTTCTTTTAAATTCGAAAGACCAGTTGATAAGAAAGTTGTTTTATTTAATTTTGCAATTTTTCCTAAAAAAAAATGATCATTCAACTCTGCAGAACCGATTTTAATCTTTTTAACTAGTGCATTAATTTTATGAAATCCCTCAGGTTCATCCGCTGTACACATAAATTCAATTTTTTTTTTCCTACAATAATTATATAAAATTTTAAAATCCTGATATTTTAGCTCTAGTTTTTTTAGCAAAGAATACAAGGAATTTATTTTTTTTCCACCTTTTGACTTTTTTTGGTAATTGCTTAATTTAGCTTCTCTTGTAATTACATTTTGAGTTTTAAATATTTGAAATTTCACAGCATCTGCTCCAGCTTTTTTCGCTGCATCTATTAATTTTTTTGCCAAATGTATTCTCCCATTGTGATTTATTCCAGCTTCAGCGATGACAAAAATTTTATTTTTTTTCATTAGACTAAATTAATTTTTCTATGTTCTTTAAGATAATCTCAGATGAATTTTTTTTAAGAGATTCTGGTTTTATAAACTTAATTTTTTTGGTATTTAAAATTTTTTTAATCGCTCTAACTATAGAATTTTTTGAAGAACTACAATTAATTATATTATTTGGCATAATTCTACCCTTTTGCCTGTCGCCAACATTGATCGTCTTCACTTTTAATAAAACGCTGTCTGTAATACCACTAGATGAATTACCAATAAGAAATTTACAATTTTTCATGAATGAATAGTAATATTTACCGAAATTTTTAATGTAAAAAAAATTTTTTGCTTTAACAACTTTTTTAATTATTTTAAACAAAAATTCAGATCCATTATCACTATTTGGAGCGGAAATAAATATATTATATTTATTTGTACTAAACTTTTTAAGACAAAATAAAATATTTTTAAATTCTTGAATAGAATTTTTTAGATCATTTGTTACAGGATGATATGTTAATAGTATGTACTCTTTGTTCAATTGAATATTAAATTTTTTTTCAATTTTTTTCTTTTCTATAAATTTTTCTTTGATTAAATGTTCTTGACTCGTATCTCCGCTAAAAATAATATTTTTCTTCTTTACTCCTAAAGATATTAATTTTGTTTTATATTCAGGTCTTGTAATAAAATGTAATGAGGAAAATATTGATATACAATCTCTGAACTTATCATCAATTGATCCAAGCGTAGTTTCGCCTCCACCTAAATGAAAAATTTTTATATCTGAAATAAAAGCTGCATATGATGCCATTAATGCTTCAAATCTGTCCCCAACAATTATTAAACCTGCTAATTTATTTTGAGAAAATTTTTTTGACAATTTTTTGATAGTATTAGCTGAAGAAATTAAGATACCTTCTGTATTCAATTTCTTATCAGTTGTTTTAAATTTTTCTAAATTAATTTTTTTTAATTTATTATAAATATTAATTGTATTTCCAAATTTTTTTTCCAAGTGAGTGCCACAAATAAATAGTTTTAAATTAAAGTATTTATTTTGGCTTATAATTGGCAATAGAGATGACGCATCTGATCTTGATGAAGAAAAAATACCAATAGTTTTTTTCATTTGGCTAATAAATCAACGTAGTTTTTGATTGAAATAAATTTAAGCTTACTATCTTTTTCATAACAAACTAAGTTTGACTTAACATTTTGAGTTACTCGCACACCATCTAGAATTATACAATTTTTACCTATTGTTTTTTTAAATCCAATAACAGCACCATCACAAATCAGAGTGTTGTCTCCTATTTTTCTTCCTGCTAATGCTACATTCGTAGCTAAAAAAACGTTATCTCCAATAACTTGATCGTGATGAATTGAAGAAAAACTCTCAATTACACAATTGTCTCCTAGTTTAGACCCTGCGCTAACTTTAGCAAATGCCTCGATTAAATTTCCTTCTCCAATTTTAGCAAATTTAGAGACATGGGCTTTTGGATTTATAATATTAATTGGATGCATAATTTTTTTTACCTCTTTAAAAATTTTTTCTCTTATACGCATATTGCCTCTTAGCGTACCAATCCCAATGCAAAAGAATATTTTTCCTTTACTTTTGTTAAATTTTTTATAAAAATTTTTTAAATTTTTGTATTCAGAAATTACTTTTACTCCAAAATATTTGTTTTTCCTTTCATTTCTTTGGAAGTTAACCATTCCTAAAATTTCAAAGGTATTTTGTTCAAGTGCATTTTCGACTACTACTTTTGCATGTTCTCCGGCTCCAATTATTAAAAGTTTTTTTTTCATATAAATTTAGAAATTTTATCTTCGGAAGTTAATTCATGAGAAATTTTTTTTACTTTTACCTTAAATTTCTTTTCTAAAGCAATTATTAGTTCAAAATGAGATAAAGAGTCCCAATTTTCAATACTTTCAACTGAAATTGATCCTTGAAAATTTTTCTCTAATTTAAAGAAATTAATCAAAAATTCTCTTAATTCTTGTTTTTTATTCATTTCCAAAACTTGTCACTTTTAATTTTAGTATTTTACTTTAACCCGTATTTTTTAATCGAGTTTAATGAAATATTAAATATAGAATTAAAATTTTTTAATATTCCTAAACCATTAAATTTTTTATTATACTTCCATAAATAATAAACACTTTTAAATTTATTTTGTGATCTAGAATTTTTTAATATCCTATAATGTGCAAAAGTTTGAATGCATTTCCTTGCAATTAGTCCTTTATTTTTTTTAAATATTTCACACTTAAATATATAATCCTCATGCTTCATTAGATTTTTAAATTTTATATTCTTAATTAAATTTTTTTTGATTATTATGGTTGACGTATTTATAGATGAGTTTTTAATAAATGAACTAAAATCAAAAGAGTTTGGTACTTTGCTGACTCCTATTTTTTTTAATCTATTTTCATTCTGATAAAATGATATGTAGTCTGTAAATGTAAAACTTAAGTTATTTTTTACCATAAAATTTACCTGAGTTGATAATTTGTGTTTAGGCCAAAAATCATCGGAGTCTAAAAAAGCAATAAAATTTGATTTAGATTTAATAATACCTAAATTTCTACAATAACTAGGTCCTTTATTTTTTTTTAAAAATATTATTTTTATTTTTGGATGACTGTTATATTTTTTTAAAATCTTTTTAGAGTTATCTGTTGATTTATCATCAATTATCAATGCTTTCCAATTTTTGTAGTTTTGATTAATTAAAGATTTGATTGCTTGTTCAATATATTTACCTTTATTAAAATTCGGAATAATTATGCTTATCTTCGGTTTAAATTTTTTAATTTTTTTTCCCATTTTAGTGCAGAATTGATGATTAGATCTATATTATTGAATCTTGGCTTCCATTTTAAAATTCTTTTAATCTTTTTGTTATTAGCAATAACTTTTTCGGTATCTCCTTTTCTACGAGGACCGATTTTGCAGTTAATTGATCTTTTTAAAATTTTATTAAATGTTTTTACTATTTGAAGTACTGAAAAACCTTTTCCGTATCCACAATTTAATATCAGTGATTTTTTATTTTTTAACAAATATGAAATTGATAATATATGAATTTCTGCCAAATCTAAAACGTGAATAAAGTCCCTTATGGCTGTTTTGTCTCTTGTTTTAAAATCTTTACCATTTATTATTAATTGTTTTCTTTTTTTTACCGCTACTTCACACGCAACTTTAATTAAATGAGACGATTTCTTATCTATTAAACCTGATCTTAATTTAAAATCAGCTCCAGCAACATTAAAGTATCTTAATACGACAAAATTTATTTTTTTTTTCTTTAGATTTCTTTTTTAAAAATCTTTCAACTTTTAATTTTGTTTTTGCGTATGGGTTGATAGGTTTAAGTTTATCAATTTCAGAAAATTTATTTTTATTTGTGCTTCTTCCATAAATTGAAGCAGTGGAGGAAAAAATAATATTTTTCAAATCGTTTTTAATACAGGTTTCCAAAAAAGTTTTTGTTTTTAGGTAATTAAATAAATTATATTTTTTTGGCAAATTTACTGACTCCTCAACTTTAATTAAACCGGCAAAATGAATTACAGCATCAAAATCATTTTTCTCTAAGATTTTTTTGATTTTAATACTATCTGCAATATCGCATTTGTAAAATTTTGCTTTTTTGGGAATGACTTTCTTGGAGCCTGTGATTAAACTATCTATAATTGAAACTTTATGACCTTTATCAAGCAATAATAAAGCTGTGTGACTTCCTATGTAACCCGCCCCTCCTGTTATTAAAATATGCATCTTTCTTAAGTCTCAGCTACTATTCTTTTTGATATAAACTCTGGCATAAAAAAAATTATTAAAAGTTTAATTTTATTTAGGTTATTTGGATAATTAATTAACTTCGAAAGTGAATAAAAATTTTTTCTACTTTTAATAATTGAAAGACATGATTGAAATCTCTCCCACTCTTTAAATATTTCTAAATCTTTTTTTTCACCAAGTAATTTTGTTTTACATAGTTCTTTATACCATTTACTAAATTGCTGAGATTTAATTTTATAATATGTTCTTTGCATTTGATTTTCGTGTTGTCTATAAATTCCGATTACTTTCTGTACAGCTGCAAATTTATATTTTTTTGAAAACCTCAACACAAAATCTAAATCGCCTAAGTAGTTATACTTTGTCTTGAAAATTTTAGATTTATTGAGAAATTTTTTTCTTAACATTATTGTTAAAAGACCAACACAATAGTATTTCAATAGATGATTAGTAATATAACCCTCTGGTAAATTTGCTTTTGTAATTAATTGTTTTTTTCTAAAAAAACTACTATCATTTTTTTTTATGTACTTTCCGTAAACAAGCCCAACTTTTGGGTCTTTAAATTGTTTTATTTGAAGAGATAACTTATCCGGTAACCACAAATCATCAGCATCTAAGAATGCAATATATTTGCCTTTTGTTTTCTTGATTGCTGCATTCCTTGACTCGTATAAGCTAACCTTTTTTTTTCTAAAATAATATTTAAGTCTTTTGTCTTTAAAACTTTTAAAGATCTTGGCGCTATTATCTGATGAATTATTATCCCAAAAAATTAATTCCCACTTTTTATACTTTTGTTGTATCACGCTTTGAATAGCTTCTTGAAGAAACGTTTCTCCGTTATGACAGTTCATTATTATAGAAATTAAATTATGAGACACGATAAAATATTGATCAATCCAGTTTTTTTAATTAGGAGAATACTCTGATTTACCTATTATAAGATCAACTAAAGATAACAATAAAATTTGATGAACATTTTCGATATGATTATAAGCTTTGCTATTGACCCAAAAATTTATATCTCCAAGTTTAATTAATCTATTGTTTTTATCATTACCTGTAAAAGTAATGATTTTTTTTAATTTTTTCTTTCTTGCGGATTTTGCGCCGTTAATCATATTCTCGGAATTTCCCCCGGCTGAAATTAAAATTACAGTGTCTCCTGCATCTCCGTAAAATTCGATAGCTTTTGCAACCCATTTTTCATAGCCGTAGTCGTTTGAAAAACATGTAAGTAAATCTGGCTCATTATAATTTGTACATCTTAAGCCTGCATTTTTTGTTAAATCAACGCTGAAATGACTGGCAATTGCAGAGCTCCCGCCATTACCAAAAATCATAATTTTTTTTTTGTTACTATGAGTTTTAATTAATATATCTTTAACTTTTAACAAATCGTTTAAATATTTTTCGTCATCAATCAGATTGATTATTTTCTTAAAATATTTTTTTAAAAAATCAAAATCTTTCATAAATTATAATTTTTCTTTTATCATTATTTCTTGTGCAATAATGCTTGACCATGAATCCGCATTTTTTTCTGTTACTTTTACATCGTATTTGTCTGGTTGTACAAATATATTATTTGTATCCTCAAACCTGCCTTTCTTAATAGTATCTAACCAGATAATATAATCTGGATTAAATAATTTTCTAGCCTCAGGCGTTGGACATACAAAATCTGCAATTACCTTGTGACCCTGTTTATTGAAACTCTCAGCTAGATTTGCCATTCTTAGGGCCTGTCTTTTTCTACCCTCCATAGAAAAATCGAAGTCGTTAGCTTCTTTTCTGACTTGGTCAGCGTTTAACCACCTAGCATTAATTTTTTTTACTAGTTTTGATGCTAGTGTAGTTTTTCCCGCGCCTGGCAAACCCATTATTAATATCTTCTTTACCATTATATATTAAATTTTTTTTGCATTATTTTCGTAGTCAACTTTTTCAATTTTGTCAGGAATATTTGAATAAAAATATTCACTTATTTTATCATCAAATAAATTTTTCCATTCTCCAACTAATCCTTTTCTTAAAGTTTTTCGTAATCTTCCGTGGGTTTTTAAGTTTTTAGATAAATTTAAGTTTTTTTGCCTATTATTTTGAATTTTTTCTTCTATCTCACTTGAAGAAAAATTCTCAAAATCTAAGTATTTTAGAATATTATTGATATACTTTTTTGGATCCTTTTTGTAATCCTCAAACCAGAGAATTAAATAATTTTTCTTCGAGGAAACTTTTAGCCAATTTAAAATCCAGAAATAGTAGTATTCTAAAGCGTTATGATGGTCGTTATCATTTTTTTCTTTTAAAGATATTATAAAACCATCTGAGAAGCTTTGTCCTTTAATCTTTTTATGAAGCCAATGATTATCATCCGCCATAATGTGATAGTATCTACTTATTAACATATCTCTTAAATCCCTTACAGAAATTATAGTTTTAAGATTATTTTTTAATGCTATTTCCTCATATTTTTTTTCATAATGGGTATGAGTTTTTAAAAAAGTAAATTTGTTCCGCGGTAAATATTTAAACATTTCGTTTGTGATTCCATGATCATGGTCAAGAGTTCCTTTATTAAAAATTCTATTAAAGGAGTTATCTAGTCTAACGTAGGGTAAATTGTCAAAAATATGTTCTATTAAAGTAGTTCCAGACTTAGGCAATCCTGCACACCAGACTATTTTTGATTTTGAGTCGTAATTATCAGCAGCTACATCTTTAAGATAGTCCTCTCTTATCCATTGTATCGTTTGAAATGGTCTAAATAAAAACGATTTCATTAATCTAAGAAAATAAAAAAAATATTTTTTTATGTTATTTATCATAATATTCAGAAAAAGAATTTTCACTATGCCCAAACTTTATAAAACTATTTTTTTCTTTCAGAATATATTCAAAAGTAAAATTTGATTTTCTGTTAACTTTTAAATTTCTCCAGACTTTTTCTGAATACGAGTCAAAAAGAGGGTCAAAACAAATGTGAATAATATCAATATCTTTTTCTAAAGCTAGAATTACGCTTGTGGTAGATCCTATAAATATAGAAGTTTTTGAAGAAGGATTTCCAAATTTTTCTTTAAAAACATTTATTAATTTTTCTATGTCTTTTTTTAATTTTAATTGTTTCTTAATGTCTACACATACTGGATGAATTCTTACATCAAATTTTTTAAAATTTTTTGTTTTAGACTTTTGAAATATCAATTTAAGCTCTTGAAGAACTATTTTGGGATTTATAATTTGCCAAGGTAAGTAAATTTTATTTTCAAATTTTTCATCTGAGTCAACATGGTACCTAAGAGATGGCACTACCTTAACCTTTTTTTCTGGCCAATCTAAATTCTTAATCAAGTAATCTTTTTGACTTTCACCATTGACAAAAATTTTGTCTGGAGATCCATCTCTGTATAAAAGATTTACAGGGTTGGCGTGTGGAGCTGAATGATCATATCCTAATACTTCAGTATCTTTGTTAATTTTTTTCACTTCTAAAGTTAATGCCTGTTGAAATGGTAACCCTTCATAAGGAAAAAAAATTTTTTCAAATTTATTTATATTAACTGTTTTTTTAAGAATATTTATAATTTTTTCACTGTATATTGTTGTGCCTGAAATTTTATAGAGATTTTTTTTTTTATAAAAAAAAAAGGTTTTAAAGAATAATAATTTTAATCTTATTATCTTTTTTAAAAATGTTGACTCCGTCCCTTTAATTAAAATTAAGTTTTCATTTATATTATCTGGAATTTTATTACCGGAGTAAATTATAATAAAAATGAAATCTGGATATAAATTTGAACGAAGCTTAAAATATCTATCCGTATATGACCCGTCTACATTAAAATCATTTATAGTAGCGTTTGATAAAATTAATTTTTTTTTACTATTAGTTGTGAACTTATTAATTACTTTCAGTTTATCAATTGATACACCAAACAAAATATCTTTCAAAAAAATTTTGAAAAAACTTACAAAATTAGAAATTTTTAGCACTTTATATTTTAAAAACGCTAATCCAAGATTTTCACCCCAAGTTGCAACATATATATAAGAATTATTTGCTAAACTAATTTTTTGATTTTTTAATTCTAATGCATATAACTTTAATTTTTTAATTAAATTTAATTGAAATTCTCCTATGTCCATTGTTTTAAATTTAATTTAGTTATTAATTATTTTTATAATCCCTTTAAAATAATTATAGGGACCTAGGGTTATTCTTATGTAATTTTTAAATGGCAAGTTTTTTGAGATTAAAATGTTATTCTTAGAAGCGTATTGAAGAATTCGTTTTTTTTTACTTTTGAAATTAATAAGCATAAAATTCGCGTATGTCTTAAAATAGCTAAGATTATTTTTTTCAAGCGCTGTAATCAATTTTGATTTTGTAAAATTTATTCCATCTACGTATTTTTTAACCAAACTACTTTTTTTAAGCAAAATCTTAGCTGCTTCAATTGCCACAGAGTTTGTTTCGTACATTGGTTTTAATTTAGAAATATATTCTATATTTTTTGAATTTGAAGCTATAAAACCTACTCTTAATCCAGCTAGCCCAAACATTTTTGAAAAAGTTCTTGTAACAAATAAATTTTTATATTTAGAAATTAAGTTTATTGCCGTTTGTTTTGTAAAACCGTAATACGCTTCATCTATAATTACCGGAATATTAAATTTTTTTGTTTTTTCCAGAATTTTTTTTATATCTTTTTTATCAATTATTGTGCCGGTTGGACTATTAGGGTTTGACAAAATTACTAATCTCAAATTCTTATTAATATTTTTAAAAAGTTTTTTTAGGTCAAGATTTAAATTATTATCATATTTTATTTTAATAATTTTTAAATTTGCCAATTTGCAATATATATTAGTCATTGCAAAAGTGGGTTCTAAAATAGCTACAAGATCTTTTTTGTTGGTGTATCCTTCAATAATGGTTTTTAAAGCGCTATCAATACCAGAAGTTACAAGAATATTTTTTTTTTTAATATTATATTTTTTTGCAATATTTAAAACTAATGGATAAACTTCGGGATAAGCGGTCAATAAATCAGAATTTAATTTATGCTTTAGATTTTTAAAAAATTCCTTACTAAATTTATCTATTTTCTCATTTTTATCTAAACGAACTTTATTTAATCTACTGTAAGCTAAGAAATTGCTTCTTTTAACTAAGTCGATATATTTCTTTCTTTTCATTAGATTTGAGCACAGGATCTACAAGGTGTAAGATCTGCTCTCATTTTATTAAGATGTTTTTTTCTTAATTCATTATATGTCGCTGAATTCCACGACTCAGTAATTGAAGACTCATTGACGCTTGAAATTTTTAAATTAGACTTATAATCAACATCGCAGGGGTTTATTTTACCATCCCACCAAATGAACATTCTCCTCCATAAATCTGAACAGCTTTCTTCAATATTGTTTGGTGCCTTTTCATAGTTGTTTTCCCAAGGGTTATAATCAACAAAAGCAACTTGATCTACTAAATCTCCCCACAATTTTTCCATATCTTCAAATTTTTGATCAGATTTAAATTTTACACCCGATACACGAGTTATAATTTTGTTATCTTTATAGTATTTTTCTTTAATGGAATTAAACATTTTTATGTTTTTGAGTGTTGTTTCCAATTTTCCGTTTACTCTAAGTTCACTATATAATTTTTCATCTGCAGCATCAGCTGAGAATACTAAAGTTTTTACTTTGCTCTCTAAAATTGAATGACATTTTTTTTCATTTAATAAAGAAGCGTTAGTATTTATTTTTAAATTTAAAAATTTACCAGATGTGTATTTTATCATTTCATCAAATTCTTTCGAGACTAAAGGCTCGCCCCTTGATGCAAGAGTCACAAATTGCACGTTATTTTCAATCTGATCAATTATCTTTTTAAATAATTCAACTTTCATAGTGCCCATAAAACCATTTTTTTTGTTAGTAAAACTTTTATCAGTCTCAAAACAAAAAACACATCTAAAGTTACAAATAGAAGAAGGTTCTATTTGTATTAATGGAGGATATTCATCAATAATTTTTTTTTGAGGATATATTTCATATCTGTATCGATGAACTAAATACTTTAATACATCAATATTCTCAAAAGTATTTAATTCTGCAATTGAATTTTCTTTTAAACTAAATTGATTGGTAGTATTTCCATTTTGGGAAAATAAGTCCTCTATAATAATTTTCAAAATATTCTGACTATTGCTAGAGAAATGATGATCTAAATTGCCTAAGTTTTCATTAAAAATTTTATGAATTTTTTTTAGAATATCATTTTTAGAAGAAGAATTTGATATCTTCAAATTTTGAAAGCTTTGAAATTTTTTATAAATATTATTTCTTTCCATATTTTTTTATCCAGTATTCTAATATAGGAACCTGCCACTCAAAATCTAAATCGAAACCACCAATTGACTTTATAGCGCCAATTTTTTTACCCATCCATTTTTGAGGTAATAAACCTTGCTTCATATTCTCTAAACACTTGGGTCTTACTACTGACACGGACATATCTGCGTAAAATACATCTCCTTGAGAGTCTCTATCACAATTAATTTTTATTTTTCTAGGGTATTTATTAAACGGTATAAAAGGTTCTAAAATCCCTTCTTTACTTAATTTTCTTGCTCTAATGGGACTCCACATATTATAAACTGAGGTGGAGACAGCAGAATCCAATTTTTTATTTTTTCTAAGCATAGTAATACCTGTCTTAATCAATTTACTATTGATAGTGCCTGCGTTAGCCATTAAGAGAACTAATAATTCAATCTTTTTTTTTCTTCTTTTTAAAAGATTTTGAATTTTGTAATACGCATCTTTAAAAACATCTTCACCAAGTGCTTTAGAAGTAGATAAATATTTAGGCCTTTCTAAAAAAGTAACATTATATTTTTTAGTTTTTTTTTTTATTTCCGGGCAGTCTGTGGAAATAAATATTTCTTTAATTTCTTTTGTTTTTTTTGCTGCTATAATAGGATATTCACACAAGCTCTTTCCTAATATTTTTATCAAATTCTTTTTTGGATAACCTACACTCCCAGCTCTTCCAATCATTAATGCAACTATCATATGTTCATTTTTCTTTCTTTAATCAAATTTTTTATTTCAATCTTTAAATTCTTGTACTTTGTCAAAAATAAATTTTTTCCTTTTCTTGGTTTAAATGTTTTAGGTTCTTTAACGTAATGACCCTCTATCTCTAAATTATTGAATATAAATCTTTTTTTATAATCAAAAAAATTTGCAATCAATTTCATTACACTTAAAACTTTTACTTTTTTTCTTCCGGTAATATTTAAATATTTATTATCATATTTTTTTGACACTGATTTTATACACGCATAACAAGAATCTTCAACATGTATATATTTTCTAGATGCGCTTTTTTTACCTTTATAAATTATATGGTTTGTTTTTAAAAAATTATCAATTATGAAATTTATACCATTATTTTTACCCGCATTAGGCCCGTAAAGAGATCCAAATCTTAAAATTGTAAATTTTAATTTATACTTTTTCCAAAATTTTTCTATATAGTCTTCAGCAGCCTTTTTACTTGAGCCATAAAACCCGCCTTGCTCACTATTTGCGTAGATTGAACTTGCGTGAATAAATTTTTCAACTTTAAAATCCTTTGAACAAATAAGTGCTTTTATTGTGCCTAAAATATTAATACTAGCTGTCTCTAAAGGTTTATGTTTCGCAATATCTAAATCAGCTAATGCTGCAAAATTGAAAACATATTGCGACCCTTTTATTGCTTGTCTTAGTTTGTCTTCACTTAAAATATTTCCTTTAATGAACTTTTGATTTTTAAGTAATGGTTTTTTCTTTTTGGTGTCTAAAATAACTACCTTAAAATTTTTATTTTTTGATAATAAATCGCTTAAAACTGAACCAATAAAACCACTTCCACCTAATATTGTTATTTTTTTCATTTTAATTTTTTTTAAGTATTTGAATAATTTCTTCTTTTATATTTTTTCTATAAATATATTTATCAAAATTAATTTTTTTCATATTATTAATTTTACTAAATAAATTTTCTAGATGATTTTTATCATCTAAATAATAAACTGCAGACTCATTAGTTAAATTTCCCGATTCAATATGTTTGTACCCCTTTTTAGTATCAAATAATATTACTGGAACCTCTGAATTAAGAGCATCCTCAATTGTACTTGACGAATAGCTTATCAAAATAAATGATTTTCTTAACAAATAATCAATTGACCTGTTAGAAAATTTCAAATTCTTAAAAAAAAATTGAAGCTTATCCTTGTAATTTTTTATAGTTGGATGTGGTTTAATCAAAATCATAAATTCCTTTTTTTTACAAATTTGATCTAATATTGTTAGAAGAGACCAATACTCATAAAACATCTCAACACCTAGGAATTGAAGATTATTAAAATTTTTAAGTGTAGACGCCTGAAGTATATATTGTTTGGCATTTTTATTCTTTATTGAGGAAAAAACAATATTTCCAGTTTCTAAAATTTCTCCTTTGACTTTATGAGTAACTAATGAATTTTTCATTGTTTTAGATTGAATAGCAAAAAATTTACTTTCACCGTTAAATACAGCCTCGGCTATATTTTTCTTATAAATTTCATCGTATTTATTAAAAGATTTTGATATAATGCCGTGAGATATACACAGCGTATTGCACTTAATATCTTTATCTAATATCGATCCATTAAATCCTTTTGTAATATTTGAAATAGTCAAAGAGATTGAATTTTGATTAATCAGTTCCTTTAATGCTTTTGATCGTTGTTCAACATCATTAAAATAATATCTTAATTTTTGATTAAATATATTTAATAAACTTGAAAGATCTTTTGATTTGTAAAAGAATTTTATATCTCGTATATAATTTTTTGATATTTGTCTCTCTCCGTCTTTAATAAATTCAATAGGATTAAACCCTCTTAGTTTATAGAAAATTTTTTTAATAATATTAACATTATTAAAAAAAGGTACCAAAACTTTAATTTTTTTAGCGTTTAAAATGCTAATAATTTTTTTAAAATTATATCCTACGTTATTTAGCATTACACCATTTTTAAGATTTAAATTTTTGATCTTTGGTTTGTACCCTTCTAAATGAAATACAACCTTTTCTTCATCGGGTTCTGATAATTTTTCTATGAGAATTTCATCCTTATAAAGATTTTCTACAATTTCTGTCACGATATTTGCATCATCAATATTCTTATGTATATTCTTTTTTAAACCAGAAACTATAATCTTATTGATTTTATACTTATTTTTAATTTTATTTATTATTTCTAAAATAAAAATAATACTATTAAAGCGAAATCTTAGAAAAAAAATAATTTCTGATTTTAGGCTATAATTAATATTGAGATTAAATTTTAAACTTTCAGTAAATTCTTTTGAGGCTTTTAAAGCCTCTTGATGAAAATTAACTAAAATATTTTTTTCAAAATCAAAGATTTCATAATCTCTCTCTTTGCAAAATATAAATGTCTCCAGATTTAAAGGAACAAATAAAGTGTTATTTGTATCGACTTTAGATATGAGGGAAAAATCTCTGTAATTTTCAATAAAACAAATATTTTTTTGCATATTGTTGAAGCTCGATAAAATCTTGATAAGTATCTAAATCTAACGCTTCGTGATTTGGAACATTAAAAAATATTGGTTTTTTACCTATTCTACATTTGTATTTTTGTAATGCCTGTCTCTTTATACCATATAAACCGGTTGTTTCTTGAACTATAGGCTGAGCATCTTGGCTTCTAGGAAGTACTTTTGGTGAGTAATTGACAGGTTTATTTTTAAACCAAAACCAAGAATAAATTCTGTTCACAGTTAAAATAGAGTCGTTTTTTTTTTTTTTTAAAAGATCAACACACTTATTTATTGAGTTTATTGATAATAGTGGTGCAGTTATAAAAATTTGAAAATAAAGATCTGCTTTTATTATTTTTGAGTGGTAATTAAGTAAATCATTCCCATTAGCATTGTCTTTTGATAATCTTTTTAATCTATCAATAACAAAAATATTATTTCTAATACAAAAACTTTTAATTAATTTGCTGTCTGTATCTACGTATATTTCATCAATTTTCGATTTTTTGACTTTATTTAAAACAATTTGATACAATGGAATGTTATGTATCTTTTTAAAATTTTTATTTTTAACTCTTTTTGAATTAGATTTTATTGGAATAATAGCGACAGTTTTCATTTTAAATATCAAATAATATATTTGTTTTCGGTCTCTTTTGTAGGGTTAGATAAATACCAATTAATTGTTTTTTTTAACCCTTCTTCTAAACCATTTCTTCCTTTCAATTTTGGTTTCCATTTTGTAGAAACAGTAAACCTTCTAGAACTAGATTTTAATAATTTTACTTCACTAGTTTGAGATCTTAATCTTTTTATTGATTTTTTAATTCTAATTTTTTTTTTCATTAATTTTGCAATAAGAAATGCAAGATCTTTTATAGAAATTTCATAACCGTTACCCACATTAAAAACCTCACCATTTTTGTTTACTTTTAAAATCTTGTAATAAGCATTACAAATGTCCTCGACGTAATTAAATTCCCTTTTTGGGTATATATTACCTAAAGTTATTTCGTTATTTTTAGATTTTAATATCTGGTTAATTATCGTTGGAATTATCGCTCTCTCGGACTGTCTTGGTCCAAAAGTATTAAACGGTCTGAGAATTGTAATTGGAGTTTTAAAAGAATTATAATAAGAAAGAGCAATATTATCGGCCGCGATTTTACTAGCAGAGTAAGGTGACTGAGGTTTCAAAGGGTGATTTTCGTCGATAGGTGTATAGTCTGCGGTTCCATAAACCTCACTTGTGGAAGTTATTATCACTTTTTTCTTACTATAATTCTTCGAACTTTCAAGAATGTTATATGTGCCCTCAACATTTGTTTTTATATAGGCAAGGGGAGAATAATAAGAATAAGGTATGCCTATTAATGCTGCTAGATGAATTATAATATCATTATTTTTAACTGCATGATTAACAGAATCGTAATCACGGATATCTCCAAATATGAATTTAATATTGTTTTTATATTGTGAATTTTTGAGATTACCTAAGGTGTAAATAGAGTTATATCTATCAAAGACCGTTACACTATAATTTTTTTTTATAAAAAACTCTGCAAGATGAGAGCCAATAAACCCTGTTCCGCCAGTAATTAAAATTTTTTTTCTCATATAACAGTTTATATAGTTTGTTTTAAGAAATTGAAGCTAAATAAAGCATGCTTATGAATATTTTTATGGAAATTAATATTAGGGTGATAGATTGACAAATATTTTTTATACATATTATTACATTTAGTTTGAAGAATTCTTTTATTTTTTGGAATTTTCCAATTCGCATTTAGTAAGATTAAAAACTCCTTAATACAATTTAATACCCTTCTATTATTAAGTTCAATAATTTTAATGAAATTTTGATCATATTGTTTTTTCCTATAGTAAGAATGCTGTATGTATTCTTTAAAACTTAAATATCTTTTTTTCTTTACATTAAAAAGAAGTTTAGGATGAGTTAGGGATTTAAAATGAGATGACCAATCTGCAATAGGCAAATGATTAATAAAGAGTATTGGTTTTTTGAAAACTCTTGATATTTGATCAAACCCAGTACTTGTAGAAATACAGAAATTACAATTAGCCATTAACCATACATCCATCAAGTCAGATCTGTATTTAGAAAAAGCATAGTCTAAAAAATTTTTATTTTTTAAATTTAATTTCTTGTCTTGAAGTTTTCCCATTCTGAAAACAAAAAATCCTTTATCTAAAAGATATTTAATCCCCTTTTTGAAATTTTGAATATCACAATCTCTATAATTGTGGTATGTTGTATCAAAATCTAATCTACTTTTTAAATATTTAGCATCTCTAACTATTAAGCAGACAAATTTTTGTTTTTTTTTTAAACCAATCATACTTAACTCTTTTTCAATTTTTTTTCTTTCAAATGTTGAAAATTTAATTGATGGTTTAAAGTTCTTATTAAATATCCTGTAATTATCTCTTGTACTCAATAATGTATCTATATTATGAAGTTTGAAAATTTTGAAAAAACGCTCAATTATTTTTTGAGATCTTTGCAAAAGTATAATAATTTTTCTGTCTATCGTAATTACTTTAGATCTATAATGTTTTTGAAGAAAAGAATTACAAGGTCTATTATTAAAGAATATATCCCTTGGGAATAAATCTACGCAAAATATTGATTTTTTTTTAGTGAAATGTAAGTAATGTTCAAGTTCAGCTACTAAATGACCTACTCTATCGGGAAAATAGTTTTTTGCCCATCTTATTTTAATTAAAGGACTAATTAACTTTAGAAAAAGGATAATTGGAATAAAAAGAATTACTAATAAGAATTTTATTATCTTTCTCATATTTCCATTTTTAAAATTTTATCCATAAAAAAAGAGTTTGGTTTACTAGGATGGTAAGCAATTTTTTTACAAAATTCTTCTCTAGCAAGTTGGGTGCTATTTTTATTCCACCAAAAGTCAATATCCGAAAATACATTTTCTATATGTTTTTTGGCAGTATTTATATTATTGTGAATTATTCCTACGTCCATTAGTTTTTCATAATACTTGAGAAATTCATCGGCAATCTTATAGTGATTAAAATTACATATAAGTATTGTCGGAAAATTTGTTGCTAAACCTTCTAATACAGTGGTTGTGTCAAGTGTTGTTATTAAAAGTCTTGAGTCTTTCAACATATCCCCCAAGGGTTTATATGTATTATCCATTTTTATTTCAGGAAACTGATTTTCTAACTCCTTTTTAAAATAAAAATAATCTGAGTGTCTTTTCTTCGGCCTTAAGATTATTTTATTTTTTATTTTATTATCTAGGCTTGAGATTAATCTTTTGTGATCAGAAATATATTCAACCCACTCACTTCCAAGAGGAACAGTGCTTCTCATATTTCCAATGTAGCCATAGGGACTATACAGTGTATAAATTATGTTCCCATCTCTATTAAAAATATTTTTTTTTTTTTTAAATCGATGAAAACCAACGCCATAATTTTTGTTTTTAATATTATCTTCGATACCAAAAACTAATTCTTTTAATTCAAGTTTTTTTACTAATGATTTGATTGTGGAACATTCAGAGGTTAATACGCCTCCCCCATTTTGAGCAAGCAATAACTTTGATCCATTCATGTAATTTTTCGCGATCCAATCTAACTCAAAAAAATTACTATTATAGACTTGATCAGTTGAAATAATACCTAAGTTAAATTTATAATTATTACATAAATTAAAATTAGATATTTTAAGAAATCGCAAATATTCAATAAAGCATTTTGGTAATATAAAGAAAATCTCTTTTTTGAAAAAAATCTCAAAGTCATTCTGTTTCTCAAATAAAAAATCATTTCTTAAATCATTTCGAAAAGTTAAATCTAAAGAAATATTTTTTTTAATCTTTTTAATTTTGAAAATGAAATTTTTTTGCTTGAATAAAAGGTTAAATTTTTTGCGTAAATCTTTGTCACCAATATAATGTGTTAGATAAAAAAATTTTTTTTTTTTTATTGAAAATAATAAAATATAATTTTTAAATTGCTTTAAAATTAATTTTGAAAGAAAAATGAAATTTTTTATTTTTAATTTTTTAAAATATAAACCTAGAAGAGATAATATTTTATTTCCAGAACTTGAATTTGTTATTTCAGCTGGTTCAATATCTTTTTTGGTAAAATTTATACCAGAGAAAATTAAAATATTTTGATAGATTAGTTGATTAAAAATATCATTTGACTGAATATCTTTAAAAAGTTTTTCAGTATCTCCTGAAATAATATTTTCGATATTATAATTAATAAATATACATTTATCTATTGAGTATTTTTTTTTTAAAAAAGATATAGTTAACCACCGCTCATAAAAAGTTGTAATTAAAGTGTAAAGAGATGGACGTAAATAAATATCCCAGTACTTAGAATTAAGGCCTAAATCTAATTTATTATTTATAAATGCACTTATTTGCTTAAAAAACCTTTCCTCAAAATTTTCTAAATATTTATTGTCATCTAATAATTTTTTTTTGTCTGACCATATAGTCCTCATGGTTTCTATTGTTGCATTGGGATTTTTAATTTCTAAAAATTTCTTATCTTTATTACCTAAATACAAAATTGTTCCATCATAATTTTCTGGATATGTTGATCTAATTGGAGTTAATACTAAAAAAATATTTTTTTTCATTTGAGCTTAGACAACTCTATTTTTTTATTCTCAACTTTATAAATTTCATCACAAAACTCCAGTGTGCTCATACGGTGAGATACGATTATGATTGTTTGTCCATCCAATTTTTTAAGTGAATTTAAGATTTTTATTTCTGTACTTAAATCAAGCGCATTTAAGGACTCATCTAAAATTAAAATTTCTGGGTTTTTATATAAGGCCCTAGCAATACCGATTCTTTGTCTTTGACCCCCTGATAAAGATAAACCTTTTTCACCTATAATTTTTTCTATCTTTTCATCAAACGAATTAACAAGTTCTGTTAAATCGGATCTTTCAACTGCTAAATCTAAACTATCCTGATTTATTTGATCTAATGTTTCACCAAATGCGATATTTTTTTTTATCGAACCATCAAATAAGTAGGTGTTTTGAGGAACATATCCTATTTTTTTCTGCCAGCTAGAATCTAAATTTTGCAATTTTTTTTCATCAATGAAAAAGTCGCCAGAATAATTTTTATGAAGACCGCAAATCAAATCAAGTAAAGTGCTTTTTCCAGCTCCAGACTCTCCAAAAATGCCTATTATTTTGCCTTTCTTAATTTCAAAATTTAGATTTTCTAAAACATTGTGATCTTTTCGATATCCAAATGTAAGGTTTTTAATCTTAAAATTATTATTAAAGTCAATTTTTTCAAGATTTTTGTTTAAATAATTTTCATTTTTTATACTAGTTTCTCCGTAAATTACATTTATAGCAGGTACAGCAAGTTTTAGTTTCTGTAACGTTGTGATAATCTTATTAACACCAGGTAAAAGTTTATATCCAGCAGCAGCGTAAACTGTAAGAGTAATTATTATTTCATTAAAATTTTTTTGTAGGTAAACATTAAAATAAATAAAGATCGCTAATGCCAAAAACATTAAATATTCAAGAATGTTTTTAGGTAATATTTGCAAAACTGTTGTATGCCAGTTTATTAAACTTATCTTTTTATAGGTCTTGAGAAATTGATTAAAAAAGAAATCAAATTTATTATAAATTTTAATTTCTTTTACAGCACCAAATGTTTCTCTAGCGTACTTAAAATTTTGTCCTCTATATAATTGTCTCTCTTTTCCCAAATTGAAAACTTTTTTCTTAGTTATTTGCAAAAATAATAAACTAAAAACAACAAAAAATAGTAAAGCTAAGAAAGTAATTTTAAAATTAAATATAAATAAAAAAGTTAAAATAAAGAATATTAAAATCAATTCATTTAAAAGTATAAAAAATGAATCAGCGGCATCTGCAAAAATATCTACTTCAGTAGTACAGTTTCTTATTAGTAACGAGCTGTTTTCTTTCACAAAATAATTATAGGGTTTGTATAAATATTTTGAAAATAAAAATCCTGTAAGATTATTTATGAGACCATATTTAAATTTACCTTTATAATAAGTAAAATAAATCAAGATAAATGTTTTAAAAGTGATTATTATCAAGAAAAAAATTAAAAAAAATAACATTAGACTTATCTCATCAAAATTTTGCATAAATGGTGCATTAAAAAAGTTTTCTTCATCTACCTCAAAATAATTATTTATGGTGTCTAAAAAGTTATTCTTTGTTAGAGCAGAAATTAACGGAATCATCATACCGATTGTTAATGTTTCAAGTAATGAACTTAAAAACATTAAAAATACAAGGAAAGGAATATTATTATTTTTATAATTTTTTACGATTGAAATTATTTTCGAAAAGTATTTCATTAAAAATTTTACTTATTAGTGCTTAATTGCAGACCCCGAGGATATAATGTGATAAATCGTCAAATCCAGTATGTAAAACTTCATCGTTCATCGAGAACATGTAAACATTGCTAAAAAATTTACTTAAAAAAATCTTTAATTCTTTTTTTGTTTTACAATTCACATGTTCTTTTTTTGCAAGTTTTGAAGCGTATTTTTGACTCTGTAAAGAGGGCATTCCAATAATAAGAGATCCGTTTGTTTTTAATGATTTTTTAACATTAACAATAAACTTTTTTTCATTCTTTTTTTCTATATGTTCAAGAACATCTAAAGCGTATATTCCATCAAAAGTTTGGTTTAATGGTTTATTAACAAAATTATTTATTATGTATTTAATATTTTTAAATTTGTAAGTTTTTTCAAAATTATTTTTTTTAATTGTTTTAATGTCACTTAATGTAAGCTCTTTAAATGAGTCTTTTAAACTTAAAGACTTAAATCCGTCCCCTGCTCCGATTTCTAATACTGATTTATAATCCTCAAACATTTTTCCAACAAATTTATATCTGCTTAAAGTGATTCCAAGCCTTTTTGGATCATTCATAAAATCTTTTGAGGTAATATCCCCTAATTTCATAAACTTTGTCTTCATTTTAAATTTATTTTTTGCATAGTTTTGATATTAAAGTATTTTTTGTCTTTTAAAGAATTCGGTAAAAGTCCTTTAGCAAATGCTGTTTTTAAATCAATTATTGCGTCGTCTATTTTTTTTTCAGGCATAAATCCTAATTCGTCTTTAATTTTTTTTGATGAAATATGATAAGATCTATTATCATCAGTTGGTACAAGCTGTAATTTTACATCGTCTCCTATTATTTTTTTGACTTTTTTTGCAATTTCTATAACTGGAAAATTATCATAGCCAATATTAAAAATTTTTTTATTTATTAAGTTTTTATCTGTATTAATCAATAAATCGTATGATCTTATCATGTCATCTATATGTATATTTGGTCTAAGTTGATCACCTCCAAAAACTGTTATTTCTCTGTTGTGATATGCTAGATTAGTCAGAATGTTTACCACAACATCAAGTCTCTGTCTTACAGAGTAACCACAAACTGTTGCTGGACGAATAATTGTTGTACAAAAGTCATCGCTAGAATACTTAAGTAAAATTTTTTCACACTCAGCTTTATATTTTGAATAGTCTGTTAGTGGTTTTAGGTCTACCTCTTCATGTACATTTTTTTCATCACTTATACCGTAAACAGAGGATGAAGATGCGTAAATAAATTTTTTAATCTTAAATTTTTTTGATAATTGAACTAAAGGTTCAAAAGAGTCCAAATTAATAGATTTACCAAGTTTAGGATTAAGTTCAAAACTTGGGTCATTTGAAATACATGCTAAATGAATTAATATATCATTACCGGGCAAAGTTTCTTTTAACTTCTCAGTGTCTCTAATATCTCCTAAAATTGAATTTATATTTTTTTGAGAGTCAAAGATATTTTTTTCGTAAATAAAAAGATCTAAAATTGTAACGTTATAACCTTTTTTTGCTAGATAAAGTGACAACATCGAGCCCACGTAACCCGCACCACCTGTAATATATATCTTTGGTCTGCTAGTCATTACTTCAACATATGTTGAATTGATTTCAAAAATAATTCCTTGGTTATAACATTTTTATTACCAAAATTTTTAATTGTCTCTGCGGCTGCAAGTGAACCAAGAAACAAAGATAGATTTCTGTCCTTGCTTTTAATAAGTGTTATTGCACACTGTGTTAACATTGTATCACCAGAACCAATTTTATCTAAAATTTTATCTGCAAAGGCTGGGCTAGTATAGAATTTTTTCTGATAAGAATTATATAGCGTCGCACCGGAAGAGCCGCGAGTCACTACTAAATCTTTGATATTTTGCTCTTTGCAAAACTTTTTAATGAGCATTTTTAATTGACTACTTCTGTCTCTCAATTCATGTCGTAATTCCTTTTCATTAATTATGACAAAATCGATATTCTTATAATTTTTTAAACTATGATAACCAATATTGTTTGCATTAATTTGAGCATTCAAAGCTACAAATTTTTTAAAATTACTTATTTTTTTTGAAATTTTTTTAGAAATAAAACCATGCCCATAATCTGAGACCACTATAAAATCAGATTTCTTTTTTAAGTTTTCTAATTTTTTATTTAAGTTGTTTTCTTGTTTTAAATCTAGAATATCGTCGTTAATTTTGTATATTCCAAATAATTTTGTTTTACTAAATAAATCAAGATAACGCTTTTTTACTATAGTTGGAGATCCTTTTTTTTTAATAAAATTTATTGAGATATTTTTTGGTATTTTTTTTTTTATATCTTTAATAAATTCTGCATTTTCTCCTAACATTGTTAACAGATAAACCTTTTTACAAAATTGAGCTAAATTTGTAGCTATAGCAACAGCTCCACCTAAATATTCCTCAGTTTTAATGTCTCTAAGTACTAAGTTTGGCTCCTTTCCAGATTTTCCAATAGCTTCGGTAAAATTATATTGATCAATGATTGTCTCACCGAGTACAAGAGCTGATGAATTTCTATGCTCATTAATTAATTTCTTAATTTTTTCAAAAGAAAACTTTTTTTTAATTATATTAATAAATTTTTCTTGATCGTTTGAAAAATTTGTAAAAAATTTATTTAATAATTTACTTGAGCTCGAAGTAATTCCTTGGGTAAAGTAAATTTTACCCTTATTCTTTTTTAGGGCTTCAATCTCATTTTTAATTTCTCCGTTTAAATCATTTGAAATTGATCTGTACTCTTTCCCTTTTATATAAAAATTAGGTTTAATTATATTAAGATTCTTTACAGCTGACTTAGAATTACTTAAACAAACATAGTCAACATCCTTTAGTGCTGCAATAGATTGCATTCTTAGATTTTGGCTAAATGCAGGTCTATTTGGACCCTTGTTAACAAATTCATCTGATGTGACTGAAACTATTAAAATATCAACTAACTTTTTTGCATGTTCAAAATGCTTAATATGTCCAATGTGTAGAATATCGAAAACTCCATGACACATACCTATTTTTTTATTTTTAAATTGATTTTTTTTAATCAGTTTATAATTACTTAAATTTAATATTTTATTCATTTCAATTTTTAATAATTTTTTTTACTTGTTTTTTAAATAATCTATTACCGGAATCAAATATAATTTTATTTTTTTTTAGACTAATTATGTTTAACCAATCTTTTTGTTTTAAGTTAAATATTTTTTCAAGCTTAAAAAATATTTTCTTTTTATCAATACTTCTCTCTAAAAAAATTTTATCTTTTTTAGGTAAGTAAGGGTAAATTCCTCCCTCAGCTTCTTTAAGTAAAACAAATAAAATTTTTTTTCCTCTTGATAATAATTCAAAACCTAAATTTGAACTTATACAAACAACTAATTCATTTTGAAAAGCAAAGTTATAAGAGTCCTTAGAAGAAATTCCAAAATTATTTCCAATCATCTTTTTATAATAATCAATCTCATGAAGCTGTCTCAAATTTTTATCTTTTCTATTAGATCTTAATGCAATATTAAACTTTTTATTATTTGATTTGCAGAATTCATGAATTATTTTAATAAATTTTTCTTCAGTCTTATAGTATTTTTTACTATAAGGAAAATTTGGATTAAATTCTGATATATAAAGTAGTGAGTTTTTATCTTTTTTAATTTTTTTTTCTCTTATCTCATTATTTTTTAAAGATCCAATTATTGAAATTTTAGATTTATCAAAATTTAAAGAAATTTTATCCTCATTATGATAACAAAAAAAAAAATCAATTGGATCTTTTATATTCAGATTTTTAAATCTTCCCAAAACATCTTTGATCTTTAGATTTCTACAATAACCAAATTGATAAATTGCAATTTTAATTTCAGGACATAAATATTTACACTCTATGCCTCTTTTATTTATATGGTGGGAAATCGCCAATTTTGGGGAATACATTCTGTATAAAGTCTGTTTGTAGGTTTCTTTTATATTTAACGAGTCTTTACTAAAAAAATATTTTCCTAAAGTTTTTATCGCACAAAATATATTTATTGAATTAAAATTAATTGTTTCATAACTTTCTTCTTTAAAAGTTAAATTGGAAAATCCATCATCCAAAATAATAATATCTTTGTTTACTATAGGTTTTAAATTTAAATTCATTTTAATGTAGTAAAGCCAATAGTTATAAACTATTAAATTGCCGTCCAACCACCATCAACCATAATATTTGAACCGGTTATATAGCTTGAAGCCTCAGAGCTCAAAAATATCACAACACTTGCAATTTCATTTGACTCAGCCATTCTATTAAGAGGTGTATTTTTTGAATACCTTTTAATAAATTTTTTTTTAGGACTGATTATTTTAGAGTTTTTTCTCTCAATAACACCACCGGCATTAACACTATTTATAGTGATATTTGCTTTTCCAAACAGCACTGCCATTTGTCTAGTTAAGTTTTGTAATCCGCCTTTAACAAAACTATAAATTATATTACTTGGATTCATTCCTTTAATATTTTTGTATAAAGAAGGATTTTGGCTTACAACTCCATATATAGATCCAATATTTATTATTTTCCCTGAAATTTTTTTCTTTTTCATTCGCTCAGCAACTAATTTAGTTATCCAAATATGTGAGATAGACCAATTATTAATATGTGAAGTAAAGTCTTTAAGCTTAATATTTTCTATAGTACTCCTACTCCAAGAAGAATTTTTAGGATAAGAGGCGTTTATAAAAATATCTGGTGACCCATGATCATTAAAAATTTTATTCAATTTATTTTCAAAACCTTTTTGACTAAAATCAAATTTTATAAATTTGAATATATTGTTTGTATTATAAGATTTGATATCCAAAATTCTCACCGAGGCACCATTCTGTTGTAATGCTTTAGAAATTTCTCGACCTAACAAGCCGGACCCACCTAAAACATAGGCTTTCTTATTTTTTAAATTAAATATCTTCTTATAATTTTTTTTTAATATAAATTTTGACATATTTATCTAAAAATCTTTTTGAATAAAAGTTCACTAATTTTAAAGTCTATTACACTATCAATGTCAAAAGAACTAGATATTGGCATTTTATAGTAAATTGTATTTTGATTTATTATATCTTTTAATTTAAAAAATCCTTTTCTATTCCACGCGTAAATTGATGCGTTCATATCATAAATTTTTGGTGCTAATTGCCTAGATGGGATGTCTTTTTTTGGCGGTATAGCAATACTAAGCTTTTTGTTTTTAATCTTTATCATATTAAAATATGGGTTTTTTTTTGACTCACAAATCGTAATTAGGTTACAAGGTTTTTTTATTTTTTTTAAAGCTTTTAGACAATTTTTAATATCTTTTATTTTCCGTACAGGAGAAGTGATATCTAAATCAAATATAAGGTCATATTTTTCTCCGTAAAACTTTTCAGCCTTTAAAATTACATCTTTTATTACATCTTTTTTTGGACATTTACCACTTGATAGTTTTTTAGACCTTTTTATATTTAAGTCTACTCCTGAATCTTTTGCTATTTTTAAAATTTTACTTGAGTCAGATGAACAAATTATTTTAGAAAATATTTTTGATTTTCTTGCCTGATTAATTGAATGCCATATTAACGGGCGACCATTAAAAAGTTTTATGTTTTTGTTCTTTAGGCCTTTTGAATTACCTCGAGCACAAATTGAACATAAAATTTTCATATCTATTTTAAT
>MDTG01326631.1_pt1 | contig 29538 bp, 31 predicted proteins | sample 811421 | NCBI WGS metagenome assembly MDTG01 (sample SAMN05326645, study PRJNA326480) | marine metagenome | isolation source: seawater | place: Pacific Ocean: South East | collected 2011 | reverse complement strand
TTGATTTTGTGAATTTTTTCATTCTTATTGCAAGAGACTGATCTTGAAAATTAAAGCCGTTTATTCCACACATATTTTAAATGTTATATAAACGATTTGTTTAAAATTGAAAATGATATTGAAGTATTTGATTAACATTTATTGATTTTTTTAATTGTAAGCATTTTATATGTTATTATTTTGAATAACAGTCTAAATAAACAAATAATAATATTCAAATTTACTTTTATGGTATTACCAAGTCTTGAGGTGTCTTTTCTTTTTTTTACATTCAGTGGTTTATGGATAATTTTTCCGTTTATACCTCTAATTTTGAAAATTAGATTTGTATTAAAATCATTCTCATAATTTAAATTTATTTGATTTAAAATTTTCGAACGATAAACCTTTAGGCCACTTAAAGGATCTCGAATATTAAAAAAAAAATTTACCATATATGAAAAAAAATATTCTGAAAATCGGTTTAATTTTTTTCTTTCTCCTATTAATAAATCAAAATTTTGAAGTTTATTAATATTAAGTAAAAACTTTGGATCATGTTCTCCATCTGCATCAAAAGTAGCAATATATTTATATTTTTTTTTTAAAAGATACTTTATTCCTTTTAAAGTGGTAGCTTCATAACCAAGTTTTTTTTTATTTTTAATATATTTTGTTTTTAAATTTTTGGTTAAGAACAACGTTTTGTCTGTGCTGAAATCATCCACAACCAAAACATCTCCGTAATTTTTAAGTGAAGTTAATACATTCTTAATAGTTTTTTCTTCATTCCTTGCTGGGACAACTATTCCTAAACTATGTCTTCCCATTTAAGAATTTCATCCTTTACTAAGTTTTTATTTATTTTTTTCCCCAAAATTTTATTTATATCTCTTGGATCTATTGCATTATCAGGGCAGGGCCTAAGAACACTAATATCTTCTCTTTTTAGAGCATGATTCTTATTAACTTGCTTGTTAACTCTTAATGACCTTCTTTGCAAAATAACTGTTTCTAATTCATTATCTTCTATTTTTTTTAAACCATCTCCTAGACTTAGTTCTAATTCTTTAGACCTGTCGATCATTTCTCTCCAACTTTTTGGTGTCATTGAAAATTTATGATCAGGTCCTTCTAACACATTTGATAGAGTGAAATGTTTTTCTACAACCTTTGCACCAAGTGCAATTGCACCTAGTACAGTTGCATGACCGTGGGTATGATCACTAAGGCCTAAAATTAAGTTTGGGAATTTTTTTTTAAGATTTTTCAGATAATTTAAATTTATATAGTTAAAATTTTCATCATTAGCAGTATAATTAGTATTACATTGCATCACACAAATTTTATTATTTATTTTTGAAGCTATTTTAATAATTTGATTTACATCATTTTCATTTGATGCACCGGTAGCGATTATATAGGGCTTGCCTTTTGAAGCTATATGTTCAATAATTTCATGCCAAGTAATGTCGCCCGATCCAATTTTAAATGCTTCTAAATATGGATCCACAAAATCGACTAGCTCAATTGAATATGGGCTTGTTAAAAACTCAATTTTATTTTTTTGACATTCATCTTTAAGTTTTGATGTCCAATGTAATGGTATCGATGCATCTTTATAGACTTCAAAAACACTTTTTTTCCATTTTGCTTGGTGAGACAATTGACTTCCTAAAGATTTAAATCCGTGATCACTTACAATTGTCTCTGCTGAAAAATGTTGAAATTTTGCGGCATCAGCTCCCGCCTCAGCTGCTTTATTAATTAATTCAATTGCTTTCTCTAATTTGCCATCATGATTAGCTGCTATGTCAGCAATAAAATATGTTGGACAACTTTCCCCGATTTTTTTTTTTCCAATGTAAAAATTTTTCATCATTTTATATATTCATCTTTTACACTTTTTATTTCATCTTTTAAATTTGATAATTTTATGCCTAAATCATTTTCCAATTTAGTAGAGTTTAATCTCATATCTTTAGGTCTTTTTGCAATCAAATTCACATTTCTTTGAAGATTGCCTATTATATATTTGGCATCTAAATTAACAATTTCACAAAATTTTAGAGCAAAATCTTTTTTTGTCATACCTTCTTTTGTTCCTAAATTATATACGCCGAAAATATTTTTTTTTAACAATCGACTTATTACAGAAAAAATAGTTTCAAAAGAAACAGGAGAAAAGTAAACGTCCTCAAATATATTTATTTTTGATCTAATTGAGCATGAATTAAATATTTTGTCAGAAAAGGATAATTTGTCTCTAATTACTGATTTGCCAAAAAAATTAGTTCTGAGAGATATTGCATCATAATCTTGTAATAATTTCTCAATTTCGTGTTTTGTAGCTGAATATTGATTTATTGGTTTAACGGCATTTTCATCGTGTGGTCCATTACCGCTATATACTTGATCGGTTGAAACTTGAATAACATAATATTCTTTTTTATTAAACTTAAGAGTTCTTGATACTACAGATGGAAATTCTGTGTTTATTTTGTATGCCTCTTCTTTGTTAGTTTCACAATAATCTACATCTGTTACTGCCGCCATATTTATGAATACATTTGGAGCTAATCTTTTAATTGTTTTTTCAACAAAAGAATTTACTTTAATATCGCCATTAAAATCGCATTTTTCTTTTCCTATTGTTGAATATTTTATTTTATTTTGATCAAGGTATTTTTTAAATCTACTTCCTAATAAACCATTGCTTCCTGATAATAAAATCATTTTACAGTAAATTTTGTTTTTTTTTAATGTTATAATTTATTTTCATCAATTCTGGTTTTTTTTTGAGCAAATTAATTATATCTCTCATCTTAAAATCATTTGCGTACCTAAATTGCTGAAATACTTTTTTAACAAATCTTAAATCTTCAGGATAATCAATTGTCCATCTGTGAAAAGAAAGGTCTTTATTATTTTTATATGAACTAATTAAAAATTTTTTTTTATTCTTATATATATATGGTGTCACATGCTCTCTATCTGATATACTTGAGGCATTTTTATGTGCAATCTTAATAGATTTAAAATTAAAAATTTCCACATGAAGACCTGATGGAAAAGATGGTTCTAAAATATTTGAAAAATAGTCATATTTTTTTTTTTTAAAAATTCTTAACATTTTTTCTATAATATTTTTATCAATAAATGGACAATCGGCATTACATCTTATAATGGTTTGTAATTTAAACTTAGAAGCAACTTCATAATATCTTGATAAAACATCATTTGTTTTCCCCCTATAAAAATTGACTTTTTTTTTTATACAAATTTTACAAATCTTGTTATCATCTTTGCTTTTTGTAGTTGCAACAATTAAGCTAATGTTAGGAATTTTCTTTAATCTTTGGATAACCAATTCGAGAATAGACTTTTTGTTAACAATCTTTAAAACTTTATTTGGAAATCTTTTTGAGTTACATCTAGCTTGTAAAATAATACCTATTCGCATTAAACTACAATTTACCTAAATTATCTAATTCTTCTAATAAGGATGATTCTGGTTGGGTTCTTTTTGTAAGACAAGTAATAAAGTTTTTTAACTGATTCATAAACAAATCTTCGTAAGACTCTTTAAAAGATTTTATCAACTTTTTATTATTATCATATAAAAATAATCGATTATCAATCCTATTAAAAATTAGATTATTCTTGGTGCCAATGAATTCAACTTCATCTACATTTGGTTTTTGAAATTGATTACCAAAAATAATACCTAAGATTTTATTCCTGAAAATGATTGAAATTAAAGCAGTATCATTAACTTTTATATCTTTATAAGCTAATCTCATTTCAGACTTGGATATGTTTTTAATTTTACCAGCGAAGTAAGAAAACAAATTTATATGATGTGATAAAGCATCAAATATGATGCCACCACTTTCACGCATATTAGAGTAGTATATACTTTTATAGTCTTTTCTTAATTTTCTAAAATTCTGACTAAAATTTGATTTAATTATTTTTAGTTTTCCTATCTTTCCTTTTTTTATAATATTTTTAATATATCTATAAGCCATAGAGTGTCGTCTTGGATAAGCAACACTACAAATTAATTTTTTTTTTCTAATTTTTAAAATCGTTTTTTTCCAACCTTTTTTGTTCAGAAATAATGGTTTTTCTACAATAAAGTCTTTACATGCTCTAGCGCACATATCGCAATATTTTTTATGATGATTTGGTGGAGTTGCTATGATTATAAAGTAAAAATTTTTAATTACTGAGTAAGATAGTTTCTTAATTAAATTCTTTTTTTTTATTTTTTTTTTATCATAAAAAAACATTGAATATTTTTTTTTAAGTACTTTTTCGTACTTTTTGCCCATTGAGCCATAACCAATAACTAAAATTTTTTTTTTATTAGTTTGAAGTATATCCACCATCTAAAATTATATTTTGACCAGTTAAATAACTTGATTTTTCTGAGAGAATATATTCTACAAGTCCAAAAACTTCATTTTTATGTGCCATACGATTTAAAAAAGTTTTTTTAGAATATTTAATTTTAAAACTTTTAGATTGAGTAGATAATACACCTCCAGGCGATATCATGTTTACTGTTACATTATCTTTTCCAAATTTTGATGCAAAATATTTTGTTATTCCTAGCATACCAAATTTGTTGTAAATATAGTCTGGTTCCAGCTCAAAATTTTCATTTTTATATAAATTGAAATCAGGACCTATAGAGCTGTAAATAGATCCGATGTTTATAATTCTACCGTATTTTTTTTTCTTAAAAAAATTACAAAAAAAATTATTTAGTAAATAAATTGAGTCTGAATTAACTCTAATAGATTTTTGCCAATTTTTTAAAGAGTCTTTTGAGCCTTTTTTCATTGGCCTTATTACTGCACAATTAACCACTCCCTTAAGGTTTAAATTCTCTTTTTTTATGAAATTAACCATATTTTTTATATGACTAATATTAGACTGGTCAAATTTTTTTACATAAATTTTTTGATTTAATTTTTTTGATTTAATTAATATCTTTTTTTTAGTATAAGTTCCAATTACATCAAAATTATTATTTATTAATTCCTTAAATATTTCATATCCAATTTTCCCACTTGCTCCGGTTATTAGTATTGTACCTTTTTTATTCATTTTAGAACCTTAAGAGTATTTGGAGAGTAAAATTTTTGAAAATCATTTTTAGATAAAATACCAGCTATAACGATTTTTGTCATTTTTATCATTTCATCAGAAGGTATTACTTTTCTCCTAAATCTAACCATCATTTCAAATTCTTGCATCATTTTTTTAATTGAAAAAAAATAATCTTCATAAGGAATATAAAGTGGAGTTGTGGATTTTTTAAGACAAGTAAAACTTATAGGTAAGTGCAGATTTTCTGCGAAATAAAGACTTACATTCAAGTCATTTTTATAGATTAATTGATAGATCTCATATTTATCTGTCTTTTTAGAAACACACCTAACCTTAACAATATCATTTCCAAAAATTTTAATAATTCCCTCTAACAAATGATAAGCATATCTTATCCAATTTTTTTTACTGTGACCCATAACAAAGATTGTGTCTTTTTTAATTTCATTTTTATTTTTAAATAAATTTAGTATTTCAGAAGTATATCTTGCTGAAGAACATGACATGAATAGCTTATTTTTTGATATTTTTTGAAATTTTTTCAAACTTGACTCGTCTGGGACTATTAATTTATCAATAAAAATAGGTATATTTTTATTAAAAAATATTTTTGCCATTTTTAAATGATTTTCGATATCATCTCTCGCAAGAATAACACCGTCAACTTTCTCTGACATTTCTTCAAGAGAATTACAAATATTTTTTATATTTGAAATTTTGGAAATTTCATAGGAATTTTTTTTTGATTGTGTCCAAATATAATTTACTTTTGCCCCTTTGATTATGTTAGATTTTTTATTTCTATGAAACTTCGGTAGGTAGTGTTTTATTAAGTTAAATTTACAGAATTTTTTTAAATATTTTGGATTGTAACCGTTGAATATTGATGAAAAGGATATTGGATGACCATTACCCTCATTCGACCCAATAATTCCTAAGTTTATAAATTTTTTCATATATTAGTAATTCGAAAATTATTTTTAAAGCCTAAATTTTAGGTCTTTTAGTTTATCAAACTCTAACCATCCTCTATTAACTAAAATTGCTTTTATTTTAATTTTTTTTCTTATTAAGATTCTTAAAAAATCTGTAATATAAAGATTATTTTTACATTTAACATTTTTTTTTTATTTATATCCTTCCAGATTTTATAAACTTTTTTTGATATTTTTTTAGAAATCTTTGTTAAACCAATATATTGTCCTTGTATTTCTTTCAAATTATTTACTTTTTTTCCTATATCTGTAATATGTAAATTTTTCTTGAATCTTAAACTTTCTGCATCTTCTAACGGATTTTGCATTCTGGATTTCCAATAACCATACCATTTAGTATCAATCACAGTAGATATCTGGTTACGTGAGTCAATCAGTTTTTTTAAAATTTTATCTTTATAAATTATATCACCATAAGATATAATTAAATCTTCACTTCCATTAAAAAGTTTTTTTAATTTAAAAAGGCTATACACCATGTTTGTTGACTCGTATTTTTCATTTTTAATTTTTGTTATATTTTTTCTGTTAATTTTATTACTTTTATGACCGCTTACTAAAAATATTTTTTTAATATTCATTTTTTTACAATTTTCTAATTGATAATCTAAAATGGATTTTCCTCTAAATTTTATTAAACATTTTGGGATATTTTTAGTGAGTGGGTATAACCTGCTGCCTTTCCCAGCTGCTAGAATAATAAAAATCATTTAATTAAAAATACGTTTCATAATTGTTAAATCATCCTTTCTAAAAATTTTTTCTCTTTCAGGATGCCACATAATTCCATAAATCTTATATTTTTTATGTTTAAATGACTCTACAGTTTTGTCATCAGCTGATGTTTTTACTTTTAAACTTTTTGCTAGATTGTTTGGATAAAATCCCCAACTATGAAAGCTATTTACTTTTTTTATTGAAATAGACTGACGATCTCGAATTTTATGTCTCGTACCGACGTGATTTTTAATCTTAACTTTTGTACCACCAAAAAACTTGTTAATTATCTGCATTCCTCTGCATATTCCTAAAATCGGAATTTTTTTTTCAACAGACCATTTAATAATTTTCATTTCATTTTTATCTCTCACTTTGTAAACACCAATATCGTCTCCACCAGATAAAATGATTCCATAAGGATTAATATTTTTTAACCAATTTAACAGACTATTTTGTTCTTTCTTATTAGATTTATAAAAATTGGGAATTGGTACTGGTAAATACCCGGCTTTATCAACAAATAGATTTAATCTATCATCAATCTGATCTCTAAACTCTTTGAATTTCTCAATTTTGTTAATTCTTTGAGTGATAGCTATGATTTTCATAAGTGAAATTAAATATTATATATGCTTGAAGAAGAGCAATCCAGACAAATTAACTTAAATTCCTTTAATGACTCAAATTTTTTTTCTCCACAACCTATAGCGGCTGGTATCTCTAATTCAGCACATCTAATTGCCATGTGAGAATTAACACCACCGTATTTAGTAACAAGCCCTTTTATTTTATGACCAAAAATCCAGTCAAATCCTGGATCGGCATTTTCAATCATTACTATTTTATTTTTAATATTTAAATCAAAATTTTTATTATTTAAAAAAATTTTTTCTCCTTCAATTTTTTTTCTAGTAATAAAGTTTGGAAAATTTACTTGGTATGGAATAATTTTAACACCAGCAATATCATAGATTACTTGTGGGAGTTTTATTGATTTTAATATGGTATGTTTTTCTTTATTTTTTTTTGAAATAGATAACAATCTATTTTTATTATTGATAAAATTTTTATTCAAAAAATTATTAATTGGAATATGAGATAATTGATTTTTATTTATGTTTAATCTTCTCCCATGAGAGCTAATTATTTCTAGGATTGAGCTTATAGACTTTGTGAAAATAAATTTAGCATATTCTCTTGATACGATTGATAATTTGATGTATTCCAAAAGGTCATTTGCTGAATTTAATTTAAAGTTATTTTTTTTTATAAGTTTTTTAATTTGTTTTTTTTGATTTTCACTTAAATAGAATTTTTTTTTTTTTATTTTTACTATTTTTTTTTCAATATGAAAATTCTTTAATTTGTCGTATCTTTTAGACTCAATATTATATGTGCCAGGTCGTAAATGGCCATATTTAATAAAAAAATTTTTTTTTGATAACCTTAATGAGTCTTCTAACATTTCTGACGTAATTGTATTAATGCTTGATAAGAAAGTTTCTAAATCTTTTTTACTTAATATGTTTTTGTTTAATAAAGACATTAATAAATCTCTAGCAAAAAAAGCATGTCTAGCAAGAATTGAGAACGGTAAAGTGCCAAGTTTCTTACAATTAAAAATTATTTTTTTTAAATCATGGATATTGTCTTTTTTTGAATATAGTTGAATACGTTTAAGTTTTTCAATTTCTGTAATGGCTTTTTTTAAATTTGAATTTTCTGAAATGTCTACATTGTCAATCGTAAGTTTTTTTATTTCTCTTCTAAAAACGTCTTTTTCATTTTTATTAAGTATTTTTCCATACATATTTTTTATTTTTTTTTCAAAGTCGAAAGTGTAATTTGTTATTGAAATATCAAATTCTATTTTATCATGATACATAGGATTTAACTTTAATTTATTGATAGAATGATTCACAATTTTTTCAGAAATTTTTTTTGAAAGATCGTTTGGTAAAAAAGAGTTAAAGCTAAGTCTGGCATCTATAAATGGTTGGCCAGCAAAACTTGTCATCAAATTAAAATTGGATAAATCCTTGTATCCCATATTTTTTCTTCCAATTGCCCAAATTTTTTTTGTAATAAGTTCAGAGTATAAAGAAAATGCAAGTTTAGTTGGATGTTTTCCAATCATTTCAATTGGATTCCAATCTGGCATTTGACCAAATATAGAATTTAAACCTGAAATATTCTTTTCTCTATTAAATTTAGTAGAAATTTTTCGCTCAACCTTTTTTAATTCTTTATCTAATTTAATATTGAATGACTTATCAATTTTTTTTTTTAAAGTTATTTGTCTAGCTTGAAGTAAATATGGTACAAACTTTTTTGTTATACAAAATTCAATGTCTAAATTATTATTTTTAATTTTTTTTTCCAAGTCTTTTACAGCTGAAATTAATTTCTTAAATCTTGGCGAACGTAATTTATCATCTGCACTCCTATAAATGAAAATTGTTTTATTTGAAAATTCACCAAGACCTGAGGTTACTGTATGTGTCAGTCCAGTTATATCGTCATAATTAATTGAGTAATAGTTAGAACCGTTATCTCTATCTTTTGTAAAAATTACACCGCTCATAGAGGTATTTGATACCATTTCTTGGACTAGAATTTGGTTGCTAAAATATAATTTTTTTTTTCCTATTTTTTTATAATTTTTTATTATTTTGTTTATTGATAAAATTAAATTCTTTTTTTTAAGAGGTATATTTAATTCAGATATAAATTTACCAGCATTACTCAAATTTTCATTATCTTCCTCTTTTGCAGAAGATCTAATTGCAACAATTTTATATTCATTTTTTTTGAATTCTGTAATTATATTTTCAAGCACAAGTGCTTTATTATTATGCCATTCATTTACTTTAAAAAAAAAAGTCTTAGGAATTTTAAATATTAATTTTTTTTTGCTTAAGTTCGATAATACTTCAGCTTTTGTTTTATTTAAAAAATAGTTATACATCACAAAAAATTAAGGCCTTCATCTTTGAAGGAATTTTTTCAACTTTTTTTTTATTTTTTCAGACTCAATCTTTGATAGGTAGTTTTCATATTTTGTCAAATTCTTTTTAGAAACGTTTAGATTAAAAAGATTGTTTTCTGTTTTCAATTTGAATTTCGAACTAATTTCTAAGAATTTACATATTCTATTATTTTCTTTTTCAAAATTTTTTACGAAATCTTTAAATTTAACATGAAGTATATTTCTATTTTTTAGTTTTTTTTTGAAATTTGAATTATCAAAATAATACTGGTACCATTCGATAAAATAATCAACATTCATCCAGGGACTAGCACCTGCTTTATTAAATTTCATGCTTGAAAACATATCTCTAGGATCCCTAGTTACATAAATTATCTTTCTTGTTTTAAAGTATTTTGAAGACTTTACGGGGTCAAATATATTTATTGTTTGATTCAAAATTATTTTTGATTTTTTATTTAATTTTTTCCTTAAATTGTTTTCAATTATCTTGTTAATATATTTCCTTGACTCTTCTATAAATTTTTCTTCATTAACAGGAACGATAATTGGAAAAAACGAATTCCTTTCCTTTTTAAATTTTAATAAAAATTCTTCAAGTTTAGTTATTTTAAAATTTGAGAACTCTGGTCTTCCATAAAACTTTATTCTAGTAACATCTTCAATAAATTTTTTCGACAAATTAAAAAAGTTGTTATTATACAATTTTTTTTTAACACCTTTAATTGGATAAACAAAATAATCTTGAATTTTACTTGTGTAATTCAGAAAATCAAAACTAGCATTTGAAGAACTCTGAAAACTATAATTTTTATAAAAATTTAAATACAAATTATGAAGGCCCATAGGATCACAACAAAGCTTAAATTCATTTGGACCAAACGGTGCTTCACAATCATCTCTACTAGCTAAATAATCATGAATTGCACCACTACCACTATTCTGAATTCCAAGCACAATTATATATTTCATATTTTTATATTTTTAGTAAATTTTAATTTTTCTTTTTTTTACTGTGTAATTGATAAGTTTAATTTTATTCAAAAAATTTTTTTTCGAATTATTATTCTCAATTATCAAATGTGGGTTAATAGGTTTTTTTACACTTATATCTTGCCCTAGCACATTTTTTTTTTGTTTATAAAAAATTTTTTTTTTATTTCTTTTGTTTAGTATTGTACTTTTTGACCAAATATAAATTTCAAGGAAGTTTGTAATGTTTTTTTTACACCAATTTCTATATTTTTGAAAAACTAAATTTGCTGAAATTATAACATTAACTTTTTGATTTGAAAAATACTTAGCAAGTTTAATTAGCCTCAAAGCATTTGTTTCTCTATCCTTTATGTTATAACCCAAATCATCATTCATTGATTTTCTAAAATCGTCTCCATCAATTAATATTAAATTTTTTATCCTTTTTTTATTATGATCGAAATAATGTTTGGCTAACAAGCTTTTTCCTGTTCCAGGCATTCCAGATATCCATATTACCATATACGTAAAAATAATTTAATTAACTTTTTTTTTAGTTAATCTATAAAACTATTTATAAATAATTATAATAATAATTCAATTTTTATCTGGAATGATAAAGCTAATAGCATTAGATAATTTATTCAAATACAAATGAACTATAAAAATCTAATTTTAAAAATAAAAAAAAAAAAATATCAAAACTATTTAAATCTAGATAAAAATTTTTATACTTCATACAATAAGACACGACTTCAAACTATTAAAAAATTAGAGAACAAAAAAGATATTTTAAAAACTTTTAAAATATTTAAATCAAAACAAAATGGAGTAATACACACATTTGAAACTTTATATTTGCTATTTGAAAAATTTAAGAAAAATAAAACTTTTGATATTAACGACATAAAAATTATTTATTCATTTTATAAAAAATTTGAAATTAATCTGATATTAAGGAAAGAATATAATAAAAAATTTACCAAAATTTCTAACCAGGAAACAAATTTGGATTCGTATATTTTATTGGCACTTTTTATTAGAAAATTAAAAAATATAAATCTTATACAAAAAATTAATTGCATTATTAAAATCAATGATCATTTAATAATAAATAAATACATTCCTTATCAAAAGATTATAAAAAAAAATTTTATAGAAAATATTAAATATGAAATTCAATCCGTTCAAAAATTAAAAAGAATATGAAATTCTCAATGATATTATCAAATAACTTGCGCTCATATGAATATTTAAAATTATTAATTAAGAATCAAAAGTATCCTAAATATATAATATATTTAGATTATAAAAATAATAATAAATTAAAAAAGAAAATTTTTTCCATAATAAAAAAAGGGGGAATTAAACATAAATCATTTAAAGCAAATAATATTGATAAAATAATTATAAAAAAATTTTTATTAAACTTAAAAGAGAAGATAATTGTTTATTCTGGATATGCGGGAAAAATAGTTAAAAGTAAAAATATTTTTAAACAAAAAATATTATTACACTCCCACTCTGGAAAACTGCCTAATTACAAGGGTAGCACAGCTATTTATTATTCACTGATACAAGAAAAAAAGATTTATTGCTCAACTTTTGTTATGAATTCTAATATTGACGAAGGAAAAATACTTTTAATAAAAAAATATCCTCTTATAAAAAATTATAAAAATCTAGATAATTATGATAACAAAATAAGAGCAAAAAATATTCTAGAAACACTTGATAATTTCTCTTTTTTAATGAGTCGAAGAAAAAGATTTAATAATAAATTCTCTCCTTATTATATTATTCATCCAATACTTAGATATATAGCTTTAAAAAAATGATTTTAGATTTAAAGATTTTTAATATTAATTATTTAATCTTTTAATAAATATTTTTTTTATTTCATTTATAGTGAGAAATTTTCCATTTTGGTCACTTGAATATTCAAATCCAATTTTGACTTTCTTAGCTCTAAATTTTTTTTTATAATGTTTTAAAACATTAGAATAACTTTCTTCATCTAAAATCTTTGGAGGTAAAATTATATAAGAGTCTTTTGTTTCGAGAGTGTCATGGGTATCACTTTTTGTTATCATTTGTTCATGTATTTTTTCTCCACTTCTTATTCCAACTACTCTTAATGCATTTCTTTTATTCAGTGCTTTTGCTAAATCCACAATTCTAAAACTTTTAAGTTTAGGTATTATTATTTCACCACCTATTGCTGTTTTTAAAGTTTTGATTACTAATTCTACCCCCTCTTCAATTGTGATATTAAATCTCGTCATGTTTTTATCAGTTATTGGAAAATAACCTTTATTAACAAAATTTTTAAAAACTGGATAAACAGAACCCCTGCTGCCAAATACATTTCCATACCTTACCACTGAAAATTTTATATCTTTTTTTCCTTTAATATTATTCGCTGCAATAAACAATTTATCAGAACAAAGTTTTGTTGCACCGTAGAGATTTATCGGCGCGCAAGCTTTATCAGTAGACAAAGCAACAACTCTTTTAGTTCCATTTTCTAGTGCAGCAGATATGACATTTTGCGCACCAATAATATTTGTTTTCACGGCCTCAAAAGGATTATATTCTGCTGAAGGGACTTGTTTCAACGCAGCGGCATGAATGATATTTTCTATGCCTTTAGTAGCAGTAAGTAATCTCTGATAATCTCTTACATCACCTAAAAAAAATCTTATAAATTTAAATTTTTTTAGTGGATATCTAGTTGCCATTATGGATTGTTTAAGCTCATCTCTACTAAATATTACCAACTTAGATATTTTTTTGTTTGATTTTATTATTTTTTCAACAAAATTTGAGCCAAAACTACCTGTTCCACCTGTAATTAAATAACTATTTTTCATAATTAATAAAAAAAATTTACTCTCATAAATCTATAGTTAAAAAACACAAAAATAAATCAAATAATTATATTTTTATGTATTTTTGAACTCATTTATTTTCTTTTTCCAAAAAAATTTTTTTATCTTTTATTCTGTAAATACGGTCACAATGGTCTAAGATACTCAATCTGTGAGAAATTATAATTAAGGTTTTTTCTGCTTTCAATTTATAAATATCACTAACGAAGTTTTTTTCTGTTTCAATATCTAAAGCACTTGTTGCCTCATCAAAAATTAATATTTTAGAATTGTTAAATATCGCTCTAGCTATACCTATTCGCTGTATCTGGCCACCAGATAATCTTGTACCCCTATCTCCCACAAAAGTATCAATTCCTTCAGGTAATCTTGAAACTAATTTATTTAATTGAGCCAAATTTATAGAATTATGTAAATTATTATCAGTTAGATTGTTTACTTTTCTACCAAAAATTATATTTTCTTTTATTGTATCATCTAATAGATAAATATTTTGGGGAACATATCCTATCTGGAGTTGCCAGGACTTTAGATTATTTTGTATATCATTATTATCAACTAATATATTTCCCTTTTGAGGTATTAATAATCCACATATAAGATCAACAATTGTAGATTTACCTTCTCCAGTTTTACCAACAATTCCTACAGTCTCACCAAATCTTATTTTAAGATTTACCTCTTCTAATGTATTTTCGTTATTATTGGGATATTTGAAAAATAAATTTGAAATATTTATTTCATTTTGAAAATTCAAATGTTTATTAGAATTTTTTGTGTCATGTTTCTCAGATTTTAATGGAAATTCTTTGTGTAATTTATGCACTGCAGGCATACCAAATTTTATGGTTTGGAAGTTTATAATCAATCTACTTATTGAGGGCATGATTCTAAATGCTGCAGCAGCAAATAAAGCTAATTTTGGAAAATATTCTGAGATATTTGATGATGCCTGAACATTAAAAATCATAAAGGTTATAATTAAAACGATTGCAATAAACTCAATTAATATTGGAGGTAATTGTGATACTAAGGTAGCATATTGATTAGCTTTTGCACTTAAAGACAAATTATAATTGAATTTATTTAGAAAATGCTGCTCTTGATTAAAAATTTTCACAGTTTTAATACCGTGTAAACCTTGTGTTAAGTTTTGTATTTTTTTACCATCGTGAAAAACTCTTTCTTGCCCCCATTTTTTTAATTTCCTGTTTATTATTAAATAATAAAAAATTGTTAAAAATAATATAATACCAAATACATATAAAGTGCTTTTTGTCTCTACATATAATAGCAACAATACGATTCCAATGAGGACTAAAATTTCTGTGAAAATTATTAACGAAGGCATAACAATATTTTTAAAAAAAATAAGTATTTCGCCTGTAATTATTCTTATTAAATCTGAGGAGTTTCTTTTTAAATGAAAAAGTTGGTCTTGATAAAGATAGTTTTTGTAAATATCGTTGGACAGTTTTGTTACGAAATCATAAGAAAATTTTCCATTGTAATATTTTAAAAAAAATAAATAAAGGCCTTTTATTGTATAAGCCAAAAGTAATATTAATAGCGGAATGATAAATAACTCCGAACTGTCAAATTTAGAAAAGATATTATCAATCACACGGTCAATTCCAAAGCCAATATTGATGTCAAAGTTTCCTGTCGTCACTATAGTTATTATAGGAAGAACAAGACCAATACCTAAAAGTTCAAAAAAAATTCCTATTATTGTTAAAATTAGTAGCTTAAAAATTTTATAATAAAAATTAATTGATATAATTTCTTTTATTTTGCTAATATGACTCATTAATTTTTAGACCAGAAATTATATTGTTGAGTTTTCATTTTAATCTCTTATGTATTTTTCTTGTAAATCTTTTTTAAGCCTTACTTCTCCGTAGGGCGAACTACCACCCCATAAATTTTCTTTATACCACTCACCATTTTTTATCCACCACACTTTTTCACTTCTAAATGTATCGGCTATTTCCCAAAATTCAGACTCTTTCATATCAACATAATCCAACCAATATTCTAAGTCTGATGAAATTACATGATCATATTTTTTTACCATTTTAACTCCCTCTTCTCTTTTCATATATCCTGTTCTTATATCTTTAGATGCATGATCTGATGCTCTTCCGTATCCAAACTTAATAAATTTTAACAAATCATGAGCACCATTTTCATAACGGTCATCCAAATTTGACATTAATCTGTATGTTCTTTCAAATGGTTCCTGCCTTGGTTTCCAGTTATATTTTTGAATAATGAATTTTGCGTGTTTATTTGGATCCCATTTAAAATGGTTTCCAATAGGAATTCCTCTTATTCTGTTTCTTATGTATTCTTCATCAGTAGGAAATTTAGCCCAAGTCATATCTTTTTCAGTTAGATTTGTATTTTTTATGACATCATTCCACTGAAAACCTCTTAGGTTATGTTCTACATGCATCCTTTTAGTATATTCAACCATATCATTTACATCATACATTCCACTAATATCCCAAAATGTTTCTCCCCAAATTAATAAAGGTATTTTAAACTTCACAGCTATTTGAAATGGATATGTATATATTCCACAATGAGCATGCCAATTCATATCACCCATAATTTTAAAACATTGCTTATTGAGCTCTTTTAAACTTTTAACACTAGGGCCGAAAATTAAATGATCAGCATCAAAGTTTTCTCTCATTTTGTCACGATTATGAATACCCTCTGGCAAGTAATTATTTCCATCGTATGTAACTAATAAAGGTTTGAGTTTAAATTCCTCTACAATTTGATGTGTTTGAAAATAACTGTCTTTACCACCACTTACAGGTATTATACAATCATAATTACTTTGTGATTTGTATTCATTTAATATATTTTCAAATTTTTTCCTTCTTTCTTCCCAGCCTTGAGGAGTGATAGACTGATAAACCTTATGAAATTCACAAGCAGAACATATTCCCTCAGGATTTATTGACAGATTGACAGCGCTCAAAGGTAAAACACAATTTTTACAATACCTGACCTTATTTGATATAAATTTACTTTCAGTCATAGTAAAATTTTGGTTCTCTAAATTTTTTGGATTTTTTTGATAAATAATCTTTTGCTAAATAAACACTATGTTCCACATGATGAAAAATATTTGCTGCGGCAATTCCATCACATCTTGTTTCAGAGGCTACTTCATACATATCTTTCCATGAACCAGCTCCTCCACAAGCTATTATAGGTTTATCGATTTCTTCACAAAATTTTTTTAAAAAATTTATATCATATCCATTTTTTTTCCCATCTCTGTCTACAGAATTTACAAAAAGTTCGCCCACTCCAACATCCGCTAATTTTTTAGCTAAAATAATTGGGTCAATGTCTGTAATTTTTACACCCTCTGAAACAACTTTATATTTTTTCTGATCATTTAGAATGTAGTCGATAGATGCAACTACTGCTTGACTACCATAATTTTCTACAATTTTTTTTATTTCTTCATGATTATTAATCGCTAAAAAATTAACTATTATTTTTTCTGCTCCATTTTTTATTCTGATATCTGCGTCTTTTAAAGATCTAATTTTTCCCCCAACTGAAATAGGCATAAATGAAACAGCTGATACCTCTCTTAAGATATCTAAGAACCCTTCCTTAAATGAGTAGTTCATATCCTGACGTCTATTTTCATAAAACTTATCTTTTGTTATATCTAAAATGACCAACTCATCAGATCCAAATTCAGATAATCTTTTTATTGTAGGTATAGGATGACCAATATTTTTAAATACTTTAAATGACTCACTTTGCACTACCCAACCATTTTTAATCAAAATAACTGGTATCAATCTTTTTTTCTTTTCATTTAAATTCATCATTTATTTATATTTCCAAAAAATTCTTTATCAATTTAATTCCTGCTGATTGACTTTTTTCAGGATGAAATTGAGTACCGTAAATATTATTTTTACTAATTGCACTAGTAAATTTTACACCATAATTTGTGTAGGATAATTCTTGGTTGTTGTCACTTAATTTAAAAGAGTAAGAATGAGTAAAATAAAAGTCTGTCTTGTCTGAAATATCCTTAAAAATTTTGTTTTCTTTTTTTAAATTTATTGAATTCCAGCCTACATGGGGCAGGTTTTCATTAGTATTAAGTTTTTCGACTTTGCCTCCAATAATAGATAGGCCTTGGCTAGTTTTATTTTCATACCCTATACTAGATAAAATTTGCATTCCTACACAAATACCTAGGAATAAACTTTTGTCTTCATTTAGTTTTTTTTTTAATAATTCAATGTTTAATTTTTTTTTAATTTTATTCATCACCTCTGAATAGCTTCCTACTCCAGGCAAAAAAATGTGTGTTGATTCGTAAAGATCACTTTCACTATTAGAAATTTTTACATTATCATAAAATTTAGCAATGATGTTTTTTAAAGATAATATATTGCCTGTATCTACATCTAAAATAAGAGGTTTAATTGTGTTAGGTCTTTGCATTAGAATTTATAAAGATCAGATCTTTTCCAAGTTTAGAGACATTTACATTGTTTTTAATATTAAGAGATTTTGTAATTTCTTTAATATTTCTCTTAATTTCATAAATATTAATTTTTTGATTTTTATGTTCAAATAATTTTTTTAGAAACCATTTTCCTTTAAGAAATAATATTAAATTTGTGAAAATAAGCCTTAAATTTTGAAAAAAAAATAAATATACAAAAATTTTGAAATTATTATTTTTAAATTTTTCTTGATTTTTTTTTAAGGAAATCTTACTTAAAAATAAATTGCTCCAAACATCTACTATTTTAGAGGCTGAAAGTTTTTTACTCAGATAAATCATTCTGTAATTAACCAAATGTTTTTTTTTCTTAAGTATTTTATATTTTTTTGATTTGATAATTTTAAAAAATTTTTTTTCTTCATCAATATTGATTGAAATCTGTTTAATAAACTGTCCAAATGAATGTTTATTAGTTTTTATGGGTACAAAATTAATAACTGGTACATTGCTTATGTAACTTTCCATTGCGCTTGTACATCCGTCTTGTACTACACACTTGGCACTACGTATATATCTCGATAAATCCCCGTCAGGCATTATTGAAACATTTTTACAGTTTCCTAAAAATTTTTTCCATAATTCTATTTTTTCTGTAGGATGGGGTCTAACTACAATTTTTTCATCTGGAAATTTTTTTGAAAAATTTATTATTAATTTTATAAATTTTTTCATAGATTTTCTTTGATAATCATAATATGCAATTTCTTCTTTTTTTAATTTGGGTGATCTTTTGTAGTAATTTTCAATTTCTTTTCTTTTCATTATTTCTTTAAACGAATAAAAATTATTTGGAAAAGTGAAATTTGAGACAAAAAGAAAATATTTTTTTTTGAATTTATCATTTTTCCAAAGGTTATCAAATTTTGTTTTCCACAAATCGACTCTAGGCGAGCCTGTTAAATGAAATACTTTATCTTTGAATTTTTTTTTTAGATTTTTGTAATCAAAGTATCCCCAGCAAAAATAAGCACTACAGATTTTTAAGTCACTTTTATGTATTCTAGGTTTTATAAAGAGATCATCAAAATTTCCACTATCTATAACTCCGTGTTCCTGATCAATAGATGTTATTATAAATTTATCTGTTTTTAAATTTTTATGAAAATTAGTTTTTTCATCTCCGTGCGTTAAGCTTTTTGTGTGAAAAATTCCAGGACTAATTAGTTTTTTATTATGTAAGATTCTAAAAATATCATTTGTGCCTAAATATATTTTAAAATTCTTTTTTGTTGCAACTACTGATAATAAAAGATTACTCAAAAATTCTCTTTTATAAAACTCATAATAAATATAAATATTTTTATTCATGATTTAAGTTCAGATTTAAGTTCGTCATATTCTTTCATCTTTCTTCTCATAAAATCTAGAGTTATTTTTGTTTTAATTGAGATCCCCTTGGGAGTTAAAATATAAATATAACGAATTTTATTAGTATTTTTTTTGAAATTCTTAATTTTAACAAGACCTTTGTCTTTTAAAGCCTTTAAACAATAATTTAATTTCCCAAGACTAAACCCAAGTTCACTAGCAAGTTGTCGTTGAGAACTATTTGGTTTTGATTTAATTTTTCTTAAAATATTAAATTGATCATTATTATAGATCATAAATTTGCCTTATTCATAAATTAGAAATTTCTTATACTGTTCAAACTTTGAACGGTAAAGAAAAAAATAACAATACTAAAGATTATTTAATATTTTTTAATTAAAATTTAATTTTTGGATACGGAAGCTAAATATTAATTATTAAATTTTATTTGTATTTTGAGTGTACTTAATTAACTAAAGTATTTTTTTAATTTTTTATTAATTTTAATAACAATTAATTTGTGCTTTATTTTTCTAACAATCTCTCTTAAAAAATCAATTTTTTTTAAAAAAAAGAATATTTTTGATAAATATATAAAAATTTTATTAGTAAATCCTTTAGCGTAACTTTCAGTAGACCATTTTGGATTTATATAATCTTTTTTTATAATTACACTAGGCTCATTATCTAAAGGTCTGTTAATTACATTTTTTTTTTCAACACACTTTTTTCTATCTATAAAAAAAGCAACAATGCTATTAAAAAATTTGATTGAATAAATATTATCATTTAGACTATTTTTTTTAAAAACTCCATCAAGTTTAAATTTATCCTCATTTTTTCCATATAGATCATCTATCAGGTGCTTACTATAATTTATAAAGGAATATTTACTTGGATTGAAATGTTTTTTATCATAACTAGCAGCTGTGTCTTCTATTACGATCAAACCTTTATCATTAATATTATTAATAACATTATTTAAAGTTATAATTTGATTTTCATTGGTGTGGCCTCCATCATCTACTAAAATATCAATTTTTCCAACCTTAGAAAAAAAATTTTTCCAAAATGTTTCGGAAGATTGATCTCCAATAAAAATTTCGAATCCATAATCCTCTAATTTTTTAGTTTCAGGATATAAATCTATACCAATAATTCTAGCTTCATTTCCAAAATATTTTTTCCACATAAGAAGTGAGCCGCCCCATTTGACACCAATCTCAACGAAGGTGATTTTTTTATTTCGATATTCACTAAAAAGTTCGTTATAAATGTTAAAATATATGTTAGATTTTGAACTATGTAATTTCGACTCTTTAAAATACTTATAAATTTCTAAATTTTTATAATCTTCATTCATAAAAATATATTTTGACCAGCTTTATAAAGGCTCTATCTGAAAACCTATCGTTTTTCTATATATTCCTTTTGGACAATCTATAGTTTTGAAACCATGATAGAAGTAATGAGATTGATTGTAAATCACTAGTGAATTTTTAATGGTATGAGGTATAAAGATCGGTGTTTTAAACTCATTATCTTTATAAAAACCAGTTGCCCCACCTAAATCAGGGTTTTTATTATATCCATCTATAAAATATATAAAATTATAATGTTGAGATTTTTCCTCTTTCTTAAAGATTCCATCAATATGAGGAATTAAATAGGAGTCTTTCTGTGCCATTTTTGAACTTATAGCGCTTACTTCATATTTATCTCCTTCAAAATTAACTAGTTTGTTATAAAAATGATTAAAATCATTAGACAAAAGATATTCATAAAATTTTCTTAATACTAAAAGATGTTTGGAATTACTAAATGTTTGGTCAATAGAGCTTTCTTTTTTATGTCGAAATCCTGAGCTGAAATGCTTTATAATTTGCTTATGATGTCTAAAATAGTTAATATTTGGCCAATTTTCAAGCAAGTGGTTATAACTTTCAGGTGATAAAAAATTTTCTATAAATGTAAAATTTTTATTTTTTAAGTCATTTGAGGCTTTCTCAATCAAATCTTCATTTAAATTGTGACTAAAAATTATAATTTTTTCTTTATTTTTTAAATTTATAGTAGAATAAATAGTTTTGAAAATCCAACGTTTACAATTTACTAACGTAAATTTAAATAAATAAATTTGTATTAATATTTTATTAATAATTTTATCAATTATACTTAAATTTGGCTTAGTTATATAAAGCTTGCCATAAAATTTTTTTCTCGCATAATTTAATTGATTTTCAGAAAAATTAATTGCCATCAGTTTAAATATAACAAAAATTCAAGTTTTTTAAATAATTTTATTGAATTTCCTATAAATTTCATAATTAAGCCTTAGTTCTAATATTCTAGATAAACTTATATTAAATTTTATAATGAGTGATCAAAAGTTTATAACCATTAATGATGAATTTCTTATTAAAAAAAGTATTTCAAAAAATATCTTAAAAAAATACTTATCTTTTGTTGCTAATCAAAGATGTATTAAAATCTCAAAGGTTAAAGAAGGTTATGACAAAAATATTCCACAGATTATAAAATTACCTAAAAATATTAAACAAAAAAACGTTGATTTAGTTATTAAATCAAAATTTAGTCATATTAATAAATTTGTGGATCTGAAAAGATCTTTAATATTTTATGAATATAGAAATACAGGACTAAAATTAAGTAAAATTAAAAAGTTTAAACTTGCGGATATAAATTTCTTTCCTAAAACTTACGTTTCAAAAGGTATTATTTTTCAAAAATTAGCAAGAGGAATCTATTTTAGACCAGAAAATCTGACCGAGTTGAATCAAAATTTATTAATGAATATTGCTAATACAATATATACCTTATCATCAAAAAATAATGGTAAAATTAAGATTTCTGACTATTTGGATAAGATTAAATTTTCTAATAAAAAAGATACTTTAAATAATAAAATTATGAATATATTTTGTTTAACTATAAAAAAATATAAAAATGAGATTGTCAGAACTACGTTATCACACGGTGATCTTAAGTTTGAACACTTATTTTTAACTAATAACAAAGTAGAGTACTTGATCGATTGGGAAAATGTGGATACAAGGATAATTTTTTTCGATCTAATGAATTTATTTATTCCTTGGTTTGTACATAGATCTTTTAACTATATTAAAATAAAAAAATATATTAATCGATTTGTTGAGAAATATTTACCAAACCTAGTAGATTCTTTTAAGAATCAATACGATCTTTACTTTTCTATATTTGCTATAGAACGATACATTAGAATTAATAACAAAAAAAATTTAAAATTTAATAAGAAAAAGGCGTATCAAAGATATAACTTGCTATTTGAAAATTTAGCTTATGAACTTAAATATAAATAAGAACAAGAATAAATAACATAATTTATATTAGACTTAATTTATTTTTTCAATTAAAAGGATAATATGTCAATTTTTATCATTGCAGAAATAGGAATTAATCATAATGGAGATATGAAAATTTGTAAGCAACTAATAGATCTAGCAGTTACTGCTGGATGTGATGCTGTAAAATTTCAAAAAAGGGATATCGATTCTGTCTATAGTAAAAAATTATTAGATAGTTATAGAGATAGTCCTTGGGGAACTACTCAAAGAGAGCAAAAAATGGGTCTTGAGTTTAATAAAGAACAGTACCAAGAAATTGATAATTATTGTAAAACTAAAAAAATTGATTGGTTTGCATCAGCTTGGGATCTTAAAAGTCAACTTTTCTTAAGAGAATTTGGTTGCAAATATAATAAAATTGCCTCGGCAATGATTGTATATGAAGAATTATTAAATATGGTCGCAGAAGAAAAAAAGCATACATTTATATCTACTGGATTGAGCACTCTTGATGATATTGAGAAAGCTGTAAATATATTTAGAAATAAAAAATGTTCTTTTGAATTAATGCACTGTGTCTCTACATATCCAATGAAAGATACTGATGCAAATTTAAAAACAATTGAAACCTTGAGAGAAAAATTTAAGTGTGATGTTGGTTATAGTGGTCATGAAACAGGTCTTGCTGTATCTTATGCTGCGGCTGCACTTAATATTACTTCTCTAGAGCGTCATATAACTTTGAACAGGGCTATGTATGGCTCTGATCAGGCAGCTTCTCTAGGTCCTCCAGGACTAAAAAAACTTGTACCTGAGGTCAGAAAAATTCAAAAAGCCCTGGGAGATGGAGTAAAAAGAGTGTTAGAGGAAGAAAAGCCAGTAGCAAAAAAATTGAGAGAACATTTAAAATAAAAATTTAATATTTCTGGATGAAAATTGTTTCATTAATACCAGCTAGAAAAGGAAGTAAAGGAATACCAAACAAAAACTTGGTTTCTTTATGTGGCAAGCCCCTGATTAGTTACGCAATTCAAGCATCAAAACAATCTCTAGTTGAAGAGACATGGGTAAGTTCTGACTCAGATGAAATTTTAGAAGTTTCAAAAAATTTAGGTGCAAAAACCATTAAAAGGCCCGCTGAATTATCAAATGATAAATCCACAAGTGAATCTGCTCTTTTACATTTTGCAGAAAATGTGGATTTTGAGACTTTAGTATTCATTCAATGCACTGCACCTTTAATAAAATTTGAAGATATAAATCAAGGTCTAAAGAAAATTGTCAAATTTGACTCTATACTCTCAGTATCAGAAACCCATCAAATGTTTTGGGATGCTAACGGGCCTCTTTATGATATCAATAACAGAACAAGACGACAAAATAGTGTAAAAAAATATATAGAAACAGGAAGTTTTTTTATTACTTCAAAAAAAAATTTATTAAAACATAAAAATAGATTATCAGGTAATATTGGCTTTGTAGAAATACCTAGATATAGATCTTTTGATATTGATTGTTATGATGATATAAAATTAGTTGAGTCAATAATGAATTCAAAAAAGTATGATAGCAAATAAAACTTTTCTTATCACGGGTGCCTCTTCTGGGCTTGGTGAAAAATTTTCTATTTCAATAACAGATTTAGCAAAAAATATTATCATAGCGGGCAGAAACAGAAAAAAACTGATTAAACTAAAAAATAGGATTAAAAAAATTAATTCAAAAATAAATATTATTGTCATAGTAGCAGATTTGTCCAAGGATACAGGTGTTTATAAATTGCTTAAGAGTTTTGAAAAACAAAATAAAACCAAATCTGTGGACGTTTTAGTTAATTCTGCAGCAAATTTTACTGTTAAGAGAATTGAAGATGTATCTATTAGCGATTTAAAAAAAGATTTTCAGTTAAACGTCATTTCTCCTTTTATGTTATCAAAATATTTTGGATTAAAGATGAAAAGAAAAAAAGGGGGTACAATTTTTAATATTGGTTCATCCTCATCTTATGAATGCTCTAAAAGTACATCGGTATATTGTTCTACAAAGCATGCTTTATTAGGTATGTCAAAGGGTTTTAATGCTGAATTAAAATCACATGGTGTAAGGTCTATTTTTATAGCGCCAGGATCGATGAAAACACCCATGGGAAAAAAAGTTAAGAATCAAGATTTTAATACATTTATTGACCCACAGGAAGTTGCAAGTATTATGAAATATTTTTTAGAAAATGAAAAAAGTATGTTTGTCGATGAGTTAAAAATTAAAAGATCAGTTTATAAATGACAATTAAAATCAATTTAAAAAATAAAAATGTTTTAATTACAGGAGCAAATGGAAATATAGGATCAGAAATAGTTCTTAAATTCCTTGAGGCAGGTGCCAATTGTATATGTTTAGATAAAAATTTTAAAAGTATTTTAAAAAATAAATCAATCAAGAATTTTTTAAATAGAATAACCTTGTTAAACATTAATTTTGAAAAAAAAAATTTTGATAAAATTTTTTTAAAAAAAATCAGAGGAAAAAAAATTGATATTTTAATTAATAATGCGGGATTTACGTCGTCAAAAAATTTTTTAAAATATTCATTACAAGATTGGGAAAAGACAATTAAAATTAATTTAACTGCTCCATTCATTATTTCACAAATAGTTTCAAAAAATTTTATGAAATATGGAAGTTGTATAATTAATATTACTAGTCTTGCTGCAGAACAAGGATTTCCTGATAATGTTGCTTATGTAGCATCAAAAGGTGGTTTGAAACAATTAACTAAAGCCATGGCAATAGACTTGGCTCCTAAACAAATACGAGTTAATTCAATTGGTCCAGGTTACGTTAAAACAAATATGACAAAGGAAAGTTGGAAAAACAAAAAGAAAAGGCAAAATAGGTCCGACAGAATTATTTTAGACAGATGGGCTGATCCTAAAGATGTAGCTAATACATGCCTTTTTTTAGGATCTGAACTTGCAAGTTACATTAATGGTCAAGAAATTTATGTTGATGGTGGCTGGTTATCAAAAGGCCTTAAAAATGATAAAAACTAATTTACCACTTTTAAACAAACCCAGCAAATTTAAAAAAAAAATTGATAAAAAATTACTAAAAAATCTTGAGAAAGATACTAAAAAATTAATCAAAAAATTTAATGCTACTCTACTTCATAAATGTGAGGACTTTAAATATTTTACGGGTAGAGATATTGATACTTTGTTCAATAAAAAACAATTTTTTTATAGATCTAAAGAAAACCTAATTATAAGAAATTTGAGCAATCAATCTTATAGAGTCCACTTAAATCATATCAAAAATAAAGAATTTTTAAATTTGGATATAGAGAATTATTCTGATATGCCGGAAGTAATTAAAAAAGTTTTTGTTCAAAATTTTGATAACAAAATTTATTGTAAAAAGACGAAATTAAATCATTTTTCATTAAAAAGTATTATTTTTTACAAATTAATAAAATATTTTTATAATGGATCTATTCACTCATTTGACCAATTAAAATATTTAAAAAAAGATATAACAAAATTAAATGAAAATGAGTTAAAGCTACTAAAAAAATTAATAGAAAAAACTATGCCAAATGAAAAAATTATAATTGAAAACTTTTTATATTTTAATTTTGAAAAGTTTTACAAAAACAATCTTACAAAAAAGTTTTTTTCAGAAAAAAGATTAGTAAGACATAATAAGAGAGTCATATTTTCAGGAAAATTATATTTAGATAAAATATTTTTTTCTAAAAAGTTTGTATATGCATTTTTATTTGGTGCTAGTGCAAAATGGAAATTCAATCATAACCCTATGCCCGCAATTTCAATCGTAGGAAATGATGGTAGTGGAAAAACTACGTTGGTAGAATATATAAGAAAAAATTTTAGTAAAATGGATCCATTAATTTTTGACATGAAAGCCTCAGTACCTTTTTTTTCTATTATTTTAAAAATTAGAAAGACATTTAAAAGAATTAAAAACTTAGCGTTGGTAAAAAAAATATATTTTTTAAACTCTTTTATATCAATTATAGGTGAATTAATCGATTTATTTGATAAATACGTAAAATTTAAAATAGGTATGGCGTGGGCCGATGCTGGTTATGGTTTGACAATTTTTGAAAGATTTCCAACAGATAGGGTTAGAGGAGAGTTTCCAAACGAGCGTAACAAATTATTTCCTCTAGAACAATTTTTTCCATTTCCAGATGGCATGGTTTATTTAGATGTCCGCCCAAAAGATTCTATCATTAGAAAAAAAAATGATAAACATACTTTAATAGAGATGAAAAGTAAGAGAAAAAATTATTTAAGTTTGATAAAAGAATTTGATGAAGTTGAGTTTTTGTCTCCTTCAAGAAATTTGAATGATAAGATATTAAAAATAAAAAATTATATTTTTAAACTAAATTTAAAAAAAAAAAATCAAATTAAGTTAAAAGGAAAAGTAAAAAGACTTTATTGGAAGAAAAACTTTAATAGAGTTCTAGCTGGAAATAACTTAAACAAATCTCAAAAGGATGGTTATTTTGGATAAAATAATTAAATTAACAAAAAATAAAATTTTTTATATTTCTCCTAAAATTATAAAATACTGCATTGCGCCATCAAAATATTGTGATTATACTCAATTTAATTCAATGAAGATCCATCCTCATGCGGGATTAGATCGAGGTGTTTTTAAAGAAGATAAATCAGGTTATGTTAAAATAGAGTGTTCTAAGTGGGATTATAAATCTGGCGTATTATTTACAAAACTTTTAGAATTCAAAGCTTTAAAGAATCATTATACAGGGAAAGAAAATTGGAAAAAATCAGAATTTGCAAAGAGAAATGTTAATTTTATAAAAAAAAATAATACTGTAAGAGGTTTTGTTGACTATAAAACTTTTTTAATTAGAAGAGAAAAACAGATAGATAAACTTTTTAAATCAATTTCAAAAAAGGGCGTCTATTATTTTAATTCTCTTAAAGGGAAAGAGCTTTATATTGATAATATATCAGTTGCTCTAACTAAAGACAGTAAATTATATTTTAATAATCGTGGTCATCATAGATTATCAATTGCAAAGATATTGGGTTTAGAAGAAATTCCAATCAAAGTAACTGTAGCTAAATCATTAAAAAAATTAAAAAAATTCTATTCATATTATCAATACTTAACCAATTAAATTTTAATTATTTAAAAAGTTAATGTATTTTGTTGTAATATTTTTCGAATTTCCTAAATAATATTGAATAGTTTTTTGATGTTTTTGGTTTTTGAGCGGAAATGAAACTTTTTTATCAATTAATTTTATGATGTTATTTTTCATTTTTTTTTCTGATGTATAAATCAATTCTTTATTAAAATTATATAAATATTTTTTTTGAGTTTTTTTTTTTTCAAAAAAGGGGACCATTACATATTTTCCGTTAATTAAAGCTTCTATAGTTGAAGCTGAATTTTGACCTATTATAATATCAGCTTTGTTTATAAATTTTTGTGCTGTGCCATTTTCAAAAATTTTTATTTTCTTATTTATTCGTCTTGAAGTTTTATAAGTGGAGTCATTTTTTCTTTTTATAATAATATTAATATTTTTGTTTTCTGCAAGTTCATTTAAAATTTTAATTACCTTATCATAAGTTAAACTCCAATTTAAATTTAAATTTTTTTTATATTGAGGTATTCCTCTTTTTTTATCAAATGATAAAAATAATATATTTTTTATATTAGTGCTGTATTTTTTTTTTATTATATAATCATATATTCTAGGACAGCCATTAACACTTATTTTTTTTCTATTTGTTTTATCTATTTTAATAAACATCTTTTTAACAACGTCATTATAAACTGATATATTTTGAAAATTTTTAAAAACATGGTTAAACTTGTTTCCAGATCTTTTGGCTTGAAGATCTGCTTCTAATTCAGTTTTTATTCCTTCTTTGTACCATAGTTTAACAGGAACATTATTGCTTTTACATCCAGAAAAAAGAGCAACTTCAGCAAAATAAGTATAATTAAATGTAACAAAATTTATAACCTTATCACTATAATAATTTTTTAAATTCAGGATTACCTCATTCCAAAACTCTTCATGTTTTTTACGATTTTCTTTATTTTGATTAAAATAATCTATTTCTTCTACAGGCGGCCTTAAATAATTAATAAATATTTTTTTTTTTTGTTTGTTACAGAAATAATATAAAATTAATTTTGTTATGCTGCGTCTTAGAAACATGAACTCAGGAGCTTTAGCTGAATTTTCTTTAATTATATCAATTTCTCTATGGCCAACCGTTCTGTCTAAAACAATTACTATTTTTGAATTTTTTATCTTATTCTTAGGAAAAAATTTTTTTTTTAAAATAGAAATTCTAATTAAATAGGCACATAGTGCTGCAGATTGAATTTGACATGATATGTATATCAAAAAGTGTCCTAAAAAATTTAAAACTGTATTAATTTTATATTTCATGAATTTTTATATCTTAATTGGTGTTAATTTTTTTTTAACAGCATATTTTCTACTGCTTCTAAAATGTAATGACCTAAAAAAATGTGAGACTCTTGCGTTCTTGCGACTGAGTCACTTTTAACAATTAAATTTAAATTACAATATTTTTTTGCGCGGCCTCCATTAGACCCCAATAAGCCAATTGAA
>MDTG01052412.1_pt1 | contig 29538 bp, 20 predicted proteins | sample 811421 | NCBI WGS metagenome assembly MDTG01 (sample SAMN05326645, study PRJNA326480) | marine metagenome | isolation source: seawater | place: Pacific Ocean: South East | collected 2011 | reverse complement strand
TGGTAAATCTATTTTATTCAAAATTGGTATAACTTCATGATTAATCTCTAATGCCTGATAGACATTTGCTAAAGTTTGAGCTTCTACTCCTTGAGTGCTATCTACTATTAATAGTGATCCCTCACATGCGGATAATGATCGACTTACTTCATAACCAAAATCTACATGCCCTGGTGTGTCTATAATATTTAAAATATATTCACTTCCGTCTTTAGATTTATATTTTAATTTAACAGTTTGAGCTTTGATTGTTATTCCTCGCTCTCTCTCTATGTCCATTGAATCTAAAACTTGCTGTTTCATCTCTCTGTCGGAGAGCCCTCCACATTTATGAATAATACGGTCTGCTATAGTTGATTTACCATGATCAATATGCGCAATTATAGAGAAGTTTCGTATTCTTTTTATATCTGACATTAGGACCTGATAGTTGCGCCAGTTTTATTTTTTACAGCTTCAATAATTTTTTGACTTACCTGATCTAAATCTTTTTCAGTTAAAGTTTTATCTAGGGCTTGAAGGGTGACGTTAATTGCAACAGATTTTTTACCTTCTGGCACATTACCTCCTATAAACACATCAAATGTTGTTACATTTTGAATAATATTTTCATCTATCTTCATAATAAATTTTTCTAATTCTCCGACTTTGAAAGATTTGTCTATGACAAATGCAAAATCTCTTTCGGATTTCTGAAAGTCAGAAACAACATAGTTTTTTCTTGAAATTCTAAATTTTTTGTTTGGCTCAGGAACATTTTTTAAAAAAATTTCAAACCCAAATATATTTTTATCTTTAAAGTCTAATTTTTGAGAAATGCCAGGGTGAATTTCACCAAAGTAAGCAAGATGTGGTCCTTTTTCTGATTTTAAATAAACAGAGCCTGACCTACCAGGGTGATAACAGTTTTTCGTGGATGAACTCACAAACAAATCTTTTTCTTCGATCCCAAGTTCAATGAGAGTTCTTATAGTGTCACTCTTTATATCATATACATCTAGATCTCTAGATTTTTCAGACCAGCTTTTTCTTCCAACCAAACCTGACTTTAATCCTCCTGCTACAATTTGTTGCTCACCCGGATTTTTTCCAAAAAATGTTGGCCCAATTTCAAAAAAAGATAAATCTTCATGACCTCTATCTTGGTTTTTTTTGAGATAAATGGCTAGATTAGACAAAATTGATCTTCTCAAAACATCAAGATCAGAAGAAATTGGATTATATAAAAATATTTCTTTTTCTCCCTTAGAAAACTGTTTATCAATTTTAGAATTTGTAAATGACCAAGTCACTGCTTCAAGATATCCCTTTGATGCTAGAGCTCTTTGAGACAAATGAAATAATTTTTGTTTAAAGTTGAGAGTTTCTTTTTCTCTTTTTTTCTCTGGCTCTATGAGCTTGATGTGTTCAAATCCTTTTATCCTAATTAACTCTTCTACTAAATCAACAACTTGATTTACGTCTGGTCTCCAAGACGGCACTTCGACTTTAAATGAATTTTTATTTTTTTTTAATTTAAAGCCTAAAGAATTTAAAATTTTGCTTACTTCTGAGGAGGAAATCGGGACTCCAATAATATTTTTAAAATCTTCAAGGCTAAAATCAATTAACTTATTCTTTTTTGACTTATTTCCAGTTATCGTGAACTTGCTAGCTTGACCGCCACATATTTCAAGGATTAAATTAGTAGCTACTTCTAATCCTTCGCTTATAGAATTAGGGTCAATTCCTCTTTCAAACCTATACTTGGCGTCAGTATTTATGTTTAATGCTCGAGCACTTTTTCTTATATTTGATGGTAAAAAATAAGCCGATTCTAATAATATATTTTTTGTATTAAATTCTGTAGCTGTTTTAGTTCCTCCAATTATTCCACCTAAACCTAAAACGCTACTAACATCTGAAATTACGCACATATTTTTTTTAAGATTATAGTTTTTTTCATCTAAAGCTTTAAATTGTTCGCCATCTTTTGAATTTCTAACAATTATTTCTTTGTCAATTTTATCAGCATCATAAGCGTGAAGTGGTCTATTTAAATCGAACATAACGTAGTTGGTAATATCAACAACAGCTGATATGGGTTTAAGTCCAAGAGACAAGATCTTATCTTTAAGCCACTTAGGACTATCTTTATTTGCAATATTTTTGATATAACAGGCTCCGAAAGCGAGACATCCTTGTAGTTTCTCTTTTGATATTGAAATTTTTATTGGTTGATTAAATTTTTGTTTTAAAGGTTTCTTTTTTCTTTCTATAAGCGCGCCTAAACCTGATGAAGCTAGGTCTCTAGCAATGCCTCTTATGCCTAAGCAATCTGGTCGGTTGGGTGTGACAGAAACATCAATTGATTTTACAGAATTATTTTTAAAATAACTTTTTCCTATATCTTTCTCTTTGTTCTTTAGTTCTACAATTCCATCACTTTCATTTGAAATATTCAACTCATTACCAGAACAAAGCATGCCGCTTGATTCTACGCCTCTTATTTTTGCTATCTTTAATTTAAATTTAGTTTTTGGAATTATTGCACCTGGAGGTGCATAAATTGTTACTAAACCGTTTCTAGCGTTTTGCGCTCCACAAACGACTTTTAAAACTTCATTTCCACCTAGACTTACATCACATACTTTGAGTTTGTCTGCGTTAGGATGTTTTTCTACTTTTAGAATTTGTGCGATCTTAAAGTGACCTAGCTCACCATCTTTTTCGTTTATTCCCTCTACCTCAAGACCAATGTTTGTAAGTTGATCTATAATTTTTGCTTCGTTAGCACTAGTCTTTAAATGTTCTTTAAGCCAAGGGATGGTAATTATCATTTGCTTAAACCTCTGTAATTTGTTGGAACATCTAAAGGATCAAAACCATAATGGTTTAACCACCTATAATCTGTTTCAAAAAATGCTCTTAAATCATTAATTCCATATTTTAACATTGCTAGTCTATCTATTCCCATTCCAAAAGCATAACCTTGATATTTTTTGCTATCTACTTTCGCATTTTTTAAAACGTTTGGATGAACCATTCCACATCCCAAAATTTCTAACCATTTGTCTCCGTCTCCGACTTTAATTTTTCCATTTTCAATTCTATAACCAATATCTACTTCGGCTGAAGGTTCGGTAAATGGAAAATGACTTGGCCTAAATCTCATCTTGACATTTTTAACTTCAAAAAATTCTTTGATAAAATAATCAAGGCAACCTTTTAAGTGGCTCATCGTTAAATCCTTGTCAATATGTAAGCCTTCTAGTTGGTGGAACATAGGAGCATGTGTTTGGTCACTATCACATCTATAAGTTCTTCCTGGAACAATAATTTTGAAAGGAGGTTTTCCTTTCAACATACTTCTTATTTGTACAGGAGATGTGTGAGTTCTTAAAAGTAATTTTTTATTTTCTTCTAAATAAAATGTGTCATGCATATCTCTTGCAGGATGATCTTCTGGTGTATTTAAAGCAGTAAAATTATTATATTCTGTTTCTACATCGGGCCCTTCAGCAATTGAAAAACCAATTTCAGAAAATATAGATGATATTTCATCTATAACTTGAGAAACAGGATGTACTTTGCCTTTTCTAAACGGTCTAATTGGCAAAGTTACATCAACTTTTTCATCTTTTAATTTTTCATTAATTTCTTTTTCTTCAATTGAAATTATTTTGTTATCAATTTGTTTATTGAGATTGTCTTTTAATTTGTTTAATTCGGAAGCAAATTCTTTTCTTTTTTTATCATCTAAAGATCCTAAAGTTTTAAATTGAATTGTTATTTTTCCATTTTTTCCAAAAAAATCTGTTTTAAGATTTTGAAGATCTTCTTTTGATTTAACATTTGCTATTCGTTCATCAAAAATTGAACTTATTTTTTCTAAGTCACTCATTAGATACTATGATTATATTAAGTTATAAAAAAATCAAATACCCTTATTAATTAAGGGAGGACTGAACTTTTTTCACTATTGATTTAAAGGCTTCCGGATTATTATAAGCCAATTCAGCTAATACTTTTCTATCTAATTTGATTTTTGACTTGTTTAATCCGTTTATAAATCTTGCGTAAGTTAGGCCCTCAGCTCTAACGCCTGCGTTGATTCTTTGTATCCATAAAGATCTAAATTCTCTTTTTTTTGTTTTTCTATCACGGTAGGCATATTGCATAGCTTTTTCCATAGCCTGACGAGCAATACGAATCGTATTTTTTCTTCTTCCGTATTGACCTTTAACTGTTTTCAATACTTTTTTATGTTTCGCTCTACTTACTACGCCTCTTTTTGTTCTAGCCATATTAACCTCTTGTTAAATTATAAGGCATATAAGATTTTACAATTTTTGTATCTTGCTTTGACATTATTGTAGTGCCTCTTTGTTTTCTAATTTGAGAATTTGTTCTTTTTATCATTCCATGTCTTTTTCCAGCTTGAGGCATTTTTATTTTACCTGAAGCAGTAAATCTAAATCTTTTTTTAGCTGAGCTTTTAGTTTTTAGTTTAGGCATATTTGATTGGGTTTATATAGTTAATAAATAATTTTTACAAGGCAATATTAGCTTTATTAGTTGGGCTGAATAATCATTATCATTTGCCTGCCTTCAAATTTTGGATGAGTCTCAATTTTTCCGACATCTTTAGTATCTTCGATTATTCTATTCATTAAATCTTTACCAAGTTGCACATGCTGCATTTCTCGACCTTTAAATTTTACGGTAAATTTAACTTTGTCTTTTTTTGTAAGAAATTTTTTAGCGTTTTTAATTTTAAAATTATAATCATGTACATCAGTTCCAGGTCTTAGTTTAATTTCTTTTAGAGAAACTATTTTTTGTTTTTTTTTAGCAATGTTGGCTTTTTTTTGAAGATCATATTTATACTTTCCCATATCCATGATTTTACAAACAGGAGGGTTTGCATTAGGAGAGATTTCAATTAAATCAAGACCTTCGCTTTTAGCAAGTTCAATTGCTTTATTTAATGGTAAAGTCCCAAGATTATTTCCAGCACTTCCGATAACTTGAACATCTATTGCTCTTATTCTTTCATTCGCTTTAGGTCCTTGAGGCTTACTTCGTCTTTGAAAATAATTTGGTTTAAAATTTGACACTTAATTTAATGGGAGCTTGTTTTCATGAAGAATTTTTTTTATTAATTCACTTCTCTTAATTGTTTCTTGTTTATCTGTTCCAAGTCTTCGTACAGTCACTGTATTTTCTGCAGCTTCTTTTTTACCACAAACTAATATCATCGGCACTTTAGCAAGTGAGTGTTCTCTTATTTTGTAATTTATTTTTTGATTTCTCAAATCCACTTCGCATTTTATACCTTCTTTAAATAAATCTTCAAATAATTTTTTTGCATAATCATTGTTTTCCTCTGATATAGGACATGCTACAGCTTGCGTAGGAGACAACCAGAAAGGCAGTTTACCTGCGTAATTTTCAATAAGTATTCCTATAAATCTTTCCAAAGAGCCAAATAAAGCTCTATGAAGCATGACTGGAATCTTTTTTGTTCCATCTTTTTCTACATATGATGCTCCTAATCTCTCAGGAAGATTTAGATCTACTTGCAAAGTTCCACATTGCCAGTCTCTTCCTATTGCGTCTCTTAAAACAAATTCGATTTTTGGACCATAAAAGGCGCCTTCCCCTTTGTTTATTGTGTAGTCAAGTTTTGATTTTTTTATGGCTGACAATAAAGCTGCTTCTGATTTGTCCCAAGTCTTATCATCGCCCACTCTTTTTTCTGGTCTGTCTGAATATTTTAAAATAATATTTTCAAAACCAAGATCTTTGTAAATATCAAGAATTAAATTAGTTACTGACAATGACTCTTGTGTTATTTGATCTTCAGTACAAAAAATATGGGCATCGTCTTGTGTAAATGCTCTTACTCTTAACAAACCATGTAATGCACCCGAAGGCTCATATCTGTGGACCTTTCCAAATTCTGAAAGTTTTAGAGGTAGGTCTCGATAGCTTTTTAACCCTTGGTTGAAAACCTGAACGCATCCTGGACAGTTCATGGGTTTAATTGCAAAAGTTTTTTCATCAGGTGTTTCGGAAGTGAACATGTGCTCCCCGAATTTGTCCCAATGGCCAGATTTTTCCCATAATGTTTTGTCTAAAAGTTCAGGAGTATTTATTTCTTTATAGCCTGCTAATCTTTGTTTCATTCTCATGTATTCGATTAATCTTTGAAATAAAGTCCATCCTTTTTCATGCCAAAACACTGCGCCAGGACTTTCCTCTCTAAAATGAAAAAGATCCATTTCTTTTCCAATTTTTCTATGATCTCTTTTTTCTGCCTCTTCCAGTTGGTGAAGGTGTTCGTCAAGTTCTTTTTTACTGCTCCAACAAGTTCCGTATATTCTTTGAAGCATTTCATTTTTAGAGTCGCCTCTCCAGTAAGCACCTGAGACTTTTGTTAGTTTAAAAGCTTTACCAATTTTTCCTGACGAAGCTAAATGAGGTCCTCTACAGAGATCATGCCAAGTATTTCCATGATGATATACTGAAAGTTCTTCCTCTTTAGGAATGCTCTCTATAATTTCAGCTTTATACTTTTCCCCTATCTTTTTAAAGTGCTCTATAGCTTCTTTTCTTTTCCAAATTTCTCTTTTTGTTTTAACGTCTCTATCAATTATTTCGGACATCTTTTTTTCAATTTTTAATAAATCTTCAGTTGTAAATGGTTCTTTTCTAGCAAAATCATAAAAAAAACCATTTTCTATTACCGGACCAATAGTTACTTGAGTCCCAGGGTACAATTCTTGTACGGCCATAGCCATGATGTGAGCAGCATCATGTCTAATTACTTCAATGCCTTCTTTATCTTTTGATGTTATAATTCTTACCTTGCAATCTTTTTTAATTTCAAAACTTAAATCTTTTAATTTTCCATCTACCTCCATAACAAGAGCAGCCTTTTCTAAAGATTTGCTTATTTTTTTAATTAATTCAAATCCGTCTATTGACTTGCTAAATGGAATTTTTTTTCCGTCTAAAAGTTTTATTTGAGGCATTCCTGTTATTTAAATAGTTTTTGATATTCTGTTAGAGTTGTATGACACATTTTTTCAACATCAAATTTTTTAGTTACGTTTTTTCTACCTTCGTTTCCCATTGAATACAATGCTTCTTTATCTGTTTCCATAAGCTTATTTATAGCTTTAGCTAACTCTCTAGGGTCATCAGATTTGTATAAAATACCTGATTTTTCTCTAAGTATTGTCTCCTTTGATCCCCCAATATCACTTGCAATTATAGGTTTTTCCATTGCCTGAGCTTCTACTGCTACTCTGCCAAAGGCTTCTGGCCTAATAGAACTTGATACAACTACATCTGCGATAGAGTATGCAGTTGGCATTTCTTTGCAATGAGAAAAAAATTTAACTTTTTTATTAAGCTGATATCTTTCAACTAATCCAAATAATTTTTTTGAATAAACGTTTCTTCCTTGATCTGAGCCTAAAAAAATACATTGAAATTTATTTTTGTTGTAATCTTCTATAAGTATATTTAAAGACTCGATGAGGTTTTCTTGACCCTTCCATTTAGTAAGTCTTCCTGGAAGTAAAATTATAAAATTTTCTTTATTTATTTTCCATTCTGAGATTAACTTGACTATCTTTTTTTCAGAAATATTTTTTTTACTAAAATAGTCTAAGTTTATTCCTCTGAAAATAACCATTAGTTTATTTTTGCTTTTTAAATAATTTTGATAATTTTCATTTATATGATTGAAAATAAAATTTGATCCAGCTATTATTAATTTTGATTTAACCATAACGCTATTATAAAATTTTTTAATAAAGCCTGAGAAACTATAAGTTCCATGGAATGTAGTAACAAATTTTTTTCTAGTTATTAAGCAAGATATATAACAAGACCAAGCTGGTGCTCTACTTCTTGCATGTAAAATATCTATATTTAAAACTAAAACTATTAGAGAAATAATAATAGAATTGATAAAAATTAGTAATGGATTTTTTGAATTAACAGGTAAACGTATAACTTTAACTTTATCTGCTCTAACATATTTTAAAAGTTCTCCACCACTCGTTATAAGATATGATTTACAGCCCTTTTCAGAAAGATAATGTGCTAGATCGTAACAACCTGTTTCTGCTCCTCCATACCCTAACTTTGGAATTACTTGAAGCACTTTAAGACTCATTTGTATTTTTTCTCCCAATTCAATGCTGTCTTTAATATATAATTTAAACTGTTATGCTTTGGATGCCAATTAAATTTTTCCTTAAATTTTTTTGTATCAGCTATTGATGTTGGTATATCTCCATCTCTACGAGGACCAATATTATAATTTAATTTTTGTTTTATAATCTTCTCAATTTCATTTATTACATCTAAAACTGAGTAACCTTGAGAATAGCCACAATTAAATATATCTGATTTTAATTCTTGGAGTAAATAGTTTGCAGTAATCAAGTGAATGTCAGCTAAATCAGTAACATGAATAAAGTCTCTTACTGGCGTTCCATCTTTTGTTTCATAATCATCTCCATTAACTATAAAGTTATCTCTTTTTTTTAAAGCAAATTCACAAACAGCTTTAATTAAGTTGTTTGATTTTTTTATTATCATTCCAGATCTTTCTTCTTTGTCCGCCCCAGCAACATTAAAATATCTTAAGATTATAGTTTTTATCTTATTGTTTTTTGAAAGATTTGTTAAATATTTTTCTATTTCCAATTTTGTTTTTGCATATGGATTTAATGGCTCCAATATATCGTCCTCGGTTACACGCCCATCCTTTGATTTTCCATAAACTCCAGCTGTAGAGGAAAATATAATTTTATTTAAACCCGACTCAACGCAGCAGTCTATGAAGGTTTTAGCCTTGTCAACATTATACAAATTATATTTTTCAGGAAATTTAAAAGACTCTTCTACCTTAACTAGTCCAGCAAAGTGCATAGCCAAATCAAATTTATTTTTTTTTAATAACTCTGAAATTTTTTGTTTATCCGATATATCTGAATTAAGAAAATTTGCTTTTTTTGGAATTATTTCTTTGGAGCCAGTCACCAAATTATCAACGACAGTAACTTTATGGCCTTTGTCCAAAAGCAAAAGTGCAACGTTACTCCCAATGTACCCGGCTCCGCCGGTGATCAAAATATTCATTTAACAATTTTTAAAATTATAGAATAATCTTTAATATAACTATATATTTCTAATTGTGAAAAAATTTAAATATCTAAGATTGTCTTTAACTAAAAAACTTAGATATATGGACAATTACTATAAAAAAAATCTTTATATTGTTTTTCTTCCAGGCTTTATGTCTGATATTGAAGGGAAAAAACCTCAAGCCTTTAAAAAATATGCTGTTAAAAAAAAATTGGGTTTTTTTGCTATTGAGTATTCTGGTCACGGTAAGTCATCTGGTGAGTTTACAAAAGGAAATATAACAGGATGGTCTAATGATGCTAGAAATTCAATTAAAAAGATTGTTAAAAAAAATAATTTAATACTTGTTGGTTCTAGTATGGGTGCCTGGATTTCTTTAAATCTATTTAAACATTTTAAAAATCAAATTTTAGGTTTTGTTGGTATAGGCTCAGCTCCTGAATTTCTTGAAAGGTTGATGTGGAAAAAATTTCCAAAAAAAAACAAAAATGAAATTATTACTGAAGGACTAAGTATTATTACAAGTGGAAAGTATGAATATCCTATTACTGCTCAACTAATAAAAAATGGAAGAAAAAATAAAGTTTTATCTAAAAAATTAAAATCAAAAATTAAAGTAACCATGGTTCATGGTGGTAAAGATGAAGTTGTGCCAGTATCTTTTTCAAAAAAAGTTCTTTCAGTATTTCCTAATTCTCAAAAGAAATTAGTGGTAATTAGAAATGGTGACCACAGTTTATCAAATCAAGCTCATCTAAAAAAAATAATTAAAGAATTAAATATTATTGTTGAAGATATAGTTTAGTCCTTCAACATAGGTTGGGTACTTTAGTTTGTAATTAAAATACTCTTTCATTTTTTTGTTATTAACTTTTTTTGACTCTTTATAAAAATTTTTAAGCATTTCACTTTTAATTTCATCAATTTCAATTATCTCAGGTTTTTTGACACCTAAAAGCTTTGCGCCATATATTGTAACTTCTTTGGCTGAAGCAGGCCTATCATCAGAAATATTATAAATTTCATTTTTTTTTAAACTATTTAGTGAATATCTTAAAATGTTTGCAATATCTTCAACATGAACTCGTGAAAAAAAATGATCTTTTGTATTTACAATCTTGGCTTCTCCTAATTTTAAACGTTTCAAAATATTGTATTGATTAGAGTAAATACCTGCCAATCTAAATATTTGAAATGGTAAATCAAATTTATCCGATAATTTCATCCATTCTTTTTCAACTTTTAGTCTTGTAATACCATTTGAAAAAGTTGGGTTGGTATTACTTTTTTCATCTACCCACTCTCCTCCGTGATCTCCATAAACACTTGTTGCCGAAAGATAAGTCATCCACTTTATTTTATTTGATTTAAAATTACTCTGAAAATTTTTTAAAACAATGTCGACTCCATTAATCGGGGCTATAGACAAAAGAATATGGTCTGCCTCTTCAAGTCTGTCTGTTAAATTTTTATCAAATCCTTGCTCTGTTAATTTAAAAGATTCAAAATTTATATCTCCAAATTTTTTAATTTTTGACTCTTCTCTTGATGTTGCAGATAGTTTAAAAGAGACTCCGTCATAATTTAGTTTTTGAACAAAATGTTTCGCAACTTGGCCAAAACCAAAACAAAAAATATTTACTTTTGCCATTTAACTAACCTTTTTAACTTTAGATTTTAAAGTAATTGGATTTTCGAGTTTATCCAACATTTCGATAGGACAAACCTGTTTGAAGTAAAAAAGCTCTTTTTCAAAATCTCTCAAAATTTTCTGTGCAATTTTTGAGTTAGTTTCTTTAATAAAATCTTTTAAATTTTTTTTCAAAAAATTTTTCCAATAATCAGTTTCAACTGGTTGCCAAATAATAGAAGAAGGATTAACAAAATTTTCAAAATTTTTTTCTTTATCATATATAAATGCCATCCCTCCAGTCATTCCAGCGCCAAAGTTATCTCCAACTTGACCTAAAATAACAGCTGTTCCTCCTGTCATATACTCACATCCGTGAGCTCCGCAGCCTTCTACAACAGCCAAACTTCCTGAGTTTCTCACTGCAAATCTTTCTCCGGCTTGACCAGATGCATATAGTTTTCCTGAAGTGGCTCCATACAATACGGTATTACCTATAATTGTATTTTTATTTGAAATTAGTTTGCTTTTAGGTGAAGGATAAACAGCAATAGTTCCACCTGAAAGACCTTTTCCAACATAATCATTACAGTCTCCTTCGACTAATACTTTTATTCCTTTAGTTAAAAATGCCCCTAATGATTGCCCAGCTGAGCCAATTAGTTTAATATTGATTGTATCTTCGTTTAGTTTCCCGTTTCCATATTTTTTATAAACATAATGTGATAATCTAGTACCGACAGATCTATAAGTGTTTTGCGTTTTATATTCAAAATAATTTTTTTCTTTTTGATTTATTTTATCTTTTATATCTAACCAAATTTTTTCATCTAAAGTATCAGGAACTTTATTAATTATTTTTGTTTCACAATATCTAGGATTTTCACCTGGATCTGTTTGTACTAAAAGTGGGTTAAGATCTAAATCGTCTAAGTTGTCGGCGCCTTTGTTTACTTGAGACAATAAATCTGTTCTTCCTATAATTTCATTGATTGACTTAAAACCAATTGAAGCAAGTATCTCTCTAACTTCTTTCGCCACAAAAGTAAAAAGATTTACCACCTTTTCAGCAGTACCATTAAATTTTTCTCTTAAAGCTTTGTCCTGGCTACAGACTCCAACAGGGCAAGTATTAGAGTGACATTGACGAACCATTATGCAGCCCATGGCAACCAAAGATGATGTACCCATACCATATTCCTCCGCCCCCATCATTGCCGCCATAACAATATCTCTTCCAGTTTTTAGTCCACCATCAGTTCTTAAAGTAACTTTGTGTCTTAAATTATTTAATGTTAAAATTTGATTAGTTTCGGTTAATCCCATCTCCCATGGAATACCTGCGTATTTAATACTTGTTTGTGGACTCGCTCCTGTACCACCAGAGTGTCCAGATATCAGAATTATGTCTGCCTTTGCTTTAGCTACACCCGCCGCAATTGTTCCTATTCCAGTTGAAGCTACTAATTTTACACCTACTCTTGCCTTAGGATTAATTTGCTTTAAATCATAAATAAGTTGAGCTAAATCTTCGATAGAGTAAATATCGTGATGCGGTGGTGGAGATATCAAAGTAACTCCTGGAGTAGAATGTCTGAGTTTTGCAATTTCGTTATTAACTTTGAAACCAGGTAATTGACCGCCCTCACCTGGTTTAGCTCCCTGAGCTATCTTAATCTCTATTTCGTTAGCGTTATTTAAATAATCTATAGTTACTCCAAATCTTGCAGATGCAATCTGTTTTACTCTGGAGTTCGAGGAGTCACCATTCGGTAAAAGTTTAAATCTTTTAGCATCTTCTCCTCCTTCACCACTACAAGAAGCTCCTTTTATTCTATTCATTCCTATTGCTAAAGTCTCATGGGCCTCTGCCGATAGAGCTCCGTGAGACATGCTTCCACTCCCAAATCTCTTTAAAATTTCCTCAATAGGCTCAACCTCTTCTATGGTTATAGGGTCCCTTTTGTTTTTAAACTCCAATAAGTCTCTTAAATTGATAGGAGCAATATTGTGAATCCCTTTAGAATACTTTTTGTAACTTTCGTATGACCCTGTTCCAACTGCATGCTGTAAAGTATGAATTAGATTACCTTGAAGCTGATGACTTTCTCCCGTTTTTCTATACCTATAAAGACCTCCGATAGGTAAAGTAAATACATTTTTTTCTGCAAAATTTTCATGAAGCTCTTTTATTTTTTTTTCAATTCCTATTATTCCTATCCCTGAAATTCTTGAAACCATTCCAGGAAAATAATCTGCTACTATAGCTCTACTTAATCCTACAGCTTCAAAGTTACAACCTCCTCTGTAAGAACTGATTACTGAAATACCCATTTTAGACATGATCTTTAAAAGTCCGGCATCTATTGATTTTTTATATCTTCTGACACATTTTTCAAAATCAGATTTTCCAAATAATTTTTTTTCAAATCTCTGGTAAATACTATCTATTGCTAAATAAGGATTTACAGTTGTTGCTCCAACCCCAATTAAAATAGCAAAAGAATGAGTGTCTAGCGCATCTGAACTTTCAACATTTATAGAACAGTAACCTCTAAGTCCTAATTTTACTAAATGAGAATGTACTGCTCCTACTACTAAAATTGTTGGAATGCTTGCTTTAGATGACGAAATATTTTTATCAGAAAGAATTAAGCTGCCAAATCCCTCTCTTACAGAAATTTCACATTCTTCTTTTATTTTTTCTATTCTTTCTTTTAATGATGAATCTATATCAAATGTACAATCTATAATTTTTATTTTTTTTGAAAAAACTTTTTTAAACTTTCTAAATTGAGAATTAGTTAAGATAGGACTATCTAAAACGTAGATGTCGTCCTCTGTTAAGTTATCAAAGTCTAATATATTTCCCAAATTTCCAAATCTAGTTTTCAGGCTCATAACTTTATTTTCTCTTAAGGAGTCTATAGGTGGGTTCGTAACTTGACTAAAATTCTGTCTAAAATAGTGAGCTACTGGCCTAAAGTGGCTAGACAAAACTGCAACTGGTGTATCATCTCCCATTGATCCAGAAGCTTCTTTTCCTTCCTCTGCCATAGGATGTAGAATTAACTCTAAATCTTCAACACTAAGTCCTGAGAGATATTGACGTCTTCTTAATTCATTTCCTATAAACTCTGGACTCTCTTTTTCAATTGAAATTTTTTTATCTAAATCTTTGATTTGTTTATTATATTTTTTGTAATCTTTAGCTAAATAGTCTTTAATTTCTTTGTCTTTAAATAACTTGCCTTCTTTTAAGTCAATTGCAATAATTTGACCTGGACCTAATTTCCCCTTTGAAACAATCTTTTCTTCAGGTATTTTTATCATCCCAGACTCAGATCCGGCAAAAAATAAATCATCGGAAGTTATTGTGTACCTAAGAGGTCTAAGACCGTTTCTGTCAGTTGCAGCTAATACCCATTTTGCGTCAGTAGCACATATTGCTGCCGGCCCATCCCAAGGTTCTATTGCACTATTTAAAAAATTAAATAAATCCTGATGATTTTTTGGAACAGCTTTGCTTCTTTTAGACCAAGCATCAGGTATCATCATTAATTTAATTAATGGGGCTAATTTTCCTGAGTGAGTTAATAATTCAAAAACATTATCTAGCGCACCAGAGTCTGAAGAGCTTCTGATAACCGGTTTTAAATCTTCTACATTTTTAAAAAGGGAGCTTGACATATCTTGCTCGTGGATTTTCATCCAATTTATATTTCCCTTAACTGTATTTATTTCACCATTATGAGCTAGAGTTCTAAATGGTTGCGCTAAGTCCCAACTTGGAAATGTATTGGTAGAATATCTTTGATGAAAGATTGCAAAACGAGAAGTAAAATTTTTATCATTTAAGTCTGGATAAAAATCAGCTAGAGACTCAGCTAAAAACATCCCTTTGTAAACTATAGATCTAGAACTAAAAGAACAAATATAAAATTCTTTCAGCTGAGATTCTCTGGCTAATTTTTCAATTTTTTTCCTTGCTACAAATAATTCTCTCTCCAAATCATTTGTTTTTAGTTCTACATTTTTTTTAAATAATACTTGAGCAATTTCGGGGCGGTTCAAGTCAGCAGTTTTGCCTAAAACTTTTGGATTTACCGGCACTTGTCTCCAGCCATAAATATAAAAATTTTCACTAAGAAGAGTTGACTCTATGATTTCTCTACATTTTTCTTGATCAGAATAGTTCGTTCTCGGTAAAAATACCATACCCACGCAAATTCTTTTTGCATCATCGTGGCTATGTCCTGTTGCAAGAATTTTTTTTTTAAAAAAATCAGGAGCTATTTCTAGCTGAATACCTGCACCATCTCCAGATTTTCCATCTGCATCAACAGCTCCTCGATGCCAAATGGCTTTTAAAGCCTCGATTCCATAATCTACAATTTTTCTATACTTTTTCCCATTCGTAGAAGCAACCATTCCGACTCCACAGGCATCGTGTTCCATCTTTTGATCGTAAATACTGTTATCCTCAAGTAATTTTTTATTTTTTTTGTAAATATCCATTTTTTAAGCCGCTTTTATTTTTTTTTCTTTTTTTATTTTATTCTTGAGATATTTTTCAATTTGAATTGCAGCATCTCTTCCATCTCTAATAGCCCAAACAACCAGCGAAGCACCTCTAACAATGTCTCCTGCAGCAAAAACTCCTTCTAGGTTAGTTTGCATAGTTCTTAAGTCTATTTTAATTGTTCCCCATCTAGAAACCGAAAGTTCTTTAGCATTAAACAATTTAGGTATATTTTCGGGGTCGAATCCTAAAGATTTAATAACCATATCCGCATTTATTTTATATTCTGTATTTTCTTCCACAACTGGTCGTCTTCTACCAGAAGAATCTGGTTCTCCTAGTTGCATCTTGTTTACTTCAACACCGGTAACCTTTGAATCTCCTAAAAAGCTTTTTGGACTAGTAAGCCAAACAAATTCAACTCCTTCCTCTTCAGCATTTCCGACTTCTCTAGCAGATCCAGGCATATTCTTTTTATCTCTTCTATATAAACATTTTACAGATTTAGCGTTTTGTCTAATAGCTGTTCTTACGCAATCCATTGCTGTATCTCCTCCTCCAATTACTACGATATTTTTTCCCTCGGAATTAAGAGTTCCGTTTTCAAATAATTCCACTTTATCACCTAAGCCTTTTCTGTTGGATGCTGTCAAAAAATCCATTGCCGGAAAAATATTTTTCAAATCACTTCCTGGTATTTCAATTTCTCTCGGTTTATAAACACCTGTCGCTATTAATACTGCATCATGATTTTTTTTAAGTTCATCTAAAGTTTTATTCTTACCAACTTCAAAATTTTGAACAAATTTTATTCCACTGTCTCTTAATAATTTAGTTCTCCTCTCTACTACAAATTTTTCTAATTTAAAATTTGGAATTCCATAAATTAATAAACCTCCCGGTCTATCGTATCTGTCATAAATTGTAACTTGATATCCGGATTTTCTTAATTCTTCAGCGCATGCCATTCCTGCCGGACCTGCTCCGATTACTGCAACAGATTGATTAATTTCTCTATTTATTTTATGTGGTTTAATCCATCCTTTTTCCCATGCTGTATCTGTAATGTATTTCTCTACTGAGCCGATTGTAACGGTTCCGTGTCCAGACTGTTCAATTACACAATTCCCTTCACATAAACGATCTTGAGGACATATCCTTCCACATACTTCCGGCATGTTGTTTGTACTTTGAGATATTTCGTAAGCTTCCTTTAGTCTTCCCTCTGCTGTAAGTTTTAACCAATCAGGTATGTTGTTGCTTAAAGGGCAATGAATTTGACAAAAGGGAACTCCACATTGAGAGCATCTGCTAGATTGATCTTTTGCCTTATCATTTATAAAATCGTCATATATTTCTTTAAAATCACCCTTTCTTTTTCCTGTATCTCTTTTAGGAGGATTTTGCTGATCGAGTTTAGTAAATTGCAACATTTTTTTATTCATAATTGATCAACATAATTTAAAAATCTTAAATAATATAGTAAATATAGGTAAATAATGCTTACACTTAATTGCAAAAACCCTTGTTTTTAGTGCATAATTTCTGCATAGCTGATATGCATATGAATTGTCATGAAAAAAACAATCTTAATTTTTAGAAATTAAAATAATGATTGAAATATTAATTCTTTCTCTAATACAAGGTATCACAGAATTTATACCGGTCAGCTCTTCCTCTCACCTAATTTTAATATCTAATTATTTAAATTTTGATAACCAAAATTTATCTATTGATGTAAGTCTTCACATCGGATCTTTTTTTGCAGTGATATTTTATTTTAAAAAAGATATTTTTGATTTTTTTAAAAATAGAATTTTATTTTTTAAAATTTTAATTGGTTCAATTCCAGTAATGCTTGTGGGGTACATTTTAGTAAAATTTAGTTTAATCGACCAACTTAGAAATATAAAAATAATTGGTTGGACTACAATTTTATTTGCCATCTTACTTTTTTTGAGCGATAAATTTAAGAGATCAAAAAAAATAAATGATAATTTAAGTTATAAATCAGCTTTATTTATAGGGATTTTTCAAGTTCTCTCTCTAATTCCTGGTGTAAGCAGATCTGGTATAGCTATTACTGCAGGCAGATTTTTAGAATTTGAAAGAGTGGAAGCAGCTAAAATTTCATTTCTTCTATCTATTCCGACTTTGGCTGCGGTAAGTTTTTTTGGAATTAATAATTTATTAGAGTCTGAAAGTTTTAATTTTTCATTAATAAATTTAGTATCAATTGTTCTTTCATTTATATTTTCCTTAATAACAATAAAATATTTTCTTAAATTTATAAGTAATTTTAGTTTGAATATATTTGTAATTTATAGAATAATTTTAGGAATACTTATTTTAACTTTTTCGTACTTATAGCACTAATGCTAAACATAAAATTATAATTAACGCTATTAAAAAGAAAATGACTACTGCGTTCTGTAAAGATAAATTATTAATAAATTTTAACATTGTTTAAGTATATTTTAATTTTTAAAAAAATTATAATCAAATTTTGGTGCGCCTGCTAGGATTTGAACCCAGAACCTCCTGGTCCGTAGCCAAGCGCTCTATCCAGTTGAGCTACAGGCGCGTAAAATAGGATTATCAAAAAAAAACAAGTAAATAAAGCTGTATAATCTATCTTGTTATTTTCAGATTAAAACTCTAAATTGTATAAATGACTGACAAAAACTCGATAGTAATAACCTCAGCAAATAGAACTGCTGTTGGTTCTTTAGGTAAGTCACTTAAAAATATAACTGGAGATACTCTAGGATCAATAGCGATTTCTGAAGCAATTAAAAGATCAAAAATTAAAAAAGAAGATGTAGATGAAATAATAATGGGTCAAGTTTTGACGGGGGGAACTGGACAAAACCCTGCAAGACAAGCATCTATAAAATCTGGTATTCCAAAAGAAAAACCTGCATATATAGTAAATCAAGTTTGTGGATCAGGAATAAGATCGATAGCTTCAGGTTTTCAAAGCTTAAAAGCGGGCGACTCAAAAATAATTATAGCTGGCGGTCAAGAAAACATGTCTCTAGCACCCCATGCAATTCAAATCAGAGAGGGGAAAAAACTGGGAGACACAGAACTGATTGACACTATGATTAAAGACGGTTTGTGGGATGCTTTTCATGGCTATCATATGGGTGTTACAGCTGAAAATGTTGCCGCAAAATTTCAAGTTACTAGAAAAGAACAAGATAAATTTGCCTTAAATTCTCAAAAAAAAGCTCTTAAAGCAATTAAAGAACAGAAATTTAAAAACGAAATAGTAAATGTAAAAATTTCATCGAACAATGCAGAGATTAATTTTAACAAAGATGAACATCCTAGAGAAGGAATCAGTTTAGAAACTTTAGAAAGATTAAAACCAGCTTTTCAAAAAAATGGAACAGTAACAGCTGGAAATGCATCGGGTATCAATGACGGAGCTGCTGCAGTTACTTTAATGTCAAACGAGGAAGCAATTAAAAGAAATTTAAAGAAATTAGTTACAATTAAATCTTGGGCGAGTTGCGGTGTAGATCCATCGCTTATGGGAACCGGTCCAATTCCTTCTTCAAAAAAAGCACTAGATCTAGCAGGCTGGTCAGTAAAAGATGTAGATCTCTTCGAAATTAACGAGGCCTTTGCAGCCCAAAGTATCGCGGTTTTAAAGACATTGTCAATACCAGAGGAAAAAGTAAATGTTAATGGAGGAGCAATCGCTTTGGGACATCCGATAGGTGCATCTGGGACAAGAATACTCGTGACACTGATTCATGAAATGATTAAAAGAGATGTACATAAAGGTCTAGCAACTTTATGTATTGGAGGCGGAATGGGAATTGCTATGTGTGTAGAAAGATAAATGGAAATATCAAAACCTTTTAAAGGTAAAAAAAAACGTAAATTAAACAAGATGCCTTTTACTGTAAAAGGATACCTATTCTATTATACTTTTTTTTGGGTAATAATTCTATCTCTATACATATTTCATTTGCTAAAAAATTAATAAAAGAATACTAACGTTTCAGTTGAGGTAAATTTCTAAAATATTCTAAAGATTCAGGATTAGCTATAGCTTCTTTATTGTTTATTGTTTCGCCATGAATTATTTTTTTAACAGCAAGCTCTACAATTTTTCCACTTTTTGTTCTTGGAATTTCTGGAACTTTTATAATTAAAGATGGAACATGCTTTGGTGAACAATTTTTTCTAATTATAGTTTTTATTAATTTAACTTTTTCGTCATCCAGTTCTAAATTATTTTTAGTAGTTACAAATAAAATAATTCTGTCATCATCTTTATAATCTTGGCCAACCACTAGACCTTCATTTATAAAATCAATATTTTCAACTTGCTGATAAATTTCGGAAGTTCCAATTCTTACGCCGCCAGGATTTAAAGTTGAGTCAGATCTGCCCCTCATGATAAATCCATTATTAGAAGTTCGTTCTATAAAATCTCCGTGGTGCCAAATATTTTTAAATTTTGTAAAATAAGCTTTATGATATTTTTTACCATCTTTATCTCCCCAAAATTTAATGGGCATTGAAGGAAAAGGTTTCTTTACTACAAGTTCACCCTTTTCACCGTCTTTCGCACTCTTTCCTTCCTCAGTGAAAACATCTACGTCTATAGCCAAACTTTGACCTTGAATTTCGCCTTTATAAACGTTTGAAAATAAATTGCCTAGCACCAAGCAACCCACCATGTCTGTTCCGCCTGCGATAGATGCTAAATGCACATCTTTTTTAATATTACTGTAAACATATTTAAAACTTTCTTCAGCTAATGGAGATCCGGTTGAGGTAATGATTTTGATTGAACTTAAATCTAGGTTATTGCTTTTAAATTTTTCATTTCTAAGATGGTCTATATATTTAGCGCTTACTCCAAATAAATTAATTTTTTTGTTCTGACAATATTCTAAAAGGATATCAATTTTAGGATAAGTAGGAGCACCATCAAATAAAAATATTGAGGCTCCAGTTGATAGACCTCCAACTAACCAATTCCACATCATCCAACCAGTTGTTGTATAATAAAATATTTTTTCATTATCCCTAATATCGCAATGCAACATAAATTCTTTTTTGTGTTCAATTAAAACATTTCCTGCTCCATGAGTAATACATTTTGGATGCCCTGTGGTTCCACTTGAATAAAGAATGTATATCGGATGGTTAAAATCAAATCTTTCAAAATTTTCATCAAGTTTTGACTCGGTTAGTATTTTTTCAAAATCAAAAAAATTTTTTGTTTTTAATTTTTCATTTTGATTATAAGAAAACACAATTACTTTTTTAATAGAAGAAATTTGTTTTAAAATGTCATCAACTTTTTTTAAAATATTAATTCTTTTTCCATTGTAAAAATAATAATCACTAGTAATTAGAACTTTTGGCTCAATTTGTTTAAATCTATCTACAACTCCTTGAACACCAAAATCTGGAGAGCATGAAGACCAAATTATTCCGTTTTTTGCGCAAGCTAAAAAACAGATAATTGACTCTATTTTATTTGGAACATAAGCAGCGACTCTGTCACCCTTTTTTAAATCTAATGATTTCAAGTAAAATGAAAATTTACAAACCTTTTCGTATAATAATTTCCAAGAAATTATTTCTTCAAATCCTTTTTCTGATAAAAAAGTAATTGCTGTATTTTTAGTTTTTTTATTAAGTATATTTTCAGAATAATTTATTTTGGAGTCAGAAAAAAACTTTGTTTTATTAAATATCTTGTCTTTTTTAATAATTTCTTTTCCTTTATCTCCGATAATTTTTGAATAGTCCCAAAATTTTGACCAAAAAATATCAGGTTTGGAAACACTCCAACTCCAAAGTTCCTTAAAGTTTTTTTTATTTTTGAAATTAATAAATTTTGTAAAATCTTCTAAAATTGAATCATCTGTCTTTTGTTTAGATGGTTTCCAGAGAAATTCGTTCATATGAGCTACTTTAGCTTTTATGAATTTATCTTAACAGATATTTTTTTAGTAAAATTTTCTGGACTATATAAGCCCGATTTGACTTAATCTCTCTTTTTTTAAAAAATATGTTCATTAACCAGCTCATAACTAAATTGACTAAATTTTATTGACAAAAAAAGGTGAAAAATATGGCAAAAATTAAATTAATGGTTCATTATGCCTTAATCTTTAAAGTTTATTATTCAAAGAATTTTTAATATGTTCCAATCCAGTTTATAATATCTATTTATGGCGCAAAATATTTCTGTTCCTGATATTGGAGATTTTAAAGATGTGGAGGTAATTGAAGTTCTGGTTAAACCCGGAGATCAAGTTAATAAGAACGATCCAATAGTAACAATTGAAAGTGACAAATCAAGTCTTGAAATCCCATCACCTTCTTCTGGAGAAATAAAAGACTTAAAAGTTAAAATAGGAGATAAAGTTTCTGAAGGAAGCATTTTGGCTACAATAGAAAATGGCCAAGTGGCATCAGCTCCTAAAAAAGAAAAAATAAAAGAAGAGCCTTTAAAAGAGGAGCCAAAAAAAAATGGGAATCTTCATCCTATTAAAAAAGTTAAAAAAATCTTTGCTGAACCAGCTTCTAAAGATGATATTGATCCTACTGAAACCAATGAATGGATTGAGTCCTTAAATTCTGTAATTGAAAATGATGGAGCTCCAAGAGCAAGTTTTTTGTTAAATAAGGTAATTGATCAAGCATATAAATCCGGTTTAGTTTTACCTGATACTAGAACTACTCCTTATATAAATACAATTCCTCCTGAAATTGAGGCCAAATCACAAGGGGATCAAAAGATTGAAAAAAGAATTCGCGCTTACATAAGGTGGAATGCTGCTGCTATGGTAGTTAGGGCCAATAAAAAAAGTCCTGAATTGGGTGGACACATTGGAACCTTTGCCTCTGCTGCTACTCTTTACGATGTTGGAATGAATCATTTCTGGAGAGCAAAAAATAATAAATTTGGTGGAGACTTAATTTATTTTCAAGGACACTCTGCTCCAGGAATGTATGCCAGGGCATTTTTAGAGGGAAGACTTACATCAAAACAATTAGATGGTTTTAGACAAGAAGTTTCTAAAGGAGGATTATCTTCGTATCCACATCCATGGTTGATGCCAAACTTTTGGCAATTTCCTACTGTTTCAATGGGGCTGGGTCCAATCATGGCAATTTACCAAGCTCGATTTTTAAAATATCTGATAAATAGAGGTTTGGTTAAAGACGAAGGTAGAAAAATTTGGGTATTTTTGGGTGATGGTGAGATGGATGAACCAGAATCCCTTGGAGCAATAGGACTGGCTGCAAGAGAAAAATTAGATAATTTAATTTTTGTAATTAATTGTAATCTTCAAAGACTTGATGGACCAGTCAGAGGAAATGGAAAGATTATACAAGAGCTTGAAGGTAGTTTTAGAGGTACTGGATGGAATGTAATAAAAGTCATATGGGGTTCTTATTGGGATCAACTACTAGCTAAAGACAAAACTGGTTTATTGGTAAAAAGAATGAATGAGTGTGTGGACGGAGAGTATCAAGCTTTTAAAGCAAAAGGTGGTTCATATGTTAGAGATAAATTTTTTGGAAAGTACCCAGAATTAAAAGAATTAGTATCTTCAATGACAGATAAAGATATTTGGAGATTAAACAGAGGAGGTCACGATCCTCATAAAGTTTATGCTGCTTATAGTTCTGCTATGAAACATAAAGGTTCTCCTACTGTTATTCTTGCAAAAACTATTAAAGGTTACGGTATGGGAAAATCAGGAGAAAGTATGAACACTACTCACCAACAAAAAAAACTGGATGAAAAAGATCTGCTTTACTACAGAGATAGATTTGGCGTTCCACTTACAGATAAACAAGTAAAAAATATTGAATACTTTAAACCAAGTGAAAATTCTGAAGAAATAAAATATTTGAAAGATAAGAGATTAAAACTTGGTGGATTTATTCCGGAAAGAACATCTTTTGCCAAAACAATAAAAGCACCTCCTAAAGATATTTTTCAGGCTTTTATGAAGTCTACAGGAGATAAAGAGATGTCAACTACTATGGCGCTTGTCCGTATGCTTACTGCCCTTCTAAGAGATAAAAACATCTCTCCAAGGCTTGTTCCAATCATACCAGATGAAGCAAGAACTTTTGGAATGGAGGGGTTTTTCCAAAAAATTGGAATTTATGCCCATGAAGGACAAAAGTATGAACCGGTAGACTCTGAACAATTAAGCTCTTATCGAGAGGATAAAAGTGGTCAAGTACTAGAAGAAGGGATAACAGAGTCTGGCGCTATGTCTTCTTGGATTGCTGCTGGAACGTCTTATACAAATCATGATTTGGAAATGATACCAATTTACATTTTCTATTCTATGTTTGGTTTTCAAAGAGTTGGGGATTTAGCTTGGGCCGCAGGGGACTCCCAAGTTAGAGGGTTTTTAATCGGTGCAACAGCCGGTAGAACTACACTAGCGGGAGAAGGATTACAACACCAAGATGGTCATAGCCATTTGTTAGCTTCAAATATTCCTAATTGCGTAAGTTATGATCCAACTTTTGCTTACGAAATGGCAACTATATTTAGAGATGGTATTAGAAGAATGCACGAGAAAAAAGAGAATATTTTTTATTATATAACAGCTATGAACGAAAATTACTCTCATCCTGAGAAGCCAAAAGGTTGTGAAGAAGGTATTCTCAAAGGAATGTATTTGTTTAAAGAATATAATAAAAAAAATAAAACTAAAGTTCAGCTTTTAGGTTCTGGTACAATATTAAGAGAAATTATTTCTGCTGCAAAAATTTTATCAGAAGATTATGGTATTGACTCTGATGTCTGGAGTGTAACTAGTTTTAACGAATTAAGAAGAAACGGTATGGAAACTGAAAGGTGGAACCTTTTAAATCCTGATGGAAAAAGAAAAAAGTCTTATGTTCAACAGTGCTTGGAAAAAAAAGAGGGGCCAATTATTGCAGCATCTGACTATACAAGATCTTTTTCAGATCAAATAAGACCTTATATTGAAAAACCATTTTACTCTCTTGGAACTGATGGGTATGGAAGAAGCGATACTAGAAAAAATTTAAGAAAATTTTTTGAGGTTGATAAAGAGCATATTGTTGCCTACACATTAAGTGCTTTAGCAAAAGAACAGTTAATAGAGTCTACAAAAGCTGAGAAAGCTATGAAGAAGTATAAGATTGATAAAGACAAAGATTTTCCACCTAATTTATAATTATGGACAATAAAAAAATTTTAGTTCCTGACATGGGAGATTTCAAGGATGTAGAAATTATTGAAGTTCTTGTAAAAGAAGGTCAGCTAATTAAAAAAAATGACTCTTTAATAACGTTAGAAAGTGATAAATCTAGCGTTGAAGTGCCTTCAACTCATGAAGGGATTGTAGAAAAAATAAATGTAAAAGTGGGAGATAAAGTAAATCAAGGAGATCTAATTCTTAATATAAAATCTGAAAACAAAAATGAGGAAAAAAAAGAAAATATAAATAAAGATAAAAAAATTAAAAATGAAATAGAAAGTAAAAAGCAAAAACCAATCAAGCAAAAAGAAATTATACCTGCCCCTCCAATAGTTAAAGTTGGAACTAAGTCCGCTAGCCCAAAAGTTAGAAAATTCGCTAGAGAATTAGGAGCTAATGTTCTTGAAATACCAGGGTCACAAAGAGCTGGTAGAGTTTCAGAAGAAGATGTTAAAAATTTTGTCAGATCACAAGTTACTGTAAGTGGAGGAAAAATTGAGAAAAAAATTCATAAAGAGGAATATTCTTTTGAGGAGTTTGGAGAAATTGAATTAAAAGAAATACCAAGAATTAAAAAATTATCAGGCCCCCAATTAGTTAGATCTTGGACGGAAATCCCTCATGTTACACAACACGAAGAAATTGATATTACTGAGATGGAACAATTTAGGTCATCACTTTATGATTATTATACTGGAGAAATAATTAAGGTCACTCCTTTAGCATTTATTGTTAAAGCTTTAACAAGTGCACTAAAAGAATTTCCTAATTTTAATGCTTCAATAGACCAAGATAAAAATAAAATTATTTATAAAAAATATTTTCATATAGGTTTTGCTGTTGATACCCCTCATGGTTTAATGGTGCCGAAGATTAGAGATGTGGATCAAATGAGTATTAAAGAGATTGGTGAGGCTTTAAAAAAAACAAGTAAATTATGTAGAGAGTTAAAAATTGACAAAAAGGAATTTTTTGGTGGTTCAATGACTATATCAAGCTTAGGTGGGATAGGAGGAACTTTTTTTACACCAATAATTAATCCTCCTGAAGTTGCGATTTTAGGAGTAGGAAAAAGTTTTGATCGGTTGGTTAAAACTAAAGAAAAAATTTTATCAAGAAAAATTTTACCTATTTCACTTTCGTATGATCATAGGATCATTGATGGGGCCGAAGGAGCTAGATTTTGTGTATATCTAAGTGAATGTCTTGGAAAAGATTTTGCTTTCAAGCTTGCTGTTTAATTAAAATTAAAATACGACAAATCATGAATAAAAAAATATTTTCTTTTATTTGTGCTTTTCTCACTTCTTTCATTTGGGGAACAGGTTTTATTGCTCAAGACATGGGAATGGATTATATAGGTCCAATTACTTTTAGTTTTGTAAGACTGTCTCTTGGATTTGCCACTCTACTACCTTTTTTTTTTATTATGGAGTTAGAAAAAATTAAAAAAGTAAATTTTAATTACAATAAAGTTTGTCTTTACTTTGTTTTTATAGGTTTTTTGTTAGCGTATGGAATAACTTTACAGCAGTATGCCTTACTTTATACTGACGTTGCAAATACAGCGGTTTATACTGTGCTCTATGTTGTTTTAGTTCCTTTTGTATCTTATTTTTTCTTTTCTAAAAAAATACATTGGTCCATATGGCCTTCGATATTGGTCTGTATGACTGGAAGTTTTTTGTTAACTGAAATACAAAATATTCAAGTAAGAATTGGAGACTCTTTTGCTTTTATAAATGCTTTTTTTTGGGCCTTTCATATAGTTTTTATTTCACGACTTATTAAAATTTTTAATTTTCCTTTTACCATAGCTGCATTTCAATGTTTTTTTGGAGCAATTTTATTACTAGTTCCTATGCTTATTTTTGAAGAATTTGTTTTTGTAAAAATTTTATTAGAATGGAAAGAACTTTTATACATCGGAGTTTTATCTAGTGGAGTGGCATTTCTTCTTCAAGTTTACTCTCAACAAAATTTAAATCCTGTTCCAGTAGCAATAATATTTACCATGGAAGGAGTTTGGGCAGCCTTTTTTGGATGGATTATTTTAGACCAATTTTTAAACGAAATAAAAATATTTGGAATTATCCTTATTTTATCTGCAGTAATATTTTCTCAATTAGCACCAATTTATGGTAAAAAATATTATGGACGAAACTAAAAAAGGATTCATGCAAAACATAGGAGATTTATCTTTTAAGAAAATAGATGACTCTAACTTTGAATTTAGCATAAAGATCTCAGATAATGTTCTCAACACCGGAGGCATAGCTCATGGAGGTTTTATTGCAACTATTGCTGATACTGGTATGGGTAATGCTGCTCATCTAGCTGCGGGTAATAAAAGATGTGTTACAATTAATCTAGACATAAAATTTATCTCAGCTGGAAAATTAAATGAAAAATTAATTGGAAAAGTTAGAGTGTTGAAAAAGACAAGAACTTTAGTTTTTATCAATTGTGAAATTTTAGGTTCAAGTAATATTATTGCTACTGGTTCTGGTACCTGGAAAATTCTTTAAACTTTTCTTCTATAGTTCAGATAGCCCACAATTAATAGAAAAACTAAAGCAAATGGATAAACAATAACTTTATTAGGTCTATCTGGATTTTCAATTTTAAAGTTGCTTATGATATCTCCCTGTTGCATACCGGATTTTTTTGCTTCACCTTTCCAATTTAATTTATCTACGGCTATTTGGTCATTTTGTTCGAAAAGTGTGACTCCATAGTCTTCTAAATTATAATTATTTTCAAATTTTTTTTTATCAATAACGAATAACTTATACCTTTCTCCATACTCTGTTACTCTAGTAACTTTAATGTGAACTTCTTTTGATGGATCAAGAGAAAGACTTTGAATACTTTCAGCAGAAAGTTTTTGCTGATTAAATTTTGGATAAAACTTACTTAAAACATAGTCAGGAGCTAAAAATGAGAGTGAAATAATTAAGAATGCTATAATTTCATACCATCTTAATTTATTTACAAACCACTGTTGAGTTGCAGCAGTAAAAACCAATATTCCTATTAAAGAAGTAATTATTACTAGTAGAGCTTGCCAAATACTATCTACGCCTATTAATAGAAGTTCATGATTAAATAAAAACACAACAGGTAATATTCCTGTCCTTAAGCTATACCAAATTGCTTGCAATCCTGTTTTTAAAGGATCACCACCTGAAATTGCAGCTGCAGCATAAGATGCTAATCCTACCGGAGGAGTTACATCGGCCATTAAACCAAAATAAAATACAAACAAATGAACTGCAATTAGTGGAAAAATAAATCCTGAAGCGTTACCAACATCTACTAGGACTGTAGCCATTAATGATGCTACTACAACATAGTTTGCTGTAGTCGGAAGACCCATTCCAAGGAGCAAGCAAAGTATAATAGTTAACAAAATTAATATAATTACATTGTCTCTAGCTATTGTCTCAATAACTATAATTAAATTAGTACTAAGTCCTGTTGAACCAACTGCTCCCACTATTATACCTGCTGTCGCAATTGCAATTCCAACTCCAACCATATTGATTGCACCTTTTTGAAGGCCAACAATTGTTTGATTGTAACAATCAATTAAACCAGTTTTAAAATCTGGGTTTTTAATAATATGGCTAACTAAATTTACTAAGACTAAAGAAATTGTAGCATAGAAAATTGAAAAACCTGCAGTATATCTCATATAAACAAGTAAAAAAATTAAAACAAAAATCGGTATTAAAAAATGTAACCCAGATAAAAAAGTTTTCTTTAGATGTGGAACATCAGCATCGTCCATTCCTTTAAGACCTAATTTAAGAGCCTCTAAATGTGATATATAAAATAAAGCAATATAAGAAATAACAGCTGGTAAAAAAGCATGTTTAACAACTTCAAAATAAGTAACGCCTATAAAACTTGCCATAACGAAAGCTGCGGCCCCCATTACTGGTGGCATGATTTGACCGTTTACTGATGATGAAACTTCAATCGCTCCAGCTTTCTCTTGGGAAAAGCCCGTTTTTTTCATTATAGGAATTGTGAAAGTTCCAGTTGTAACAGTATTTGCAATTGATGAGCCTGAAATCATGCCCGTCATTCCAGATCCCAAGATTGCAGCTTTTGCAGGTCCTCCTCGCATTTTGCCTACCATCGCAAAAGCTAAATCTAAAAAGTATTTTCCACCCCCGGCGGTTTCTAATAACGCTCCAAACAATACAAATAAAAATATAAAATCTACTGATACTCCTATGGGTATTCCAAAAATAGCTTCTTGGTCAAACCACTGAAATCCTACTAATCGTTTTACAGAAAGACCACCATGAGAAATAATTTCGGGCGCATATTTACCAAAATAAGAAAAAAGTAAAAAACAAATTGCAATAATAACCAAAGGTAGACCTATTGCCCGCCTCGTTGCTTCTAAAAGTATTGTGATACCAATCGCACCTATAATTAATTCTACAGGAACATTAATTCCAAATATCTCTTTAACTAAAAGTATACCACCTCTATTAACGAGATCGTCATAAAAGAAATAGATGTATAAACAGCAAAACGCAGCAACTATACATATGAGAATATCAATCGCTGAAATTTTTTTACCTCTAACTGCGGGAAAAATTAAAAAAGCTAATGTTAAAGCAAAACCTAAGTGTATTGCTCTTGCAGGTAAACCTTTAAACATTCCAAAGTTGAACCAAAAAGGAAAAGGAGAAGCATACCAAAGTTGAAATAAAGTCCAAAGAATAGCTATCCCAAATACTATTTTTAGATGTATTCCTGACAAGTTGCGAGTTGGAGAAATATCCTCTTGAATTTTATCTTTAATTTTATTTTGAATTTTTTGATTCATTTTAATTAGGATACATTATTATAAAAAAAAAGGCCCAAAAAATATTGGGCCTTTTTTAATAAAATTAAGAAGTTTAATTACATTAAACCAGCTTCTTTATAGTACTTAATTGCACCTGGATGTAATGGAGCTGATAAACCATCAGCTA
>MDTG01021431.1_pt1 | contig 29539 bp, 22 predicted proteins | sample 811421 | NCBI WGS metagenome assembly MDTG01 (sample SAMN05326645, study PRJNA326480) | marine metagenome | isolation source: seawater | place: Pacific Ocean: South East | collected 2011 | reverse complement strand
TGCGTGGCCAACGACGGCTACGTCGGCGACGGCTACTGCGACGGCGACGCTGCTCTCTACGGTGAGAACTGGTGCTGCCAGAACAACGACGGTGGCGACTGCACCGACGCTGAGTGCGCCATCACCAACGGCGACGGTGGCGACGGCGGCGATGGTGGCGACACCAGTTGTCCCGGCGTCCTTGACTGCGCCGGCACCTGCGTGGCCAACGACCTCTACGTCGGCGACGGCTGGTGCGACGGCGACAACGCTACCTACGGCGAGAACTGGTGCTGCTTCGAACTCGACGGTGGTGACTGCACCGCCGAACAGTGCGATGGCGATCTCACCAACGGCTGAGCCCCTCGCTCGTTTCTTCTGACTTCATCACCCCCGTCCGAGTCCGCTCGGACGGGGGTGTTCGTTCACCCCTGGGGTCCGATCTCGTATTTCCTCGAGCGCATCCGTCCGATTCGCTACACTGGGCATCATGCTGGTGGCCCCGATTCCCGGAGTGTCCCGGTGGATACCGCAGCCGACCCAATCCGCAGAGGAGATCGAGCACGATGACGATTCATTCACGAACCTGGTGTGCCATGGCGCTGGCCCTCCTGACCACCACACTGGCTCATGGACAGGGGGAGGGGCCGTGCCCGGCGGGCTCCATCCAAGACTGTGCGGATTCTGATTGCGTACCCGAAGGCTGGGTGGGCGATCTCTACTGCGACGGCTACTTTCAGGACTATGGTGCCGACCTGTGCTGCTATGAACAGGACGGCGGCGACTGCGACGAATATCAATGCCCACTCGAGTTCTGCGGCGACGGCCTCTGCGACGAGGGGTACGGGGAAGACTACTACAGCTGTCCCCAGGACTGCGAGCCCACCGTGATCTGCGGCGACGGCTACTGCGACGAGGCGTACGGGGAAGACTACTTCAGCTGCCCCTCGGACTGCCCAACCCCTCCGATCTGCGGCGACGGCCTCTGCGACGATTTCCTGGGGGAGGACTACTACAGCTGTCCCCAGGACTGCGATTACACCGTGATCTGCGGCGACGCCTACTGCGACGAGGCTTTCGGGGAAGACTTCTACAGCTGTCCCCAGGACTGCGATTACACCGTGATCTGCGGCGACGGCCTCTGCGACGATTTCCTGGGGGAGGACTACGACACCTGCCCCTCGGACTGCACACCTCCCGATGTCTGCGGCGACGGCCTCTGCGATCCGGCCTGGGAAGACTACGCCAGCTGTCCCGAGGACTGCGACTCCTGCCCCGACGATCCCGACAAGTCCGAGCCCGGCGTCTGCGGATGCGGGATCCCCGACACCGACAGCGACCTCGACGGCACCTTGGATTGCGAGGATGGCTGCCCCGACGACCCGGACAAGACCGAGCCCGGCCACTGTGGCTGCGGGAGCCCGGAAACCACCACCTTCGGTGATGTCGACTGCGACGGCGACTTCGACGCCGAGGACGCGCGTGCCTCGATGGCGATCTTCGGCATCGTGGAGGCGGGCGCCTGCAGGGCGGACACCAACGGCGACGGCGTGGTCGACGGCATGGACCTCAGCGCGGTGCTCGCCAACTGGGGCCTGCCCTGCACCGGGGGCTGAGGCCACCCGAGCGACACCAGGGAACCATCGGTACCCGAACACCCCCGCTCGAGCACGCTCGAGCGGGGGCGTTTCATGGAACGGTGGGGGCGGGATTCGAACCCGCGAAGAGGACAAGCCCCTTGCCGGTTTTCAAGACCGGTGCCTTCAACCGCTCAGCCACCCCACCTGGGTTCCTGCCGATCCCGGTCGCGAATCCAAGTCTAGCACGGTCGATCTGCCTCGGCGTCCGGGCTCACCCGTCGCCGCGCTTCCCGGTTCCGCCGGTCGCGCCGAGCCCCAGCTCGGCCTCCTCCTGCTGGTGGCCGTCGGTGCCGGATCCGTAGTAGCGTTCGATGATCTTCGCGGCCAGGCCGGTCCAGCCCGTCTGGTGGCTGGCCCCGCACCCTCGTCCGGTCTCCCCATCGAAGTACTCGTTGAACTGGATCAGGCCCTGGAAGTGGGGGTCCTCCTGCAGCGTGCGGTTGGCGCCGAGGAACGGTCGGTGGCCCCGGACGTCCTTCATGAACAGGGAGGTGAGTCGGGAGGCCAGCTCCCGGGCCGCCGCGCGGATCGTGACCATGTTGCCGGAACCGGTCGGGCACTCGATGGTGAAGTCGTCGCCGTAGTAGTGGTGGAACCGCTGCATCGCCTCGATGATCAGGAAGTTGATCGGGAACCAGACCGGCCCCCGCCAGTTGCTGTTGCCGCCGAAGAGGGTGGTGCGTGACTCGCCGGGTTCGTAGTCGATCCGGTAGCGCTGCCCGTCGATCTCGACGGAGTAGGGGTTCGACTCGTGGAACCGGGAGACGCTCCGGACCCCGTGGTCGGAGAGGAAGCCCTGCTCGTCGAGCATCCGCCGGAAGAGGCACTTCATGCGGTGCCCGCGCAGCAGGGAGAAGAGTCGTCGTTCACCCCGGCCCGGGACGTTCCAGCGCGAAACCAGGTCGCAGAGGTCCGGTCGCTTCTCGAAGAACCATTCCAGTCGTTCGTTGAACTGGGGGACCTTGGCGAGGGTCTCCGGCTCCAGCACCTCGACCGCGAACAGCGGGATCAACCCGACGATCGAGTGGATCCGCAGCGGGATCCGATCCCCGTCCGGCAGCAGCAGCTGGTCGTAGTAGAACTCGTCCTCCGCGTTCCACAGGCCGTCCTCCCCGCCCCCCATGTCGGTCATCGCCTCCGCGATGGTCAGGAAGTGCTCGAGGAACTTGGTCGCGAGGTCCTGGTAGACGGGACTCCGGGTGCCCAGCTCGATCGCGATCCGCATCATGGTGAGGGAGAACATCGCCATCCAGCTGGTGGCGTCGGCCTGTTCGAGGGTCCCGCCGCCGGGCAGCCTGGAGGATCGATCGAAGATGCCGATGTTGTCCAGTCCGAGGAAGCCGCCCTCGAAGATGTTGTTCCCGGCCGCGTCCTTCCGGTTGACCCACCAGGTGAAGTTCATCAGCAGCCGGTGGAAGACCTGCTCGAGGAACTCGTAGTCGGGGGTGCCGCTCCGGGCCGCGTCGATCTTGAACACCCGCCAGCTCGCCCAGGCGTGCACCGGTGGGTTCACGTCGTCGAACGCCCACTCGTAGGCCGGGTCGCCGCCGTTGGGGTGCATCATCCGGTCCCGGGTGAACAGCGAGAGCTGGTGCTTGGCGAACTCGGGGTCGATCGAGGCGAAGGTGACCGCGTGGAACGCGAGGTCCCAGAGCGCGAACCAGGGGTACTCCCAGCTGTCCGGCATGGTGATCACGTCGTGGACGTCCAGGTGCGTCCAGTGGCAGTTCCGGCCGGTGCGCCGGGAATCCGGCGGGGGGGGCTGGGTGGGGTCCCCGTCGAGCCAGCGCTTCACGTTGTAGCCGTAGTACTGCTTGCACCAGACCATGCCCGCCCAGGCCTGGCGCTGGATCAGCCTCATGTCGTCGTCGAGGACCTTGTCCTGCAGGGTCCCGTAGAAGTCGTCGGCCTCCTCGATCCGCTCCTGCATGACCGAGTCGAAGTCCTTGAAGGGGGTCGCGTGGCGCTCGACGGAGAGCCGGACCCTGATGACCTTCGACGCCCCGGGATCGATGGTGAACCGATGGTGCGCGGCGACCTTGGTCCCCGGTCCGGACGGGGCCACCGCTTTGCGGTCGCCGTTGACCACGTACTCGTTGATCCCGTCCTTGGACGGCCCGTCGCTTCCGGGGGATCCCCAGAGCCTGGCGGCGTTGCTCTCGTTCTCGCACCACAGCAGGTCCGGGTCCCCGTCCAGGGCGGCGTGCATGGTGCCGAGTTCCGGGTGCTCAAGTACGAGTCGCCCCGGTTCGGAGCCCTGGTTGATCCCGGGTCGCTTCGGGTCCTCCTCCCAGCTCCAGGTGTTCCGGAAGAGCACCTGGGGCAGGGCGTGGATCATCGCGGGCTCCGGGCCCCGGTTGACGATCTCCACGCGATACAGGAGGTCCTCGGGTCCCGCCTTTGCCTGTTCGATGAAGACGTCGAAGTAGCGGTCGTCGTCGAAGATCCCGGTGTCCACCAGTTCGAACTCGGGGTCGGCCGGGGTGCGGCGGCGGTTCTCGTCGCGAAGCCGTTGGTAGGGGAACGCCGCCTGGGGGTACTTGTACAGCATCTTCATGTAGGACCCGGTGGGGGTGGCGTCGAGGTACCACCACAGCTCCTTGGCGTCCTCGCCGTGGTTGCCCTCCGCGTTGGTCAGGCCGAAGAACCGTTCCTTGAGCCGGTCGTCGTTCCCGTTGTGCAGCGCGAGGGTCAGGCAGAGCAGCTGCCGGTCGTCGCACAGCCCGCCGATCCCGTCCTCGCTCCAGCGATAGGCACGCAGGTGGGCGTGGTCGAAGGGGAAGTAGTCCCACGCGGACCCGTCCGGCGAGTAGTCCTCGCGCACCGTGCCCCAGTGTCGCTCGCTGACGTAGGCACCCCACTTTCGCCAGGGGTGGCCGGGGTCAGCCGACTCCTGAAGTCTCTTGGCTTCGGCGTTCATGCGCATCGCTCCCAGTTACCACGGATGATCCTCCCCCGGTCCGCAGGATGTCAAGCATCGCGGCCACGCTCCACGCCTGGGCGAAGCAGCCGCGGGGTCGGTTGGGCGCCATGCCGTCGAGGATCTCGCTGACGGTGCCCATCCCGGCCTCGAGCAGGTGCCGGGCCAGCTGTCCGAGGACCGCCCGTGCCACCCGGTCCCCGTCCCCGGTGCCCACCGAACGGCAGGCCTCGACGTAGGCGCCCAGCAGCCACGGCCAGGCGGTGCCCTGGTGGTAGGCGGCATCGCGCTCCGCCGGCGAACCCTCGTAGCGCGGCACGAACCCCCCGTGTTCCGGGGAGAGCGAGCGAACGCCCATGGTCACCAGCAACTGCTCGCGACCGATCCCCAGGATGCCGAGGGCCTGCTCGCGGTCCACCAGGTCGCTCGCCGCCCCGAGGGCCAGCAGCTGGTTGGGTCGGATCACCGGGTCATCGCCCTCCGGGCCGTCGAGGACGTCGAAGAGCCCGCCGGTGTCCGGGTTCCAGAATCGCCTGAAGGAGTTGCGGACCCTGACCGCCGCCGCCTCCATCGGTTCCGACGGTTCCCCGAGCACCGTCGCGAAGCTCGCCGCGGTGCGCAGCGCCCGGTACCAGAACGCGTTGATCTCCACCGGCTTCCCCCGGCGAGGCGTGATCACGTGGTCGCCCACCCGGGCGTCCATCCAGGTGAGCTGGAGCCCGGGCTCCCCGGCGTGGAGCAGGCTGTCCCGTTCATCGACCCCGATCCCGTGGAGGGTCCCGGTGCGGTAGTGCTCGATGATCGAGGACACCGTCGGCCAGAGGTCCCGGAGTCCGTGGTCGTCCCCGGTCGCCTCGTGCCAGCGCCGGACCGCCTCGATGAAGAGCAGGGAGGCGTCGACGGTGTTGTACATCGGGGTCCCGCCGCGGTCGTCGAACACGTTGGGGATCAGCCCCGCGTGCTCGTGGGCCGCGAAGGTGCGGAGGATCTCGCCGGCCACCTCGTGGTGCCCGGTCTCCAGCACCAGCCCCGGCAGGGAGATCATGGTGTCCCGTCCCCAGTCGGTGAACCAGGGGAACCCCGCGATCAGGGTCTTCCCGACCCCGCCGTCGGCGTGTCGTCGGTCCGCGAGGAACTGGCTGGCGGCGACCACCATCCGGCCTCGCAGGGTGTCCGCGGACGCCTCGCCCGCCGCGGCGAGGTTGCCCCGGTCCGCCTCCCGCGCGGCCGCCACCAGGTCCGGACGGGCCCGGACCACCCCGGCGTCCACCCCGGCGTGCAGCTGCGCCCCGGCCCGGGGATCGATCACCACCTCGCCCTCGAGTGCCTCCCAGGCGTCCTCCCGGCAGGGGAAGCCCCGGGCTTCCTCCTCGGCGAGCCGGAAGCCCCGCCACCAGCTTCCCCGGGCCATCAACGTCCCCTCGCAGCTGACCTCCAGCACCGGGCTCGGCCCGAACGGCCAGCGAATCGTGGCCGCCCCGTCCTCGACCGTCGTGCAGGGGGTGAGCTCGCCGGCCTGGTAGAGGCCGTGGTGGGAGCGGTTGGACACCAGCAGCGAGAACTGCAGGTGCATCGGGTGGTCGCCGTCCGGGGTCGACCAGTGGACCTGCACGGTCCGGTCCCGGAGCGCGAGACGTCGCTGCAGGATCCGGCCGCCCAACGACCAGGTCCACGTCGGGGTGCGTCCCTCCAGTTCGAAGCCCACGAGGTGGTCGCAGCCCCGGGGGTGGATCGACTCGTCGGACCAGCGGTTGGTCGCGAGGTCGAAGCTCGAATCGCCCACCAGGACCCGTTCCTGGATCGAGTGCAGGAGGAGCTGCCGGCCCGTCGGGGGGGTCACCGCGTCGATCAGCAGTCCGTGGTACCGGCGGGTCGGGGTCCCGGCGACGGTGCCGCAGGCGTAGCCTCCCCGACCGTCGGCGAGGATCCACTCCCGGCCCTCCGCCTCGTCGAGGCGGGTGCAGGTGGCTTGCGGGATGCGTATGGGAAGCGGCGTCGCCGGATCCTGCGTCATGGTCGTCTCCAGGGAGGACCATTGTCCCAGTTCGCGCCACGGTGTGCGTGGTCAACCATGGATTCGCCGCAAATCAGCGCCGCCACCCCCTCGTCCCCGGGCTCTTCGGGTGCGAAGCGACGGCAAGTCCATGAAATACAGTGGTTTTCAGCACCACCCGACCGTTCAGCCCGCCGGGTCCCCCGGGAAGATGAAGCGCTCCTCGGCGGTCCAGTCCAGCCGGACCGCCTGCCCCAGCTCGGGGATCGGGGTTCCTTCCGCGCGGATCCGCAGCATCGATTCCCGACCGCCGCCCGCCGGGCCGGCGGGCACCACCAGGAGCTCGACGCCCCCGGGGGTCCGTTCCACGCCCTCGACCCGCCAGCCCTCGCTCCCCTCCCCGGACAGCCGGGCGGTGTACGGCGGGATGAAGACCTCCACCGGTCCCTCGCCCGCCACGGGGCGGTCGGTCGGCACCACCTGCCCCGCGACCCGGAGTCGACCCGCTTCGAGTCTTCCCGCCAGCCGGCAGCCCGGTGGTTCGAACATCCGCATCGCCACCGCGGCGCTGTCGGGGCGATCGACGAGCGCCTCCGAGGCCCCGAGCTGCAGGACGGTCCCGCGCTCGAGGACCAGGATGGTGTCCGCGAGGGCGGTCGCGTCCGCGAAGTCGTGCACCGAGACCAGCCCGACGCCCCGACGCACCCGGAGCCAGGCCCCGAGCCGGGCCCGCACCGCCTGCCGGACCACCGGGTCCAGTCCCGCGAGCGGTTCGTCGAGCACCACGCATTCGGGATCGGGTGCGATCGCCTTCGCGAGGGCGACCCGTCGGCGCTCCCCCCCGGAGAGCCGGGCGGCCCGGCCTCGTCCCGGGTCGAGGAGTTCCCGGCAGTCCGCGATCGTCGCGGCCCGCTCCACCCGCACCGGATCCGGTCCGTCCAGGCCGAAGCGGATGTTGTCCTCGACCCCCAGGTGGTCGTAGAGCGCGGCGTCCTGGGTGAGCAGGCCGATCCCGCGACGAGTCGGCGGGATCGCGGACACCTCGCGATCGCCCAGGCGGACCCGGCCCGCGTCGGGACGCCGGAGCCCGCAGGCGAGCTCGATGACCAGCGACTTGCCCGCCCCCGTCGCCCCGCAGAGCGCGAGGGTGCTGCCGGGTTCGACCCGGAAGGAGACCGGCCCGAGGAGCGACGCACCGGACGGGGACCGGACCTCGACGTCCTCGAAGTCCAGGGGCCTCACGAGTCGAGCTTCTCCCGTTCCGCCCGCCTGCGCTTCAGCTCCGCGTCGATGAACTGCTGGACCCCGCCGTCGAGCACGGTCTGGGGGTTGCGCACCTCGTGGCCGGTCCGGAGGTCCTTGACCCGGTTGTCGTAGAGGACGTAGCTGCGGATCTGGGTGCCCATGGTGCCCGCATCCTCCAGCTTGCCCCCGGTCGCCTCCTCCATCTCGGCCTGGCGCTTGAGCTCCTCGAGCTCCTCGAGCTTGGCCATCAGCACCTGCATCGCCTGTCGCTTGTTCTGGGGCTGGTCGCGGAAGGTGGAGGCCACCACCTGGATGCCGGTGGGGAGGTGGGTGATCCGGACCGCGCTGGCCACCTTGTTGACGTTCTGGCCGCCGGGCCCGCTGGACCGCGCGAAGGTGTCGATGTTGAGGTCGTTGTCGGGAATGACCAGTTCCGATTCCTCGAACTCCGGGGTCACGTCGACGGTCGCGAAGCTGGTCTGCCGCTTGCCCTGGCTGTTGAAGGGGCTCCCCCGGGCGAGCCGATGGGTCCCTCGCTCGCACTTCATGTTGCCGAAGGCGAAGGGGCCCTTGACGTGGTACTCGACGGTGGAGACCCCCGCCTCGGTGCCGGGGATCCGGTTGAGTTCCTCGACCTTGAAGCCCGCCTGCTCGTAGTAGTAGAGGTACATGCGATCCAGCATCGAGGCCCAGTCGTCGGCCTCGGTCCCCCCCTCGCCGGAGGAGATCGTCACGTAGCAGTTGCGGTGGTCGTGCTTCCCGCTCAGCAGCGACTGCATCTCGACCTTGTCCATGAGCTGCTCGAGGTCGTGGAGCTGCTGGTCGGCCTCCTCCAGCAGTTCCGAATCGTCCTCCTCCCGGGCGAGCTCGAGCCCGAGCTTCGCGTCCTCGAAGGAGTTCATCGCCTCCTCCAGCGGCTCGATCTGGGTCTTCAGGAGCTTGAACCGACCAATGACGTCCTGGGCCCGGTCCGGGGCCTCCCAGAAGTCGGGCTCGTTCATCTGCTCCTGCAGCCGGCCGCGATCCGCCTGCTTGGTGTCGAAGTCGAGCGACTTGCGCATCGTCTGGATGCGATCCGAGAGCAGTTCGACCACCGCCTTGTGCGATTCGTAGTGCATGAACCGTCGGGTCCTCCCTCGAGGTCGGTCGGGGACCGTGCCCTCAGCCTTCCGCGCGAAGCCGGAGCTCCCGCACCAGCGCCCGGCCGATCTCCATCACCTGCTGCTCGGTCTCGGGGTCCTGGAGCGAATCCCCCTCCCCGAACGCCGCCCCCGCACTGGGCATGGCGAACTGTTCGTTGATCACCAGCACCCCGACGTTGTGGAGCACCGCACGAAGGTGGGACAGCCCGCGGATGCCGCCGAGGTGCCCGGGGCTGGTGCTGAGCAGCGCCGCCACCTTCCCGGGAAGGCAGGGGCGGGGGTCCTCCTTGGACTGGGGTCGGCTCGCCCAGTCGATGATGTTCTTGAGGGCGGCCGAGAGGGAGTGGTTGTACTCCGGGGAGGCGATCAGGAGCCCCTGGGCCGCGGCGACCCGTTCCCGGAAGGAGATCACCTCCGGCGGAAGGCCGTGCTCGGACTCGTGGTCCCCGTCGTAGAGCGGCGCGAGGTGGTCCCGGAGGTCGATCACGTCCACTTCCGCGCCGGCCTCCTCCGCGCCCCGGGCCGCGCACGCCAGCAGGCGGCGGTTGAACGACCCTTTCCTCAGACTTCCCGCGAACGCGGCGATTCGAATACTCATATAGGAAGTGTAGTCATTCACCACCGACTTGTTGAGGAGCGTACCATGCCAACCATGAATACCATTCCGATTTCCTCCAACGTCCGCAACCTGCCACCGTCCTCCACCCTCGCGGTGAGCGCGAAGGCCAGGGAGCTCAAGGCCCGGGGAGTGGACGTCATCGGCTTCGGGACCGGGGAGCCGGACTTCGACACCCCGCGCCACATCGTCGAGTCCCTGCACCAGTCCGTCGACGGGGGGCTGACCAGGTACGCGCCCTCCCCGGGATCGATGGACTGCCGGGACCGGATCGCGAGCAAGCTCCGCGACGAGAACGGGATCCCCGTCGAGGGACGCGACGTGGTGGTGACGGTGGGGGGCAAGCAGGCGATCTACCTCGCCATGAGCTGCCTCATCGAACCCGGTCGCGGTGACGAGGTCCTGCTGGTGTCCCCGGCCTGGGTGTCGGTGCCCGCGATCGTCGGGGTCTGCGGGGGGGTGCCGACCGAGGTGTCGGGCACCGTGGAGACCGGCTGGAAGATCACCCCGGAACAGCTCGAGCAGGCGATCACCCCGCGGACCGTCGCGGTCATGATCAACTCGCCCTCGAATCCCTGCGGCACCGTCTACTCGCCCGACGAGCTCCAGGCCCTCGCGGAGGTCATCGAGCGGCATCCCGGGCTCACGCTGTTGTCGGACGAGATCTACGAGAAGCTGATCTACCCCGAGATCGATCCCGACGTCCGGCACTTCTCGATCGGCTCCATGCCCGGGCTCGCGGATCGCACCATCACCGTCAACGGACTCAGCAAGGCCTTCGCGATGACCGGGTGGCGCATCGGCTACCTGGCCACCCCGGCCGGGGAGGGGGCCTTCGCCGCGAGCGCCGCCAAGCTCCATTCGCAGATGGTCAGCTCGATCCCCGCGTTCTGCATGCCCCCGATCATCGAGGCCCTCGACCACGGCGCCCCGGAGGTGGAGCGGATGCGATCGAGCTTCGCCGAACGCGGCCGGCTGATGTTCGGACTGCTCGACGACATCGACGGCATCCGGTGCGTCCGCCCCTCGGGGGCCTTCTACTGCTTCCCCGAGCTCTCGGGCTGCTTCGGGAGGACGTCGCCCGGCGGCGCGAGGATCGGGAACACCATGGACTTCTGCAGCGCCCTGCTGGAGGAGGCCAGCGTCGCGGTGGTTCCCGGGACCGACTTCGGCCCCACCGCGGTGGACTGCTGCCGCCTGAGCTTCGCGGCCAGCGAGGCGGAGATCACCACCGGCTGCGCACGGCTCGCGGAGTTCGTCTCCTCGCTGAGGTGATGCCCGGGCCCGCCCCCGTGGCCGCGGACGTGGCCGCGTCGGCCCGGTGGGGTCCATCGGGACGGTCCTTCGGAGGAACAGGGGGGCGGCCGCGCCGAATCAGGTGGCGCCGACGGAGATGTCCATCGGCTGGGCGCTGGGCTCGTAGTTGGGCTGCAGTGCGATGTTCAGGGGCAGGCGCATCCCGTCGGGATCCTTGGGGATGTTGTCCTCGTCGATGATCCGCTGGATCGCCATGATTCCCTCGATCAGCATCTCGGGTCGCGGGGGGCAGCCGGGGACGTAGACGTCCACGGGGATGAACTGGTCCACCCCCTGCACCACCGCGTAGGTGTCGAACACCCCGCCGGTGGAGGCGCAGGCACCCATCGAGATCACCCACTTGGGCTCGGCCATCTGCATGTAGATCCGCTGCAGCACGGGAAGGCTCTTGATGCCGACCCGCCCGGCCACGATCAGCAGGTCCGCCTGCCGGGGGCTGAAGCGCATCACCTCCGCCCCGAAGCGCGAGAGGTCGAAGCGGCTGCAGGCGGTGGCCATCAGCTCGATCCCGCAGCAGGCGGTCGCGAACGGCAGCGGCCAGACGCTGGAACGCCGGGCCCAGTTGACCACCCGGTTGAACTGGGTGGTCAGGATGCTGTCGTGTGGAAGCGCGGCTTCAATGCCCATCGGGGGATCTCCTGGACTGATTCTACCCGCTTCCCGATGCGGTTTCGCGGACAAAGGGGCCGCTGGCGGTGAATCAGTGCCCGCCAGGCCCCGGGTGACCGCATCCCCGACCCCCGGGGGCCCTCCGGCAACGATTTCCGGTCCCTGGCCCCGCCGACCCGCTTCAGCGGCCGGTGAGCTTCCGGAAGTCCTCGCGAGCATGGACCATCCGGAAGAGACGATCGACCTTCATCATCCGGAAGAGGTCCCGCAGGTGGCCGTTGAGGCCGAAGATCGCGGTCCGCATCCGGCGTTCCCGGGCCTGGCGCCGCAGTTCGACGCACATCCCGAGGCCCATGCTGGAAAGGACGGACACCGCCGACATGTCCACGACCAGCCATCGGCACCCGGAGTCCCGCTCGTCGAGGGCCTCGCGGATCTCGAACTCGATGATCGGGGCCTCCCGCTGCCCGATCGCCGGGGTCACCAGCCGGGCCACCACCGCACCCGGGGTCCTGGAGATGGAGACGAACTGGGCTCGCTGGTCCGCGAGGGGGGTTCGGTCTGGATGGTCTGTAGCGTCCGCGTTGGTGAGTGGGGTGTTCATGGCCACCGCATCGGCGGTTGACCGGCGTAGCTTGTGCCTCGATGGCGGTCACGGGCCGCGGGGGGTCGGTTCCTGAGGGGTGTGCCGGCTTTGTGGGTCGTGCGGGTCCGATACCGCGGCAGGTCGCCCCGCGCGCGTCCTCGACGGTCGGAGCGGACCGCACGCGCTCGCCGGGCCATCGCTCGTCCCCGCGAGCCTCGTCACCGGGCGGCTGCGTGTTCCTCGACTAGGAGGCCCCTTGTCGTCGTCGATCCAGCAGCGCGGGGTCGACGGAGAGGGTGCCGGCGGAGATCGCGCCTTCCGGCCCGGACTCGACCGGGGCGGGTGGCTCGGCGGCCTCGGCGCGTTCGAGTGGCTCGACCTCGATCAGGGGTGCCTCGCCCCCCGTCGCACGAACCGGCGGTGCGGGTTCCGAAGGATCCACCGGACGCTCGAGCCGCGCCATCGCCTGGTTGATCCGGGTGGTCACCGCCCGTTCGATCTCCATGACCCGGCGCAGGGTGTCGTTCATCGATTCGACCAGGCCATGCGACTGGTCGCGGAGTTCGGACACCCGGCCCCGGAGGCGGGATTCGAGCTCCTCGACCTCCGCCGAGCGGCCGTGGTCGTCCTCCGTTCGCGCCGAGGCACGCTCGAGCAGCCCGGCGAGCGACTTGATGGCGAGTTCCGCGGCCTGCGTGCGTTCATGGAGTCGCGCCTCGACCTCGGCGGCCCGCTCGAGGAGCCCCTCGAGTCGTTCGAACTCCGCGGTGGTCAGGGTGCTCGCGGGCTCCCCGTGCTCGCTGCCGGTGGTCGATGCCTGCTTGAGCCGGTCGATCTGCGACTCGAACGCCCGGAGCATCCGCGCCCCGAGCATGAGTCGCCGGTCGAGCTGGCCGACGGTCTTGTCGGCCTTCGCGGTCCTTGCGACCTTGCCGACCTTGCCGTCCTTCGCGTCCTTCGCGTCCTTCGCGCTGGTTCCGTCCGGTCCGGTGTCGGCGGGGGCGTTCGAGTCGCGCCCGCTCAGGTGCATGGACCTGGTGCGCGCCGCCCGCTCGAAGTCCCCGCCACTGGCCTCGGTGGCCAGGGGCGCCGCGTCCTCCCGGGCGTCGTCGCGTCGTTGCTGGTGGATCGCCTTCCTGGCCCGTGCCGCGGCCAGCCGCGCGGCCTCCTTGAACTGCGCCGCGCTCGGGGCGCCGGCGTCGGGTCCGGCGGCCCCGTCCCTCGTCTCCCCCGCGTCCGTCTGGTCGGTTCCTGGCGACTGGGTCCGGTCGAACTCGTGGTCCATTGCATCCTCCGCATGCGCCCGAGGGCGTCGGCATCCTTGCCTCTTCACCGGTCGTGGTGCGGAATCATGGTACATGAATCCCGGACCCTCGGTCCGGTCGGGCGTGACCCGGTCCGCGAAGGGACAAGGCGGCGTCCACCGCGTCCTTTCACCCGGTGCCGGCCGAGGTTTCCATGCCGGCGAGGGTGGTCTCCCCGATCAGTCGCCTCTGGGCGTCCCGCAACCGCTCGAGCAGCGGGTTGTCGCAGCGGATCGAGGTGTCGTCGACCAGCTCGAACGCGACGTCCATCAGTTCGCCCGCGGAGACCTGCTCGGGGGGCCTGGCCAGCACGTACCCCTCGCCTCGTTCCAGCTGGTGCAGGAATCCCCGCTGCTCGAGCCGCTCGAGCAGGATCTCGACGAAGGTCGGGGGCAGCCCCGTCGCACGGACCACCGCCGGACCGTCGGTCGCACGCCCCTCGCTGAAGCCCTCCGAGACCAGCGCCATCACCGTGAGGATCGAGGCGGGGTCGATCATCGATTCGTCCTCGACGCCCTCCACCCGGGCGTCCCGACCCCGGAGCATCTGCACCAGGGCCGCCACCTCGAGTCCCACGAGGACGAACATCCACATGAGGTACATCCAGAACATGAAGACCGGAATCAGCCCCAGGGATCCGTAGAGGCTGCTCACGCCGAACGCGTTGGCCATGTACGCCCCGAGGGACCGCTTCCCGATCTCCAGGAGCACCGCCGCGACCAGGGCACCGATCATCGCCGGTCGGATCCGGACCCTGGCGTTGGGCACCCAGAGGTAGACCACCAGCATCAGGATCCAGAACATCCCGATGCTGGAGACCACGTCCACGGTCACCGCCAGCCACGTCCATTTCGGCAGGGTCGCCAGCACCGAGGCCAGGTTGCCCCAGATCCAGGGCATCAGGCCCAGCAGCACCGGGCCGAGGGTCAGCACGCACCAGTAGACCAGCAGTCGCCGCGTCCACGATCGACCGGTGCGGGCCCGGTAGATGACGTTGAAGCTGTTCTCGATCGTGACCATCACCCAGAGCGCGGAGAACAGGACCACCACCATGCCGATCCAGCCGAGCCCGGCGAGGTTGACGTTCGCCGCGGTGGAGACGAACCCGTCCACCCAGTCACCGAGTCCGACCGCCTTCCCGGGGGTCGTCGCATCGAGCTGGGGCGGGATGATCTGCACCTCGTTCAGGCCCACCGCATCGATCAGCCGGCCGATGATCCTCTGGAAGTCCTCGCCGAGGAGACTCCGGGCCGCCACGGTGAAGACCACCAGCACCGGCAGGATCCCGAAGAGCGTCCGGAAGGCGAGGGAGGCGGCCATCTGCGGTGCCCGGTCCTGGGCGAGGTGACGCACGCAGAACCGTGCGATCTCGAAGCCGTTCCGGATTCGCTGCTGGACCTCGTCGAGGTTGCGGCGCGGCTCATTGACCGCGGTCCTGAGCCACGCGAGGGTCTCCGACAGGCGCGCCCTGAACGAACGCTTCTCGTCCGGCGACGGTGGCTTCGGCGGATCGACCTGGTTGGCTGGAGGGGGGTGCATGCACTGGCCTTCAGGGTCTGTATCGGTCGATTAGCCTACCGGATCCGCGGAATCTCACCGCCCGTCCACCCGGTCACCCGCCTCCTGCAAGCTAGAATCGACTCCATGCCCCGTTCCTCGCGCCCATCCCGTCATGCCTACACCGATAAGTCACGCGGACCCAGGCTGCAGAAGGTCCTCGCCGAGGCGGGGGTCGCCTCGCGCCGGGCCTGCGAGGACCTGATCGAATCCGGCCAGGTCACGGTGAACGGTGAACTGGTCGACGCGCTCCCGGCCTGGGTGGATCCGGACCAGGATCGCATCGTCGCCGAGGGCCGGGTCCTCGGTCGCACCCGCCGCCACGTCTACGTGATGCTCTTCAAGCCTCGGGGGACCGTCTGCACCAACCACGATCCCGAGGGTCGTCGACGGGCGATCGACCTCGTGGCGCATCCAGGGAAGCCGAGGCTCTTTCCGGTGGGGAGGCTGGACGCCGACTCCTCGGGACTGGTCCTCCTGACCAACGACGGCGAGCTGTCCAATCGCCTGACGCATCCACGGTACGGGGTCCACAAGGGGTACGAGGTCACGGTGGGCGGCCGCCTGGACGAGTCCGACGTGGAACGCCTGCAGGCGGGCATCTTCCTGGCGGACCGCTCGCGACGCTCGGCCTCCCGGACCTCGCGTTCACGGCTGCGGATCATCAAGCGGGATCGTGACCGGACCCGGCTCTACATGGAACTCAGGGAAGGCCGGAATCGCCAGATCCGACGGATGCTCGCCCACGAGGGATTCCCGGTGAAGAAGCTGCGCCGGGTCCGCATGGGCCCCCTCCAGTTGCGAGGGCTCGCCCCCGGGGGCTGGCGGGAGCTCTCGGCAGGTGAGTTGACCAGCCTCCGGCGCGCCGCGTATCGCATTCGCGACCGGGCTCGAGGCGATTCAGCCAAGCCGTGAGGCGCCAGAGGGTTGGAACGTCCCAGAACGCGTACTAAATTTCACAAAAGCATCCCTTGCAATTGATTTTCATTCGCAATTGGGATATTCTGGCTGGACTTCCCTCCCCGATTTCCCGTCGGGATTCACACACACACCTCGGTAACCCCATTGTTTCCGGGGACCTACCAATCAGGAGATTCAAAGAGATGTTTCGACCAATTGCCTTTCTGGCACTGACTGGTGCGCTGGCCACCACGGCCGCCGCAGACGTCGTCAACCCGCTGGTTCCCGGCTGGGCTGGCAACCCGGGCACCTACACGGCCACCTTCAACAACGAGGCCGCGCCCTTCACGCAGCCCTACTTCGACTACTCCAACCCGGCCTCGCAGGCCCCCAACACGTCCGATCTGGGCTTTGCAGGACCCATCCTCTTCCAGTTCAATGACGCGTTCCTGACCTCTACGGGCAACATTTACAGCTTTTCCTCCCCCCTCGACGTCCACGTCTACGGGAACGGCACCGTCGGACAGGCGGTCCTGAACATCTCCGCGCTGGGCAATCCCATCGATTACAGCAACGTCCGAATGTTCGTTGCCGGGGATGAAGAGGAGCAGTATGCCCAGCAGTTCGGCACCGTCCAGGAGCAGCCCACTGGTGGCGGCGTGGCCACGGGTGCCTTCGCCTTCGACTGGATCGGTTTCGATGAATTCGAAATCACCAATTGGGGCTTCTTCTTCGGCTCGGAACAGTCGTCCTGCTCCCTCACGGGCGTTCAGGTCGCCATCAACACCATTCCCGCCCCTGGAGCCCTCCTGGCCCTCGGACTCGTGGGTGTCGCTCGACGTCGAAGAAGCTAAACTGGAGGTTGGACCTCGTCGAGGGGTCCACCCACTGGTCTAGAGAGCTTCCTCCATGGCGACGCACGCCCCTGTTCGAGACAACGCCTCGTCCCTCGGGATCATGGACAGGTTGAAGACCGAGACTCGGTCCAACCATGACCAGGCGGAGCAGAACGGATTCGGCGTGCGCGTCATGGACGGCGGGCTCACAATCGAGTTGTACGTGGAGCATCTCGCTGCCTGGCACGAGATGCTTTCACATCTGGAGCAGGCCCTGCGCACGTCGTCCCACCCGATGATCGCCTCCGTCTGGCACGAGGGGCTCGCCAAGCAGGAGCTGCTGACTCGTGACCTGGACCACTTCGATTCCGAGCCCACCAGCCTCGATCCATCCGTCTCCAGCGCGGTCCGTGACTTCATGGGGATGGTCGACGACTACGCCGGGGAGGACCCGGCGTCGCTCCTCGGGGTCCTCTACGTCCTGGAGGGTTCCACGATGGGGGGGAACGTGATGAAGCCCCGGATCGCCAAGCAGCTGGGGCTCACCTCCGGGTCCGGGCTGAACTACTACGGGTGCTACGGGCACCAGGTCCGGGTGCGATTCGACGACTTCAAGTCCCGGATGGGGACCGTGGTCGATGGTTCCGGGGCCGAGCCCCGGGTGCTCGAGGCCGCCCGCAACACCTTCGATCGCGTCGGGGCCGTGCTCCGGGCGCTCGTCCCCGAATGAACGATGGCACCACCACCACCTGAGAGCGCTCGTCCGGGGCTCGGTCGCGACGGAATCCGTCGCTGGGCGCTCGGGCTGCTGGTCGCGGCCGCGATTCCCGACGTCCTCCCCTACGCCGGCCTGGCCTCGCTGGTTGGCGAGCGATTCCAGAAATCAGACGCCGAGGTCCAGCTCTTCGCCGTGGCCGCCCTCATGGGGGCCCTCCTCGCGGTTCCCCTGATCCGCCGGGTCCGGGACAGCTCGCCCCGGCGGGTCTTCGCGGTCGCGGCCCTGGTCCAGGCCTTTGCGATCGCCCTGATGGCCCTTCCCGTCTCCTGGGAGCTGCTCCTGCTGCTCCGAGGGCTCCAGGGGGGGGCGGACCTGTTGACCCTCGTGACCCTCACCACCGTCGTCGCTTCGCACGCCCGGGGAACCGGACGGGGATTCGGTGCCTCGGGTTCCGCGATCTTCTGTGGACTCGCGGCCGGCCTGGTGGGCGGCGGGCTGCTGGCGGCCTCCTACCCGCTCATCGTCTTTCCCCTGTCCGCGGCGATCTCGCTGCTGCTGGCCCTGGCCGCCTTCGGCCTGCCCGCCCTGCACGTTGCCGCCCGGCAGGTCCGGGCCACGCGGATCTTCGACCGTCGGATCCTCTTCGGGGGTGCCTTTGCCGCGAGCGACCGGATGATCCCCGGCATGGTCACGGTCAGCCTGCCCCTGCTGCTGGTCGCCACCATGGACGCCTCGCCGACGGTCATCGGGATCGTCCTCGGGGCCCCGCTGCTCGCCTGCGCGATGGGAGGCTACGCCTCGGGCATCCTGATCGATCGAATCGGCGGCGTGTCCGGTCGGCTGATCGGCGTGCCGCTGCAGGGGCTGGGCCTCTCGCTGGTGGTGCTTTCGGAGGGGGTCCTCTCGGTGCTCCTGATCGGAACCCTCCTGATGGCGCTGGGGGCGATGATCCTGCTCCCCACCTCGCTGGTGCTGGGGACCGGTCGCCGGACCGACCAGATCGAGGTCGATGCCGTCGGTGGGATCCAGGCGATCGGCCAGGGCGGCCACCTCGCCGGGGTCTCGGTCGGCTTCATCCTCACTGCCGTGGCCGGCGAGGTCACCACGTGGGGGGTGTTGGGCGTGGTCCTGTTCTACCTTGCCTGGAACGCGGGCTTCCTGTGGAGACTGGTCCGGGATGACGCCGCCCTGCCCCGACCGGGCCCCCAGTTCGAACGTGCCTCGAGACAGCCGATCGGCCCGCTGCCCTCGAGGGTCACGAGGACGCGATCGGGTTCCTTGATCGATCCGCCCTCGAGCTCCTACGATGAAGGATCATCCGACGAGGCACCCGGGAAGGTGGACCAGTCATGCCCCAGTACGAATACGAATGCGTCGAGGACGGCGAGGTCCTGACCCTCCTCAGGCCGATGGGCCGGGCCGACGAACCCGTGGAGGATCCCACCGGCGGGAACCGATCCTTCGTTCGCCGTCACAGCGTCTTCGGGGTGGGACGCACCTCGGGCGCTCCGGACCCCCCAGCCGCCGCCCCGGGCTGTTGTCCCTGCGGACTGGCCGCGGGAAGCTGCCGGGACCGGTGACCGACCCCGTGGTCCATGGAGTCGACTTCTCCGGCGCCAGTGGCGGGGGGGGACCGAAGATCGTCGTGGCCACCCGCGACTCGCGGGGTGGGATCGACCTGCGGCGCGGCGCCGGCCGCCAGGACCTCCTCCAGCTGATCCGGGCCTCCTGCGAGGACGGCACACCCCACCTCTGGCGGGTGGACGCGCCGTTGAGCCTGCCCGAGTCGGTCCTGGACGCCCACGGGGTGCCACCGGACTGGCTGAGCATGGCGACGTGGATGCGGGGGTTCGAGGATCCGCGGGAGTGGCGTCGAGCACTCCGGGCGGTGGATCGAAAGGAACGCAAGCGCACCTGCGACCGCGCTGCCCGGGCTCCACTGGCCCCGATGAACCTCAGGGTCTTCAAGCAGACCTGGACCGCGGTCTGCGAGCTCATGCTCCCCCTGGTCGAGGAGGGGATCCACCTCGCGCCGATGCATCCCACCCGTTCCCCGGTGGTCGTGGCCGAGGCCTGCCCCGCCTCCGTGCTCCATCGGCTCGGGGAGTCCCCCCGGGGCTACAAGGGCCGTGAGCCCGCCAACGCGGAGCGTCGCCGTGCGCTGTGCGGCGTCCTCGCGGAGCACGGGCTCGAACTCTCCGAGGACCACGTGCGGCAGGCGGAGGCGGATCCGCAGGGAGACGTGCTCGACGCCGCGATCCTGCTGCTCCCACCGGTCCATGAACCGGTTCCCCGGGAGGCCCTGGTGGAGGGCTGGATCTGGTGACGGGTCAGACCCCTCGCGTGGAGGGGTCCCAGATGAACTTGTGCATCTGAAGCTGCATCCTCGCGGGCAGTCCGTCCTCGAGCATCCATTCGACCAGCCGACGTGGTTCCAGTGCCCGGCACCCCGCGATCTCGAGCCCCTCGGCCTGCTCGAACGACGGGGACATCAGGATCGCATGGCACCGCTCCACGAGCCGGTGGTCGTCGATCCGTCGCTTCGCCCATTCGTAGTCGGCCCGATCGGTGATCACGAACTTGATCTCGTCGTGGGGACGAAGGTCCTCGAGGTTCTCCATCCGGTTGCGGTCGACCTGGCCCGAACCCGGGGTCTTGAGGTCGAGGATCCGGATCACCCGGGGGTCGCACGGGGTGATGTCCACCGCGTTGGAGGTCTCCACCAGCACGGTGCGCCCCGCCTCGCAGAGGGACTGCATCAGCCCGAAGACCGGCCTCTGGGCAAGTGGTTCGCCGCCGGTCAGCTCCACCAGGGTGCAGTCGATTCCCAGCACCCGGGCCAGGATCCCTTCCACGGGCTCCCTGGAGCCTTCCCGGAAGGCGTACTCCGTGTCGCAGTAGGTGCACCTCAGCGGACACCCGCTCAAGCGCACGAAGACGCAGGGAAGTCCCGTCCAGGTGGATTCCCCCTGGATCGAGTGGAAGATCTCGTTGATGCGCAAAGTGGGTTCCTGAGTCATCCTTGGAGGATCCTACCCGTGGGAGGCGGCAGATTGCGACCGTTTTGCTACCATTTGCAGCCCGCAGCCCAGGTGGCGGAATTGGCAGACGCGCCAGCTTGAGGTGCTGGTGGGAGTAAAATCCCGTGGAGGTTCGAGCCCTCTCCTGGGCATCAGCAAACGAGATCGACGCCCGGCGCCCCGCGCCGGGCGTCTTCTCGGCCCGGCCCACCCCCGTCCGTCCACCATGAGCGCACGCAAGCGAACACAGTCCTCCGTCGAGCCGGTGATCGAGAACCGGAAGGCCCGACACGACTACTCGATCGGCGAGACCCTCGAGTGCGGCATCCAGCTGCGCGGGACCGAGATCAAGTCGGTGCGCGACGCGCAGGTCAGCCTGGCCGAGGGGTGGATCCGGGCGGAGGAGGACCCTCCCTCGCTGACGCTCCACGGGGTCCACATCGCCGAGTACCCCCCGGCGGGAATGCACCGCCAGCACGATCCGATACGCACCCGGCGACTCCTCGCGCACAAGCGCGAGATCGTGAAGTTCACCCGGCTGGTCGGGTCGAAGGGAGCCACCCTGGTTCCCCTCAGGATCTACTTCGTCCGGGGGCGAGCGAAGCTCCTGGTCGGGGTCGGGGTCGGCAAGCGCAAGGGCGACAAGCGCGCGGACATCGCCAAGCGCGATGCGCAGCGCGCGATCGACCAGGCCCTCTCGCGCCGGCGCTGAACCGCTCCCGGGGCCTCAGCTCCGCATCAGGACGATCGACTCGCCCTGCCGCTCGTCATGCATCCCCCGGATGCACTCCATCACGAAGTCCGCCACCTCCACGGGCTGGAGGCAGGCCTCCGGCGGGACCACCGCATGGTCGAACATCGATCGCAGCATGTCCGTCTCCACCGCGGCCAGGTTGATGGTGAATGCACGAATGCCCGGCACCGGTCGCTCCGCGATGATCGATCGGCCCAGGGAATCCAGCCCGCTCTTGCTGGCCGCGTAGGCGAGGAACCCCGGGAACGGATCGGAGCTCGCCAGCGAGGAGATGTTGACCACGCAACCGGTCCCCCGTTCCGTGAAGTGGTCCCAGAGCTCGCTGATCAGGCACATCGGTCCCAGGAGGTTGGTGTCCAGCGCGGTGCGCATGAGCTCCTCGGAGGTCTCCGAGATCCCCGCCTGGGTGGCGAAGCCCGCGTTGTTCACCAGCACGTCCACGCGGCCCTGCACCTCCAGCACCTCGCGGACCACCGACCTGCATTCCTCGGGCCGGGACAGGTCCGCGATGATCCTCTGGCTGTCGGTGCCGATGAGGCGGTCGGTCTCCTCCAGGCGCGCACGGGTGCGCCCCACCAGGGCGATCCGGTGGCCCGCCTTCGCGAGGTGCTGCGCGCAGCTGGCTCCGACCCCCGATCCGCCTCCGGTCACCAGCGCCACCGGTCGTCCATCCTTCGTGCTCATCGTTCGATCCGCCTTTCCTCGATCGCCGGTTCCGTGACGCCTCCGCCTCCATCGGCCAGGGAACGGCCGGTCCGGTCCTGCAGGCACGCCGCCGCGACCAGTCCCGCCACCGCGGCCGCCGTCATGTATACCGCGGGCGCGGTGTTCGTGTGGGTCATCATGATCAGCCAGATGCAGAAGGCGGGTGCGGTTCCCCCCGCCACCGCCTGGGTGACGTTGTAGCCGATCCCGATGCCGGTGAGTCGGGACCTGGTGGGGAAGAGTTCCGCCATCATCGCGGGGGTGGGGCCCTGGGCGGCGCCGATCAGGACCGCGAAGGCCACCACCACCACCAGCACCTGCCCGAATCCACCGCCCTGCAGCAGGCCGAAGAGCGGCCAGGACACCCCCGCGAGGACCAGCGCCGCGCCCACCAGCAGCGGCTTCCGTCCGATACGGTCCGACAACCAGCCCGCCCCGACGATGCTTCCCATCAGCACCACCAGGCCGATGGTGTTGAGGAGGAGCGGCTGCGGGATCCGGGCCTCGAGGAGGGTGTTCAACGACACCGGAAGCCACACGAAGATCATGTAGAAGCTCACCGCCTGCATCAGCACGATCCCCACCAGCCGGACCAGCCGACCCCGCTGGTTGGTCAGGACGTCCACCACGGGATGCGGGCTCGCGTCGTGCATCATCCGGTCCTCCTGGAAGGTGCTGCTCGCCGGCAGCGACCGCCGCATCCAGATCGCGCTGAGCGCCAGGAGGATCCCGCTGAGGAACGGGACCCGCCACCCCCAGCTCGCCATCGCATCGTTGCCGAGGAGCGCGGTCACCAGCTCGCAGGCCCCGCTCCCGATGATGAATCCCGCCATCGCCCCGCACATGGTGAGGCTTCCCACCAGGCCGCGATGCCGGTTCGAGGAGAGTTCGCTCACGAAGGTGATCGACGCCGCGAACTCCCCGCCGACCGAGATCCCCTGCAGCAACCTGAGCACGACCAGGAGCATCGGCGCGAGGATCCCGATGCGGTCGTGCCCCGGCAGGAGCCCGAGGAGGAAGGTGGGGACCGCCATCAGGAGCACCGAGCACAGCAGGGCCTGCCGACGCCCGATCCGGTCCCCGACGTGGCCGAAGACCACCGCCCCCAGCGGCCGCATGAGGTACCCCGCGGCGAAGATGCCGAAGGTCTTCAGGAGTCCCGCGGCGGGATCGGACTCGGGGAAGAAGGCCTGGCTGATGTAGGGGGTCAGGAACCCGAAGATCGCGAAGTCGTACCACTCGAGGGTGTTCCCCACCGCACTCGCACTGACCAGGTGTGCACGCGCCCGCATCGAACCTCGGGGTTCGGGGGGATCCTCGTTCATCCAAGCAGCCGCATGACGTCGAAGTAGGAGATCACCACGAAGAGCGAGCCCAGCAGCAGCAGCCCGAGCAGGGCCGCCCCGTTCTGGAAGCCGACCGAGGGGGGGCTGCCCTTGATCTTCTCGTACACCAGGTAGAGGAAGTGGCCTCCGTCGAGGATCGGCAGGGGGAGGAAGTTGAGCACCGCGAGGTTCACGCTGATCATCGCGAGGAAGAACACCAGGTACATCACCCCCCGGTCCGCGACCTGGCTGCCGAGGTGGACGATGCCCACCGGGCCGCGCAGCTGCTCGACGCCCACCGTCCCCTGCACCAGCCGGTACATCGTGAGGTAGGTGAGGATGATGGTCTTGCGGGTCTCCTCGAATCCCATCTGCACCGCGACCAGCGGGTTGCCGTTCGCGGAGAGGGTGGTCCAGAGTGGCTCGAAGAAGCTGAAGGGAAGCGGGGGGTTCCACCCCAGTTCGTCGAGGGCCTTCACCTGGTCCCCGGTGAGCACCAGCTTCACCGTCTGTCGTTCCCGGTTGCGGGTGGGGTTCTCGATCTCCATCTCGACGGTCGGGGCGGCGGTGCCGTCGCGCGCCACCGCCTGCAGCGCCGCCCGGAGGCTGGTCCAGTCGGTGATCTCGGTCCCGCCGACCCGGGTGATGGTGGTCAACGGAAGCAGGTCCAGGCCGGCCACCGGGGTCGGGCGGGGCTTCGAATCGGGCGACTCGCCCCCGACCTCGGACAGGGTCCGGGAGATCATCGGCAGCTGGAGGGCGTTGCCGGGGTACACCCCGATCTGTCCGCTCTGGTTCACGCTGAGGGTGGTCTGCACCCGTTGGCCGTCCCTCAATACCGTGGCCTGGAGGGTGCGACCCGGGTTCTCGGCGAGGATCCTCCGGAAGTCCACGCTGTTCGGGCCCGACCTCGAGTCCAGCTTCAGGATCACGTCCCCCGCCTGCAGGGAGGAACGGTTCGGACTGTCGGGGAGGACCATCTCGATGTTCACCAGCGGGCACAACCCGATCAGTCCCGCCTCCCAGTTGGGGATCCCCTCGGGCAGCGGGGCGGGGTAGCGCATGATCTCGAGCTGCGGACTCCCGGCCATGGGGATCGTCGTGGTGGTTCCCGTCGGCGAGGTCCAGGTGACGGGCAGCGGCCTGCCGTCACTCGCATCCATCCGTTCCGCCCAGGCGCTCCAGGTCCCGACCGCCTCGTCCCCCACGCGGGAGATCGACCAGCCGGAACCGATGCCCGAACCGGTCAACCCCGCCTCCTCGAGGCTCGGGGTCATGAAGTCCGCGGCGCCCTCGGAGACCAGGAGCGTGGTGCTCGATGCCGGGCTCAGTCCCACGCCCAGCAGGCCGGTCCGGGGATTCATCTCGGGAAGCATGGTGATCGTCCGACGCTCGCCGCCCCTGGGTGACTCGACCTCGAAGGCGACCTCCGCGCCGGGGTCCGCGAAGGCCACCGCGATCACCACGTCGGAGAACGTCCTGATCGGGGCCTGGTCGACGGACACGATCCGGTCCCCGGGCCGGAGCCCGGCCTCGGCGGCGGGTTCACCGGGGAAGACGTCCCCGACGATCGGTGCATTGAACTGCACGCCGCTCAGGAAGGCCGCGATGAACAGCACCACCGCGGTGATCACGTTCATGACGATCCCCGCGCTGATCACCACCATCCGCTTCCCGATCGGGACGGCGTTGAAGCTCCGCGGGTCCTTGCTGCGGGCCCCGGGATCCATGTCGTCCTGTCCCAGCATCTTGACGTACCCGCCGAGGGGGATCACCCGGAGTGCGTACTCGGTCTCGCCCACCCCGGCCTCCCGAAGTTCCTCCGTGGTGCACTTGATCGAGGGCTTGCCGAGGCGGGCGACGGTCGCGGCCTCGGTGCTTCCCAGCCGGAAGCCGACGCCCATCCGGTAGGAGCAGATCGCCGCTCCGAACCCGATGCAGAAGCCTTCGGTCCGGATGCGTGCCCACTTGGCGGCCAGGAAGTGGCCGAGTTCGTGTACGAACACCAGGATCCCGAAGCCCAGGATGATCAGGAGGATGTTGGTGCCGGTCGAGAGGATGCCCATGTCTGAATCCGTGTGCTCGGTTGCTGGTGCCCGTCGGTCACCATGAGGTCATGCGGTCGGGGACAGGATACGCCGCGAACCGCTCAGGTTCCCGCCGCGTTCGCCAGACACTCGCCGGCGACCCTCCGGGCCTCCCGGTCGGCGGCCCAGACCTCCTCGAGGCTGGCCACCTCCCGCGCCGGGCATCGCTCGAGGGTGGTCCGGATGGAGTCCAGGATCATCCCGAAGGGGATTCGCCGGTCGAGGAACGCCTCCACCGCGACCTCGTTCGCGGCGTTGAACACCGCACCCGCGGAATCCGGCGCCGCGATCACCTCCCGGGCGGTCTGGATGGCGGGAAATCGTTCGTGGTCGACCGGCTGGAACTCGAGGTCGCCGAAGGACCCGAAGTCGGTCCTGCGTGCGCAGCCGGGGGTCCGATCCGGCCAGGTCAGGGCGTACTGGATCGGCAGCTTCATGTCCGGCGGCGAGAGCTGGGCGATGACCGAATGATCCCGGAACTCGACGAACGAGTGCACGATCGACTGGGGGTGGATCACCGCCTCGAGTCGATCCGCGGGCATTCCGAAGAGCCAGTGGGCCTCGATCAGCTCGAGGGCCTTGTTCATGAGCGACGCGGAGTCCACGGTGACCTTGGGCCCCATCGACCACGTGGGATGGTCGAGGGCCTCCTCCACGGTCGCCTGGTGCATGCGCTCGGTGGTCCACGTCCGGAAGGGACCTCCGCTGGCGGTCAGGATCAGCTTCGCGACCTCCTCCCGACCCCGCCCCGCATGCAGGCACTGGAAGATCGCGCTGTGTTCGCTGTCGATGGGGATGATGCGGCCCCGGGAGGCCCCGGCCGCGTCCATGACCAGCCTGCCCGCCGCCACCAGTGCCTCCTTGTTGGCGAGGGCCAGGTCGCAGTCATGGCGCAACGCCGCGAGCGACGGTTCGACGCCCGATGAACCCACGATCGCGCCCACCACCAGGTCCCCGGGTCGGGCGATGGACTCCACCAGCCCGGTCGCCGCCTGCGGGCCCCTGAACAGCGTGGCCGATCCCCCCGGATCGAGGGCCTCGTCCTCATCGAACATCGCGAGGTGACCGACCCCGAACTCCCTCGCCTGGTGGGCGAGCAGTTCGGCGTTTCGTCCCGCCGCGAGCCCGATCACCTCGTAGTCGATCCCGCACTCGTCCCTCAGGTGACGGATCACCTCGAGGGTGTTGACCCCGATCGAGCCGGTCGATCCCAGGAGGATCACCCGACCGGTCCGTTCCACGGGATTGGATCCTTCGTAGGGGATCATGCGCTTGGTTCCGTGCTGGTCCGGGACATGTCCTCGCTCAGTCCTCCGCGGGCCGTCCGGTGTTCGAGACCCGGCGCATGCGCCCCCCGTAGAGCGATCGCCGCTTCGGCTTCGCCGGGGCCTCCGCCGTGGGTTCCCCGGGGTTCCCGGTCGAGCCGGTCTCCGGGGTCGATCCCGGTTCCCCCTCGTCCTTCGTGGCGGAGCTCGAGTCGCCGGGGGCCTCGTCCGACCTCGGACGCACCTCGTCCCGGTCGGCCGACCCCCGGTCGGTCCCGGATCCGTCGTCGTCGTTCGATCCGGACTCCTGGTCCGACGCATCCTCGGACCGGCGTCGACCCCGACCTCGTCGTCGGCGCCGCCGCTTCCGGGGACGATCCTCGCCGTCCTCCCCGTCGGGGGATCCGGTCGTCCGGTCCGACGCATCGGGGTCCTGATCGTCGGGGGATTCCGCACGTTCCTCGGCGGACGACCCATCGTCGTCCTGGTCGCGGTTGCGTCCTCGCCGGCCCCGCCGCCTTCGGCGACGGCGTCGAGGCTTACCGTCCTCGTCACCCGAGGACTCCCCGGGGCCGTCCCCGGCCTCGGTCTCGCGGGGCTCCGTCTCCTCCGGGACCGGGGGTTCCTCGGGGCGGAACCAGCCTCGCACCTCGAGCAACGGCTCGCCCTCGAGGGAGGACATGTGGTTCTTGAGGCTGTCGAAGCCCTCGGCCTCCCGGCAGCGCTCGAGGATCTCCTTGGAGGTGATGCCGAGTTCCTTCGCCAGGGCGTAGATCCGAATCGACTTCGACTCCAGCTCGCGCTGTTCCGCCTCCAGCTCCTGGCGACGACGGCCCCGCCCGCGTCTCCTGCGCCGGCGCTTCCGCCTGCCGCCCGATTCCGAGCCCTCCTCCGACGAGTCGTCGGCGGAGTCCCCGTCGGCGTTCGGCGAGGCGTCGAGCTCGTCCTCGAACTCGTCCTCGATGTCGAAACCACCGGAGAGCGCGATCGCGGTCGCGTCGGCCGGCGGGTTCTTGCCCCGCCCGCGACGTCGGCGTCGCTTCCCGGACTTCTTGGCGTTCCGGGCGTCGTCGGGATCGATCTCGGTCGGCAGGTCCGCGATCTTCGGTACCTTCAGACGCACCTGCTTGTTGATCTCGACGTCCGCGCCGTCCTCGTCGTAGGCGTAGATGTCGACCCGCTTCTCGAGGATGTTCTCGCTGACCTGGATGTCGATCTTGCGGCTGCTGCGTTCCTCGAACAGCTCGATCTCCTTCTTCTTGTCGACGCTGAGGATGTTCGCGATCGACCTGGAGCAGACCAGCTCGATGCGTCGGACCTGTTCGTTCTCCAGGACGACGCCAGCCCTCCTGAGGGCGTCCGCGGCCACCGAATCCGGACGCGGGGCCTCCCCGGTCCCTTCGCAGGTGGGACACAGGTCGAAGTTCGCCTTCTTGGTGTTCGGGCGCATGCGTTGCCGGGTCATCTCGACGATCCCGAACTCGCTGATGGGCAGCACGGTGGACTTGGCCCGGTCACGCTTGAAGTTGCGCATGATCCGACGCTCGATCTCCTCGCGGTGCTTCTGGTGCCGCATGTCGATGAGGTCGTTGACGATCAGCCCACCGAGGTCGCGGAGCCTGAGCTGCCGGCAGATCTCGTCCACCGCCTCCTTGTTGGTCTCGAAGGCATTGGTCTCCGAATCCTTGGCGGATCGACTTCGGCCACTGTTGACGTCGATCGCCACCAGGGCCTCGGTCTGCTCGATGACCAGGGCACCCCCCGAGACGAGGGGGACCTCCCTCAGGTGGAGGCTCGCGATCTGCTTCTCCGCACCGAAGGCGCTGAAGAGCGGCAGGTTCCGGTCGTAGTAGCGGACGTCCGGACCCGCGGTGATCCCCGAGACCTTCAGGAAGCTCCGCGCTCGCTCGAAGGCGGCCGGGTGGTCGGTGACGATCGTCTTGATGCTGGCGTCCAGCACGTCGCGGATGGTCCTGATCAGGAGGTCGCTTTCCGCGTAGAGCAGGCAGGGCGCCCCGGTGTTCTGGATCCGCCGGTCCATCTGCTCCCAGAGTCGCTTGAGGTAGGCGACGTCCCGCTTCAGCTCGATCTTGGACGATTCGAAGCCGGCGGTCCGGACGATGAACCCGAAGTTGTCGGGCAGGTCGAGGGAATCCAGGATCTCCCGCATCCGCTTGCGCTCGTCGTCGTCGGCGACCTTGCGGCTCACCCCGACCCGATCCATGTCCGGCATCATGACCATCAACCTGCCCGGTATGGAGAGGTAGCTGGTGACCGTCGGTCCCTTGGTGCCGATGCCCTGCTTCAGCACCTGCACCAGGATCTCCTGCCCCTTCTTGAGGGCGTCCTGGATCGGCGGTCGCTGCTTTCGGGGGATCTTCTTCCCGACCTGCTCCTTGAGGTCCGCCCCCGGGAAGTACTTGGGATGCAGGTCGGAGACGTGCAGGAAACCGGATTCACCCAGTCCGAAGTCGACGAAGGCGGCCTGGATCGCCGGTTCGATGTTGGTGACCCGGGCCTTGTAGATGTTGCCGACGACCGTCGCACTGGAGGCCCGTTCGACGAAGTACTCGTCGAGCCGGCCGTTCTCGAGCAGCGCGATTCTGCATTCGACGCCCGGGACCTCGTTGACGAGCATGATCCGATTCTCGGGACTCGGTCCGCTCTCGGCCTCCGGAAGCGCGTCCCCGTGCCGGCGTGAACCCCTTCGTCCGCGACCACGTTCCGAGGACTTCTTCGACTTGTTCTTCTTCTTCTTCTGGGACTTGTCCTTCGAGTCGTCCTTGCCCTCGGACTTCTTGCCCTTCTTGGACCCGTCCTTCTTGGATCCGTCCTTCTTGGATCCCTTCTTCTTGGCCCCTTCCTCCGTCGAGTCCGCCTTGGTGACGGCCTTCTTGGTGGCGGCCTTCTTGGTGGCGGTCTTCTTGGTGGTGGTCTTCTTGGTGGCGGTCTTCTTGGTGACGGCCTTCTTGGTGGCGGCCTTCTTGGTGGTGGTCTTCTTGGTGGTGGTCTTCTTGGTGG